>Ga0066256_1000322_pt1 | contig 171404 bp, 168 predicted proteins | sample ThiBio_1000_biof_FD_87107 | JGI IMG/M metagenome (GOLD analysis project Ga0066256, IMG submission 87107) | Wastewater bioreactor microbial communities from Cape Town, South Africa - Thiocy_expt_1000_biof (version 2) | ecosystem: Engineered > Bioreactor > Thiocyanate-remediating >...
AACGCGTCGCCCTCATCGCCTGCGCTCGAAAACTCCTCACCATCCTCAACGCCATCATTCGGGACAACAAACCATGGCAAACCGCTTGACCAGCAACACAGTCGCTCCCCCATCAAGGGGGAGGTGGCACCGAGTTTAGGGCCGGATTCTGCGAACAGACGCCAGCCGGTCCTCTGAGAGCAGCACACAATGCTCGTGGCCGCCTCCCCCCATTTGCCCGACAGGCGGAGGGCTGGCTGCTTCGCGCCCACAATCTAGAACCGGGCGAACCGTTGCTCCACCTTCCGGGCAAACCGTTCCCGCGCTGCGGGCGAGATGTCGTGGATGGAGTGCTGCGCCAGATAGAGGTGCTTCACGCCGAGGCCGCCGCAGGTGGCCTTCAAGCCGCGCAGCAGCACCTTTCTCGCCGGATCCTGCATCAGCAGCCTGTTGTAGAACCAGGGCGCGCCGCAGGTGGTGACCACTCCCATCCGTTTGAGGTTCCGCAGCGCCGGCTTGATGAGCCCGCCATCCGGCGGCTGGTCGAAGGCGACGCCCGGGCGCCAGACGCGATCGAAATAGCCCTTGAGGATCGCCGGCATGCCCAGCCACCAGGTGGGAAAGCAGAAGATGCAGGCATCGGCCCATTTCAGCGCGTCGATATAGACCTTCAGCTCCTCGGGCGGCGGCTCTGGCGCCTCGTGCCCGTGCCATTCCTCCGCCCGCATCACCGGGTCGAACTGCATGGCGTAGAGGTCGAAATCGATGACCTCGTCGCCCCTGGCCTTGAGCGTGTGCAGGATCCGCTGATGCAGCGACGCAGTGTAGCTGTCGGCTGCCGGATGCGCATAGACGACGTTGACCTTCATGGTGAGCCCCCTCACGCCCATCCGATTATGCCGACCTGTTATGGCAGCCGGCGCGAAACCCCCGCAAGCGCCGCCATCACTATGGGTCGGCCTCTTTGGCGGCTCTTGCCATGGGCGGGGCAGATGGGCGAACAAGAACGCCGGGATCGTCGGGCCGAGGAGCCAGCACGCGTGGCGCCAATATCGCTGATCAATGTCATCGAGGCAGTGCGGTGAGTATCGCGGTCCGGCAGCTGCTGGCGGCCGAAGCCGCGGCATACCGCGACATCCGGCTCGAGATGCTGCAGGTCAACCCCGAAGCCTTTGGCTCGACTTACGAGGCCGAGAGCGGCCGGTCGGTGGCGCAGTTCGCCGACTCGCTGGCGCGCAGTTTCGTTGCCGGCGGCTTCGTCGATGGCCAGCTGGCGGGCGTCGCCGGGTTCTATGCGCTCGAGGGCCCCAAGGTCTCCCACCGCGGCAACATCTGGGGCGTCTATGTGCGCGGCGCGCTGCGCGGACGGGGCGTCGGACATGCGGTGCTCTCGGAGGTTCTGCGGCACGCCGGCACGCGGGTAACCCAGGTGCACCTGCAGGTCGTCACCGAAAACGCCGCCGCCCGCGCGCTCTATGAGCGGCTGGGCTTTACCACCTATGGCACCGAGCCGCGGGCGCTGAAGGTCGGCGATCGCTACTATGACGAGCACCTGATGGCGCTGCAGCTAGGCTGACGGAAACAGTGCCGGCGCCGCGCCGGCCATGGCTCAGGCGAACAGCGCTTCGGCACTCGCGACGACCGCAATCGAGCGCTGCGGATGCGCGAGGTTGGCCAGCGCGTGATTGTGGTGCCGGATTATGGTCTCCGCCGGGATGATCGCGTCGCCTGTCGTATGGGCATTGGCAGCCAGCAGCACGTCGAAACCTCGGCTCAGCGCCGCCCGGCAGGTGGCATCGACACAGAACTCCGTCTGCGCTCCGCTGACCACCAGCGCGGTGACGCCGAGGCGGTCGAGATCCTGCTGCAAACTCGTATCGAGGAAGCCGTCCGAGGCCGTTTTCTCGATGATGAGGTCACCGGGCCGCGGCGCCACGCGCGGGTGGATCGCCCAGCCCGGCTCGCCCCGCATCATCGGCCTGAAACTCCGATGGTTGTGCTGAAGGAAGACCACCGGAGCACCGGCAGCCCGCGCGCGGGCCAGGAGGGCAGCGATGTTGGCCAGCACCTCGTCCGCCCGCCATGCGCCGTCCATGAGGGCAACCTGCACGTCGATGATGAGCAGCGCAGTTCTGGACATGTCGGCCTCGGCTAAGTCGCGCGAGGCACCATCTGCTCCTCGGCCACCGTCCGCAATGGGCTGCTTCGGGTGTGTCGTCGCCGGCGGAGGGACGTGCTAGAACGGCGGCGCGGCATCAGGGGGCTCGGCATGGGCGATAACCTTGACGTGGTGGTAATCGGGGCCGGCTGGGCCGGGCTCAGCGTCAGCCGGGGGCTGCAGGCGGCGGGCATCCCCCACTTGGTGCTCGAACGCGGGCGAATAGGCGAAACCTGGCGCGCGCAGCGGTGGGACAGCTTTCACTTCAACATCCCGCGCGTGCTGACCGTGATGCCCGGTGACCGCTATGACGGCAGCGATCCCGAGGGGGCGATGAGCCGGGACGAGTTCGTCGCCTTGCTGGAGGATTACGCGGCGCGGCATGGCCTGCCCGTCCATCCCGGCGAGGCGGTGATCGAAGTGACATCCGACGCCACCGGCTTCTATCTCGTGCGCACGGCGAACCGGACGCTCGGGGCGCGGCACATCGTCGTCGCCAGCGGCAGCCTCAATCGGCCGAAGCGCCCGGCATTGGCCCGAGAGATCTCCGGCCCGGCGCAGATCGATGCCTCCGACTATCGCTCGGCGGCGGCGCTCGGGCCGGGCAGCGTGCTCGTCGTGGGCAGCGGCCAGTCCGGCGGGCAGATCGCCAGGGACCTCATCGACGCCGGCCGCGGCGTTTTCCTCTCGACCGGCAGGGTCGGGCGCCTGCCCCGCCGCTATCGCGGCCGCGATCTGACCCTGTGGCTGGTCGAGGGCGGCATGCTGGAAGTGCCGCGCGAGGCGTTCGTGCAGCCCTCGGGCGCGGTGCCGGCCCGCCCCCTGCAGGGGGCAACCGAGACGCTCAGCCTGCAATCGCTGAGCGCCCTGGGCGTCGTGCTGCTGGGTCGGTTGAACGGCGCCGACGGCATGGTGCTGACATTCTCCGACGATGTCGCCGAGAACATCCGTTTCGCCGACGAGGCGTCGGCGGCCCTGCGCCTGAAGGTCGACGACTATATCGCGCGCGCCGGCATCGCGGCGCCGGCCGCGACGGACGATCCGGCCGAGGTGGTGGCCGCGAGGCTGCCATCGCCGCCGCTCACCGCACTGGACCTCGCGGCCCGCGGCATCGGCATCGGCACGACCAGCGGCCTCTATTTCCCCGGCCTCGACTTTGCCTCCACCCGCAAGTCGGGGACGATTCTCGCAGCCGCCGATGAAACGCGCCGGATAGTCTCGCACATCCTCGCGCGGCTGGGGGCGTGACGCTGGTTGCCGCCGGCGGAACCAGGCTGAGCAGGTTGGCGTCGCCCCGCTGATCGGCAGTGCGGGTGCCCTGCATCTCTGGCTGCGGCACCGCCGCCGGCAGTCAAGACGAGCTGCGGCTGTGCGCTGCCGGCAGTTGCGCAACTCACAGTCCTTCCAGGAGCCGGGACGCGGGGATGCTACCCGCGTCGCACCAGCAGTTACCTGCCGCGGGCCGCCTCGCGAACGAGCGCCCGTTCGCGTCCCCCCAGCTCAACCTCTGCGCCGGAAAATCGAGCGCCGCCGGCACGGCTCCGGCGGCCGACGACGGTCGGCGTTCAAACATTGCCACAACAATGTTCTGCAACGCTCCCGAAGTTCTTCCGCCCTCCGGTGGCTAACAACCGCAAATCACCTCCCGCCCCGCTTTCCCGTCCATCCAGTAGATGAGGTTCGCAGTGTCGCCGATCGCCGCCATTCGACTGATCTTCTTTCTGGATGGACTGATCATCGCCAAGTGGCTGCCGCACCTGCCCGATATCCAGGCGAAGCTGGGGCTGGATATCGGCCAGCTCGGGCTGGCGCTGGCGGCGTTGCCGCTGGGCATCATGGCGTCGCTGCCGCTGGTGGGCACTTTCGTCATCGCCCGCCTCTCCGAACGCGGCGCCATCCGCCTGACCTTCGCCTGGCTGGCGTTCACCTCCATCCTGCCCGGGCTCGCCTGGGACCTGCCGAGCTTCGCCGTCGCCTTGTTCTTCTTCGGCTCGGGCATTGCCGGGGTCGAAGTCGCGATGAACGCCACCGCCGATGCCGTCGAGACGCGGTTGCAGAAGCGCATCATGTCGAGCTGCCACGGGCTGTGGAGCGTCGGCAACCTCGCCGGCGCGGCCCTCGGCAGCCTGGCGCTGTCGTTTCAGCTCGAGGCCAGCCTCACCCTGCCCGTCGCCGCGCCGCTGCTGCTGGCGCTGGCCTGGTTCTCGACCGGCCAGCTGGCGCGCAACCCGCTCTCGTCGGCGCCCGGACCGGCGCTCGCCTTGCCCGATCTGCCGCTGCTGCTGCTTTGCCTGTTGCCGTTCTCTGCCTGCGTGCTCGAAGGGGCGATGGCGGATTGGGCCGCGGTCTATCTCAGGTCCGAACATGGGGCGCAGGCGGCGCTCACCGGCGCCGGGTTCGGCATCTTCGCGGCGATCATGGCGGGCACCCGGCTGACCGGCGACCGGCTGATCGATCGTCTCGGGCCGGTGTTTCTCGCGCGCTGCTGCGGGGTTTCGGGCCTGTTAGGGCTGACGGTGCTCTGGGCGGCGCCCAATGTCTGGACGGCGCTGCTGGGCTTTGCGCTGATGGGCTTTGCGGCGTCGCTGATCTTCCCGATCTCGGTGACGGCCGCCGCGCGCCAGCCCGGCCGCTCCCCGGCCATGAACATCGCCGCGCTGTCGTTGATCTGCTTTTCCGGCTACGTCATCGGCCCGCCGGTCGTCGGCTTCATCGCCGGGCTGGTGGGCCTGCGCACCGCCCTCGCCTGCCTGATCCCCTTCGCGATCGGCGTGCTGCTATTGGCTCCCCGGGTCCAGCCGAAGCTGGCGGCGCAACCGACCTGAACCGCGACGACGACATATTCTCGCCGAGGTTCCGGCGCGCCCACCACGCCTGAAGGACGGGTTCTCCTCGGAAAACCGCAATGGAGCTCAGGGCTGCCGGCAGAAGATGAAATCGCGGTCCTCGGTAGCGCCGACAGGGAAGCTGTATTCACCGACTTTCTGGAAGCCATAAGCTTGATAGAGCCGTTGCGCTCTCTGGTTCTCGCTCCAGACGCCGACCCATTGCGGTGCGTTTGCATACCGATCCGCGAAGTGCTTCAGGGCCATCTGCATCAGCTGGTTGCCCAGGCCGTTGCCCTGGTGGCTCTTGAGCACGTAGATGCGCTTGATCTCCCCATGCTCCGGGGCGCATCGCGGGTGCGGCAAGTGGCCCGGCACACACTCGAGATATGCGGCAGGCTGGCCGTCGTCCCCCAGCACCATCCGCCAGAAATTGGACGGAGCGAGTATCTCGGCTGTCACCGCCTCAGGTGAATATGCATGCTCGAGATAGGCGGCCAGGTCCCTCGCAGGATAGAGATGTCCAAATGTCTCCGTGAACGTGGCCTGCATCAGCTGTCGCAGGCGCGGAACATCGTCGAGATCTGGAACGACGGTCTGCATGCCATTCCCTCCTCCGGTCGGCGAGGCGAGTGAACACCCGGCGGAGCTGCCGGTCCAGCATCGTCGCAGGTGTGACAACTCCCGCTGTCGAATGTTCCGGTTTGGACCAAAGACGGTCGCTCTCCGCATGCTACGCCGCACCGCCGCCGCTCACCGGCTTGACTCGATATATGCACCATCATACATATGCACCATGATGCAAGAGAGCGTATTCCAGATCCTCTCCGACCCGACGCGGTTTCGCATTGTCGAGGCGCTGGCGGGTGGTGAGCAGGCGGTGGGCGAGCTGGTTCGTGCCGTCGATATCGATCAGTCCGGGGTGTCGCGGCACCTCCGCATCCTCGGCGAAGCCGGCTTCGTCACCATGCGGCCCGATGGCGCGAGGCGGCTCTATTCGCTCAGGGCCGAGCCGTTCCGGGCGATCGACACGTGGATCGCGAGCTACCGGAAGCTCTGGGAGAACCGGCTCGATCGCTTCGACGCGGCGCTGGCGCGTCGGCGTAAACCAGCCGATGGCGAGGAACCGAAATGAAGGCTCTCGCAACCGAACTGGGGGCCGCCACCATCAGCTTCGAGCGGGTCTATGACGCCGCGATCGAGGATGTCTGGGCCCTGTGGACCACCAGGGAGGGGCTCGAGGCATGGTTCGCGCCCGAAGGCATGCGCTTCGAGGTCTCGGTGCTCGAACTGTGGGTCGGCGGCAGCTTCGATCACGTGATGACCGCGGTGGGGCCCGAGCAGGTCGCCTATCTGACCAATCTCGGCCGGCCGACCACGGCCTGGGTGAGCGGCCGCTTCCTCGAGGTCGAGCCGCAGCAAAGGCTGCGCATCCGCTTCGATATCGATTTCGTCCCCGGCGTCGAGTCCTACCCCTACGACATGCTGGTCGAGCTCTCCGTCGAGGCCGGGCGCGTCCGCATGGTGCTGACGGCAGATCGGCACCCCGACCCCGAAATGACGCGCGGCGCTGTGCTGGCGCTCAACACCCAGCTGGACCGGTTCGAGCGGGCCCTCGCGGCGCGCGCCACCAAGGAGCAACAGACCTGATGCGACCCCTGATCTATTCCATCAACGTGACGCTCGATGGGTGCGTCCACCACAACGCCATTCCGTCCGAGCCGGCGCTGCAGGAGGCGACGCTGCGCGCGACGCACCTGCACGCCACCCAGACCATCAGCCGGGTGGACGCGCTGCTGTTCGGCCGCGTCACCTACGGCATGATGGAGGGCGCCTGGCGGCTGGCGACGCGCACCTCGAAGCCGCCCGAGTGGACCGACCCGTTCGCCCGCACCATCGACGCGATGCCCAAATACGTCGTCTCCAGCACGCTCGGCCAGGTGGATTGGAACGCCGAACTGATCAGCGGCAACCTCGAGGCGGCGGTCACGGCGCTGAAGCAGCAGCCCGGCAAGGGCCTGCTCACCGGCGGCGTGCAGCTGCCGCTGGCGCTGGCCGAACTGGGCCTGATCGACGAGTACGAGTTCGTGGTGCAGCCCCGGCTTGCCGGCCACGGCCCCACCCTGTTCGCCGGGCTCTCGAAATATGTCGAGCTCAAGCCCATCGACCGCAAGGACCTCACCTCCGGCGCCATCGTGCTGCGCTATGAGCCGAGGCGATAACGCGGGGAGACAGGCGTCGGCTGAGCCTCATTCCTCTCCCAGTGTGTGGCGCGCCCGGCTCACCTTGAACGCCGTGCTGCTTCGAGGCTCGAGGTAGTAATAGATGTCGGTGTCAGGGTTGTCCCTGGCATGGGCCTCCCAGGACGTCCGCTCGCCGATCTCGGCAACGGCGGCGGCATGGGTCGGAAAGGCGAAGACGCTGAAAACGACCGTCTCCCAATAGACGTCGTCCAACTGGCGGGAAGCAGAAAGTGACCAGGCCTCATCGGAACGGAACAGCGGTTCACACCGGAGGAAGTCGCTGTAGTCTTTGAGTTCCGCCACGTGCGCTTTGCCCAGCAGCGCCACGGGAAAGCCGGCATCCTCAAGGTGTTGCAGCACGTCGCCACTCCGCACCACTGAGCACGATTGAGCTGCGACGGTCAGCGCGGAGACGACGAGGACGGCAAGCCATGCCGACGCCAAGTGTTTCAATCCAGCCCCCCGTGCAGTCTCGAGGCCAGTGAGGGGCCGGAGCTGGCCGGTGTCAACTGGTCACCCATGACCATCGCGAACCGGCGGGCAAAGTAACGACACCATCGGTCGCCAGTACACTTCAGGCGAGACAATCGCGCCCCGAACTGTCAAATAAAGACCTTTGGGCCGGATTGATGTTTCTGTCTATTGCCACCACCCACCAGCCGGCGACCGATCTCGGCTATCTCCTGATGAAGCATCCCGGACGCGTGCACGAGACCGAGCACGCCTTCGGTCGGTCCTATGTGCTGTTTCCTGAAGCCGGCGCCGAGCGCTGCGAGGCGGTGCTGCTGCTCGAGGTCGACCCGATCGAGCTGGTGCGGGGGCGCGGCCAGACCGAGGGCCTGCTCGACCAGTATGTCAACGATCGTCCGTATGCCGCGTCGTCGCTGCTCAGCGTGGCGCTCAACCGGGTGTTTCGCACCGCCATGGCGGGCACCTCGCGCGAGCGCCAGCCGCTCGCCGACAGCGCCATTCCGCTCGAAATCACCGTCCGCCCGCTGCCGGCGCAGGGTGGCGCCGAGCTGGTGGAGCGGCTGTTCGCGCCGCTCGGCTGGCAGGTCACGGCCGCAGCGCTGCCGACGCCGGCCGGCACGCCCTCCCGCTATGTGGCGCTGACCATCGCCGGCACCCTGCGGCTCGCCGACGCCCTGTCGCATCTCTATGTGCTGATCCCGGTGCTCGATTCCGACAAGCATTACTGGGTCGGCGACGACGAGGTGGAAAAGCTGCTGGCCAAGGGCGGTGCCTGGCTGTCGGCCCACCCCGAACGCGATACCATCGCCCGCCGCTATCTCAAGGACCGGCGCAAGCTCTACCGGGCGGCGCTCGATCGCCTCGCCGCCGCCGAACCGGAAGCCGAGATCGAGGACGAGGCGCCGCTGCAGCCCGAGGCGATCGTCGAGGCCCGGCTCAACACCCACGATCTCCGCCTCGATCGCGCCGCCGAAATCATCCGCCAGAGCGGCGCCACCTCGGTTGCCGATCTCGGCTGTGGTGAAGGCAAGTTGCTGCGCCGGCTGCTGAAGCTCCCGGCGCTCGGCCGGATTCTCGGCGTCGATGTCTCGATGCAGTCGCTGCGGCGCGCTTCGGAAAACCTCAAGCTCGGCCTGCCCGGCGGCCCCAAGGCGGACCGCGTCAGCCTGCTGCAGGGCGCCCTCACCTACCGCGATCCCCGCTGGGCCGGCACTGACGCGGCCGCCCTGGTCGAGGTGATCGAGCATATCGAGCCCGACCGCCTGCCGGCGGTCGAGGCGGTGGTCTTCGGGAGCGCCGGGTTCCGCACCATTGTCGTCACCACCCCGAACGCCGATTACAACGTGCTGTTCGATGGGCTCAGCGCCGGCGCCTTCCGCCACTCCGACCACCGCTTCGAATGGACCCGCGCCCAGTTCCGCGACTGGGCCGAGGCGGTGGCGGCCCGCCATGGCTACAGCCTCGAGATCGAAGGCGTCGGCGAGCCCCACGCCGAGCATGGCGCCCTCACCCAGCTCGCGGTGTTTCGCAGATGAGCGTGCTCGATATCCCCGATTTCAGCCTCGTCGTGCTGATCGGCGCCACCGGTTCGGGCAAATCCACCTTCGCCTCGCGCTGGTTCCTGCCCACCGAGATCGTCTCGTCCGATCACAGCCGCGCCCTCGTCGCCGACGACGAGACCGACCAGTCGGCAACCGCCGACGCCTTCGACCTGGTCGAGGCCATTGCCGGCAAACGGTTGAAGAACCGCCGGCTCGCCGTTATCGACGCCACCAATGTCCGCGCCGCCGATCGCCGGCGCTGGGTCGAACTGGCGCGGCGCTACCACGCCCTGCCCGTCGCCATCGTCGTCGACCCCGGCGCCGATATCTGCATCGAGCGCAACCGCGCCCGGCCCAACCGCGATTTCGGCCCGGCCGTGCCGCAGCGCATGGTGCAGGAAATCCGCCGCGGCTTCACCGGCCTGCAGCGCGAGGGGTTTCGCCAGGTCTGGCGGCTGAGTTCGGTCGCCGAGATCGACGCCGCCAGCATCGATCGCCGCCCGCTCTGGACCGACCAGCGGCAGGACCAGGGCCCGTTCGACATTATCGGCGATGTGCATGGCTGCGCCGACGAGCTGCGCCTGCTGCTTGAGCGGCTCGGCTACCGCATCGACGGCTCGCCCGAGGCGCCGCAGGTCATCGCGCCGCAGAGCCGCAAGCTGGTCTTCGTCGGCGACCTCGTCGATCGCGGCCCCGATACGCCGGGCGTGCTGCGTCTCGTCATGGCGGCGCTGCGCGACGGGGTCGGCTATTGCGTCCAGGGCAACCACGACCAGAAGCTCAGCCGCTGGCTCGCTGGCCGCGACGTCAAGGTGGCGCACGGGCTGGAACAGTCGATCGAGCAGTTCGGCCGCGAAACGCCAGAATTCCGCAATGAGGCGCGACGCTTCCTCGATGAGCTGCGCAGCCATTACTGGCTCGCCGGCGGCCGCCTCGCCGTCGCCCATGCCGGTCTCAAGGAGGAGCTGATCGGCCGCGGTTCGGGCGCCGTGCGCGAGTTCGCGCTTTATGGCGAAACCAGCGGCGAAATCGACGCTTTCGGCCTCCCCGTCCGCCTCGACTGGGCCGCCGAGTATCGCGGCAAGACCACGGTGGTCTATGGCCACACCCCGGTGCCCGAGGCCGAGTGGGTCAACAACACCATCGACATCGACACCGGCTGCGTGTTCGGCGGCAAGCTCACGGCGCTCCGCTGGCCCGAGCGCGAGCTGGTCGCCGTGCCCGCCGCGCGCGTCTATGCCGAGCCGGCGCGGCCGTTCCTCGCCGCCGCCGACGCCCTCACCGGCCAGGCCGAAGCCGACCGGATGCTCGACTATGCCGATGTCGGCGGCCGGCGTTTCGTCGATACCGAGCTGATGCGCCGGGTCGTGGTGGCCGAGGAGAACGCCGCCGCGGCGCTCGAGGTGATGAGCCGTTTCGCCATCGCCCCGCAATGGCTGGTCTACCTGCCGCCCACCATGTCGCCGGTCGAAACCAGCACCGCCGCCGGCTATCTCGAACGCCCCGAACAGGCCTTCGCCTATTTCCGCGAGCGCGGCCAGGCGAGCGTCATGCTCGAGGAAAAGCACATGGGCTCGCGCGCCGTGATCGCGCTATGCCGCGACGATCAGGTCGCCCGCCGCCGCTTCGGCGTCATCGGCGACGAGGCCGGCCAGATCTGGACCCGCACCGGTCGCGCCTTCTTCGCCCCGGCGGTACGCGACGCCGTGCTGGCCCGCCTCCGGCAGGCCGCCGATGCGGCGGGCCTATGGGACGAACTGGGCACCGACTGGCTGCTGCTCGACGCCGAGATCATGCCCTGGTCGGCGAAGGCCTCGAGCCTCATCGCCGGCCAGTACGAACCGGTTGCGACAGCGGCGGTCGACAGCCTCAGCGCTGCCACGGCGGCCATCGCGGCGGCCAGCGCGCATGGCGTCGACACGGGCGGGCTCGAAGCGCGCTTCGCCCAGCGCCTCGATCGCGCCATCCGCTACGGCAAGGCCTGGGCCCCCTATGCCTGGCCGGTCGACGGCATCGACGATCTCGAGGTCGCGCCCTTCCACCTGCTCGCCAGCGAAGGCGCCGTCCATTTCGGACGCGACCATCGCTGGCACATGGCGCTGGCCGATCGGCTGGCCGAAGCGGGCAGCGGCCTCCTCACGCGCACCCGCACCCTGGAAGTGGCGCTGGCCGATGACAGCTCCAGCGCTGCGGGCTGCCAATGGTGGGAAGAGCTGGTCGCCGCCGGCGGCGAGGGCATGGTGGTGAAGCCGCTCGATTTCACCGCCCGCGGCGCCAAGGGCCTGCTGCAGCCGGCGCTGAAGGTGCGGGGCCCCGAATATCTGCGCATCATCTACGGCCCCGAATACGACCTGCCCGAACATCTGGAACGCCTGCGCAAACGCGGCCTCGGCCGAAAGCGCGCGCTCGCCCTCAAGGAGTTCGCCCTGGGCCACGAAGCCCTCCGCCGCTTCACCGCCGGCGCCCCGCTCCGCCAGGTCCACGAATGCGTCTTCGCGCTCCTCGCGCTGGAAAGCGAACCGGTCGACCCGCGGCTGTGACATCCTTTCGAACCAGCGTCCGCTTCGCACCGGAAGCGGACGCTGGAGATACTTCATTCAGAGCTCTGGCCCCAGACTGTAACCCCGCGGTTGGGAAGCGTATCGATGCCGTACACCATGAAGATGAGCCACGGGCACGGGCGAGTAGTGGTCGGGCAGTTGGTCGACGACGCGAAATCCTGGCAGGTGTGGCAGGTCTATCCCGGCGGAGAAACCCGCCGCGTCGACTTCCGGGACGGCTGGCGTATCCCCGATCCATCCGAGCTTTGTACCGAGGTTCGAATGCTCAACTCGCTGAGGAGTGTCTGCGTCTTCAGCTGCCGGATACGGTTTGCAGTGTCGCAACAGGTTAAGGATGCAATCGAGTCTGCTGAGCCCGGCGTGCATCAGTTCGCCCTTCTCAAGGTGACCCCGCACAAAGACCAGGTCATCGGAACGAATTACTTCATGCTGAACGTCTGCAATCGTCTTCGGGCGATTGACGGCGACAGGTCCTCAGTGCCGTTCAGTTTGCATGACGGCGGAACTCGCAAGGGATACTCCCTGTCTGGACTGCCGGGCACGCAGTTCGTGGTCCGCCACGAAGCCGTATCTGGCAAGGCGGTGTGGATGGACGAGGAGTCGCTGGAACACTTCGTAAGCGACGAACTGCGGGACGTGATCACTTCGCACGGCGCCCGAAATCTCGAGTTCGTCAGAGTGGCGGAAAACTGAGGTCGGGTAGAGTGTCGGCCTTCGGGGCAACGGCAGGCGGGCGCGGACAGCGCATCACGCGAACCGGTCGATCCGCGGCTGTGATGGGCGCGGGGGCGGCGCCTCAACCGGCGAACTCCGCGTCCATCGCGGCCCCGTCATAATCGAGAAGCCACGCGTTGAACTTGCGGTAGAGCGGCAGCAGCGCCAGCCGATCGGGCCCGGCGACATCCATTCCCCGGTCATCATAGGCGGTCAGAACAAGCCGCTTCTGCAGGTCGGCGATATGTATCCTGCTGATCCAGCGGGCCTTGGGCCCGATCGCCATCTCCCTGGCAATACTGGCCCAGAGCAGCGCAGCCAGTGCTACGTCGTCTTTTGCGAATGGCGCAGCATAGCAGTACCGAAAGACGTCCTCGCCAAACTGGGCGATATGCTCTTCGTCGTTCAACCCACCTTGCTCGCCGGCCCGAACGGATGCCGAAACCCCATGTGCTGCAACTGCCGCAGCGCGCTCCATTGCCGCCTGGTCGCGCGCGGCCCGCCATAGATCGAAACGAAGGCGCAGAGCGTTTCCGAGCCCGAGAACAACTCGGCAGCCACCGCCCTCGCTCGATCGAGCGCCTCGAGGAAGCGGACCGGCCCCATATCGAGATCACCGCCCAGTTCGAACCAAAGTCCAAACGCGGCCTCATAGAACATGGCATCGGGAAAACCCTGCCACCCGAACCCTGCCTGCACCGCTTCTATCGCATCAACTGCCATCGCACCCGCCCTCCTCGCCGTGACCGTGGTTCCCTTGCACCAATAGCGGACCCAAGTTAGTCAAGGTTGCCGCCGGGTGCCGCGGCGGTTCGAGGCACTTGCGGCGGCCTCACCGTTTGGCTCGGAAGCCCTTTTTCTTCGAGACTGCGCGAACCCAATCTGTGAGCTTCTTGTCGGCTCCCAGCGCATTCGCCGCCTCGATCCAGTCCGTTTCCAGGGCACAGTCTGCTGTGCGAGGGACTTGGGTTGAATCAACCAGAGCATCAAGGGCTTCATTCACTACATCTGCCGACCCGGTCTTGATGGCCTGGCGCATCATGTTGCCCGCGGCATAGTTCACAAGCGACTGTTCACTCATTGCCTGGGCAAGCGCCGCCTTGGCATGCGCAAGTCCCTGCAAGGGTTTTCCGACATCAGTCAGGGTGTTTGAAAGTGCCAGGAGCGAGAAAATGTCCTGAACCTCTTCATGGGCTGCAACCGCGATGCGCTCTGCCGCCGTGACGTGACCTGTGATCAGGCATTCGGTGACCGCCCCTTGGTACAAACTGAGTCGTGAAAAGTCCTCGCGTTCCTGATCGAGCGCGCCAATCAAAAGTGCGGCACTCTCTGGAGCATCTGCGCCAAAAAGCGAGACGACGTTCTGCCGAAACTTGGCGGCGTGTCGTAACAACGTCCTGATCTCGCTTCTGTCCAAGGCAATTTCCTCGCAACGGTAGACAGAGTAGCCGTTCGGCCAAGTGCCCACCACCCTACTCACCGGCGAGAATACCGACGGGCGAAGTCGGAGAGAGCGGTGCGGCTGGCATAGGATTCGCCGGTTTTGGCAGCCCGATCGCACACGCGGCGAACCGGTGGACCCGCGGCTGTGATGGACGCGCGGGGCCACCTTGCTCGCAAGTCCGGGAGTTGCATGTTTTAGAAGAGACGTCCGCTTCGCGCCAGAAGCGGACGCCCATGCGCCCCAGCATTATCCGGGCCCCTTCTGGCCATTGGCAGTAAGTCCCTCGCGAGCGAAAATGTTCTTGCTCATCCCCACCGAAAGCCCACAATCGTCATGGCAGGCTGAACCATGAGCGAAGTCACGCCGCCAGAGCCGACGCTCCCCGAGCCGCCAAGGCGTACCCCATGGGCCGTCTGGGGCACGATGGCTTCAGCAATGCTGCATGTTGGGGTGCTGGCGTTCTTGCTCTGGCAGCCGCCGCCTGACAGCGCCGAAGCCGCACCACCGCCGGCCATCGACGTGGAACTGGTGCCGCCGCCCGAGGCGATCAGCGCCAGCGAGCCGCCTGCGGAGGAGCCAAAGGAGGAGGCTTCGGCGGCGACCTTGCCGCCGGCCAAGACGCCCCCAGCCGAACCGCCACCGGCAGAGCAAGCAACTGCTCCAGCTAAATCGGCGGCAAAGCCGTCTCCGCCCGAACCGCCATCCGAAACGGCAGCCGCAAAGACCGTATCCAAGGCCCCCGCCACCGCAGCATCGGAGCCGGTGCGGAGTTCGGATACCGCCTCAGCAGAGGTGGCGCCGATACCCCTGTCGCGTCCCAAAGTGAGGGGGCTGGCCGCCCCAACCAGCGTGCCGGACGGGGCTGTTACCGCACTCACGGCCGACACTGGCGAGATGGCGGAAGGAACAGCTCCGCCGGCTCCGTTGGCGGAGCCCGATGTCGCGACCCTTGAGCTAGGCGCGCGGCGCAGCGCCAAACGCTTCTATCTCGAGGCGATGCTGAGTGTTCCCAGCATGGCGCGGGCGCGCGCGATGCTCGAAACGCTGCCGCCCGACAAGCGGCTGGCGCAAACCTGCAACATTGAGGCCCTGGCCCAGATCGGCAATGCCGGGGAACGCTTCACGCCCGACGTGGTGATGGCGGAAGCCTATGCCAGGTCGGAGATGACGGGCACACACCTCGCGGCGAGCGGCGCGATCTTCCGCTCCGGAGAAAGGTGGTATGGCCTCGCTTTCGACTGCACGCTCAGCGACGACCTTACGAGTGTCACTGCATTTTCCTATCGTCTCGGCACCGACGTGACGGATGCGGTGCTTGCGCGGCTGAGCAAGACCTAGCCGGAGCGGCACACGCCGGGCTCCGGCACGCCGCCGCGCGATCGCGTCCGGTACAGCATCCGAACCCGAGCTCGCCGCATCGTGGCAACGGATGAACTTTGCGCGCCGACGGCTGTCTCAGGTCGTAAGTGACCGCTTCGGGCCAACACCGGCCATTCACCGCGGTCCTCGGCACCAACACGAACCGCCGCCCATCGAACAGCAAAGCCGGCGCGGGCAGCGCGCCCGCACCGGCCCCTGCCCTAAAGCACCGTGCGTTCGGCGCTTCTCTGATCATCGACCGCCAGATGGTCCTGGTAGAGCCCCTGCCTGGCGGTGCGGCGCCAGGGCCGCGCCGGGTTCAGGGGGTCGGTCGAGATTTCCGCCACCGTCAGCATCGGGGTGAGGCCGGCGACGGCGCGGGCCACCCAGGTGCCGTTGGGGGCGACGATGCCGGCCGGTGCTTCGGTGCTGTGCTGGGCGTGCACGGCGAAGCTGGTCCAGAAGCTGTTGCTGGCGGCGTGCCCGGCGATCTCGGCGGCGAACGGGCCGCCGCCGGTGGTCGAGAACAGCACGCAATCGACGTTGAGCTTTTCATATTCGATGAACAGCTCGGGGTAGTGCGCCTCCATGCCGAGCGTGCAGCCGAAGCGCATGTGATCGACCTCGAAGGTCACCGGCACCGACCCCGGCGTGTACATGAAGGAGAGCTTGGTGTTGGAGAGCATCCGCTCGTCATAGCGGGTGACCAATTCCCCCTGGTCGGAGATCACGTAGAGGCTGCTATGCGGGCGGCGCGCCGTCAGCCGGTGCGGTGCGCCGATCACCACCCACAGGCCCAGCTCGCGCGCCGACCGGCATACCGCCGCGATTTCTTCGCGCAGCAGATCCCAGTTGCAGCGCGTCCAGTCGGCCGGGCCGACGCTCTCAGGCCCGAGCGATGAGACGAGCCGCTTGTCGGGCGAGCACATCGAGCCCTCCGAGAACTGGAGGATCCGCGCCCCTGCCCGCCGCGCCTCTTGCATCAGCGCCCGCGCCTCGGCTCCCGCGGCGCGCAGCTCTGCGGCATTGGCCGGGTCGAGCCGGCCGGTGCTCTGGGCCACCGCCAGTCGAATGGAATTGGGCGCACCTCCGCTATCGGGGCCCTTGCCGAGATGGCGCAGCGCGCTGGTATAGGACTCGCCGGTTTTGGCAGCGCGCTCGCGCACGCGGCGCTTGAAATTGTGGTTCTGTGTCATGTCATCCTCGCGCGTGGACGTCGTTCCCCAGCAACAGGCGTCCGCGCGATCGGGACATAACGATGAACCCGAGACCAGATGTCCCTTTGCCTCCGTTGCAGACCATGCTGGGGCTGGTCAGGGAGGTTCGGCGTCAGGCCACGCCACGTTCAGGATGGTGGCGGGCCAGGCGATTCGTCAATGTGGGCGGGAGCGCGTCAGCGCTTCGCGGCAGGTCTTCGGCCTCTGCGGTCCTCTGCGCGTCCGCCGCGCCAGGAGCCGATCAACGAAGCTCCCGCCGGCCGTGAACTGGAGCTGACCGAGTCAGGTCCCCTCCTGCCTCACTGCCCGGACGCCGGCAGCTGGAATTGCTGCAGTTCCTGGATCTTCTGCATCAGCACCAACTCGTTCGGCGTTGGATTTTTCATGATCTCGTTGAGCCGCTGCGCTTCCATCAACGCGCTGTCGACCGTCCACTCGGTCAGCTGCGTCTGGTCCAGCACGAAGCCGCCATCGAGGCTCCCCGACAGGTTGGGCGACCACCGCGCCACCGCGTTGAATTCCGGCACCTCGCCATTGGGCCAACTCCTCAGCGTCTCGAGGGTGGTTCCGGCCCGGTAGTCATCGAGCAGGCCGAGGGCCTCCGGCTGGGTCAGGACCTGCCGCGTCAGGAAGAGTTCGCGATAGGCGGCCGCGCTGGCTTCGATATTGTCGATCGAGGTGGTGACCGGCCCATCCGCGGTCACGTCGAACGCAGCCCCACCGGTCGTCTTCAGGGTGCGGGCCACAGCCACGAACTTCGACAGCGCCGCTGCTCGCAGGATATCATCGTTGAAATCAATCATCTGAGGGGGCGCGGCCGGCGTCTCCCATGAGAGATCGCAGATCTGGTGCCCGAACGAGACCCTGCAGGTCCGCACCGGCTGCTTGTCCGTCTGCAGCGTCCAGTGCGGACCAAACGTGGCGACCGCCCAGTACATCAGATCCGCCTTCCAGTCCTCGACCCCCATGGATCGCGCCGCATAATAGAAGGTTCGGTGGGTCGCCTCCTCGGTGCGGACCTGCCTTTCGCAATAGAAGTCATGGACGAAGGCCGCCCACACATACTCGCCGCCGAACGGATGGCCGATCACCGGCCAGAACGGCCAGGGAATGGACGCGCCGTCCGACGGAAAGTCCGTCGGCACCGGCCAGTCGAGGCCATTGGGATCGATATAGGTGATCGGTGCGGTCGTGACGTACTTGAACTCGCCGTCCACCGTCATCCAGGTTCCGCCGCCCTTCTCGATGAACTCGCCGACATTGTCCGCTGCCAATGCCGGGCTCGAGATGCAGAGCGCCATCACGGCCGTCGCCAATCTGCTTCGCATAATCCCCCCTTGCCGTGACTTCTTCCGGCCAACTGGCCAAAACTGGCACCCGGCAGCCAAGAACCACAGCAATCGCATCGCCTTACTGCCCCGCAGCAGTGCCTGACAGCTGATGGTGCGTATATTATTTCAGCAGATCCCTTGTTGTACTTCAATACCTGCGCTAGGAATTTCGCCCAATCAGAACAACGATGCAGATGCAGATACGGCACAACACGATATAAGTAACAACTTGAGCAAGGAGGGCGTCGTGCCAATCGTCATGGCCGTGGATGAGGTTACCGTTCGGATTGCTGGAGGTGTTCGGTCAACAATATCAATACTTGCAACGGGTAAGGTGCCAACGACCGGTTGGAGTGCCGCAAGCCTGGCCAGAAGAGCTTCCGCCGCCGCGCCGCCCGATGGCATCCTCGCGTTCGATTTCAGCGCCAACGCCCCGGCCGCCTCAAGCCTGATTCTGCAGGTCATCACCCCGATTAACGCCCATCTCGAGCTGGCCGATGTCGACATCGCCAACTTCTGGGCCCCGGGTGTGCGGCTGGTCGGCATCCGGGTCGCCGCCGCCAACAACGCCAAGACCGTCGAGATCGTGCCGCACGACGAGGCCATCGAGCTCAGCCGGAAAAGCTCGCCGAGGGCGGTGGCAACCGTGGTGCCCGATACGCCTGCGGCACTGAGCTTCGAAGCCGACATCAAACCGATGTTCCGCCCGCGCGACGTGAACGCCATGCGGGCCGCCGCCGGCTTCGACCTGCACAACTACGACGACGTCAAATCGAGGGCCGCGCTGATTTCGGAGCGGCTGAAGGACGATATGCCTTGCGACGGGCTGTGGCCCCCCGAGGACATCAAGAAGTTCGACGACTGGATCGCTGCACAGATGCCCGCCTGATCGCGCGCTTCGGCGCAAGGGAGAACGACCATGACGTGGAATGTTGGCCTCGCCTCTGCCATTGCAACCTGCCTCGCGCTCGCCTTGACCGGCACCCATGTCAGTGCCCAGGCAGTCCTTTCCGCCGCCCCTCCCGAGATCGCCGCAGACCCGGAAGGGCGTCTCGCGATCGGGCGCGGCGCCGATTACGTGCCCGATCCCACCGATCCGGCGATCCTCGCTGCCGACCTCGCGTCCTCGATGCAGAAGCGACGTGATTTCGGCTGGGCGGTGGTCGAGAAGATGCTGGCGCCGCAGACCATCACCCTGCTCGACGGCGCGACCTCGGTGGAGGTGCCGCTATGGCAGACCTGGTATGAGGGCGGCAGCAAGAGCGAGGTCGCGCCGCTGCTCGGCCTTTACTTCAGCAAGCTGAAGCCGGTTCTCGCCGCCAATCCCAGCGCCGATGTCGGCCCGGTGATTGCCGAGACGATGCAGGCCTTCTCCGAAAAGAACCTCAGCGACACCCTGACCGACGACAGCCTGTCCCAGGAGTTGCTGCAGTTCCGCGACACCGGCATGCAGGGACTGTCGGACCGGCTGGGCCGCGGCTTCACCAGCTTCAGTCCGTCATTCGTCGAGCACGTGCTGCACGAGGCCCGCGGCATCGACGAGTGCGGGCGAACGGCAGCGGCCGCCGATCCGCCGCCGAGTGCGGATCAGTTCTCCAACTGCATCAGCGAGTTCCCCCGCTCCGCGGTGATGGTCAAGACCTCCTGGGCGAAGCTGCAGAACGGTATCCCCGAGCACGATACCAGCGGACCGGCGCTCACCGACATGTTCAGGATCGGCACCTGGCCCGCCGGCACCAGGCGGACGCCGACGCAGGACCAGATCTATACCAACTTCACCACCAGCAACGTCGCCTACGGGCTGCGCAGCATCCACTTCGTCACCAAGGATGTGCGCGAGTGGGTGTGGGTGTCGCTGTGGTGGGATCCGAACGCCGCCACCGAGGATTTCGGCAGCGATCAGCCCGCGAGCCTCGCCAACTTCAACAACGGCGTGTGGAAGAACTACAAGCTTTGCGTCAGCTCGGCCTTCGCCGAAGCCGATCCCACCCCCTGGTCCAGCTACGAGCCGGGCAAGCCCGGCCTCGCCGCATCGCTGAAGGCGGTCTATGACGCGATCCAGGCGGAGATCGACAGCGGCTCGCAATCGGACCCTGCGGCGCTGGCGCTGCTGTTCGACCCGGTGCCGACGCCGATAGAGCTGCCCCATGCCCTCACGCCGGCCGCCGCCCCCTACGACCACCAGACCTCCTGGTGCAGCAACCCCAATGTCGAAACCCACCCCGGCAACGGCCGGACCAGTTGCATCGGCTGCCACCAGTTCCCCATGACGCGGAACGAGGAGCGCAACGATCCGGTCACCCAGTTCGGGCACGCCATTGTCGGCGATTTCCCGCAGTTCGGCCGGGCGCAGTACCGCAAGAACTTTCCCGCCGAGTTCGCCTGGAGCTTCGAGTTCGAATTCCAGGGCGACATCGTCGAAAAGAAGCAGGAGACCGGCTTCCAGTGGCCTCCGGCTTGATGTCGCGGGTTGGGGGCTGAGGTGCGGGTTCCAGTCGTTCTCAGCACGCCGGCTGTGCCGGCCCTGCGCGACGTGTTCGAAATGCAGCGCCAGGGCTTCTCCCCGGACGCGCTCGCCAGCGTGCTGTCTCGGCTGCCGACCAGCGAGCGCTTCCGCATCGATCCGCGGCAGCTGCCATTCCCGACGCAGCAGCAGGGCGCCGAGCGGGTCTTCGTGCCCTCCGACGAGGCCAATGCCTACCTGATGGCGGGGACCCTCGAGGTTGACAGCATCGAGCGTGTCCCCGACCGGATCGATGGACAGCAGGTCTTTGCCGACGCCATCCTCGATATCTGCCTCAGCTGCTTCGACAGCCCCGCCATAGGCGCCCGGGCCGATGTCGAGGCACAGCTGGGCGTCGCCACCCTGCGGGCATCCGGTCTCGATGGCTCAGGGGTCGCCATAGCCATCGTCGATACCGGGATCAACCTCGATTGGCTGGAGCAGCGCCTGGGGTTCCGACCGAGCCTCGATCGCAGCCTGTCCTGGACCCCACCCGGGGTGAATTTCGAGCCCGGCCACTACCCGGTGGGCCACGGCACGATGTGTGCGTATTCCGCCCTGATCGCGGCGCCGAACGCCACGCTGATCGATATTCCCGCCATGCTGGGCAACCCGTCGGGCGGCGCGGCGATCGGGCGCCGCGTGAGCCAGGTGTTTGCCGCCATGTCGCCGCTGATCGCGGCGTGGACGATCGCCTTCACCCCATCCGGCGACCGCCCCTACAAGAGCCTCGTCATCAGCAACAGCTGGGCCATGTTCAATCCGGGGATGGATTTCCTCGTCGGTCACCCCGGCCGTTACGCCGACAACCCCAATCACTTCTTCACCGCGATGCTCACCGCCCTCGCCGGCAACGCCGTCGATCTGGTGTTCGCCGCCGGCAATTGTGGCGATGATTGTCCGCATCCCCGGTGCGAGGGCAACGTCCAGCACGCCATCGCCGGCGCCAATGCCAGCGCCGCCGTGCTGACCGTGGCGGGCTGTGACGTATCCGGGGCGCGGGTGGGATACTCATCGAAAGGCCCCGGCATCCCCGGGATGGCCGGCGAGAAACCCGACCTCGCCGCCTATACGCACTTCCTCGGTTCGGAGGCGCTGGGCGCCGGGGTGCCCGACAAGGGGACGTCGACATCCTGCCCGGTTGCCGCCGGCTGCATCGCGGCCCTCAGAACGGCGTTGCCGGCGGCAGGCTTTCCCTCCGCCGAGCTGAACCGGGTGCTGCGTGAGACGGCGCGGTTGGCGGGCGGCTGGCACCCCGATGTCGGCTACGGCCTGCTCGACGCTGTTGCTGCCGCCCGCCGTCTCGCCCTGATCCCGTGAAGCCGCGGAGCGACCGGCACCGTCAGCCTGCTGCCGACGGCGCCGTTCGAGCTATTAGCCCCCGAGCTTGCCCTCAGTCCCATAAACCTCGAGCGCCCGCTCGCGCGTCAGGTACCCGTCGCGGATGTCGCGGGCGATGGCGTCGCTGCTGCGGGCCTTGGGCTCGCCATAGCCGCCGCCATTGGCGGTGACGATGCGGATCACGTCGCCGGTGTTGACCACCACATTGGTGGCGAACGAGTAGCGCTCGTTGCGGCCGTCGGTGCGGCGCAGCTCGACATAGTTGAGCGAGCCGTCGAGGCCGCCGCCGACGCCCCAGGGCGGCATGGTGGAGCGGGTATAGCCGAGCGACAGGAAGTTGTTGTCGCCGCGCACCCGATAATGCACCTCGATGCCCTTGCCGCCGCGCCACTGCCCCTCGCCGCCCGGCTCGGCATTGAGCGCCACCTGGTCGACGAACATGCCGTAGCGGGCTTCGGCGATCTCGGCCGGGCAGTTGAAGGTTTCGCCGTGAAAGCCCGAGAACTGCCCCGAATTGCCGTCATTGCCGTCCCAGCCGCCCCAGCCGCCGACCTGCGGCTCGACGATGGTGTAGTGCCGCCCGGTATCGGGGTGCTTGCCGCCCATCACCGTGCCGCAGATCGAGGCAAAATTGCCGGCCGGCACGATGCCGCCGAAATGGTGGGCCAGCGCCCTGAGCGTCATGTCGAACAGCCGGATTTCGACTTCCGAATAATAGCCCAGCGCCCCCGGCTCGACGACGTGGAAGATCGTGCCCGGCTCGGTGATCACCTCGAGCGGGCGGAAGCAGCCACCATTGCCCGGCCCGTCCGGATCGGTGAAATCCTTGAAGGCCAGCTGCAGCGCGATTTCGGAACCCTCGCGCGACGAGTTCTTCGAGCCCGCCTGTTTCGGGTTACCGCGGAGGTCGACGGTGAACTTTTCCGGCGTAATGACGAGGCGGATATTGTGCACCGCGCCATCGTCCTGCGTTTCGGAATAATCATAGGTGCCGGCCGGCATCAGCTTCAGTGCCGCCAGCGCCCGGCGCTCGCCCAGGTCCATATAGTCGGCGACGGCGGCGAGATAGGTGTCGGCGCCGTATTTGGCCAGCAGCTCCTGCACCCGGCGCTCGCCGATGCGCAGCCCCGCAATGCCGGCCCAGAGGTCCCCCTTGAGGAAATCGGGCAGCCGGGTGTTGACGTAGAGGATGTCGAACACCGCCTGGTTGGGAACGCCCTGGTCGAACAGCTTGATCGCCGGGATGCGTACCCCTTCCTGGAAGATTTCGGTGGCATCGGCCGACATCGAGCCCGGCACGTTCCCGCCCACATCGTTCCAGTGCGCGATATTGGCGACCCAGGCGACGATGCGGTCGCCGGCGAACACCGGCGCGGCCAGTACCATGTCGTTGAGGTGCGTCACCCCGCCATAATAGGGGTCGTTCGAGGCATAGAGATCGCCCGGCCGGACGCTCTCCAGCGGGAACTTCTTGAGGATGCCTTTGACCGCCTTGTCGAGCACCCCGATGAAGGCCGGAATGCCGGCGCCGGCCGCCGCGATATCGCCGACCGGGTCGAGGATCGACGAGGAGAGGTCGAGCACTTCGTAGATGATGGCCGACATCGAGGCCTTGCGCTGCGCCACGAACATTTCGTCGGCGATCGCTTCGAGCGCGTTCTGGATGATGTCGAAGGTGACGGGGTCGTGCTTGCTCATGTCGCTCAGCCCTGGATGGCGATGTGGATGTTGCCGTAGTCGTCGATGCTGACGCGGTTGCCCGGCTGGATCACCACCGTGGTGCCCGGGTCCTCGATCACCGCCGGGCCGGCAAAGCTCATGTCGGGCTCGAGTTTCGCACCGTCATAGATGGTGGCTTCGTGGATGCCCTCGGTGGCGTAATCGACCTCGCGGCGGCCCTTGATCGCCTGCTCGAGGCCGGCGCCGGTCTTTTCGAGCCTGGTGATCTCGAGCTTGCCCACCTCTGATGCCGCCACCAGGTGCAGTCCGATGATCTCCACCCCGGCATCGAGCCGATAGGTATATTCGCGCTCATAGGCATCGTGGAAATTGGCGATCAGCTCGGCCATCGAGGCCGGGCTCGGCTCGCCCGCCGGCAGCGGCACTTCCACCGCGAATTCCTGGTTCTGGTAGCGCACCCGCACCAGCCCCTTGATGCTCACCTTGTCGGCCGGCACGTTCCCGCGCACGAAATCGGCGATGGCGCGCTCGCGCGTCGCCGTGAGCAGCCGCGACAGGCTCTCGTGATCGTCGGCATCCATCAGCTGGGTGACGAAGTAATCGCGCCGCAGGTCGCTCATCAGCATGCCCCAGGCCGAGAACACCGAGGCGCCGCGCGGCACCACGACCTTCTTGACCCCCAGCTCCTTGCCGAGCTCGGCGCCATGCATCGGGCCGCCGCCGCCGAACACCACCATGGTGAAATCGCGCGGATCGTAGCCGCGGTTCACCGAGACCAGCTTCAGCGCATTGACCATGTTCGAATTGGCGATGCGCACGATGCCGCGCGCCACTTCGATATTGCTCATCCCGAGCTTGCCGCCGAGTTCGGCGAGCGCCCCGTTCGCCGCCGCCATGTCGGCGATGACATTGCCGCCGACGAAGTAATCCTTGTTGATGCGGCCGAGCGCCAGGTTGGCGTCGGTGGTGGTGGCATTGCTGCCACCCCGGCCATAGGCGGCCGGCCCCGGCACGGCGCCCGCCGAACGCGGCCCGACATGCAGCTTGTCGAACTCGTCGACCCAGGCGATCGAGCCGCCGCCATTGCCGATCTCGACCAGGTCGACCACCGGCACCATGATCGGATAGCCGGCGGACTTGCGGTCGCGCTCGATCCAGTAATCGGTCTTGATGGTGACCTGCCCGCCCTTGATCAGCGAGCACTTGGCCGTCGTGCCGCCGATATCGAGCGCCAGCACGTCCGGCTCGCCGATGATCCGGCCGAGCTCGGCCGCTCCCCAGAAGCCCGAGGCGGGGCCCGATTCCACCATGGTGATCGGCGTCTGCTTGATCGATTCCACCGCGTCGACGCCGCAGTTGGACTGCATCACATAGAGCCCGCCGGCATAGCCCTTGTCGCGGAGGCCCGTTTCGAGCCGCTCGAGATAGCGCTGCGCCGCCGGCTGCACATAGGCCGAGAGGATGGTGGTCGAGGTGCGCTCGTACTCGCGCCACTCGCGGGTGATCTGGTGCGAGGCGACGGCGACCACATCCGGCCACAGCCGGCGCAGCTCCGCCAGCGCCGCCTCTTCATGCGACGGGTTGGCATAGGCGTGGATGAAGCAGATGGCGACCGCCGTGACGCCGTCGGCGCGGAAATCGGCGACGATCTGCGCCAGCCCCGAGAGATCCAGCGGCACCTGCTCGTTGCCGTGGAAATCGATGCGGCCGGCGAGCTCGCGGCGGAGGTACCGCGCCACGAACGGCTCGGGCTTCTTGTACTTGAGGTTGAAGAAATCCGGGCGGTTGCCGCGGCCGATCTCCAGGACGTCGCGGAACCCGCGGGTGGTGATCAGGCCGACCTTGGCGCCCTTGCGCTCGGTCAGCGAGTTGATCACCACGGTGGTGCCGTGGGCGAGGAAATCGAGGCTCTCGAGTTCGACCCCGGCCTTGGCGAGGACGTCGAGCACGCCCTTCTCGAAATCGGGCGGCGTGGTATCCGACTTTTCGGTGCGGACGCTCTGCGCGCCGCTCCGCGTATCGGTTTCGAAATACACCAGGTCGGTGAACGTGCCGCCGACATCGGTGGCGACGCGGGTAATCTTGTCGGACATCTCAGTCTCTCGTTTGCGCGCCGCGGCCGCTTGCCGATGGCGCCATATTCCGGGGGTGGCAGGCGTTCATCGCTTGTTGCCGGTCGCGGCGAGCGCGACGGCCAGCACGATGATCACGCCGGTGGTCAGGTCCTTGAAGAACGGGTTGACGTTGAGGATGTTGAAGCCGTTGCCGATCAGCGCCATCAGCAGCACGCCGGCCATCGAGCGCCAGATCGCGCCGGCCCCGCCCATGATCGAGGTGCCGCCCAGGATCACCGCGGCGATCGCTTCGAACTCGTAGCCGGTGCCGGCCTGCGGCTCGCCCATCGAGAGCCGCGACACGGTGATCACCCCGGCAAGCCCGGCGGCGCCGCCCGACAGCGCAAAGGTGATGATCTTGACGAGGTTCGTGCGGATGCCCGAGAGCAGCGCCGCTTCCTCGTTGCCGCCCACCGCGAAGATGGCGCGGCCCAGCGTCGTGCGGTTGAGGATGAACATCATCAGCACCATGAAGGCCAGCATCACCAGCACGGCGACATTGACCAGGTCGAGCTTGGCGCGGCCGAGCCAGGCGAATTCCTCGACCCGCACCGGGATCAGCTTGCCGTTGGTGATGAGGATGGCCATGCCGCGATAGACGAGGCTGGTGGCCAGCGTCACGAGGAACGAGTGGACGTTGAACGCGGTGATGATGATGCCGTTGATCGAGCCGAGCAGCAGCCCGATGAGCGGCGCCGCGATGATGGCGACCAGCGGGTCGACATTGACCGCGAGGTAGGCCGCGCTCACCGAGGCGACGCCGAATATGGCGCCGGTCGAGAGGTCGAACCCGCCGCCGATGATCACCAGGGTCAGCGCGCAGGCGATGATGAACAGCGGCGTCGACTGGTTGAGGATGTTGAACAGGTTCCGCGGCGTCAGGAATGACGGCGAGAGCAGCGTCAGCGCCACCAGCATCACCGCGATGATGATGAGCACGCCATACTGGCGCACGAAATCGCCGAAATCGAAACGCCGCGCGGCGGGGGTCTTGGTGAGGGTGGTGTCGGCCATCAGCTGGCAGCCTCCTGGCGATTGCGTTGGCTGTTCTGTTCAAGAAAGACGCGGGTGAGCGCCGCTTCCACCGTCAGGGCGGCGGCGGGCTCTTCGGCGAAGATCCGGCCCTCGCTCAATAGGTAGCAGCGGTGGGAGAGGTTGATGACTTCCTCGAGCTCGGAGGAGATCAGCAGCACGCCGACGCCCTGCCGCGCCATCTCGACGATGAAATCGTGGATGCGGCGGCGGGCTCCGATATCGACGCCGCGCGAGGGCTCGTCGAGGATCAGCAGCTTGGGCCTCGCCACCGCCCATTTGGACAACAGCACCTTCTGCTGGTTGCCGCCCGAATAGCGCGCCACCCGACCATCGACCGCTCCCGGCACGATGCCGAAATGGCCGATCATGTCGCGCGTCTGCCTGACCTCGGCGCCGCGGTTGAGGATGCCGAAACGGCTGATCCGGCCGAGCGTGCCGAGGCTGATATTGAAGCGGGTGGGCTGGGTCAGCACCAGGCCCTGCTTGCGTCGGTCCTCGGGCACCAGCGCCACTCCCGCGCCGATCGCGTCGTGGACGGAAAAGCGCCCCCGCACCGGCGCCCCCTCGATCAGGTATTCGCCGCCGGTGATCCGGTCGGCCCCGAACATGGCGCGCGCCACCTCGGTGCGGCCCGAGCCGACGAGGCCCACCAGCCCGACGATCTCGCCGGGGCGGATGACGAGGGAAATGCCGGAAAGCCCGGTGCCGGTGCTGACGCCGCGCAGCTCCGCCACCGGACGCTGCGTCTCGGCGGGGGCGGCAGGCAGCGCCGGCCAGAGGATTTCGGCGGCCTGCCCGAGCATGGCATCGACCAGGCTCTGCTTGGTCTCGCCCGCCATCGGCGAGGTGCGCACCACCTTGCCGTCGCGCATGATGGTGACATTGTCGCAATTGGCGAGGATGTGGTCGAGGAAGTGGCTGACATAGATGACGGTCTTGCCCTGCCCCTTGAGCCGCCGGATCACTTCGTGCAGCCGGTCGGCCTCGTCCTCGGTCAGCGACGAGGTCGGCTCGTCCATGATGATGACCTGCGCCTCGCGGGCGATGGCGCGCATGATCTCGACCTTCTGGCGCTCGGCGATGCGCAGGCTCGCCACCTTGGCGAGCGGGTCGATGCCGAAATCGCAGGCCTCTTCCAGCGCCGCGAAGCGGGCGGCGTCGCCGCCGACCAGGATGCCGGCGCGCTGGCTCTCGCGGCCGAGAAAGACGTTCTGCACCACGTTCAGCTCGGGCGCCAGCTGCAGCTCCTGGTGGATCATGGCGACGCCCAGCGCCAGCGCGTCGCGCGGCGAAAAGCGCGCCACCCGGGTGCCGAGGATTTCGACCTCGCCTTCGTCGGGCGTGTAATAGCCGCCGATGATCTTGCCGAGGCTGGATTTGCCGGCGCCGTTCTCGCCCACCAGGGCATGCACGGTTCCCGCGGCGATCTCGACGTCGATATTCTCGAGGATGCGCGTCCCGCCAAAGCTCTTGGCGACGCCCCGCACCCGGACGGCGATGGTTGGACTGGTCATGGGCATCCCGCTCGTGCAGCGCTCAGGGGAAAAGTCGTGCGGCTTTTCCGGTTCGAAAGCGCGACCAAATCAACAGCGCTTTCAGGATGCCGGGGGCGCGAGGCCCCCGACACATGGATGGTGGCGGCGATCAGCCTTCCCACTCCGCCTTGAAATCCGGATGGGCGTCGAGCCAGGCCTTGTCGACGATCATCGGGTTGGAGGCCTTGGTGGCCGGGTCGATCCAGTTCTCGACCGTCTCGCCCTTCTTGGCGCGGATCAGCGCATCGGCGGCATAGAAGCCTTCCGAGTACGGGTAGCCCGAGAGCGTTGCGTCGAACACGCCCGCCTTGATCTTGTCGACGGTGATCTGGTTGAGCCCGCCGCCGATCATGTAGATCGGCTCGACCGGGATGCCGGCATCGTTGAGCGCGATCTCGACACCGAGCAGATGCTGGTCGGCGTTGGAGAGCACCGCGTCGATCTTGGGGTTGGCCTGGATGATGTCCTGGAACGCGGTCAGCGACGCATCCGGGCTGTAATTGCCTTCGCCGGTGGCGACGACCTTGATGTTGGCGTGCTGCGACAGCACGGTCTCGAAGCTCTTGTAGCGCAGGTTGTCGAACGGGAACTGCAGCTGGCCGATCATGATGACGACGTTGCAGGGATCCTTGTCGGCGCAGAACTTCACCACTTCCTCGGCCTGCGCCGTGGCGCCGTCGACCGGGTTGGAGGCGACGGTGGTGGTGAGGCCGGGGACCTGCGGGGTCATCACCGTCAGTTCCGGGCCGACCGGGAACAGCGTCGAGGCGACGAGCAGGCCTTCCTTGGTCGCTTCCTCGAGCGCGGTGGCGATGCCGACCGTGTCATTGGGGGCGATGATGATGCCGTCGAAGCGGCCGCCGGCAATGATGTCTTCGACCTGCTTGTACTGGGTGGCGGCGTTGAACTCGCCGTCGAAGATCTCGACTTCGACCCCGCCGGCCTTTTCGGCGGCGGCCTTCACGCCCTGCCAGGTCGCATCATTGTAGCCGTTCTGGCTCGATGCGGCGAGGAAGGCCAGGCGGATCGGTTCCTGGGCCATGGCGGTGGCGGGGATGAGGGCCGAGGCCATCAGCGCCGCTGCGAAAATCTTGTGCTTCATCGTGTTCTCCTGTGGGTCCCTGTGTGTAGTGCCGGGTCCGTAGGCTCGGACCACCTGTTGCGCCGACCGCCGGAGCGGGCGGCGAAAGCCTCACCCCTCCATGACCGCGGCGCTGCCGCCGCCGCTGCGGCCGTGGAAGTTGGCGCCTTCCGACCGCATCTGGTCGAGCAAGAGGAAGGCGAGTGTCGCCACCGGCTGCCAGGCAAGTGCGGCTTCGACCTTGTCGGCCGTGTAGTGCCCCTTCTCGTGCAGCAGGTTGAGCGTGCCGATCACCCTGCCGTCGGCGACCGCCGGCAGGTTCATGTTGGATTCAAAGCCCAGCGCCTGGATTTTCTGCCAATCGAAGAACACCCGCTGGATGCCCTCGATGCTGGTCGAGGCGTAGGGCTCGCAGCGCTCGATCACCGTCTCGAAATAGAGGTTGCGATCGAGCCGCTTGAAGTTGCCGGTCGGATAGGCCGCCGCGTCGTCGGTCCACACCCGGCGCGAGCGCATGGCGTCGAGGTCGTAGACCGACGCCGTGGTGAGGCGCGAGCCGACCGCCGCATGGAGGCCGGCGCGGCAATAGGCGAACACCGCGATGGCGGCATCGGCGCCGCGCGCCAGCCGGTGGGCATGCGCGAGATCGGGGCTCACTGGCGCCTCCGGTCATGCTTGATGGCGCCGTCCTTGACGACGAGCTTGAGGTGCTGCTCGGGCCGGCCGAGCTTGGTGATATCGGCGAATGGATCGGCGTCGAAGGCGACGAGATTGGCCCGCGCCCCCGCCGCCATCGTGCCGATCTCGCCTTCCATGCGGCAGAGCCTGGCCCCTGCTGTCCACATCCCGTCGAGGATCTCGGCGGGCGTCAGCACCTGGGCGAGCAGTTCGAATTCGAGCCCGCCATATTTGCGCAGCTGGCCGAGGAGATCCGTGCCGAAAGCCATCGGCAGCCCGGCATCGCGCATCACCCTGAGCGAGTTGCGCCCGCCATCGCGCACGATGTCGATCTTGGCCTGTTCGGCGACGCCGAAGCCGAGCTGAGCGCCCTCGAGCTTCAACCCCTCATAGGCCGCCAGCGTCGGCACCGCGACGCAGCCCGCCTCGGCGGCCATGGCGGCGGTCTCTTCGCCGATCAGGTTGCAGTGCTCGAGCGATTTGACGCCCAGCTTCACGCAGCGGCGGATCGAGGCGTCGGAATAGACATGCGCCGACACATAGGTGTTGAAGTTGGCCGCTTCCTCGACCATGGCGCGGATCTCGTCGTCGGAATATTGCAGCCCGTCGATCGGATCGTTCGGCGAGGCGACGCCGCCATTGGCCATCACCTTGATGAAGCGGGCGCCTTCCTTGATCATCTTGCGGCAGGCGCGGCGCACCTCGTCGACCCCGTCGACCAGAACGCCCATATTGCCCAGCCGCCAGCCCAGCGCGTCGGGCCGGATATCGGTGCGCTGGCGCAGGTCGGTGTGGCCGCCGGTCATCGACAGGCCCTTGCCGCAGATGACGAGGTCGGGCCCCTCGACCAGCCCGTCGGCCACGCCGCGCACCAGCCCGAGATCGGCGCCGCCCAGATCGCGCACCGTGGTGAAACCGGCCGCGAGCAGCCCGCTCATCACCTGCGCCGCGCGCAAGGCCGCAAGGCTGTCGGGAGCGATGGCATTGGCCCAGAGGTCGAGCGACCAGGCGACGACATGGAAGTGGCAATCGATGAAGCCCGGCATCAGCGTCAGGCCACCGAGGTCGATCACCTCGCTCCCCGGCTCCGGCGCGATGCCGGTGCCGACGATGCGGCCGTCGCGGACCGCAACGCTGGTCGGCGCGCCGAGCGCCTGGCGCTCGAGATCGACCAGCCGCGCATTGGTGAAGCTCAGCGCGGCGCTCATCGGCCGATCACCGCTCTGCGCAATGACGCGGCTGCCGGCCGCTCGGGTGAGATCTGCTTGGGGTCGGTAAGGCGCATCCGGGTCCTGCTTGCGACGCTTTGATGTCAGTATGAGCGAATATTTAGTTTGTCGACAAGATGGATTCTGAGCCCGATCGTGCCGAAACTTTGGGCGTCATGCCGCTTTGAGGCCGCACCAGTTGGCGACGAAACGGGCAATCACCTCGGTGGTGGTGGCGAGGCTGGCCAGTTCCACCGCCTCGGACGGCGCGTGCATGCCGCGGGCATTGCCGCCGTAGCAAAGCGCCGGAATGCCGTAATAGAGGTCGTAGAAGCGGGTATCGCTGGTCGCCGTCAGGCACAGCGGTTCGAGCGGCTGGCCCAGCACCTCGGCATGGATATCGGCGAGCAGCGCCTCGGCCGCGGTGCCGGGGGCAAAGACATGCCCATCGGCCTGGAAGCCGATCCAGCTCAGCGCCGGCATCTCGGCTTCGAGCGCCGCGGCGCAGCGGCGCACCGCCTCGGTAACGCGCTCGCGCACCTGCGCCAGGCTGTGTCCCGGCAGCACCGACAGCCGGCATTCGAGTTCGCACCACGAGGGGACCGAGCCCAGCCAGTCGCCGCCCCGGATCTTGCCGGGGTTGAACTTCACCGGGTCGGCGATGGCGCCGAAATAGGGATGCGTGACCGCCTCGGCATTGATCTCGGCCGTCAGCCCCTTCAGCGCCTCGATATAGGCCGTGGCCGCGAGAATGGCGTGCGAGCCGGTGGAAGCGCTGGCCAGCACATGCCCCGGCCGGCCGAGGATGCGCAGCCGGAACCACACCGAACCCAGTTCGGCGCGGATGATCCGGTGCCCCATGCTTTCGGGAATGAACGCCGCATCGGCGCGATAGCCGCGCGCCAGCGTCGAGAGCGCGCCATTGCCGGTGCACTCTTCCTCGCTCACCGTCTCGATATGCACCCGCGAGCCGGGCACATAGCCCAGCCGGCGCAGCGCATCGAGCGCGAACACCATGGCCGAAACGCCTGCCTTCATGTCGCCGGTGCCGCGCCCGTGCATCCAGCCGTCGCGGATTTCAGGCTTGAACGGATCCTGCGACCAGAGTTCGGCGGCGCCGGGCGGCACCACGTCGATATGGCCCTGGAGGATCAGGCTCTTGCCCACCGGCGCCTCGACCTCGTGCGTCGCCACCACCTGCACCGCCCTGGAATAGTCGGCGTCGACCACCGGCGAAAAGCCCGGCAGGCCGGCAATATCCACTTCGTCGATGGTGTAGCGGTCGACCGCCCAGCCGCGCGAAGCGAACTCGCCGGCCAGCCAATCCTGGCATTCGGCCTCGTTGCCGCGCGTGCTGTCAAAGGCGGCGAGTTGCGCCAGCCATTGGGTCTGGCGGGCAAATCCCTCGGCCACCGCCGCACGCAACGCCATCGGATCGATCGTCATGCCAGTCCCCTGCTCCCAGCCCCCGCACCCCGGCCATTGCTTCCCAGGCGGAGGACTGGATTTCTCCTGTCGACAAACTGTCGGCTGAACCCTATAGGGAGATGGTAACGAAGCGCAATACGCTTTGATGAACCGTTTGATTTGCCCTTAGCCGCTGGAGCTGACCTTATGGACAAGAGCCCGTTCACCGGGTGCATCCCCGCCCTGATGACCCCCTGCCGCGCCGACCGGACGCCGGATTTCGATGCGCTGGTGCGCAAGGCCAAGGAGCTGATCGGGCTCGGCATGTCGGGTGTGGTCTATTGCGGCTCGATGGGAGATTGGCCGCTGCTCACCGATGCCGAGCGCATGCAGGGGGTCGAGCGGCTGGTCGAGGCCGGCATCCCGGTGATCGTCGGTACCGGCGCGGTCAACACCAAGGCCGCCGTGGCCCATGCCGCCCATGCCCAGAAGGTCGGCGCCGCCGGCCTGATGCTGATCCCGCGCGTGCTCTCCCGCGGCTCGTCAGCCGCTGCCCAGCACGCCCATTTCAAGGCCCTGCTGGCCGCCGCGCCGGAACTGCCGGCGGTGATCTACAACAGCCCCTATTACGGCTTCGCCACCCGCGCCGACCTGTTCTTCGCGCTGCGCGCCGAGCACAAGAACCTCGTCGGTTTCAAGGAGTTCGGCGGCGAGAACGACCTCTCCTACGCCGCCGAGCACATCACCTCGGCCGATCCCGACCTGACGCTGATGGTGGGTGTGGATACCGCGGTCTATCACGGCTTCATCCAGTGCGGCGCCGCCGGCGCCATCACCGGCATCGGCAACTGCCTGCCGCGCGAAGTGCTGCACCTGGTCGAACTCTGCGTCAAAGGCCAGCAAGGCGACCCGGTGGCCCGCCGCCGCGCCAGGGAGCTCGAGGAAGCGCTGATCACCCTCTCGACCTGGGATGCCGGCCCCGACCTGGTGCTGTTCTTCAAGTACCTGCTCGTGCTCAACGGCGAGAAGGAATACGAGCTGCACTTCAACGAGACCGACGCGCTGAGCCCGGCGCAGCGGCGCTTCGCCGAACAATCGCTCAAGCGCTTCCGCACCTGGTACGCCGCCTGGTCCGAGGCGGCGTAAGCGGGGGCGCCCAAGGCATAGAAAACGCAGGCGGCGGCCCCTCTGCCGATGGGAGGGGGCGGTCGAGCCATCGTGCCCTCCAGCCCCCCTCTCTTGCAAAATCTAAGGCTTAGCCAAACGGCTAAACCTAAGATTTTGCTTTCTCCCCCGCCAAGGGGGAGATGAGCGGTGGCTTCCATTCGCTAGGGAGCATCAGTCGGGACTCTCCCCCTTGGCGGGGGAGAAAGCGAAAACTTGGGCTTAGCGCAGCTAAGTCCTTAGTTTTCGCAAGAGAGGGGGTCTGGGAGCCACCCAGGCTTGCCCCTCACCGCTCCTGCAGCGCCAGATCGATCCGGCTCGTCGTGTCGCGCGCCATATAGGCCTGGATCTGCCGCACGATCTGGGCGGCATGCGTGGCCGCCAGCGCGTCGGCGCGGTCGGCGTCGCCGGCCTCGATCGCGGCGACCATGTCGGCATGCTCGTCGACATACTGGCGCGGCAGGTCATCGTCGAACGAGTAATAGAACACCCGCATCACCCGCCGCCCTTCATCGAGCAGACGGGCGAACAGCTGGGTGAAATAGACATTGCCGCCCGCCTCGGCCACCGCGACATGGAAATCGCGGTTGATCGCGATCATCCCCATGGCATCGTGGCGCCGCACCGCATCGGCATAGGCCGCCTCGAACGCCCGGATGCGCACCAGGTGCTCGGGCCGCCGATGCACTGCCGCGGCACGGGTGGTGACCCGGTACATCAGCGTCAGCGCCTCGAAATAGACCGGCAGGTTGAGGAAATCGATCGGCGCCACAATGGTGTTGCGGTTGGGCAGCGTCGTCAGCAGCCCCTCCGCTGCGAGCCGCACCATGGCCTCGCGGATCGGGGTGCGCGACAGGTCGAACTCCTCCGAGAGCCGCATTTCATCGAGCGGACTGCCGGGCGGCAGGCTGAGATCGAGGATCGACTGCCGCAGCTTCTCGTAGACTTTCTGCACGCCATGGCCGCGCTTGCGCACGGGGCCTGCCTCGGCAGTCGGCTGCGGCTTGCTCGCCATTTGCTGAACCTCGATTCTGCTGGGCATGTCGCAACAGGCTCATATAAAAAGTAGAGCCCGATTGCCAGACGCTCGAAACTGCTGGCGATTACTTCCGAACCAGCTGTTATCCCGTCGAGCCAGGCGACGACGCGCTGGCTTCTTCGATAGATCGGGCGCGCCGTTGCATGCCCTGTTCTGCGCCGGAGCCCGATCCGGCTGCACGCATCTGCACTGCATTGCGCGCTGCTGCGAAAAGACCGCGCGACATGCCGGCCGCCCCTCGGGCCAGCCCGGCAGTCACGCCGCCTGAAGCCGGTAGCGTTGCGAGTTCAGCGCCGTCGCCACTGCGCCGACCGCCCCGTCCGGGTCGAGCCCGCCGACCTCGAGCGCGTGCGGCTCGAAGCGCCCCAGGTCAGCGAACTGGGCATGCAGTTCCGCCACCACCACCGGGTCGCTGAGCGTCGTGCCGCCACGCTCCAGGCAGCGCCGGATCGCTTCTTGGCGCGAGGTGCGCAGCACCACGTAATGCGCCGGCACCGCCAGCCCGGCGAATGCCTCGACGAACCACGGCCCGACCACGCCATCGACGACGACGAAATAGCCTCCGAGCGCATAGCGCTCAGCCGCTGCGGCGGCGACCGCCATCACCGTGCGGTTCTGCGCCGCCGCCTCGGGCAGCCAGGGCTCGACATGGCCATGCTTGATGAACGCCCAGAAATCATCGGTATGGAGGTGCACTTTCGGGCTGCCGGAGAGCGCTGCGATGCGCGCCGCAGCCGTCGACTTCCCCGACCCGGGCGAGCCCGACAACACCACGATCTGCCGCCCCTCGAACTGCATCCCGCCCCTCCCGCTGCTGGCGCGGCTTAAGTCCCATGTTTCGGCGGCCATGGCGAGAGCGCCCGCCGGCGAGGCACCGTGGCGGCGCGTGTCAGCTGGATTACAGGATAGAGGTGCTAAGCCGATGTTCGAACCGGCGTCTATGCAGTGTCCTCGCGTCCTGCGTCCAAACTAGGTGCCGGTTCACCGCTCACCCCTCCAGTGTGGTCGGTCTCGCAGCGGGCGAGGAGCAACAGTGGCCCGCCCCCACCCGCTCCTCGCCCGTTTCGCGCCTCTGCCGTTGGAATGCCCTGATGCTGATGCGATGGTTGCCGATCGTTGACAAGGTGAGCCGCTGGCGGGTGGACTGCCAAGGCGATGATCGCCGCCCCGAGGCCTGCGCACCGCCGGGCCGTGAACCTGAGGCGACCAGGCCCGGAGATGAGATACGGTCGTGATGCCACCGATCCGCAAGCTGACCTGCCTGACACTGGTGATGGCCCTCCTGGCGGCTGTCGGCACGGCCACGCCTGCAGCCGCAAGAAACCCCGCTGCGGCGAGCAACTCCAGCGGCAATTCCGGCAATTCCGAGAAAAGCCAGCCCCCAGGCCAGGCAAAGAAGGACACGCCACCTCCCGGACAAGCCAGGAAGGACCGATTGCCCGACACCGACGTCGATGCGGCTATCGTCCTGCCACAGGTTTCTTCCAATGCGGCACTCTCGCTTGCCGAACTGCGCGTGGCTGTCGCGAGGCTGTCCAAGGGCCGCCTGCTCGATGTCGAGATGGTACGCATCGGGAAAAAGTGGGCCTATGATGTGACTGTGCTCGAGGCCGGAAACGTGACGCGTCACGTGCTTGTCGACGCCCAGACCGGCCGCGCTGTGGAGCGGTGACGTGAGGATACTCATCGCCGAAGACGATCAGCGCATCGCCGAACCACTCTCGACGACGCTTCAGCACGCCGGCTTTCTGGTCGATGTGGAGGCGGATGGCGAAGTTGCCAGGCATCGGGGCGCCACCGAGAATTTCGACACCATCATCCTCGATCTCGGACTGCCAAACCTCGACGGTCTCAGCATCCTGAAACGGTGGCGTGGCTCGGACCGGCGTTCACCCGTCCTGGTCCTGACGGCGCGTGGGCGCTGGGAGGAAAAGGTCGAGGCCATCGAAGCGGGCGCCGACGACTATGTGGTCAAGCCGTTCCAGATGGAAGAAGTGCTGGCGCGGGTGCGGGCCATCGTGCGCCGCGCCAACGGGCTCGCCTCCTCGCGTATTGCGTTCAAGGGCTTCATCCTCGACAGCCGCCTGTTGCAGGTCAGCCGCGCGGGAGTACCGATCGAACTGACGCCGCTGGAACTGCGCCTCCTCATGCACCTGCTGCATCACCGCAACCAGGTGGTGTCGCAGTTGCAGCTGACCGATCACCTGTACGACCAGGCGGTGGACCGAGATCCGAACGCCGTCGAACAGCTGGTGGCCCGGCTGCGCAAGCGCCTTGGCGTCGACGTCATCGAGACCCGGCGCGGCTTCGGCTACGTGATCACCGAGGACACTGCTTGAAACCGCGCTCGCTGCGCCTGCGGCTGGTGCTTGCCGCCACCATGTGGAGCCTGCTCACCCTGGGCGCCGCGAGCGCCGTGATCACCCTGATCTTTGGCGAGACGGTACGGCGCGACCAGCTCGAGGACCTGGGCGCCAGCCTCGATGTGCTTACCGCCGAGCTTGCCCGGACCATGCCGAACCCCGACGACGCGCTCTACGATCCGCGCTATCGCACCCCTGCCGGCGGGCTCTACTACCAGGTGGACGTGCCGGGGACGGAGGAAAGCCTGCGCTCGCGGTCGCTCTGGGACACCAGGCTGGCCCTGCCGGCCCCGCCACGGGGCGAAGACCTGCTGACCACGGCAGCCGGGCCGGAGAGCCAGTCCCTCGCGCTGCTGGTCCGCGACGTCGAGCTGGCCGGCCAGGGCGTTGCGCCGCGCCGGCTGCGCATCGCCGTCGGCGAAGACCTGACCGTGCGTGGTCACAGCGTCATGGAATTCGGTTCGAGTATTGCCATCGCCATGGCCATCGTCGCGGCCCTGTTATTCGTCGCCGTACTGCTGATCGTGCAGTTTGGACTGCGGCCGGTTCGTGCCATCGAGCGCGGCATCGAACAGATCCGGGCCGGCCGGGTGGAGCGCCTCGATGAACGGGTCCCGGCCGAATTCGGCACGTTGGTCAGAGAGGTCAATTCGCTGCTCGACGTGCATGAGCGCGGGGTGCAGCTGTCGCGCGAGCGGGCCGATGACCTGGCGCACGGCCTCAAGACGCCCCTGGCGGTGATGCGCGCGACGGCCGAGCGCCTGCGCCAGGCCGGCGACGATTCCAATTCCTCCGCCCTCGAGCTGCTCAGCGAGGAGATGGCGGCGCGCATCGATTACCAGTTGCGCCTCACCCATCTGCGCATCCGCAGCGACAATCTCGGCTTCGGTACGGCCGTGGACCAGGCGCTGCTTCGCAGCGTCGCGGTGATCCGCAAGACCGGCCGGGGGGCAGATCTGTTCTGGCACCTCAGCGCCGACAAGGTATCGGCCAATATCGACGCCCACGACCTGATGGAGCTGGTCGGCGTGCTGCTGGAGAACGCGGCCAAATGGGCGAGATCCGAGGTGGTGGTGAGCTGCGGGCCGCATGACGGCATGGCGCGCTTCATGGTGACGGACGATGGGCCCGGGCTGCTCGAGGGGCAGATCGAACAGCTCGGCATTCGCGGCAAGCGCCTCGATGAGCACCGATCGGGCAATGGCTTCGGCATCGCCATCGCCAAGGAGGTTGTCCGGCTCAACTCGGGAACCGTGGCCTTCGAGAAGGCTGCGGCCGGAGGGCTCAGCGTCGTGGTCCTGCTGCCGATCGCCAGTCAAACTTGACAAACCGCTGACACCGCCCAACAACCAATCTAAAGCATTGTTTTTGCATGTCTTTTTTGGAACCAACGGAGCGCCTGCACATTTCTTGGTGACAGTTCATCAGGAGACAGACAGATGGCTACGATAATCGAGAATGGCGGCGGCGGTGGCGGCATGGGAGCTGGCCTTATTGCCGGCATTGTCCTGGTCGCGGTGCTGGTCATCGGGTTCTTCGTCTTCGTCAACAACACCGGTGGGTCGCGCACTGTCGACATCGATGTGCCCAAGGTGAGCGTGGACGTGGTCCCCGACGGTCAGTAGGCGGCGAGCCCGCATCCTGTCCGTACCGACATCCCCCGCATCTCGAATCCCCACGCTGCACCTGGACCCCACCATGGCCCGTTCCCTCGTACTCGGTCTGCTTTACTTCGCCTGCCTGGGGGCATGGACCTTGGCATACCTGATCTAGCCTCGGCCGGAGGGGACAAGCGCCCCTCAGGCCGCGAGCACCGGTTGGCGAAGGCCGTCTCATCGTCCAACCGACTACCAGTAAACCGGCCCACAGAGGTCGGAGGACGCCCCGGTCCGCAACCCGGGCTCGTCCCTGGGCAGCGGGCAATTCGCCTGCTGCCCACCCGTTGCGGCAAGAAAGGAAACGAAAATGAAGGCCCTGGCCCTCGCACCACTGGTGCTGCTCGGTTGCCTTGCCATCACCCCGGCGCAAGCTGCCGAGGCAACCTCTTCCGTGAACGTTCGCTCCGGCCCCGGGGCTTCGTACCGGGTCGTCGATCGGCTGTTTCGAGGCGAGGACGTCAACGTCCGTCGCTGCCGCTCCAACGGCTGGTGCTACATCACGCACCCCGGGCCCGATGGCTGGGTCTCGGCGCGCTATCTCGTCTCGAACAACGTCGATGACGAGTATCTGGGCAACCGACGCGCCCGGCCGAATATCAACTTCAGCATCATCATCGGCGGCGGTGGCTTTGGCGGCGGTCCGGGCGGCGGCCAGGGTCCCGGCGGCGGCCAGGGTCCCGGCGGCGGCCATAGCCCTGGAACCGGCAGCGGCCCTGACACCGACCTCGTCTGCCTCGTGACCTTCTTTGACGAGAGCGACGTCGCAGCCGGCGCCGATGCCAACGTCGAAAGCGCCAGGGTCATGCCCAGATCCGAAGCCGAAGCACGCGACCGCCCCAACGATCGCAGGGCGATCTTCGACTACGGCACCAACCGCCAGACGCGCGAAACCTGCGCCTATCTGGATGCGCTCAACCCGTGACCGACAGATCGGGCGGAGCCGATCTGCTCCGCTCGACGCCCGATCGGTACCGTTCTGTCCCGATCGTCGTGGAGGGTTCGCTCAGCGAACCCGCGAGGCGCCCGAACCGGACGTCATCGATGCCAGGTCGCCGGCCGGCCCAATGACCGGCTGCGTCATCTCGCACAAGGAGAAGAACAATGAGGAACACCCTCACTGCAATCGCCCTCACCACCATGTTGCTGGCCGCGCCCGCCTTGGCCGAAAGCAGCAAGGCCAACCCGAACGCGCCCGGCCAGGATCGCACTTGCCTCGTGACCACCGGCACGGCCGGCAGCTGGAACGACAGCGATATCGTCGCGACCAAATGGCTGCCGCGCAAGGCTGCCGAAGCACAGGCTGCCAAGGATCCGACCAAACTGCGGGTCTTCGATTATTCCAATGACCCGCTCGTCCTCAACAAGACGTATGCTTCAGCCGAAGAGCTTTGCAACAAGCACTTCGTGAAGTAGTCAACCAGTGCGGTGGCCCGCTGCGGCCACCGCACGCAAACGAGTTCAGTCAATGCCGGCAATGCGTCTATCCGAGCGCCCGCTGACCCGAAGAGCCATCTTCGAGACGGTGGCGACATTCGCCCTTGTCGTCGCGCTGCTCTATCTGGGCGCCGGAATTCTCGTGCCTCTGGTGCTGGCGATATTGCTGGCCTTTGCCCTGAGCCCGCTGGTGTCGCTGCTGAGCCGCAGGCTCCACCTGCCCGATGCCATCGCGGTGATCGTCAGTGTCGTTGCCGCGCTCCTCACCCTGGGCCTGTTCGCCTACCTCGCCGGCACGCAGCTGATCCATATCGGCGCCGAACTCCCCGCCTACCAGTCCACCATCGCCAAGAAGCTCGGCGACCTGCAGCAGCAGATCGAGGGCGGCGGCTTCCTCGATGGCCTCACCGGTGCGATCGGCTCGCTGACCGAGCAGTTGAGCGCCCCGGAAAACGGCCCGTTGCAGCGGCCGCCCGGCAGCCCCATACCGGTGACCATCGCCAACGAGGTCGGCAATCCGCTGGGCGTGGTGAGCACCCTGATGGGCACGCTGGCCGGCCCTTTGGCCACCACCGCCATCGTCGTCATCTTCCTGATCTTCCTGCTCTTGGGGCGGGGCGAGCTGCAGGAGCGGTTCATCCGCCTCGTCAGCCGCGGCGGCTACAGCACCACCAACCTCGCCATGAGCGACGCCAGCCAGCGGGTCGGGCGTTACCTGCAGCTGCAGTTCTTCATCAATGTCGGCTACGGCACGCTGTTCGGTCTCGGTCTGCTGCTCATCGGGGTCCCCGGAGCGATCCTCTGGGGCCTGATGATCATGCTGTTCCGCTACATCCCCTTCGTGGGCGGGCTGCTGGTCGCCTGCATCCCGTTCCTCCTCGCCTTCGCCGTCGATTCCGGCTGGGGCATGCTGATCTGGACGGTGGTGCTGTTCCTCGCGATCGATCTCACCACCGCCAACGTGGTCGAGCCGCGCGTCTATGGCACCAGCACCGGCGTCTCGCCGATCGCCATCCTGCTCTCGGCCATGTTCTGGGCGACGCTGTGGGGCCCGGTCGGGCTTATCCTCGCGACGCCGATGACGGTGTGCCTCGTGGTGATCGGCCGCTACATCCCGCAATTCCAGGTGCTCGAAACCCTGCTGGGCAGCGAACCGGTGCTCGAACCGCCGGAGCGGCTCTATCAGCGCATGCTCAAGGGCAATGTCGAGGAGGCCATCGAGATCTCCGAGGAGATCGTCGAGGCGAGCGGCCTGGAGACCTTCCAGGAAACCATCCTGCTGCCGGCGCTGCGCCTTGCCAGCAACGAGTTGTCCGATACCCCCGAGGCGCTGGCGCAGCGTCGCGTGCTGGCCACCAGCATCGACGCAGTGATCGATGAGCTGGGCGAGGCCGAAGCGCTCGACGGCCCCGCGGTCGTCCTGATCGGCGGGCGCACCGAAATTGACGGCAGCGCGGCCCGCGTCGTCGCCCAGCGGCTGGCGGCGCGCGGCATCGCATCGCGCGTGCTGCCGCCGATGGCGATCCGCCAGGAGAGCATCGGCCGGGTCGATATCGACGGCGCCGAGGTGGTTTGCCTGTTCTATTTCGGCGCCGACATCAAGGCGCAGGCACGCTATGTCTCGCGCCGCCTCAGGTTCATCCGGCCCGGGCTGAAGGTGATCGTCTGCCAGCTCGCGGCGGATGGAGCCGCCGCCTCTGCCGAAAGCCTGCGGGCCGACGGCGTGACGCACGGCTTCGAGGATACGCTCGAGGAGATCGACGCCCATCTCGACCTCGCCACCGCGACGGCCAAGCTGGCCGGCCGCCAACCCTTCCTCGGGGCGGGACGCGGCGACGACGAGCTGGGGCGGGCCCTCGTCGCCATCGCCGAAGCCATGGGCGTGCCGCTCGCTACCATCAACCTGCTCGCCGACGAGCGGCATCGCGATGACGAGGGCGCCTACGCGCTGACCGAACTCATCACCGAGCGCAAGGCGCCGCTGGTGATCCCGCCCGGCATCGAGGGCGAGACGCTCTCCGACAACCCATACCTGCAGGCCAACGGCGTCGATTTCTACGCCGGCGTGCCGCTGACGCTGGAGAGCGGCGTGACGGTCGGTGCGCTGGTCATCCTCGACTATGAGGAACACCCGTTCGCCGAGGCGGACCTGGCGCGGCTGCAACAGATGGCCGCCGATCTCGTCGCACGCTTCGGCGACGTGCCGCCGGCGCCGGACACCGGCGGCGCCTGAGGGGGCAGGACCTGCCACGTTGGCAGCGGCCCTGCCCCGGCCTTCGTCACCAGGAGCGCCGCTCCCAGAGCTCGAGCGCGTCGGCGCCGGCCGGAAAGCGCAACTGGCCGCTGCTGTCCTCTACGGCCCGCCACACCGCTTCGGCCACGTCGCTCTCTTTGGTGGTCACGGCAGGGCGGGCGCCGAACGCCGCCATGGCGTGGGCCGCATAAGCCGGCGGCACCTGCGCGGCGAAGTCGAAGGCCGAGTTCTGCGCAAAGCGGGTGCCGAGCCCGAGGCCGGGTTCCACCAGCTTGACCCTGACACCGAACGGCGCCAGTTCCGGCACCAGTGCCGCCGACAGCCCTTCGATCGCCATCTTGCTCGCGGTGTAGGGCGCCGAGAACGGGAAGGCGCCCAGCGTCGCCGAGGAGGTGACGTTCACCACCACCCCGCTGCCCCGCTCGCGCATCTTGGGCAGCACCGCCTGGATCATCGCCATCACCCCGAACGTGTTGGTCTCGAAGATGCGGCGGATCTCGCCGAGCGGCGCGATCTCGAAGGCGCCGCCCATGCCGACCCCGGCATTGTTGACCAGCGCATCGATCGGGCCCGCCGCCGCCACGCAGGCGGCAATGCTGGCGGCGTCGGTGACCTCGAGCGGCAGCACGCGCATGCGGCTCGACTCCGGCAGGATGCCCGGCTGCGGCGTCCGCATCGTCGCGATGACGTTCCAGCCCAGGTCGTGAAAGTGGCGGGCGATCTCGTGGCCATAGCCCGAGGACGCGCCGGTGATGAGAATGCTGTTCATGGGAAAAATCCTTCAGTTGCAGGGGTTCAGGATGCGGCCGAGCCAGGCGCTGCGCGTCTCGCGGGCGACGAGTGACAGGCGCGCCGCGGGGAACAGCGCGTCGAAACCGTGAAAGCCGCCCGGCCAGACATGCAGCTCCGCCGTGCCGCCCACCGCCCAGATGCGGCTCGCAAAGGCTGCGTCTTCGTCGCGGAACAGTTCGGCCCAGCCGGTATCGATGAAGCTGGGCGGCAGCCCGCCGAGATCGGCCGCCAGCGCCGGCGACGCATAGGGCGAAACCGCCGTGGCGGTGCCGAGCAGCGCCTCCCAGCCGAAGCTGTTGGCGGCACGCGTCCAGGTCGCCGGGCCCTCGGCATATTGCCGGCTCGAGACGCTGTCATTGCGGTGGTCGAGCATCGGGCAGATCAGTACCTGCGCCGCAATCGCCGGGCCGCCGCGGTCGCGCGCCATCAGCACCATGCCGGCGGTGAGACCGCCGCCGGCGCTGATCCCGGCGACGATCAGCCGCGTCGGGTCGATGCCGAGCTCGGTGGCGTGTCCGGCAATCCATGCGAGACCGCTGTAACAATCCTCGACCGGCGTGATGCCCTGCGCCTCGGGCGCCAGCCGATAGTCGAGCGTCACCACCACGGCGCCGAAGCGCTCGAGCCAGTCGAGCGGAATATCGAGATTGGCGAAGCGGTCGCCCATCACCATGCCGCCGCCATGCAGCCAGTAGATGCAGGGCGCCGCCTCTGCCCCGCGCCCGGCCGGGCGGAACAGCGAGAGCGGCAGGGTGGCGCCATCGGCGGCGGCGATGCTCAGCTCGCGTCGTTCGATCGCGCGCCCCTCGATAAAGGCTTCGGCCGGCACCTTGTATTGGCGCAGCAGCGGCAGGCTCTCGGCATCGAGGGCCGGCGCCGCCGGCAATTGCGCCAGCAGCCGGGCCAGTTCGGGATCGAGTGCGGGACGGTCCATGGGGATCTCCTTGGGACAAGGCGATGCCGCGACGCCGGCTGGCGTGTGAGAGGCGTCGCGGGGGATTGGAAGGTGGGGGGCCTAGAGGATGGCTTTGCCGCCCAGCGGCACTTCGTCGGCATAGGCGCTGTCGCGCACCAGCGGGCCGAACTCGGCGGTATAGGCCCTGGCGACGTCACTGGCGAAAAAGTCGGCATGCGCTTCGGCGCTGCGCCAGCCCTCGGTGACGAAGACCAGGTCGGGATTGCTGGCCGAGCGGCCGATCAGGAAGACGAGGCAGTCGTCATGCCCGAGCGACGGAGCGCGTTCGAGCAGCGCCACGAGTGCATCGCCCTGCCCCGGCTGGGCGGTCATGGTGGCATGAAAGCCGTGCGTTATGGTCATTTCCGGTGTCCCTTCGCTGCCGTGAGCCCAGTGCTCGGCGGCATCGACACCAAAGCATTTCCTACGCCTCGGGCGGTATCACAGGACTACCGACGACTTGCACGATCCTACCACAAACGAGAGAATCGTTTGAGTAAGTCCCGCGCCGGTGCTAGTCAGGCTTCATGCCGATCGATGAACTCAATGCGCTGATCGCCCGCCATGCCCGGCCCGATGCGTCGACGCCGGTCGAGGGCGTGCTGCTCGCCGAACACAACGCCTCGATCGAGGAACACTCGACCACCGGCACGGTGATGGCGCTGATCGCCCAGGGCGAGAAGCGCCTGGCGCTGGGCGACCGGCTCTATCGCTATGGTAGGGGCCAGTATCTGGTCGCCTCGATCGACCTGCCGATCACCGGCCAGTTCGTCGGCGCCAGCCCGGAACAGCCGGCGCGCGGCTTCGGCCTGGTGCTGCACCCGCCCAGCATCGCCGAGCTGTTGCTGGAAGCCGGCTCGCAGAGCCTCGAGCGGCCCGGTGGCGCGCCCTCCGGGCTGATCGTCTCCGATGCTCCCACCGAACTGCTCGATGCCGTGCTGCGGCTGCTGCGGCTGTTCGACCGGCCGCGCGACCTGGCCGTGCTGGCGCCGCTGCTGAAGCGCGAAATCCTGTGGTGGCTGATCGTCGGCGAACAGGGCGCCACGGTGCGCCAGCTCGGCCTCGCCGACAGCCATCTCAGCCACATCGCCCGCGCCGTGCGCTGGATCCGCGAGCACCATGCCAGCGCCTTCCGGGTCGAGGATGTGGCGGAGATCTGCGGCATGAGCCCCTCGGCCTTCTACCGCAATTTCCAGGCGGTGACGGCGATGAGCCCGATCCAGTTCCAGAAGCAGATTCGCCTGCAGCAGGCCCGCCTGCACCTCGCCGCCTCCCCCGACGACGTCGCTGGCGTCGGCTTCCGCGTCGGCTATGACAGCCCCTCGCAGTTCAGCCGCGAATACCGCCGCCAGTTCGGCGCCCCACCCAGCCAGGACGCCCAACGCCTGCGCGGCGAGGCAAGGGGTGTGGTGTCGCTGGTGTAGGGCGGCAGAGTCACGGAGCCTGCAGTCGGCGGCCCTCCCCCGCAAGCGGGAGAGGGCCGCCGACTGCCCCCCTTTACGCTCGCGGCTCGAGGCCCTCGACCGCCCGCCCGATCCCCTCCAGCGCCAGCTCGATCTCCGCCTCCGAAATCGTCAGCGGCGGTGAGAAGCCGATCGCGTCATCACCCTTGGTGGTGGTGGAAACCCCCTGCGCCAGCAGCGCGGCGAGGAGGCGGCCCTCGTCGGCTGGCGGCTGCGTCAGTTCCAGCGCCAGCAGCAAGCCCCTGCCCCGCACGCCGCGCAGCCACGGGCTGGCCGAAACGCGGGCACGGACCAGTTGCTCAAGCGCGGCGGCACGCGCCGGCAGGCCGTCGCGGAGGATGATCGATACCGTGGTGAGCGCCGCCCTGGTGGTCAGCGGGTTCTTTTCATGCGTGTAGTGGCCGAGCGCCAGTTCCGGCGCCACATCGAACCTGACATCGGCGAGCACCGCGGCGATCGGCAGCTGGCCGCCGCCCAAAGCCTTCCCCAGCACCACCATATCCGGCCGCACGTCGAAATGCTGGAAGGCGAAGAATTTCCCGGTCTTGCCGAGGCCCGAGGGGATTTCGTCGAAGATCAGCGCCGTGCCGGCGGCATCGCAGAGCCGGCGCACTTCGGGCCAGAGCTCGGGTGGCGGCACGTGGCAGTTGGAGCGGATCGGTTCGGCGATCAGCGCCGCGACGCCGCCGGGCGTGCTGACCAGCGCCCGCTCGATATCGTGCAGCATCGCCGCCGCGCCGTGCTTCCAGTAGGGCCGCACATGCACCCGGTCCGCCAGGAAACTGCCGAGCCGCGCATCGGGGACGGCGCGCGACAGCCCGAAGGCGCCGAAGCCGTGGCCGTGATAGGCGCCTTCGAGCGAGATGGTGGCGCTGCGGCCGGTGGCGACGCGGGCGAGCTTGATCGCCACTTCGATGGCGTCCGACCCGCCGGTGGTGAACAGCACCTTGGCGGCGCCGCCCGGCCATTGCGCCGTCAGCAGCTCCGCCAGGGCGGTCGCCGGCTCGTTGGCATAGCGCCGCGGCGAAAAGGTCAGCACATCGAGCTGCGCCTTCAGCGCGGCGATGAGTTCGGGGTTGGCGTGCCCGATATGGTGCGTGGTGTTGCCGTGCAGATCGAGATAGCGGCGGCCGTCGAGATCTTCGATCCAGCTGCCCGACACGCTCTTGAGCCCGGCGAGGCACGGGCTCGACCCATGCTGGTGGAAGAACACCTTGGCGTCGCGCGCGACCAGCTCGGCGCTCGCGGAGATTTCGCTGTCCATCAGAATGTCGCTCCTGCGCCCATCACCGTCAGTTCCTGCCGGCGTCCGTTCGATGTTGCCGGCATCCCCTGGGCGCGGCGGGTCTGCCGCTCGACCCAGACCACGACCCCCATGGCGAGCGCCGACACCGCCAGGAGGCCAACGCTCTTGGCCGCCGCATAACCGTAGTTCGAGGCGCTCGCCGCGCTGAAGATGGCGACCGAGGCGAGGTCGATATTGCCGGAAACGAGGAAGATGATCGACGACAGCGTCGTCAGCCCGTCGATGAAGACGTAGAGGATGCCGAGCAGCGCCGCGATGCGCAGCATCGGCAGCGTCACTTCCCAGAACCGGCGCAGCATCCCGGCGCCGAGATTTTCTGCCGCCTCGTCGACCGATTGGTCGATGCGCTGCAGCGCGGCGCGGGCTGCCAGCACCCCGACATAGAGATTGCCGAACATGATGTTGATGATGATGATCGCCTCGGTGCCGCTAAGCGACAGCCACTTGATGCCGAACGGCGCATTGAAGGCGATGATGTAGCCGACCCCGAAAATGATGCCGGGGAGGATCGCCGGGATCAGCGCCTCGAAGGCGATGATATCGCCCCAGGGGCGGCGCATCCGCTCGGCGACATAGCCGATGGCGAGCGCCAGGAGCCCGCCGAGCGGCGCGGCGATGGCGGCGACCCGCACGCTGTTCCACACCTCGTCGAGCCCGCCGTCGCGCGAGCCATAGCCGGTGCCCTCCATGCCGGCGCCCAGCCCTTCGGGGGTGAAATAGGCGAGGGTGAAGGTCCAGTCGATACCCCAGATCTTCGTCACCGAGCCGAGCGCCATGACGATGTAGATGGCGAGGATCATGACGCAGAAGAAGCCGGCGAGGCTGGTGAGCGCGATGCGCACCGGCAGCGGCTGGCGATGTTCGGCGGGCGTCCCGGCATCGTTGCTGACATAGCGCTTGCGCCGGCCGATCTGCTCGAGCGCCAGATAGAGCAGCAGCGAGGGGATGATCAGCCACAGGCATATGGCGGAAGCGAGCGGGGTGTTCTGGAAGCTGGTGATCTCGTTGTAGATCACCCCCGCCAGCACCGGCGTATCGCGCCCCAGGATCATCGGGTTGCCGAAATCGGTGAGGCTCTGGATGAACACCAGCACCATGGCGCGCTTCAGCCCCGGCCAGCTCAGCGGCAGGGTGACGTTGCTGAACAGCTTGAGCCGCCCTGCCCCCAGCATCAGCGCCGCCTCCTCGAGCCGCCCATCCTGCCGCCGCATCGCATTGTCGAGGACGATGAGCGTGGTGGGCAGGAACGACAGGGTCTGGGCGATGATGATGCCGAGCGGTCCATAGACGTTGAAACTGTCGGCGCTGGAAATCCCCAGCGTCTGCTCGAACAGCGTGTAGGTGATGAGGCCGCGCCGGCCGAACAGCATGGTGGTGGCGGTGGCCACCATGATCGGCGGCGCCACCAGCGGCAGCAGCAGGATATTGCGGGTCAGCACCGGCCGGGCGATGCCGCCGCGATTGAGGCCATAGGCGATGGCATAGCCGATGCTCACCGTGGTGAGCACCGAGATCAGCGCCAGGGTGACGCTGTTGACGGCCGCTTTGCGCAGATACGTGTCGGCGAATACCGCGGCGTAATTGTCGAGCCCGTAGCGCTCCTGCTTGGCGGCGCGCAGCCGGTCGAAATCCTCTGACGACAGCTGGTCGCGCACCGCAAAGGCGAGCGCGATGCGCTTGTGCAGCATGATGTGGGCGACGGGAAACGCCGCCTCCACCGCCGCGAGCTGGGCCGGCTGCAGCGCCGACAGCGCCGCCTCGATTGCCGTCTGCTGGTGCTCGAACGGCGCAGCCACGTCCCACCCCGGCGCCAGCCCGGCGAGATCATAGGCCACCGCCATGGCGGCCACCCGCTCGGCCAGCGTCGCCTGCGCGACCCAGCGCGCCGTGGCGGCGTCGCGCTCGGCCTCCGGCATGAGCTGCAGCGCCTCCTCGGTGATTTCGGCGAGGCGCCAATCCGGCAGGCGGCCGGAATTGTCAAAACTCTTCAGCAGCACCAGCCCGACCGGCACCACGATGAACACCAGCAGCAGCGCCGCAACGAGGCTCGCCGCAATGATGCCGGGCAGCCGGCGCAAGGGGATGCCGCGAACAGGCATGCTCACGCTGCCGCCTCGGGCGCCAGCGGCACCACATGGGCATAGTCGGCGACGATGGAAACGCGACCCGACGGCATGGCGCTCGCCGTCGACGCCTCTTCGACGATCAGCTCGAGCCCGTCATCGCACCTGACCGTCAGCCGACGCGCCGCGCCGAGGAAAGTGGAGCCGGTAATCACCCCGCTCATGCCGCCCGGCGCGCCGGCCGCAGCGAGCCGCAGATGCTCGGGGCGTACCAGCACATCCAGCCTGTCGCCGGGGCGGGCGCCGGTCATGCCGATCGGCCACAGCGCGCCGTGGATCGAGAGCCCAGCCGCCTCCACCGTGCCGCGCAGCAGGTTCGAGGTGCCGATGAACTCGGCGACGAAGCGCGAGCGCGGCCGGTGGTAGATTTCGCCCGGGCTGCCGACCTGCTCGATCCGTCCGGCGCGCATCACCGCGACACGGTCGGACAGCGCCAGCGCCTCCTCCTGGTCATGCGTGACATAGAGCGCGGTCATTCCCAGCCGATCGACGAGACCGCGGAGTTCGGTCCGGAGCTTGGCCCGGATGCGCGCATCGAGCGCCGACATCGGCTCGTCGAGCAACAGGATTTCCGGTTCCGCCGCCAGCGCCCGGGCGAGCGCCACGCGTTGCTGCTGGCCGCCGCTCAGCTCGTGCGGATAACGATCGAGCAGCCGGTCGATCTCGACGATCGCCGCCAGTTCCGCCACCCGCTGCGCCACCTCGCGACGCGGGCGCCCGGCCATGCGCGGGGCAAAGCCGATATTCTGCGCCGCCGTCTTGGTCGGGAACAGCGCATAGGACTGGAACACAAAGCCCATGCGCCGGCTGGCCGAGGGTGCGTGGGTGACGTCGGTATCGCCGCGCCAGATGCGGCCGCCATCGGGGGTGGCAAAGCCGGCGATCATCCTGAGCAGCGTGGTCTTGCCGCAGCCGGAATCGCCGAGCAGCGTAACGAACTCGCCCCTGTCGATCGCGAGGTCGACCGCATCGACCGCCAGCATCGCGCCGAACCGCTTGCTGACCCCTGCAACCCGAAGGTGCGGGCTGCCGATTGAGTGCGGCCCGCCCGGCAGGGCGGACCGCATCACGGCCTCGTTTGCGGCCACGTGCAGCATCAGTTGGTGACGAACTTGCCGGCCCACTCCTTGCGGAAGGCCTCGATATCGACCGGGCGGCGCATCGCCCAGATCGTCACCTCATCGAGATTGACGAGGCCATGGCCCGGCACCGCGGTGGCGCCGACCAGCCCGCCGAGGATCTTGGCCGCGTCTTCACCGGCCATCCAATCGAGGAACAGCTTGGCTTCTTCCGGGTGCTGCGCCCCGGCCACCAGCCCGCCGCCTTCGCTGGTATTGGGGGTGATCCGCCCGAACACCACATCGACCGGCCGGCCGGCCGACTGCGTGGCATAGCAGGTGGTGTCGTAGCTGAGCCCGATCGTCACTTCGCCGGTACCGGCGAGCTGCGCGCCGCCCGAACCGCCATCGGAATACTGATAGACGTTCTCGTGCAGGTTCTCGACGAAGGGCCAGCCGAAGGCATCGACAAAGGTCGAGAGGATGGTCGAGCCGGTGCCCGACTGCATCGGCGAGGGCATCGAGATCTCGTTCTTGTAGACCGGCTTGATCAGGTCTTCCCAGGTGGTCGGCATCGGCAGCTTCTTGTCGGCCAGCCGGTCGCGGTTGACCACCATGCACATCGTGGTGGCGAAGTAGCGGGTGTAGAAATTGTCCGGGTCGCGGAAATCGTCGCGGATCACCGTGCTCTGCGCCGCATAAGGCTCGAACACGCCGGCATTCTTCAGCTGCTCGAGCGCCACGTTGTTGACGAGATAGACGACATCGGCCTGCGGGTTGCCCATTTCGGCGATGGCGCGTTCGGTGATCGGCCCGGTCGAGCCCGAAACCACCTGCACCTTGATATCGGGATGCGCCGCCTGGAAGGCCGAGCTGAGCGCAGCCCCGACATCTTCCGACGCATCATACAGCACGAGGTCGCGGGCGTTGGCGCCGGCGCTCAGCAGCAGGCTGATCGCGGCGGCGGTGGTGAAGAGAATTTGGCGCATTCCTGTCTCCTTGGATTGCCCTGCCCTCTGGGTTCGAGTGTGCGGCAGTTGCGGAACCGTTATAAGTTTGCTGTATGGAGACCATGTGCGATTTAAGTGACACTTATTTGACGCTGGAGCCCAGATGAACCTCGCCCAGTTGCGCGCCTTCCACGCGGTGGCCAAGCAGGGGACCTTTTCCGCGGCGGCGCAGCTGCTCAATGTCAGCCAGCCCGCCATCACCCAGCACGTTCGGGCGCTCGAGGAAGCGATGGGCGGCCGGCTGTTCCATCGCCGCGGCACCGGCGTCGAGCTGACCGCCGACGGTACGGCGCTGCTGCCGCATGTGCACCAGATCATCAAGGGACTGGAGGATGTGTCGGCCCGGCTCGAGAATGGCCGGCAGGTGCGCAGCGGCCACCTCGCGATCGGGCTCTGCGGCCCGCACGTGGCGCTGCCGTTGATCCGGCGCTTTCGCGCCACCCATCCGGGGGTGCTGATCGAAACGCGCATGCACAATTCCAGCGCCCTGCTCGACCTGGTGGCGCAGATGCGGGTCGATCTCGCCATCGTCACCCTGACCGCGCCGATCAACGACCTGGTCTGCCACCGCCTGGTCGACCAGCACGTCGTGCTGGTGCTGCCGGCCGACCATCCCTGGGCGGACCGCGACAGCGTCGATATCGCCGAACTCGCGGGCCAGCCCTTCGTCACCCGCGAGCACGGCTCGATGACCCAGCAGATCTTCGAACAGGCGCTCGCCGCCCGCGGCGTCGAAATCGACCGCCAGCTGGTGCTGGCGAGCCGCGAAGCGGTGAAGGAAGCCGTCGCCGCCGGCATCGGCCTCGGCATCGTGCTCGACAAGGAACGGGGCCATGACAGCCGGCTCCGCGGCATCCCACTTACCGGCGGCGATGTGGCAGCGGCGGAATACCTGGTGGCCCACCCGGAGGTGAGCGACCTCGGCGCCATCAGAGAGTTTATTGCGCTGGCGGGGGTTTAGGGGCGGGCCACCCGCCCTCCGCTATCCTCCCCCCCGTGGCGGGGGAGGGGGACCAGCCAAGCCGGTTGGGGGGGGGGCCCGACCCACCGCCGCTCCTGCCGCCCCCTCCACCGCCTTCGGCGGTCCCCCTCCCCCGCCACGCGGGGGAGGATCACCGAGAGGCCGGCGCCTGCCCCAGCAGCGCCCGTGCGCCCGCATACAACCCTTCGCTCGGCCCCACCGGCACCGCCTCGATCCCGACATAGCCCGCATAGCCCGCCTGCAGCAGCCAGCGCAGTTCCTTGGCCCAATCGTGGCTGCCTGCCCCGAACTCGTGCCGCCCCGGGATGTCGGCAGCCTGGATGTGGCCGACCAGCGCCATGTTGCCGTCGACCGCCCAGCCGAGCGGCTCGCCATTGAGGATGGCGTGGTAGCGGTCATAGAGGAAACGGAGGTTCGGCCGGGCCAGGCGGCGCAGCAGCTCGAGGGCGCTTTCGCTGTCCTGCAGCAGCGCATTGGGCCCTTCGAACTCCCGGTTCACCACTTCGACCAGCAGCTCGAACGGCAGGTCGGCAACCGCATCGGAGGCCCGCAGCAGCGCTTCCCCGGCGACGGCCAGTTGATCCTCGAGGGGCACGCCGGCGCGGCGGTCTCCCGCCAGCACCACCAGCTTCGGGCAGCCGAGCTCCACCGCCACCTGCGCCGTCTCAGCCACCCGCCGGGTGAATTCGGCATGCGCGGCCGGGTCGGCGAGCTGGCACTTGTCGCGCCAATCCTCGACGCAGAGCGTTTCGAGCCGGGTCCCGGTGTCGCGCAGCGCTCGACCGAGTTCGGCAAGCGGCTTATCCCGCCAGTCCCAGATTTCCACCGCCGGGAAGCCTGCCGCGGCCGCGGCCCGCACCCGCTCGGGGAACGGGCGCTCGGCTTCGGCGAAAGCCAGCTCGATCGAGATGGAAAAATCGATCACTTCCGGCGCACCGCTTCGACCACCGTCCGGCCGGCCTTCAGCGCCGCCACCGGATCGCTCGCCGCATCGAGTTCGAGCAGCACGGTGTCTTTGCCCGGAGTCGCGAGCATCGCCTCCGACCAGGCATTCCAATCGACGATGCCGGCACCGAAATCGGCCATGTAGCGCTGCTGCTGGCTGTAGATGGAGTGGTCGATCGTGAGGTCGGCTTCGATCTTGCCCACCGCATCCTTCCAGTGCGCGAGGATGATGCGCTGGTCGTGCTGGCGCGCCACCCGCACGGGATCGCCGCCGCCCAGCGTGATGTGGCAGCTATCGGGGCAGAGCCAGACATAGCGCGGGTCGGTATAGGCCATGAACAGCGCAATATCGCGCTCGTACCACAATGCGCTGTTGGATTCGGTGTGGAGCGCCAGCTTGATGCCGGCACCCTCGATCGCCTCGCCTACCGCATGGGCGATGCCGGCCATCTGACCCATGAACGCCTGGTCGATGAACATCGGCGGCCGCACGCCGCGAGTCTTCCGCATCGGCAGCCCGGTGACGAGGATCTCGCCGCCCGCCTCGGCGATGAACGCGGCGCGCCGTTCGGCGTCGGCGACGATGGCGCCGAGATCGGGCGTGCCGCTCCAGGCCGGCGCATCGGCCATGAAGGCGCTGACCACCGCGAGGCCGCGCCCTTCGAGCTCGGCCCGGAACGCCTTGGCGCTGCCGAAGGCTTTCAGCACATTGTCGATACTGCCCGGCGCGAAGGTCAGTTCGAGCCCGCTGACGCCGGCTTCGCCCAGCGCGTCGAGCACCGTGCTCCAGAACCTGTCGAGATTGGCCGCCGCCCAGCTCCCGAGCTCGGCCTCGCTTTCGAGGCCCCAGAACCGGGGATGGTAGAAGGTGATGATGTCGGTCGCGAGCCGGCTGGCCATGGACTTATCTCCGCTGGATGAAATGATCTGAGGGGGTGTGGGCGTTACTTGAGCCCGGTCACGGCGACGCCGCGCACGAAGTATTTCTGCAGGAACAGGAACAGGATCAGCACCGGCAGCAGCACCACGATGGCGCCGGCGAGCAGCAGGCCATAGTCGATCGAGCGCGCCGCCTGGCTGGCGACCGCGAGGCCTACCGGCAGGGTGTAGGTGCCCTGGTCCTGCGCCACGATCAGCGGCCAGAGGAAGTAGTTCCACGAGTTGAGGAAGGTGATGATGGCGACCGTGGCGATCGCCGGCCCGACCAGCGGCAGGAAGATGCCGAAAAAGATCCGGAACTCGCCGGCGCCGTCGAGCCGGGCGGCTTCCAGCAGCTCGTCGGGCACCGAATCCGCGAACTGGCGCATGATGAACACCGCGATCGGCATCACCGCGATCGGCAGGATGATGCCGGCCAGCGTGTTGACCAGCCCGAACTGCACGATGATGAAGAATTGCGGCACGAACAGCGCGATATAGGGGATCATCATCGCCGCGAGGATGCAGCCGAACACCAGCTTGCTGCCCTTGAACGGCAGCTTTGCCAGCGCATAGCCGGCGAGCGAGCTGAACAAGACGTTCGAGGCGACGGTGAACGCCGAAACGATCAGCGAATTGCCCATATAGGTGCCGAACTGGCGGCGCTCGAACAGCTCGGCGAAATTGGCGAGGTTGGAGAAATCCTGCGGCAGCCAGGCCCCCGGCGCCGCCATGATCTCGCCCTGCGTCTTGAAGGCGCCGAACAGCACCCAGACGAAGGGCAGCAGCACGATGACTGCCACCAGCGTCAGCGCGGCATAGAGCAGCGCGGTGCGCAACCGGTGCTTGCCGCTCATCGCCAGGCCCTCAGCATACGCAGCTGCAGGATGCCGAGCAGCACCACGATCGCCAGCATGACGTAGGAACCGGCCATCGCCGCGGCGATATTGCCGTGCCCGAATTGCTCGTAGACCCACAGCGCCACCGACTTGGTGGCGCTGAGCGGCCCGCCTTTGGTGAGCAGGTAAGGCTCATCGAAGATGTTCATGTAGGAGACCGTCATCAGCACGCTGACCAAGACGGTCGCCGGCTTCAACAGCGGCAGCGTCATCGACAGGAACCGCCGCCAGGCCGAAGCGCCATCGATCGCCGCCGCCTCGTAGACATCCTCGGGAATGGCCTGGAGCCCGGCGAGAAACAGCACCATGCAGGTGCCGACATTGCGCCACGTGGTGAGGAGGATCACCGTGCCGATCGCCATGTTGGGGTCGCCCAGCCAGTTCGGACCAAGCAGCCCGAGCTCTGCGAGGAAGGTGTTGACCGGCCCCTTCAGGGTGAAGGCGTATTGCCAGATCACCGCCGCGGCGACGATGTTGGTGATGACGGGCAGGTAGAAGGCCGAGCGATAGACGGCGCGGAGCCGCCGGATGCCGCTGTTCAGGGCGAGTGCCAGCACCAGCCCGATCGCCATGGTGAGGGGCACTCCGATGACGATGAAGATGCCGGTGGTGCCGAGCGACTTGAGGAACCCGGCATTGGTCAGCACCCGGGCGAAAGTGTCGAGGAAGGTGAAATCCACCTCGAGCGGGCGCCGGATATCGGCCACGCCCATGTCGGTGAAGCTGTAGACCAGCGCCACCAGCGCCGGGATGGCGGTGAAGACCAGGAAGATCGCGAGGAACGGCGCGACGAACAGCCAGGCCGTGGCAGTCTGCCACGACGATCCCCGCCTTGTGCCCACATTGGCCAACAGAATTCTCCGAGACGGAATGGCGTTAGATTCTTGAGCTCCCCTCCCCCTTGAGGGGAGGGGTGGGGGGTGGGGGTGGTGCGGTTATCACCGATGGACCCCCACCCCCAGCCCCTCCCCTCAAGGGGGAGGGGAGCACCCCTTCAGCGAAAGCCGCCTCAGTTGCCGACCCCGGCCCCCTCCGCGAATGCCTGCACGTCGTCGAGCACCTGCTTGGCCGTGGCCTGGCCGCGGGCCACCAGTTCCATCTGCTGGCCGAGATAGGTGCCGACCTGGTTCCAGGTCGAAACCTGCGGCACGTCGACGGCGGTCTGCAGTGCCTCGCGCTGGGCGTTGAGCAACCCGTTGCCGGCAATCGCCGGATCATCCCAGGCCGCCTTTACCGCCGGCAGGCTGCCAAAATACTTGTACCAGCCGACCTGCGTTTCGGGCTGGCTCAGGTAACGCACCAGCTTCCAGGCGGCGGTTTGGTTCTTGCCGTCCTTCAGCACCGCGAGGCTGCCCGAGCCGAGCGCCGAGACGCTCCCGGCGGGGCCGGCCGGCATGATTGCGGTGGCGAGGTTGGCGTTCACCCAGTCGCGTCCATTGGCATCCACCAGCCACTGTTCGAACCACGGCCCGATATCCTTGCCGGCGATCTCGTTGGAGGTGAACCACGGCACGGTATCGAGGAATTTCGGACCGTCAGGCGAGGCGAGGCCTTCCTTGAAGAACGAGCCCCAATAGTCGAGCGCTGCGACATTGGCGTCCGAGTTGATGGTCCACTGCGTGCCGTCGGCGCTGAGGAAGCCGCCGCCGTTCTGGTGCACATATTCGTTGAGGCCCTGGGCATTGTAGATATCGTAGCCGATATCCATGCCGAGCCCCCAGGTGGCGCCCTGCCCCTGCATCGCCTTGGCGAAGGCCTTCATCTCGTCCCAGGTCTTGGGTGCCGCCAGCCCGGCCTTGTCGGCGAGATCCTTGCGATACTGGAACATGGTGGCGTAGGCATCCATCGGCACGCCGTAGGCGACGCCGCCCTTGACGCTGGTGGCATAGGCGCCGGGGAAGAAATCTTCCGCCTTGACCAGCCCCTCGGGCACCGGCGCGAAGGCCCCGGTGGCCATCAGGCTGGCCTGGCTCTGCGAATAGAGCCGCACCAGGTCGGGCACCGTGCCGGCGGCGATCGCGGTCAACAGCTTCGCATCGAACTGGTCGGACGGGATCTGGGTGATCTCGACCTTGAGCTCGGGGTTGGCCTTCTCGAAATCGGCGAGGAAGCTCGGCAGCTTCTCGCCTTCGGCACCGCCGATCCACACCTGCAGCACTCCGCTCGCCGGAGCATCGTCAATGGTCTCTGCATGAACAGTGGCGGCAAGGCCGAGCGACACGGCCAACGCGGAGGCGCCGACAAGGACCGCCCTCCGGGCTACGCGATTGGTGGACATCATACCTGTTTCCCCGAGCTGGTGATGAGTAGGCGTCTTGAGTCCCTGGGCGCCGCTAGACGTCTTCCCTCGAGACACCGGTTAGGCTTGGCAATCGATTGCCATGACGCTATTGGTTGCATATGCTGATTTTGTACGCAAGCGGGATTTATGCACATGAGATGGGCAGTTCAGAGCGCCAGCGGGCCGGACGCTAAGCCATTGGCGCGGATGAATTAGTTGTCGGGGTGAAGCAGGTTGATCGCAACAGCCTGCAACACGCACCGGCTTGCCTTTCCCCCCTTCGGGGGAAAGGGGCGCGCCGCGCCGGCTGGGGGGGCGCCGCAACGAAATGGAGCGCCGCCCCCGGGAAGCGAGGAAGGGCCCACGACGCCGGGGGGGACCCCCCCTCCCCCCCCCCGTGGCCCTCTCCCCCAACGGGGGACGGCGCCCGCCCCCACCCCGGCGTCACAACCGGCTCACCTTTAGAACGGAGCAATTCTCACCATGGCTGATGCCACCTACGACGCGCTGATCATCGGTTCGGGCGCTTCAGGGATGTTTGCGGCGGCGGAGCTGACGGCGCAGGGGCTGAAGGTGCTGCAACTCGAGGCCGGCCCGGCGATCGGCCCCGGCGATTTCGATGCCGCCAACCGTCCGCGCCAGACCGATATCAACCTCTGGCAACGCGCCAAGGCGACGCTGAGCGGCCAGGGCGTGCAGGCCCGTGCCGCGTTCTTCGATGGCCGCATGCGGCATCTGTTCGTCAACGACCTCAAGCACCCCTACTCTACGCCGAAGGACGCGCCCTTCGTCTGGATCCGGGCCCGCCAGGCCGGCGGGCGGACCCATACGTTCGGGCGCGTGCTGCTGCGCTGGACCGACGACGATTTCAAGGTCGCGAGCCGCACCGGCAAGGGCGTCGACTGGCCCATCGACTATGCAGAACTCGCCCCGTTCTACGAGGAGGTCGAGCGCTCGCTCGAGCTCTATGGCCAGCCCGACAACGTCCCCACCCTGCCCGACAGCCTCTATGCGCATCGGGCCGAGCTGACCGGGCCCGAGCAGCAGTTCAAGGCGGCGGTGGAAGCCAGGTGGCCCGAGCGCAAGGTGGTGACCTGGCGCTATATCGGCCCCGAGCCGACCCGCGTGCTACGCCCCTTGCGCGAGGCCATCGCCTCGGGCCGGCTCGACATCCGCTACAACACCATCGCCCGAAAAGTGCTGACCGACGCGAGCGGCGAACGCGCCACCGGCGTCGAAGCGATCGACACGGTGACCGGCAAGGTGCAGGTGCTGAGCGCCCGCGCCGTGGTGCTCTGCGCCTCACCGATCGAAAGCATCCGGCTGCTGCTCAACTCCGCTTCCGACCGGCACCCCCAGGGGCTCGGCAACAGCTCCGGCCTGCTCGGGCGCTATTTCGTCGACCAGTTGCCCTGCGTCGCGGCCGGCAGCTTCCCCGCCGCCAAAGGCTGGTCGACCGCCGACACAGCGCCGGCCGATCCGTTCTACGGCCCCTCGGGCGGCGTCTACCTGCCGCGCTTTGTCGGCAAGGACGGCGCGGCGAGCAATGACTTCGCCTACCAGGGCTCGATCGGCCGCAGCCGCACCGCGCCCGACAGCCCGGCCCGGCTGAGCTTTTTCGGCTATGGCGTGATGGCGCCCGACCCCGACAACCGCGTCACCCTCAACCCGCGCCGCAAGGATGCCTGGGGCATGCCGATCGCCCATATCCGGGTGAAGATCGGCCGCGAAGACCAGGCGACGCTCGAGCGCGAACTCGCCGCGCTGGTCGAAACCGTCACCGGCGCCGGCGGCGAACTCGAATATGTCGGCTCGCCCCTGGGGCTCCGGGAAATGGGCCGCGGCGCCTACCCCGACGCCGACCCGCTGAGCCGGCTGGCCTTCCGCGCCCTGTTCAAGAAGACCATGGTGATGGGCGCCGCCATCCACGAGGCCGGCGGGGCGCGCATGGGCGAAGCCAGGACGGACTCGGTGCTCGACCGCCACAACCGCAGCTGGGACGTGCCCAACCTCCTCGTCACCGACGCCAGCGCCTTCCCCGGCGGCGGCGTCTCGGGCACGACGCTGACCATCATGGCGATGACGGTGCGGGCGTGTCGGCAGTTGGCGAAGGAGTTGCGGGGGTAAGGGGCGGAGGCAATCTCCGATGTCCGAGGCGATCGCTCCCCTCCCCCTTGAGGGGAGGGGTGGGGGGTGGGGGTCCATCGGTGATCACCGCACCACCCCCACCCCCGGCCCCTCCCCTCAAGGGGGAGGGGAGCAGCAAGCCCACCCCTAGACGCTCACAAGCCTCTGCTGCTACGTGACAATCCCGCTTCAAGCGGGCTCAGGACCGAGAACCGATGGCGAAGCGGACGGAGATACGGACGGCAGGGCCCTCGATCGCCGATGTGGCGCGCGAAGCCGGCGTCGCGACATCGACGGTGAGCCGCGCCCTGACCATGCCGGGCCGCATTGCCGAGCCGACCCGGCTCAAGGTCGAGGCCGCGGCCAAGAAGCTCGGCTATACCGGCGGCAACCAGACGGCGCGGAACCTGCGCATCGGCACCGCCCGGACCATCATGATCGTCTTGCCCGAAGAGCTCTATGTCGGCGCCTCGCAGACCGTCACCGAAGTGCTGCGGGCGACCGGCAGCGGGCTCAGCGAGCGCGGCTTTTCGCTGCTCATCGCCAACGTCTCGCGCGAGGCCGATGCCGACGAGCACATCCTCGCGGTGGCGCTGGGCGGCACGGTGTCGGGCGTGCTGCTGATGGCGACCAACATCCCCGAAGTCGCCGGGCGCAGCCTCGACGATCTCGGCCTGCCCATGGTGTCGCTGCATTTCGACCTGAGCGGCAAGAACATTCCCAGCGTCATCAGCAACGATCACGAAGCGATCGGCGACGCCGCGAGGCAACTGGTGGAACTCGGCCACCGGCGCTTTCTCTATGTGCGCGGCCGGCTCGACAACTATCACGAGATCGAACGGCTGCGCGGCGTCCGCGACGCGCTGGCGGCGAGCGGCCTGCCCGAAACCGCGCTCAGCCTCAGCCAGGGCGATTTCAACTTCTCAGGCGGCATCGCCGCCGGCCACGACTTCCTCGGCCGCGCCGCCGCCGACCGCCCCACCGCGGTGATCTGCGCCAATGACGACACCGCCATCGGCTTCATCAAGACCGTGCTCGATGCCGGCCTCGCGGTGCCCGGCGATGTCTCGGTGATCGGCTTCGACGGCGCCGCCGTCGGCCCGTTCATGACCCCCTCGCTCTCGACGGTGCAGCAGGACACCGCCGAACTCGGCCGCCGCGCCGCCGAACTCATCACCGACATCGTGCTGGGCGAGCACACCAGCAACACCCAGCGCTTCGAAATCCCCTGCACCATCATGCTCCGCGACAGCGTCCGCGCCTGCTGACGCCGGCGGAGCGTGCATCTCGGTCGACAACTTTTCGTCAACACTATAAGTCTCACCGTCGTCGGTTCTCCGACGGCGTGGGAGGCACTTTGACCACAGCACTTCTTGCGACGAGCCGCTGATGGCAAGCAACCCGGCCGCATCGCCAGGCAAATACTGGGGACAGCAGCATGTCGGCCCGATCCCCGGCATCGCTCTCATCCACCCGTACCTGCCCTCCGGCGCCGCCAAGAACCGCGAACGCCTGCGCGAAAGCCTGGCGTTGGGCTACCTGCTGGGGGCGCTGCGCAGCCATGGCTTCGACGCTCTCGCGGTCAATGCCGAACGCGAAGAGCTCGGCCCCGCCGAAGTGGTGGCGCGGGTCGCGCGCCACGGTGCGCCGCGCCTCGTCGGCATTTCGGTGAACTCGCAGCGGGCCTATGCCGCCGCGCGGGAGGTCGCCAGCGGCCTCAAGACGAACGACAGTTCGACCTTTATCGTGCTTGGCGGTGTCTTTGCTTCCGCTGCGGCCAGTGAAATCCTGCTCGAGTGCGCGGCGATCGACGCCGTGGCGATGGGAGAAGGCGAAGGCATCATCGTCGACCTGGCCCACGGCCTCGTCAGCGGCGCAGCGCCCGAGACCGTAGCCGGTCTGACCGTCAGGGGCGCCGACGGCCCCTTCGCCACCGCGGCACGGCCGCGACTGGACGATCTCGACCTGCTGCCGCCGCCGGCGCGACCCGATCTCGACGGTGCCGACGAGGCATCGTTGCAGGGCGCCTCGGCCTATGTCGTCTCGTCGCGCGGCTGCTACGCCGCCTGCTCGTTCTGCTCCATTCACCAGATCTACGGCAACCGACTGGTGCGTCGGCGCAGCCCGCAGAACGTGGTCGCCGAGATCACCGACCTGGTGCGACGCTACGGCATCACCCGCATGTCGTTTGTCGATGATCTCTTCGTCGAGCCCTCGCGCCGCGGCGAACGCTGGGTGCACGAGTTCTGCGACCTGATGATCGAGGCCGGTGTGCCGGTGCAGTTCTATGCCGAGATGCGCGCCGACAGCGTCACCGAGGGCTTGGTCGGGCACATGCGGCAGGCCGGCCTGAGTCGCGTCTTCATCGGCCTCGAAGCGGGAGCGCCCGGCGTGCTCGAGCGCTTCAACAAGGGCACGACGGTCGCCGACAACGAGGCCGCCCTGGCGACGCTGCGGAGCTTCTTCGAGCCGAACGCCATCGAGTTCGGCTACATCATGTTCGAGCCCGACCTGACGATCGATGAGTTGCAGCAGCAGTTCGATTATGTGGTCGGCACCGGGCTGTGCAAGACCACGCACCTGCAGAACCGCATGAACGTCTATTGGGGCACCCCGGAGTTCGACCGCCTGCGCACTGCCGGTCGGCTGGCCGCTGCCCCGCTCAGCGAGCGCTGGAACTACGAGTTCACCGACCCTCGGGTTCATCAGGTCGAACGCCAGTTCCGGCTCTTCCAGAAAGCCTACGACGCCGGCTCGGGGGCGCGCGTCTCGGCGGTTCGGCGCCGCCTGACCCGCACGCAGCACCGGCTCGAGGATGGCGCCGAGGTGGAGCGCTCCGACCTGGTCCGCCAGGTCATCAAGCGCCTGAACCACGCCGAGCGCGCACTCTGGATTGCCCAGTTCAGGCAGGCCCTCGCCGCAGCCACCGGCGCCGACTTCGCTGCAAGCGAAGACCTCGAAGGGCGGCTGCTGACAGACTGTTCCTGGCAGGAGGCGCTGGCTGCCCAGCTGGAAGCGGGCCTGGGCAGATGGAGCTCAGGCGGCGGGAGCATCGCGCTGGCGCTTCCCGGCTGGACGATCCGGGTGAAGCCGTCTTTTGTCGGCTTCGACCGCTACGACAACAGTGTCGAGGTGCTGCGGAGCACCGACGCAGCCTAGGCTGTCGTCCGCAATCCCAGTATCTCGGCGATGGCCGTCGCGGCCTCGGCTACGGAAAGCGAGGTCGTCTCGACCACGGCAACCCCCGCCCTGTCGGCGATCCGCCGATACTCGTCGAGGTAGAAGCGGTGATAGTCGAGATCACCGATTTCTTCGCCGCGCTGGCGCAGCCGCTCGATGGTGGTCGGCAGATCGGCCCAGCAGACCACGGTTTTCGGGCGCTCCCAAGCCTTCATGTAACGCTCCGGCAGCACGGTCGCCATGGTCAGCCAATGCCGATCGAAGATCAGGCGCCCCGGTACCCGGCTCACCGCCCGCACGGCAAACCGCGCTGCCCTGTCGGCCTCGGCAAAGTGCCTGTTGCCCCACAGATGGGCGATGTAATCGCCCAGCCCGGCGCTGAACGGCTTCACCACGCTCCCATACCCCCTGGCGGCGAGCGCCGCCGCAACCGAGGATTTTCCGCTTCCGTCGTGACCATCGAGTGCGATGGCGCGCCCGGCCACGAGCAAGCTGTCAGTCATCGGCCGAACCCTCGAGCAAATCCAGAAACTCGGTCCAACGCCTTATGATCGTTGGCCCGTCCCTCCCCTGCCGCCACAGGTCCTTGTCGAGATCCACGCCAGTCCGCTTGGCCCGCATGCAGTCCGGCGACACCTCGCCGAAAATCTTCCTGCCGTCGGCGGTGATGAAAAAGCAGATATCGAGGATGCTGATGCCACAGCGCGACAATCGCCTGTCGAGCGCCCGAAACGCCGCCAATGCCGTCTGCGAGGCGACCTCGCAGTCGATGAAGCGGTCGGCCAGGGCGATGGGCAGACATTCGTCGCGCTCGGGCAGCGGATTTCGCCAATCGAAGCGGACATAAGGCTCGTGCCGCTGGTCCTGGAGGACGCGCCCACCATCGCGGGTCAGGAAGCCATCCATGCCTTTGTAGATGTGCTTGGGCGTTCCGACATGGGCGGCCTTGACGATGACCTCGATGGGAGGGGCCGCCACCCGCTCGCTGACGTAATAGTCGGCCCCCACATGGATGATGGTGGTTTCGATGCCCTGCCGGCGAAGGCTGTCCCATAGCAGCTCGCTTATCCTGAGACGGAGCGCTTCGGTGCCGGGAATGCTGTCGGCCCGATTTGCCTTGTAGGAAAACAGCGTCGGCTTCAGCTGGATGGCAACGTTCCCGTCCGGCAGCAGCCGTACGACCTTGGACTCTCCCTCCACCAGCACAGGCAGGGTGTCGAGCGTGGCGCCAAGTCGCTCATACGCCGCAGCCCCGGACCTGTTTGCCGCGCTCAAATTTCCCGCCCCGCTTTGCTCGCACCGTCTCCTCTGGATATTGCAAACATGGCCGCAATTGCTTCAAGTAGAAACATTCGCCGTGCACAGGATCGGAAGTGTTGCGCCGCAGGACAGTCATGACCGGCGGTTCTGCTGGGATCGCTGCGCACACCGGCGCGATGGCAGTGCGGGGAGACGAGGATGGAGCACACCCACGGGATCAATCGACGCCACTTCTGCATCCTGTGCGCAGCGCAGGCGATAATCGGCTTCGCCCATAGCTCGACCCACGCCGGCGAAGCCGCGGGCGCCCTCGGCATCCGCCTGCCGGATAGTCCGGCAGCCCGCGAAGCGCTGCAGCTCGCGACACAGCAAATGCCACCTTCGCTTCTCAACCATTGCATCAGGACATTCGTCTGGGCCAGTTGGGCGGCAGACCGCGCCGGCTGGTCCTACGATGCCGAAGTGGCGTTCGTTGCCGCCGTGCTGCACGATATCGGGCTGCTGCAGCCCTACGAGGTGGCGGGCCACAGCTTCGAGGCGGCCGGCGGCGACTTTGCGCGCGGCTGGGCGCTGGCGCGGCCGGCGCTGGCGGCGCGCGCCGGGGATATCGGGCAGGCGATCGCACTGCACACCACCCCGGGCACGGCGCTCAACCCCATCCGGGAGATCGCCATGGTGCAGGTCGGCGCCGGAGTCGATCTGTTCGGCTACAAGCCCTACGATGAGCTGACCCCGGCTCAGATCGAAGCGGTGCTGACCGAACGGCCGCGGCTCGGCTTCAACACCGGGTTTCGCAGCCTCGCCGCGGGCCACGTAACCCGCCATGGCGAGCCGGCCGGCGAGAACAACTGGCTGGTCGGATTCCTTGACGGAAGCAGCGATGACGGGCCGATCGGCCCCTGGCCCGAATAGCCGGCGGCGATCACTCCACCGCCCGCACCTCGGCGAGCCGCCGCTTCGAATAATCGTCGTCCCAGCACACCGCGGCTTCCCAGGCGGCCGAGGCCTGGGCGGCGATGTCGTGGAACGCGGCATCGAGCCCGGCGGCATTATGCGGCAGCACCAGGTCGAGATCGGACACATCGACATGCGACTCGTCCCAGTCGATCAGCGCCACACGTTCCGCCGTGACGCGGATATTGCGCGGGTTGGGGTCGCCATGCACGACGCTGGTCGGGCGGCCGATCAGCCGGGCCCAGGCGGCCCGGCAGCGCGCGACGCCCTCGGCCGGCATGGCGTCGAGGTTGATCCGCGTGCCATGCGTCGCGACGATCAGCTCGCCCGACGCTTTCCAGCCCGGCCGCTGCGGCCAGCCCGTCGTCAGCCGGTGCAGCCGGCGCAGTGTCTCGGCCACCCGGCGCCAGTCGGCTTCCGTCTCCGGCGGGCCGCCCTCCACATAGCTCATCAGCATCAGGCCATCGGCGAACAGCCGGCCATCGCGCGTCGGGATCGGCACCGGCACGGCGAGGCCGTTGCGGCCGAGATGCTGCAGCAGCCCGGCCTCCCAGCCCAGGTCGGCATCGCTGCGCCGCCCCTGCCGGCCCACTGCCACGGCCCCGCCGATGCGCACGCTCCACACATCATTGGCGACCCCGCCAGAGAGCCGTTCGATCCGCTCGACGTCATCGCCCCATAGCTGCAGCGCGTCCCATCCCACTGCCGTCACCCTCATCCGAACCCGGTCGCCGGCCTCAATAGAGCAGTGACGCCCCCGCGACAACGCGAGCCGCAGGCGCCCTACCCGCCGAGGGCCGCTCCGATGAACCGGATCGCGTCGGCCTGCCGCGCAGCCGCGTGCTGGTCGGCATGGCCGGCGCCGGCGATGGACCGGAACTGGTGCGGGATCGACAGGTCGAGCATCAGTCGATGCAGGTGGCTGGCGCCATCGTGCAGGTTGAACTCGTCGGCATCACCGCAATCGAAGTAGATTCTCGGCCCCGCCGCGCGCAGCGCTGCCGCATTGCCGCGCACGATGCCATGCACGCTGGCGGCGGTGTAGCCGGCTGACCGCATTGCCTCGTTGAGCTTACCGAGCACGGACGGTCGATTGCGCTCGGGAACTTCGTCGGGGCGCTCCGCCGGAAATATCGTCGGGCAGAGCGCGGCCACCGCCTGAAATGCCCGAGGGTGGCGCAGCGCCATCTTCAACGCGCCATAACCACCCATGGAGAAGCCGAGCACCGCCGACTGCTGCGCCAGCCGATGGCGTTCGCCCAGATGGCGCGGCAGTTCCTCCGCGACCAAGGTTTCCCAGGAGGGTCCGCCGGGATAATCGATGTAAAACCCGCCCTCGGTGGGGGTCGAGGCCGTGACGACGAGCGCCGCAGGCAACTGGCCTGCAGCCCAGGCGGCCTCATAGGCCGGACGGGACCGCTCCAGCGAGGCAGCCGATGACATCGCGCCATGCAGATGCAGGATCAGCGGGAGCGGCTGGTCGGGATCTGCATCCACCGGCAGCAGAGTGTTGTATTCGACCTCCGCCGCAACGGCGTGGGCGAAAAAGCGAGACGAGGCGAGGTTGGCGACAAGCGCGGACATGGATGATTTCCCTGGTGATATGTGCCGATGAATCGCCCGGCGCGCGCCCGGGACAGCAGGGCGCGTACGCAGCAGGCCGTATCGAAGGGACAACTGTCCGTACCAGGGACCAGAAGCCGGCAGATCGGAAGAACTCCGATCGCCGCGGTTGTAGTCGAAGCGACCTGCTTGTCAAATAGGACCAGAGGTCCGGCCGCAACCGCCGTCCGCGGCAGTCCCGGTGCTGGACCCGTACTCAGTCGTTGGCGGCGGTGGGCGGGGGACCGCCGGCCTGGTCGATGGACCTGTCCCGTGCCGCCAGTTGCTCCTCGAGCGCGCGGAACCAGTATTCCTTCTCGCTGCCCAGCGGCCGGCCGTCTCGCTCCCACAGCAGATACGCCGCCTGGCGCACGCTCTGCTCGAAGTTGAGATCCACGAACTTGTCGGTGTCCTGGTACATGGCGTGCTCCTTTTGCAGGGAGAACGCGCTACGGCGGGTAGTGATCCCTCAGGCTGGCCGAAGGGGTAGCGAAAAGTCGGCGTCTGGGGACGCCGACCCACGCCATCAAGCACGGCCCTGCCCCGCGGCAGGGCCGGCATCGCCTAGAACGCTTCGGCCAGTTTCAGCTGGCAGGCCTGCGCCAGGTCGGTGTTCGGCTTGTCGGCGCCGAGCGGGGTGGCCCAGCCGGCTTTTTCGACGATGCCCTTGCGCGCATAGGTGGTGGCGCCCTTGAGTTCGGTCAGCACCGTAGCGGCATCGGCGGCACCGGCGCGATCGACACAATAGGGGATGAGCGCCGAGGCGACGGCAGCGTTGGAGGCCTTCTTCGCCATATCCTGTGCCGATCCGCCGGTGACCCAGCCTCCCCAGCTGAAGCCCACGATGGCAAGGGCGATGGCGCCTGCACCCGCGCCCATCAGGCCGGGTTTCAACCAAGTCGGGATCTGCATTTGAAGTGTCCGATCATCGTCAGACGAGCGCGCGGAATGCGCGCAAGTGGACGAGACTAGCACGGGTGCATGGCCCCGTCCGGGCGAATGCATGAGATCGGGAACTATTGCGGCTCGCCGTCGCGGCGCAGCGCGGCATCGAGCTCGCTGCGCGTCACCGGCACGGCCTCGACGGCGCCCGCCTCGGTGAGCAGGATCGTCATGCTCAGCCGGAAGGCCGGCCAGGAGACATCCAGCGCCTCGCGCTCGGTGACCAGGTCGAAGGTCCCCGGCGGGTGCGGACGATCGAGACCTGGCAGCATGAACGGATGGCGGAAGGTGATCTGTTCGGTGGAGGCCATGTCCGGGCTCATCTGGTAGCTCCCTTTATTGCGGTTCCATCGCCCCGAGCAAGGCGTCGATGCCGATGGTAGCGAAGTTGGAAAACGTGTCCGACACCGCGTAGGGAAGGATGATCCTTGGGCCGTGCCGGATGGCGCCGCAGGTATAGACCACGTTGGGCACATAGCCCTCGCGCTGCTGGGGATCGGGGTGCACCAGCGGCTCGCGCGAGCGGGCGATGACCTTTGATGGATCACGCTTGTCGAGCAGCGCCGCGCCGATGGCGTAGCGGCGGACCGGGCCGACGCCGTGGGTGAACAGCAGCCACCCCTCGTCGAGTTCGATCGGCGAACCACAATTGCCAATCTGCACGAACTCCCAGGGCCATTCCGGCCTGAGGATCGGCTGGCCGCCATCCCAGCTGTGGAGGTCGTCGGAATAGATGAGATAGAGGTTCTCGTTGTCCTGCCGGCCGATCATGGCGTAGCGGCCATCGAGTTTGCGTGGGAACAGCGCCATGCCCTTGTTGCGGGCGGCGCTGCCGCCCAAGGGGCGCATCCGGAAGCTTACGAAATCGTCGGTCTGCAGCAATTCGGAGCGGATCGAACGACCGTCATAGGCGGTGTAGGTGGCATAATAGGTGTGGCTGTCACCATCTTCGAAGCGGACGAAACGGGCGTCCTCGATGCCGTTCGATTGCCAGCCGGTGACCGGAAAGATCACCCGCTCGCTGATATCCTCATCGGGTTTGAACGTCAGATCGACCGGCGCGTCGCCCGGCCAGGGGACGAGCCCGCTCGCCCGCGGCATGGCGGCGAGACGCGCCGTCGGATCGACGCTGACGCTGCCATCCCTGGTGATGCTGCCGGCGCGGAAGGTCAGCGACGAGACGTGCCCTTCGCCGACGGCGCGAAGGCTCAGCACGAACCGTAGCCCACCCGGTGGCGCCAGCGATTGATCAGGATGTACCACTATACTCGGGTTGAACAGTGCCGAGGCTTCGAAGGAATATTCGTGCACGAAGTAGGAGCCGACGAGCCGCCGTTGCACCTCGGTGAACGGCAAATGCTCCGTCAACGCCTCTTCCATCTCCTGAGCCCGCGCTTCGAACGTGGCGAGCAGGTTCCGATGTCGTCCCGCGAAATTCTCCAGCACTGAAGCGAGCTGCCGCTCGGCAGTTGCAGCATCGAGCGCCAGCACCCGGTCGACGATGTGGTTCGCCCGCGTCTTGTCGGTCGGCTTCAGATCCTTGGGCTCGGTGGCCGGCCGGAATGGCCGGACGATCACCCGGGCCGGATCAGGGCGCAGGTAGAGGGCCTGCCGGTTTAGGAATGTCGCTGGCGACAAGACGGCCTCGGAACTGCTGATGGGAAGACCTCTGCATATCGCGCCAAGCGCCGGACAGCGCCTGCGTGTGGGGTTGGGTGGTTCCGGCCCGCTCGAAGCGCTGCATGTCGGAAAGGCTGAGCAGATATGAGACGACCGACTCGCCGCCGCAGTTCTGGTTGGCTCGATCGGGATGGAGCCCATCGCGACAGGCGCCGGTCTCGGCATCGATCAGCGCGAGGCCCAGATCGTTCTGGCCGAGGAACCAGGAAAAGGCGAGCGAAGCCGCCGCCCGCCACGCGGCATTGCCGGTGAGCGACCAGGCCGCATAGCACGCCGCGATGGTGGCAGCCGCCTCCACCGGTTGCTGGTCGAAGGACTTTGGCGGCAGCCGCAGATCGGCAAACCCGGCGGTACCGACCGGCCGGAACAGGCCGGCGGGGCTGGTTTGCCGCGGCATCAGCCGGGCGAGTGTGCGCAGCCCCGCCTCGACATAGCCGGTGAGCCCGGTGGCGCGGCCGGTAAGGATCAGCGCCTCGCAAAGGCGCGCATTGTCATAGGAGAGACCCGCCTCGAACCAGACCCAGCCTGTCGTTTCGACCTGTCGCAACAGTTCCACCAGCCGGGAGGCGAGGCGCAGCCGCAATTGCATCGCGAAATCGTCGTCGGGGCGGATCTGGCAATAGCCGATCAGGCCGAGCAGCGTGAAGGCCCAGGCCCGTGGCGAGGCAAACCCTTCGACCGCCGGCAGGGCCGCGGCAAACAGCTCGGCTGCCCAGCCGCGGCGGGCGGCGCTGACGTCGTCGCGCGCCGCAATGCCAAGCGCCCAGAGCGTCCGGCCATGGCTATCCTCCGACCCCTGCTCCTCGAGCCAGCGCCGATCGAACGACATGAAGTTGCGGAAGCGCCTGCTGTCGCGGTTGAAGGCGTACTGCACGAACGAGGCATAGGTCGCCGTCATCGTCTCCGGCAGCCGATAGGCCTGGTTGAGGTTGAGCGCGCTCGCCAGCAACAGGCCTCGCGCATTGTCGTCGACGCAATAGCCATGCGCCCGGTCGGGTACCGAATGGATGGCATGCTGGTAAAGCCCGGTATCGTCGGTCATCACCCTGAGGTGTCCCAGCTCCAGGGTCGGCAGGCGCGGCTCGTCGTCGGACGGAGCGACGAGGTGCAGCCGGGCCGATTGGCGGCGCGGCTGCGGTGCGTGTATGGCCTCAAAACTCATCACATAGCGATCGGCGACCCGCTCCCAGGTCATTGATCGGCTGGTCGCGTAGGCACGCCGACGCATCGCCTGCCGCCTCGGCTCGTCGTTCAGCAGCGCGCTGATCCCGGCGCCGATGGCCGTTGCATCGCCGAACGGCACCAGGCACCCACGGCCTTTGTCGAGCAGTTCCAGCGCATGCCAATAGGGCGTCGATACCACCGCCCGGCCGAGCCCGAAACTATAGGCCAGCGTTCCCGAGGTCATCTGCGCCTCGTTGAGATAGGGCGTGACATAGACGTCGCACATCGAGATGTGGTCGAGCAGCGACGGTCGGTCGACGAACCGGTCGAGAAACACCACGTGCTCGGCAACGCCGAGTCTTGTGGCGCGGGCGACAAGGCTGTCGCGATAGGCCTCGCCCTGCTCGCGCACCAAGGTCGGGTGAGTGGCGCCGAGCACTACATACACTGCGTCCGGCCGCGCCGCGAGCACGGTCGGCATGGCGTCGATCATCACCTCGATCCCCTTGTTGGGGGAGAGCAGGCCAAATGTCAGGATCACCGTCCGACCCGCAAAGCCGAGCCGAGCCTTGGCAGCCTCCGGCTCGACGAAGGCCACATCGGGGATGCCATGCGGAATGACCTCGATCTGGGCCTCACTCGCGCCGTAAATGCCGACCAGCAGTTCGCGCCCCTTGTCGGCCATCACCACAACCCGGGCCGAGAGCGCCAGGATCTGCTCAAGCACATGACGCTGCGCGGCGTTGGGCTCGGCGAGGACGGTGTGGAGCGTCGTTACCACCGGTACCCGCAACCGCTCGAGCAGGGTAAGGACGTAGCCCCCCGCCTCGCCGCCGAAAATGCCGAACTCGTGCTGCAGCGACACGACGTCGAAGCCGCCCGAGTTGATGAAATCGGCGGCCGCGGCATAGTCGGCAAACTCCTCCTGCCGCACCTCCAGGCCGACCGCCGGTGGGTAGTCGTAATGTAGCCCGGCATCGGTCATGGCGATGATCGAGGTCTCGATCGCAGGCGTTCGGCCGGCCAGCGCCCGCTGCAGATCAGTGGTGAAGGTGGCGATGCCGCAGCGGCGCGGCAGCGAATTGCCGATGAAGGCAACGCGGTGGATCGGCTTCATGAGCGGATGCCCCATGGCCGTGCCGGTGCATCCCGCTTCTTGATCTGCCGCCCCAGCCCCAGTTCGGGGAACCGCTCCGCCATCACCTCCATCGGGATACCGTTGCGACCCACCAGCAGGTTGGGCACGGGCGCACTGCCGACATAGGCAAGCAAGCCGCAGGCCCCGCGCTCACCTGTGCGCACCGTTGTACGATGGCCCTCGAGGAATATCGCCTCGCCCGCCGCGACCTGGGAGAGATCGAAAGCCGCCTCGCCTTCGAGGATCAGCAACCAGGTCTCGCTGCCCGCATCGATCTCCCAATGCGAGTTGGGCACCAGCTCGATATTCTCAAGGACGAAATAGGCGCTCTGCGCCATGACGGTGCGCGCCTCCGACAGCCGCACCGGAGCGGACTGGACGATGGCAGGGCCGGCAACGGCCGACCCCACTGCGCCATCGAGGTGAAGCTCGCGCTGCCTTCCGTAGTCGAACATCCGAAACGTTGCGTCGCTGCGCTGCTGGATCTCGGCCAGCACCAGCCCGCCGCCGATGGCATGAATGGTGCCGGCCGGCACCAGCAACCCCTCCCCCACCGCGACATCCTGCCAATGCAGCAGTTCGACGATCGAGCCATCCTCGATGGCAGCGCGCAGTTGCGGCCGCGTCAGCTCTCGCTTCAGGCCAAGCGCCACACCGGCGCCCTTGTCGGCCGCCAGCACGTACCAAGCTTCGGTCTTTCCATGCGGCAGGCCAATGGAGTGGGCGAAATTGTTGTTCGGGTGGACCTGAACCGACAGCGGTTCGTCGGTAAACAGCAGCTTGAGCAGCAGCGCCGGCTCGGGCGCCAACTTGTCGGCGCGCTGGAACCAGAGCTCGCCGACCGCGGCGCCATCGTGGCCCAGTTCGCTCCACGGGCGCAGATCGGTCTTGCCCCAGGGCTTGCGGACCACCCTGACGGATGCAAGTTCCATAGTCATGGTCGTCTCCTGAGCCAAATCGGGTTGTGGTGTCGGGGCCGATGAGCGGCGCGCCCCGCGAGCGCTTTACGGAACGTTTCGGCGTTTCGGTGAAACGGCGAAGCGATCTAGCTGGTTTTTCTGGTTCCAGGCGAAGCTGCCGGGGCGGCCCGCTCGAGCAGCCCCCCGCCGGCCGCGGCCTTGGGGGCGAGCTTCAGCTGTTTGGGCTTTTTGGCTTCGCGATTGCCGTGTTTCTGGCCCTTTGCCATAGCGGGCTCCTTCTGCACCAAAGTGCGTTTGACGTGGATCGGAGTGGCGAGACGATCAGGCGAATGCCTGTTTGCCGGCGCGGCGCGCCGGAGCAGATTGCATGGTGAGGCAGGAGCGGCGTCGGCGATCGGACCTACCCGTGACGCAACCTTGCCCTGCACCTCAATCTCCAGGAAGACTTGAGGCAATCTAGTCCGATAACGTCCGCATGAAATCATGCGGCATCGATCACCAGATCAGATCGGACATCGGCAAGCTCCCCACTCATGCGCCATTGCCGACGTTATGTCCAACCAATTCCGCCGAGAGCCTAAATATCAAAAAATACTTTTTGAACATGAGGTTCGTCGGACTATATCGAGGATATCATCTTAAGTTTATTTTTGGTCAGTTGCCTTGTTTCAATCCACTGCGACGGCCATATAGGGTCAACCAGCCGTCGTCGGCTCCGATCATCCGGTCCGCTGGCTGTCTGATCCCCTTGGTTGCGCGCGTTGCCGCTGGGCGTCCGCATCGTCATGCCCGCCAGACGCCAGCGCTGCACGAGGAGGTTCGTCATGACCACGATGTATTTCGTCCAGGGGTTTCGAGCCAAAGGACGCAAGCTCGATGCCGATCCGCCACAGCCGGCAAGAAGCGCCGAGGCGGCCATAGTGGCCGCCGAACGCATGGGCCCAACGAGAGCCGGGGTCTGGGCCTATTCGGCCAATATCGACCAGGAAACCGATACCTACGACGAACCGCAGCTGCTGTTTAGCACCGGCACGCTGCCGCCGGGACTGCTGGGCGACTGACCGCGGGTGCCCTTGAACCAGGCGTCTTCGACACACCAGTCCTGAGGAGGATGAACAATGGGCAACGAACAAACCAAGCGGGTTCTCGTCCTCGAAGACGACCCCGAGACCGGAGCGTTGATCGAGACCAGCCTGGCCGGAGCCGGCTACATCGTACACTTGGCCGAGGCGGTTCCCGGTGCCCTGCATCTGATCGACGACCTCGCCTTCGATGCGGCGGTGCTCGACTACTGCATCGGCACCAATACCGCCCTTCAGGTAGCCCAGTCGCTGCGCACCCGCCTCATCCCTTTCGTCTTCTGCACCGCAGACGACGACCTTCCAGTGGAATTCGAGGATGTGCCGGTGCTTGGCAAACCCTTCGCACCCGAGGATCTGATCGGCGTGGTCCGCAGCGTCTTCGGACCGCCCCGTCTCACGCAACCCGCCATCGGCCAGTAGTCGGCCGAACCACCAAGCAAGGATACCACCATGACCGACGACGCCAACGATCCCAAGCAGCAACAGCAATACACCGCGGGGTTTCTCGCCAATTCCTTCGGCCTGACGCTGAAGCAGGCCCGCGAGATTCTCGACAAGGCGAACGGACTGCGCGACACCGCCGCCGAGATGGCGCGCGTACTGCGCTACCGGCAGCCCTGACCGGCGCCCCCGCGATCGAACCTGTCGAGAGCGGCAGACTGTCCACCACCCACCAGGGAGTGCCCGTGCCGGAAAAGAAACTGCGCCAGGCCAATGCCAGAGCCGCCGCCACGAAGTATGCGCCGCGGCCCGATGGCTCGACGCTTACCTATGGCCTCATCGCGGTCTCGCTGCTGGCCCTGGGGCTTGCCCTCTATGGCGGCTTTTATGCGGTCGATATGTTCAACCAGCCGATCCCGCTGGTGCTGGCGGGGCTCGGTGCCTTCGGCTTCGGCGCAGCGCTCCGATTCCGGCGCCAGCGCCGTCACACCGTGGCTTACGAGGCCGAGTATGCGCTGCGCGACGGCGTGAAGGCGGCAGGACCGGTCGAAGCCTCCTCCATGCCGCGAGTGCCGGTCGAGGCGCGATGATCCCGGCGCTGCGCCGGTCTCGCTACGGCCAGAGCAGCTGCTTCCGCCAGTGGCCGTCGGACCGCTCGTAGCGCAGCCGCACGTGCCGGCGATCGTTGCGGCCCTGCCAGAACTCGACGCTGCTCGCGGCGACGACATAGAGCGTCCAGCTGTCCGACACCGGCGCCGGCTCGTGCTGCTGCTGCCGCAGCGCCACCTCATAGGGAGCCGCGAGTGCGCCGATATGCTCGAGCGGCCGGCTCTGGCGGCCGAGCGAGGCGATGGCGCGGGCAGTGGCCGAACGGGCGAGGAAATCGGCGGCCGAGCGCTGGCGCGGCGCCGGACTGGCGGTGCCGCGAACCCGGACCTGCTGGCCGAGCCGCGGCCAGTAGAAGGTCAGCGCCACCCGCGGGTTCGCCGCAAGCTGGCGTCCCTTGGGGCTCTGCGCGTCCGAGGCGAAGCACCAGCCCGCCGCGTCCACATCCTTGAGGATCAGGATGCGCGCATCGGGCTGCCCCTCGGCGTCGACGCTCGACAGCGTCATCGCATGCGGCTCGCGCAGGCCCGCATCGATGGCAAAGCCGAGCCAGTCGAGAAACAGGCTGTGCGGCTCGGTCGGCGTCGCCTCGGTATCGAACGGCCAGAGCGGGCCGGCGAGGCTGGGAAGGCGCGCCAGCCGCCGGCGCGTCGTCTCGATGGTGGTTCCCGACATGCTCATATCCCTCAGCGTTGCGTGGTGCCGAGGCCCGCCGGACGCCCGACGATCAGCCGGAGCGAGCCATCGAACTCCGGCGTGCGGCGCAGCTGGCCATAGCGCCGGTCCCAGCTGCCATCGGCGAGGTCGCGCCCGAGCGTCGTGACGAAGCGCTCGGCCACGGCCGGCGCAACAAAATTCCAGGCCGAGTTGGCGAGGCGCGCGCCGGGCTCGAGCAGCCGCTCGGGGCGCCCGTAATAGGCCTCGCCGAACCCATCGACGCAATCGAGCGGGATCGGCACCGGGATGATCTCGACCACCCCACCCAGCCCCGTGGCGATCGCCGCCAGCGGCGGGTAGCGCCGCGCCTCGACCGCAATGGCTTCGGGCGCATAGTGGTTGAGCCAGAAGCTATCGAGCGCCTCCGGGTCGCAGCTGAGGATGACGACCGGGCCGCGCGTCACCCGCCGCAACTCGGCGAGCCCGGCGCCGAGATCCTGCCATTGGTGCACGGTGAAGGTGGCCATGGCCGCGTCGAACGCGAGATCGGGAAACGGCAGCTGCTCGGCCGTCGCATCGATGGCCCGCGGCAGGTGCGCCGGACGCTGTGCCCGCATCGCCGCCGACGGCTCGACGGCCGTCACCTCCCGGTCCAACGGCTCGTAGGAGCCGGCCCCGGCCCCGACATTGAGCACGCTCCGCGCCGTGCCGAGCGCGGCGTCGATGGCCGCCGCAATGCGCGGCTCGGGCCGCCGGTACCTGCTGTAGCCGATGCCGATCCGCCCGTAATCGACGTCACCGGCGCTGCCATCCACGCTGCGCTCTTCCATTGCTGCCTCTGTTCGCTTGAGTGACAATCGCTTCTGTCGGCGGCGAAGAAACACGCTGGCAGCGAAGGGGAAAAGCGATAAGTTCGAACAGTCTTTGTTCGGAAAACTCACATGGCGCGCCGCATCCCGTCGCTCAATGCCCTCAGGGCCTTCGAGGCCGCTGGCCGGCATGGCCGGATGACGTTGGCCGCCACCGAGCTGAACGTCACCCACAGCGCCATCAGCCGCCAGGTGCAGCATCTCGAAGCCTTGCTGGGCGTGGCGCTGTTCGAGGGGCCGCGCAACCGGCTGGAGCTGACCGGCGCCGGCACGCAACTGCTGGCCGGGCTCGGCACCGCCTTCGACCTGATCGACCAGTCGGTGCGCGCCGTCGCCGACAGCGAGGACGGGCCGCTCGACGTCTCCTGCCCCGGCACCTTCACCATGCGCTGGCTGATCCCCCGGCTCTACCGCTTTCGCGAGCTCCACCCGGCGATCGACGTGCGGCTCAGCGCCTCGAGCCAGCCGGTCGATTTCGAGCGGGACGGCTTCGATGTTGCCATCCGGGCAGGCGCCGGCCCGTGGCCCGAGCAAGCCGAGATGGTGGCGCTGTTTGCCGAAGCGACCGGCCCGGTGCTGGCGCCGGCGCTGGCGGCTGCGGCCGGCACCGATTTTTCCGGGCTGACGCTGCTCCATTCACGCACCCGCCGCCATGCGTGGCGGCAATGGAGCGAACGCTCGGGAGTTGCGATCGACGCGCGCGGCGGCAACGAGTACGAGCATTTCTATTTCATGCTGGAAGCCGCCTCGTCCGGGCTCGGCGTCTGCATCGCGCCCTGGCCGCTGGTGGCCGACGACATCCGCTCGGGCCGCCTCGTGGCCCCGGCCGGCTTCATCGCCAGCGGCCAGCACTATGTGGCGCTGCGCCGGCCCCGCCGGCAGCGCAAATCGGCGGCATTCTGCGCCTGGCTGGCCGAGGAAGCGCGATTGTTCGGCGGGGCGCAATAATTCTCCCCCAGGGAGGAGGACCACCTGGTGGAAGGGGAGCCAGACCCGCCGACTCTGGCCGCCCCCTCCACCACCCTTCGGGCGGTCCCCCTCCCCCGCCCCGCGGGGGAGGATCACGGCGGGGCCGGTTCGCCCCTACCCCTGCCCCATCGCGCCGCCGCACATAGGGGTGGAGATCGCGGGCGGGCATCGCTATGTTTTTGCCGACCTATGAGCCCCGTCGGGGCCAGCCGAGACCGAGAGCCATGCAGCAGACTTTTCCCGTGACCCGCACCGAAGCCGAGTGGCGCGCCCGGCTGACCCCCGAGCAGTTCGAGATCATGCGCGAGCATGGCACCGAGGCGCCGGGCAGTTGCGCCCTGCTGCTGGAAAAGCGCCCCGGCACCTTCTCCTGCGCCGGCTGCGATACGCCGCTGTTCGAGGGCAAGGTGAAATATGAGAGCGGCACCGGCTGGCCGAGCTTCAACGAGCCGCTCGCCGGCGCGGTCGAAACCTCGTCCGACCGGAGCTACGGCATGGTCCGTACCGAGGTGCATTGCGCCACCTGCGGCTCGCACCTGGGCCATGTCTTCAACGACGGCCCGCCGCCGACCTTCCTGCGCTACTGCATCAACGGCATCGCCATGAACTTCACCCCGGCTGCGTAGCCCGCAACCGCCCTGAGGGGTCGAGAGCGAAATGCAGCACGCCGTTCTGTCGCCCGATGCGCTGGGGCCGACCGTCTGCGTCGGCGAGATCCTGGTCGAGATCGTTGCCACCAGCATCGGCGAGGGGTTTCGCACGGCGCAGCCGCTGGTCGGACCCTATCCGAGCGGCGCGCCGGCGATCTTCATCGATCAATGCGGGCGGCTGGGTGGCCGTGCCGCGATGATCGGCGCCGTCGGCGACGACGATTTCGGCCGGCTGAACCTCGAGCGGCTGCGCGCCGACGGAGTCGATATATCGGCCATTGCCATCGACGGCACGCTGCCGACCGGCAGCGCCTTCGTGCGCTACCGTGCCGATGGCAACCGGGATTTCGTCTACAATATCGCGACCTCCGCGGCGGCGCGGTTCGGCTGGAGCGAGGCGGTCGAGGCGCTGGTGCAGCAGGCCGGGCACCTCCATGTGATGGGCACCGCGCTCTCCATGCCGAGCGCCCGCGAGGTGATCGAACGGGCCGTGCCGATCATCAGGCAACGCGGCGGCACGCTGTCGGTCGATCCGAACCTGCGCAAGGAATTGCGGCTCGACGCTGCGGTCGAACGCCAGTTCGCCGAACTGGTGGCCGGCGCCGACCTGCTGCTGCCGAGCGGCGACGAACTGGAGCGCGCGGCCGGCGTCACCGGCGAGGCGGCGGCGCTGCGGCGCCTGTTCGAGCGCGGCGTCAAGGAGATCGTGCTGAAGCGCGGCGCGGCGGGCGCCAGCTGTTTCGGCCGGGACGGCTCGCGCATCGATGCGGCCGCGTTCATGGTGGACGAGCTCGACCCCACCGGCGCCGGCGACTGTTTCGGCGGCGCCTATGTCGCCTGCCGCCGCCTCGGGCTGGGGCGCGAGACGGCGCTGACCTATGCCGCAGCTGCCGGGGCCCGCAACGTCACCATCCGCGGCCCGATGGAAGGCGCCGGCACCCGGGCCGAGCTCGATGCGTTCATCGCGACAACGCCGCGGCGGTGAGCGGGCGGTCCAGCTGGATCGCTTCACCAATGAACGGAAGAACGACACTTGGTGTCATCCCTGCGAAAGCAGGGACCCAACTGACAGCTGGTGCCGGCGGTAAAAGGGGTCCCTGCTTTCGCAGGGATGACAGCCGGTGGGTGGGTCCAAGGCCTGGCCATACCGAGCCCCCCGCCGTGGGCTTGGACGCCCCCCCCCCCGCCCGCGGCGGGCCCCCCCCCCCCCCCCCCCGGGGGGGGACCCGGGGGGGGCCGGGGATCAAGCCGCCAGCCCCCCCCCCCCCGCGCGCCCCCCCGTCCGGCCCCACCACGCCCACCCCGGCCCCCCCGGCCCCCCCCCCCCCCCCCCCCCCGCCCTCCTCGCCCCCGCCCCGGCGCGCCTGGTTGGCGAGGCCGCGGCCGCTGCGCGGGGCGGCGGGATCGAAGCCTTTGCCATTGTCGCTGACGCCGATGACGATGTCGCCGCCGACCACGCTGGTGCTGACCGTCGCCTCGGTGGCGTCGGCATGCTTGATGATGTTGGTGAAGGCCTCCTGCAGGACCCTCAGGATATGGAGCGCGTGGCGCTGGTCGAGCCAGACCAGCGGCGGTACGTCGTGCACATCCCAATGCAGTTTGATGCCGGTGCTTTCGAGCCGCGGCTGCAGCCGGAAGCGCAGTGTGCCGAGCAGCAGCAGCAGGTCAGTTTCGACCGGCTCCATCGAGTCGATGGTGAGCTTCAGGTCGTCGATGCAGCCCTGGAGGATCTGCGTGAGTTCGGCCTCGTCGAGCCGGCCGCGCTCCACCATGCGCAAGGCGCCCAGCAGCGACGAGCCGAGCCCATCATGCATGTCTTCGGTGAGCCGCTGGCGTTCGTGGTGCAGCAGCTCGCGCTGCTCGATCTCGCGCACCCGCTCATGGCTGGCGACCAGCTCGGCCTCGCGGGCCTGCAACCGCTCGGCCAGCACGATATTGGAGCGCTCGACTTCATCCACTGCTTTGAGATAATGCGCCAGGACGGTGTGAAAGAAGGCAAAGACCAGGGCGATCTGCACGAAGGGCAGGATGAAATAACCCTCGATGCTGATCAGGTTGTTCTGCAGCATCAGGTCGTTGATGCCCAGATACGCGGTGAGCAGCACCCACACCGCCAGCACCAGCCCTTCCATCGACTGGCGGCGCCAGGCGGCGCGGATCGCCGAGATCCCCACCAAGTTGCAGACGACGAACGCCGCCGCGTAGGCAAAAGGCGCGGTGAGCGTGGGGTCGAGCGCCCCCTCGAACAGCGGCAGGGTGACGAGCCCCAGCACCAGGGTGGCGCCGCCGACGATCGTGGTGATCCACGAGGCCCTGAGGTGCAGCACGGTGATGAGGAACAGATGCGAGAGCGCCACCATCCACATGGTGGAGTTGACGGTCAGCCAGCCGAACCACGCATCGCTCAGCGGCAGCTGCTCGAGCCCCAGGTGGTTGTGGAGGCCGCGGATGAAGGTGGCCGCCGACATCAGGAAGAACAGCAGGTAGAGCCGCTCCTGGCGCCGGCGGAACCAGACGAGGAGCGAGAACACGCCGCTGGCGAGGAAGGCGGCGCTGGTCAGGTAGGAGAGTTCGCCCTGGAACAGGTTGCGCACCATATAGGCGGGCCCGGCCCCCTCGGAATTAGCCCTCCCCCGGCTCGCCAGCGCCCCGCCCCACCCCCCCCGATGCCGCCGGCGGGGGACGATCGCATTGATCGGCGCCGCCCCCTCGGTGACGTCGAACGCAATGCGCAACGGCCGGTTCGAGCCGTTCCACTGCAGGTTCGCATGCGACTGGTACTGCAGGGCGCCGTTGACATAGACGGCGATGGTGCCATCGGATTTCCAGCGCGGAATATAGAGATAGCCCTTGTCGGCCGGCGACACGGCCTGCGGCAGCACCACGCGATACCAGGTGAGCTGGGTGTCGGGCGCAGCGGCGCTGTCATGCTGCGACAAAGCGAGCCTGGGGATCGCCGCATTGGGCAGCGCCACGTGGCTCCAATCCTCCGGCATGGCGCGGTAGACGAGCGTCGCCGGCGGCGCCTGGTAGCCGACAGTGCTTTCGACCGAGAGCTCCGCCTCGGTGATGTGAAGGCCGCTCGGCTGGGCGACGAGGTGCAGCACCACCGCGATGGCAATGATGATGCCGAGCGCGGTGAGATAGCGCGCCAGCAGCTTATAGAAGGCCATGGCTGCGCGCCTCGAAGATCGCCTCGGCCTTCGACGAAACCTCGAGCTTCTGGTAGATGCGGCGGACGAAGGTCATCACCGTGTTGCGCGTCACCCCCATCAGTTCGGCGATCTCGTCATAGCTGAAGCCCTTGGTGATCAGCTCGAGCGCCTGCTTTTCGCGTGGCGACAGCAATGGTTGCGCCGGCGCCTCTACCGGCCTGAACCGCAACAGGATTTTCCTCGCGATGCGCGGGCTGATCGGGCTGCCGCCCGAATGCAGGGTGCGGATATCGTCGGCCATCCGGCTCGCCGAACTGTCCTTCAGCAGATAGCCCGCCGCCCCCGCCTCGATCGAGGGAATGACATGCCGGTCGTCGGCGAAGGTGGTCGAGACCATGATGCCGCACTCGGGCCAGGCGCCGTGCGCGGCCCGGATCACTTCGATACCCGAGCCATCGGGCAGCCCCAGATCGACAACCAGGATATCGGCCGGCGCACCGGCGAGCAGCGCCATCGCCTGGGCGACGTTCTCGGCTGCCGCATGCAGCACCATATCCTCGGCCGCCTCGACCGCGGCAACGAAGCTGCTGCGGAACGACGCATCGTCCTCGACGATCGTCACCTTGAGGGGCACCGACCCTGTCGTCACGAATTCCCCCCTGCCAGACCCGGCGCCCTGATCTAGCACGGCGCCACGACGTGCTTGTCGCTATTTCTAGCGATATGTGAGGTGCCGCCCGCGCTCAATAGTGCCCCCTGCCCCGCGGTGGCTCCGAGTCCCCCCGCGCGGCGACGTATGGACGGGGGAATAGCCATGCACTGCCACACCCAAGCCGCTCGCGCGCCACGCCTTGCGACGCTCGCCGCCACTCTGCTGACGGCGACCGCACTGAGCGCCTTCGGCGCCAGCCCCACCTTGGCGCAGACCGCCAGCTGGGCGGGCGGTGTATCGGACGATTGGTTCACCGTCGGCAACTGGCTGGGCGCGCCTCCCGACAATACTCGCGACGTGGTGATCAATGGCCCCACCACGGCGGTGATTGCCGGCGGCGGCAGCGGCAGCACCGGCAACCTGAGCATCGGCGACGGCGCCGAGGGCGCCTTGCGCATCGAGGATGGCGAACTGAACGCCTATATCGCCGCCATCGGCAAAGCCGGCGGCACCGGCAAGCTCTCTGTGGTCGGGTCTGCCGCCAGCTTCGAATCCCAGCTCGCCATCAGCCTCGGACAGGGCGGCACCGGCGAACTCGAAATCCTCGAGGGCGGCACGGTGGGGAGCCAGCAGGGCGTCATCGGGGCAGAGGCCGGCTCCGAGGGTATTGTGACCATCGATGGCGCCGGCTCCAACTGGAGCACCTGGCTCGAGGGCGCCGGCATGCTTGTCGGCTATTTCGGCAAGGGCACCGTCACGGTCCAGAATGGCGGCTCGGTCAACACCAATGGCACGTGGATCGGTTACGCGTACGGCTCGGAGGGCGCGCTGACCGTCACCGGAACCGACTCGCGCTACATCGACGAAGGCGACATGTATGTCGGCGGCCTTGGCGGCGGCACCGGTACGCTGGACGTCAGTGATGGCGCCTATGTCGAAATCTTCAACTCGCTCTATGTCGGCTATGGCGGCAAGGGCACCGCCACCGTGGATGGGACGGACACCCAGTTGCTGGCGCATGGCGGTGTCGTCATCACCGACAATGGGACGTTCACCGTCAGCGGCGGCGCCACCGTCGAAAGCGGCGGCGGCTACATCGACGCCAGCAGCGCTGCCGAGGACGCCGCAAGCGCGACGGTCACCGGCGCGGGCTCCAGCTGGGTGATGGATTCCCAACTGATGATCGGGCTCGAGGGCAAGGGTTCCCTGCTGGTCACCGATGGCGGAACGGTGGAAACCACCCAGATCTCGCTCGGCAGCCGCGCCGGCGCCAACGGCACGCTCACCATCTCGGAAGGCGGCCAGGTCGTCACCGACTACGTGATGATGGCCGAGGAAGCCGGCTCCACCGCCAGCCTGCGGCTCGAGAGTGGCGGCCAGCTCAGCGCCCAGCAGGTGCAGCGCTATGACGGCGCCGGCACCGTGGCCTTCGATGGCGGCACGCTCAAGCTCACCGCCGACCAGTATTTCGGTCTGTTCGCCGGGTTTCAGACCGGCGACGTCACGCTCGAGGCGGGTGGCGGCACCATCGATACCGGCACCTACGCGGTGTACATGGATATCGGCCTCGTCGGCGAGGGCGGCTTCACCAAACAGGGCGCCGGCACGCTGCATCTGTATGGCGCCAGCACCTATGAGGGCCCGACGCTGATCGGCGCCGGCACGCTCAGGGCGCGCGAATCCGGCGTGCTGTCGGCCGCCAGCGCCTATGAGGTGGCGGCCGGCGCGACGCTGCGGATCGACAACAACAAGACCCAGACCATTGGCAGCCTTGCCGGCGCCGGCACAGTGCAGCTCGGCAACCCGCCCACCACCAACGCGCCCGCCGGCGGCAGCGCGCAGCTGACGCTGGGCGGTAACGACGCCTCGACCAACTTCAGCGGCGTGCTGGCGGGCAAGGGCCAGCTGATCAAGACCGGCACCGGCACGTTGACCTTGAGTGGGGTCAATACCTTTACCGGCGCCACCACGGTGAGCGGCGGCGGGCTCAACGTGCTCGGGACGCTCCTGTCGAACGTGACGGCCGAGAGCGGCACCCGGCTGGGCGGCACCGGCACCTATGGCGCGATCAGCGTCGGCGACGGCGCCGTGCTGGCGCCAGGCACCTCGATCGGCGCGCTGACCACTGGCGCGCTGACCCTCAATGCCGGTTCGATCTACGAGATCGAGCTCAGCGATGGCGGCAACACGGCCGGGGTGCACAACGACATCACCCATGTCACCGGCACGGCGACGATCGAAGCGGGAACAACGATCCGCGTGCTCGCCGGCAACGGCACCGATACCGGCCGCACCTATACCCCGGGCCTCGTCTACACCATCATCGACACCACCGCGCCCGGCGACCTCACCGTCGCGGCGCCGCCCGAGATCATCGACAACTTCGCCTATCTCAACTTCACCGGTTCGCATGACGGGCAGAATTTCTACCTGACCTCGAGCCTCGAAGCGGTGAGCTTCTGCCTCGAGGGCAGCACCGCCAACCAGTGCGCCGCGGGCGACGCGCTGTTCGCGCTCGGCGCCGGCAATGCCGGGTTCGACCTGTTCCAGGGCCTCAGCGAGGCCGACGCCCCGGCTGCCCTCGACGCCATCTCGGGCGAGGCGCATGCCTCGATGCAGCAGGTGCTGGAGCAGAGCTTTGCGGCGCTCGGCCAGACCGTCAACCGCCGCACCGCGGCGGGGCTGGCGGGCGCCGGTGCGGCGGCCGGCCCGCTGGGCTATGCGGCGGCGCCCGGCAATTCCGGCATCGGCGCCATCGACGATGCCACCCTCGGCGGCGCGACTCCGGGCACGGCGCGGCCGTGGCTCGGTGCGCTCGGCAGCTATGGCAAGCTCAACGGTGACGGCAACGCGGCGGCGATCGAGTGGAGCACCGGCGGGCTGGCGCTGGGCTATGAGAACGAGGTCAATCTCGGTGGCGGCAGCGGCTTCGGCGGCGTGGCTTTGGGCTACCAGCACGGCCAGGGGATCGTCACCGCCCGCAACTCCGAAACTGCATTCGACAGCCTCTCGGCCGCCGCCTATGGCGGCTGGAGCGATGGCGCCACGACGCTGGTCGGATCGCTCTCGGTCGGCACCGCCCATGTCGCCACCGACCGCACCATCGCGGTGGGCGGCAGCAGCAGCGTCGCCCATGCCGATTACTGGGCGCAATCGGCCAACCTGCAACTCGAGGCATCGCATGCGTTCGAGCTGGGTGGCGGGCTGAGCCTAGCGCCGCTCGGCACCCTCTCTGTCGGCTGGCTCGGCCGGCCCGGCTTCACCGAAACCGGCGCCGACGCCTTCAGCCTCACCGCCGAGGCCAGGGACGATGTCTCCGCCGCGGCGGGTCTGGGGCTCGCGGTTGGCCAGCAGGTGGCGCTGGAAGCCGGCACCCTCGCCCTCGAGGCGCGCGCCCTCTACGAAGCGAGCCTCACCGACGCCGACACCACCGAAGCGTTCAGCTTTGCCGGCGGCACCGGCCCCTTCAGCATCAGCGGCGCCCCCGCCGACGCCAACTGGGTCCGCCTCGGCGCCGGGTTCGCCTTCGAGCTGCCCAACGGCCTGTCGCTCGGCGCCAACTATGACGGGCGCCTCTCGGCCAACGGCCAGTCGCACCAGGCCAGCGCCTCGCTCGGGGGGAGTTTTTAGGGGACAGTCGGCACAACTGCCGGCTCCTCGATCGCGCTCTGCCGGCGCCCCCCAGGAGATCGGAGGGGGCGCCGGCTGCGCTTATCGCGGAGCTCAGCCCGCGACGGTACCGTCGGTCGGCGCCGGTGCGATCATGCTGGAGCGGTCATGGCGACCACCACGCCCGCGGTCGTCGCCGCGGCCACGCTGGTGATCGTCGCCGCGACCGGCACGGGCGCCGCCGCGATCATCGCCGCGCCGATCGTGGTCGCCGCGATGCGGGCCGACCAGCGGCTGCAGCACGGCCTTCTGGGCGTCGGTGAGGCTGTTGTAGAGCGCCTCGAAGCTGGGCAGTACCGCGTTGAGCGCATCGAGCCGGGCCGTCTCGCGCGCCTGGCGGTTCTTCAGCTGGGTCAGTGCATCCGGCGGGGTGGCCGGAGTTGCCGTGGCCGGCTGCAGCTTGGCGCAGCTTTCGGCGAAGCTGGTCTGCGCCGTCAGGGCCGCGGTGCGGTAGGCATCGAACAGCGGCTGCTGCTCGGCCGTGAGCGCCAGCTTGGTGGCGATGTCGGCGAGCCGGGTTTCCAGCTGCGTCGCACCATCGGTGCTGCAGATCACGCCGGCAATGCCGCCGCGCTGGCCCGCGTCGCGGTGCTCGCCCGGACGCTTGCCGCGGGGGCCGCCATCGGCGCGCATGCCGCCATTATCGTCGGGCTGCGCCACGCTCGGAGCGGCGGGCGCCGCCGGAGCGGACTGGGCATAGGCGCCGGGCGCCAGCGCGGTGAGGCCCATGAGGCCGGCGAGCGCCGTGGTGACAAGGAAGCGGGTCGACGTGTTCATGATGGTCTTTCCTCTGCGGATCGCGGCGGGGTCGCTGCGAAGTGACGGCAACCAACCAGCCCCAGCTGTCGGCGACCTTGCAGCAGCGCAGATTTTTCGTAAGGCTGGCGACAGGTTGGCGGGCTAGACCGGCCGGCCAAAGGGGCCTGTCGCGTGCGCATTCTGCTGATTGAGGACGACTATGTGCTCGGCGAGGCGATCCGCGACCATGTGCGCGCCGATGGCCACGGCGTCGACTGGATGCAGCGCCTCGACGATGCCCGCGCCGCGCTCGACACGGTGGAATATGGCCTGATCCTGCTCGACCTGAGCCTGCCCGACGGCCGCGGCCTCGATCTGCTGAAACAGCTCCGCCGCGCGGGCAACCCGGTGCCGGTGATCGTCACCACGGCGCAGGACCAGGTGGCGATCCGCATCGAGGGGCTCAATGCCGGGGCCGACGATTACCTGGTCAAGCCGTTCGATCTCGACGAGCTGAGCGCCCGTGTCTCGGCGGTGGCGCGGCGCTATGCCGGCCTCGCCCAGCCGCAGCTGCGGCTGGGCGAGGCCAGCGTCAACCTCGCCACCCGCACGATCACCCTGGGCGACAAGCCGATCGGCGTCACGGCGCGCGAGTGGGCGGTGCTGGAACGCCTGCTGAGCCGGCGCGGCGGCATCGTCACCAAGGCCGAGATCGAGGATTCGCTCTATCCGTTCGGCGCCGAGATCGAAGGCAATGCCGTCGAGGTCTATGTCAGCCGGTTGCGCAAGAAACTGGGCCAGAGCGTCATCACCACGGTGCGCGGCATGGGCTACAGGATCGAGCCATGAAGCGCCGCTCGATTGCCGTGCGGCTGGCGGTGTGGCTCAGCATCGCCATGCTGGTGTTCTGGCTCGGCGGCGCCGCGATCTCGACCGTGGTGCTGCGCAACGAGCTGGAGCAGGCCTTCGACGAGACGCTGCGCCAGAGCGCCTTCCGCCTGCTGCCGCTTGCCAACCGCGATGTCGGCGACGCCTCGCGCGGCCGCGATCCGGTGCCGCGGCTGGGGCGCGAGGACGACAATCGCGGCCCCGGCAAGCGCGAGGACCGCCTGCTGTCGCGCGGCAAGGAGATTGCCCCGCAGAGCGAATCCTTCACCTACGTGGTGTTCGACCGCTACGGCGTGGTGCAGTTGCGCGCCGAGGACGCCCCCACGGCGCTGCCGGTGCTGCCGGCGGCGGACGGGTTGTTGTTCGTCGACGGGCATCGCGCCTTCAAATCCACCGACCGGCGCACCGGTACGGGCATCCTCGTGCTCGAAACCAGCAACGCCCGCGACGAGGCGCTATGGGGGGCGATCGCCGGACTGCTCTGGCCGCTGGCGGCGCTGCTGCCACTGGTCGGGCTCGGCATCTGGCAGGCGGTGCGGGTGGCGCTGCAGCCGGTCAAGCGGCTCAGCCGCGACGTGGCGCAGCGCAGCGGCACCAACCTCACCCCGCTCGACGATGACGACCAGCCGGCCGAACTGGCGCCGATCGCCCGCGAGATCGAGGGGTTGCTGGGCCGGCTGCGCGCCGCCATGGAGGCCGAACGCACTTTTGCGGCAAGCAGCGCGCATGAGCTGAGGACGCCGATTGCCGGGGCGCTGGCGCAGACGCAGCGATTGGCCCGCGAACTGGGCGACCATGTCGCGGCGCCGCGGCTGAAGGAAGTGGAGCATGCGCTGCGCGGCCTCTCCGACCTTTCCGAAAAGCTGCTGCAGCTGTCGCGGCTCGAAGCCGGTTTCGCACGCTCCGAGGAGGTGGTCGACCTCGCGCCGGTGCTCGAGCTGGTGCTCCGCGATTTCGAGGCGCAATCGGCCACTCGAGGCCGGGTCTATCTCGAGCGGCACCCGGGCGCGCAGCTCAGGCAGCGGATCAACCCCGATGCGTTCGCCATCGCGCTGCGCAACCTGATCCAGAACGCCCTGATCCACGGCGCCCCGCAGGGGCCGGTGCTGGTGGAGGTCGGGCCTGGCGCCACGGTGACGGTGCGCAACCACGGCCCGATCGTAACTCCCGATGTGCTGGCGCGGCTGACCGAGCGTTTTGCCCGCGGCGCGACGCGGGCCGGCGGCACCGGGCTGGGCCTGGCGGTGGTCGCCACCATCATGCAGCAGGTCGGCGGCCAGCTGTTGCTCCGCTCCCCGGTGACCGGCTGGTCCGACGGGTTCGAGGCAAGTCTCAGGTTCCCCGGCGCCTGATGGGCCGCGCATCACGGCGCTGAACCGCTGGGTGGCGTGACAAGGCGACGAACTGCAAATACCAATATTGTATTGGAGGGGGGACAATCATGAATCCAGCATATCTGGGCGGCCTCGTCATCGGCGCGACGATCGGCTCACTCATCATCGGCGGCCTGCTTGGCTGGGCGATCCACAAGATCACGCGGCTCGACTACGCCATAGCCGATGGGATCGGCACGCTGGTGCTGCCGATCATCATCGTCTTCGCCAACCCCTCCAACAGGCTGGATCCGTTGACCACCTGGCTGGTCTATGGCGCCGCAGCGCTGATCGCCTATTTCATCCTCAGGCTGTTGCGCCGCTGGATGCAGAGGCCTCGCCGCGCCAAGACGGAATAGCCCACCGAGCCAGTCGCGCGCGGGACGGTCAGCCGCCCTGATCCAGCATGTGATCGGCGACGCTGTAGCTGTGGCTCGCCTGGTAGGCGTTGCGGCCGCGGTTCATATGCGTGAGGTTGAAGCGACGAATGGCGCGCAGCAGGTGCGGGCTGGCGAGCATTTTGTGCAGCGACGCGGCGCCGCGCACCTTGATGCCGAACATGTCGGCGCCATTGGGAAAGAACCAGCCGACATCTTCCGGCGCAAGGGCCCCCTGCTCCACCAGGTGCTCGTCCAGCTGCTCCGGGGTGACCGAGCCGTCGCTGGTGAAATCGGAGAGATGCAGGATGAACCGCCCGCGCACCCCATCGCCATCGGCATAGAGAGTGAAGAGCTCCATCCAGCTGGCATTGACCCGCACCAGCGGCTTGTCGGAGGTGGAGGGCAGGCAGGACACCGACCACCAGTACCGCTCGGTGCGGCGCGGCATCGGGAGACAGTCGCGGCCATAAATGCCGAGCAGTTCCAGCACCTCCCTCGCCTGCGGGAGGGCACGCAGCTTGTGGTAGCGCGGCAGGTACCTGAACCGCACCTCGGTGGATTCGACCCGTTCGCCGGCATCGGGCAACTCGCTGCCGCTCTCGAGCCAGCCCTGCTGCTGTTCGAGGCCGAGGAACTGGCGCAGGCCAGTAGTCCCGGCGCCCGTCGCTTTTCGTGTCTTTTGCGCTTCCATCATCGCCACCTGAATCTCTCGCGGGCGCAAGGTCAAGCGGAGGTCCACCGATTCATAGGGGGAAGCAGGAATGGCGGCACGCAACAGTTGGTACCGGGAACATAGCGGGAATGGCCCGACGTAATACGACTTTCCCGCGAGGAACGTTCTGAGAACTGCGCCGCTCGCGCAGCATAGCCGCATCGGGAGCGGCAAAGCCGAGAGTTGAGCGCAGCGCATTGGCGGCAGGAACGACGCGACATACCACCCCGACACCATCGATCGTTCAAATGACTGCTGACAATCAGCATCGACAACCCCGTAATAGTCGCGCCGCCATGTTCTACCGCGCCGATACTTTGGCAGCATGCCCCAATGGCGAGTTGGTGCGATGCGCCAGTAGGCCTGTCGCCGGAATTGCTGTAGCAGCGGCTTTGGCGACCACGGAGACACACCGCGATGGATGATCTGCTGGCAATTCAGGCGCGGCTACAGGCGGAGGCCGACGAGGTGGTCCGCGCCCTCGATCTCGTCGCCCAGTTGCAGGAGCTCGGTCAGCCCACCCGGGTGGGCAGCTCGGCGCTGGGCCTGATGGTCCGCCGCGACATCGACATCACCGTGAGCTGCGAGAGGCTCGACGCCGCGACGCTCGGCGCCTTCGCCCAGTTGGGCGCCCGGCTGGTGCTGCGCACCGACCTGGTGGTGACGGTACGCTTCCGCAACGACAGCGGCCGCTGGAACGCCGAGCCGCAGAACTACCCCGACGGTCTCTATCTGGGCCTATCGGTGCGCACCGCCGCCGGCGCCGACTGGACCTTCGACATCTGGCTGGTCGACCAACCCGACCGCCAACCTGACCTGGTGCATCTCCGCACCCTGCTGCCGCGGCTGACCGATGCGGATCGGGGCATGATTCTCGCCATCAAGCATGTGCTGGCGGCCGGTGACCCGGCGGAGCAGAAGATCCCGAGCGCGCTGGTGTACGAGGCGGTGATGGATCATGGGGTGCGAGACGTGGAGGGGTTTCGGGCGTGGCATGCGGGCCGGGCGGGGTAAGGCGCGGGAAGTCGTCCGCCAGAGAAGGCGAGAAACGGCCGCTAAGCCAGGCCGAGCGCTTGCAGCCTGTAACCCATAGCCTCTTCCGAAACCTGGAATTTCTTTGCTAGCAACGTAATGTCGCCGGCGTATTCGCCATGATACTTGCGGACCAGATCCTTAGGCATGAGCACGCGTGAAGCAAAACGATTGGCCTCCACCTCATGCTCGCGAGTGATGTTCTGGTTGTTGAAATTCCCGATATCGAGGCTACGGTATGCCTTGGTATCGTCCACGCCGCGCGCGATCAAATTCCTGTGCAAGAGAAAATGCGCCAGCTCATGGGCGGTAGTAAAGCGCCGGCGGTAGTAGTGGTCATTCTTGTTCACCGAGATTCTGAACCTGTTGGGCTCAATGCACTCGATCTGACCAGCAATCAGGGGGTGCAGATCCGCCTTGCGTACAAGCTCAACACCGAGATCTTCAACGAGACCTTCAATGTTCACCGGCGCATCGGCCGTATGCTTACCAACAATTTCCTGAGCCGTTGCCATCTAAGGCTCTTTACCTCCATCCATCGCACTAGCGATCTCGTCCGCGAAATCGCTGGTCCCATCTTCTGTAGCCAGGCCGGCTTTAGCGAGATCTGCGTTGGCGCGTAGCGCCAAGGCGACCAAGCTAGGATTTTTCTTGATGTACTCATCAAGAATCATCGGCAACCGCTCACGCACTTCGTCCGTCGCGCGCTGGTCAACCACACCCCGGTAGAACCAGAAACCCATGATGGCTGTCACCGCCACCAGCACGCTGATAACGGCTAACGCAAGCGTCAAAACGTCAAGACGCCCAATCTGGTTCGCGACGTTTAGCGCATCGGCGCCGCCTGTCGCGACTACGTCTTCATATAGGGTGGCATCTACAAAATTGTAGTCGCCGACCAAAACAGCAATGAACACAAATGCCGTTACATGCAAAGCAACAAAGAATGGGACCCACCCGCCGCTCATGTGAAAGGGCCTCTGTTGACGCTAGCCCGATCTTCATGCCCGGGCCTTAAGATCGCTTTACACCGCGACTGATTGATTCGGCATCGCGCTCATTCTGTGGCATGCCGTCGCTTGTAAGGCTTGCGCGTCTTACCGCTGGCTCAGCCTCGTTGATTTGGCTCGCTGCCCCTAGGAGGGTATGCCATGGATGAAACGCTCGCCCCCGAACTGTTGGGCGCCTCATGGCCCTTCATGAGGTAAATGTGTCACTTACTGTTGGTCGCGCGTCGATAGCCTGGAATACACTGACCGGCTCCGCATTCAGCCTCTACAAGCTACTGTCCCAACTAGACGAAGAGGCGCGAAAGCCACCTTCTTCGCCGTTGCCTCGGACCGATCGCAGCGCGACATGGTAACAAATCTCGTTCAACTAAGGGCAGGAAAGACCCCGGCCGGTCGGAGAATCCTGACGCTGCTTGGAAAGGCCAATGGCATCGCTGGGAGGCGGAACGACGTCCTGCACGTAGTGTTCAGTGACGCCCTCGACCCGCTCACGGTCAGCCAGCTTCACGAGCGCGGACACCTTAAGGGGAAGAGCGGCCAAGAGCTCGTTGACGCGATCAACACTCTGTCTATTGACGCCCTCGATCTGGCAACTGATTTGATCCAGGCCGGCAGGGAACTGCTTCAATCTGGTTTCCAGAACAGCGTGACCTGGCCACTTCCCTCTTCGGAACGTCCTCCGCGAACAGCGGAAGAATTGGCCAGTCGCGGCGAGTTCGGTCTCCTAGTCGATCCGCCCTCCGTGAAGCCATCTGAATAAGATAGCCGATCGCGGGGCGATCATCCCGCCTCGATGGCGGCGAGGTTGCGAGTGCTGAGCGCAGGCGACGCCAGGGACGCCCCGTTGGTGCAACCCTATTCGCCACAGCCCACGGCAACCTGTGGTGAGCGCAAACCCAATAGTTGCACCCTCACCGCAATCACGCTAGCTTCAGCATCAGGCAGCGAGCTTTCGCCGCCTCTATGTGGGTCGTTCCGCGCAGGGACCGCTTCGGCGGGTTGCCTCCGGGCCCACGGTGACGGGAAAGCCGACAGGCGTTGCCCGTTCACCGCGTGTTGTTTGCTCGTCTCCTTTCACCAGCTTCGCTGCCCCCGCACCGGCCGGTGGGCGCTTGTGGGCGACTAACCACTGGCAGACGGCCCCCTCCCATCCTCCCCCATAAAGGGGGAGGTGCCGCGCCTGTGCGTCTGGCACGATCGGAGACAGAGCCTCGACTCTTCACCTCCCCCTTCATGGGGGAGGCCGGGAGGGGCCGTCTCCATCAGTCGGGCGAGTCTGAGGAATCCCCATGCCTCGTGTCGGCAACAAGCCCAGCACCAGCCCAATGTCCGACCCGGACCCAACCTGGCCGCGAAACGCGCCGGATGATCCTGTCCAGACCCCGCTCGATTTCCTGCTCGCCATCATGCGCAACCCCGAGATCCCGCGCAGTGAGCGGGTGGATGCCGCCAACAAGGCGGCGCCGTATCTGCATTCCAAGCACGCTACCGTCGACCATCGTTCATCCGATGGCAGCATGCGGCCGACCATTATCTTCGAGGGGATACCCAGGGATGCCCGCAGCGAACAGCGCGACGAAGCGAGCGACAAGTAGCGCCGGACATCCCGAGGCCTTGCGCATTGCGCTGCACCCCAAGCAGTGGGTGGCGTTCGGGTCGGCGGCGACCGAGGTGCTTTATGGCGGGGCGGCGGGGGGCGGCAAGTCGCATCTGATGCGGCAGGCGGCGATCAGTTGGTGCGCCGAGATCCCTGGCCTGCAGGTCTACCTGTTTCGCCGCATCCGCGAGGATCTGAGCAAGAACCATATGGAGGGCCCGTCGGGCTTTCGCGCACTGCTGGCCGGCTGGGTGGACTGCGGGTTCGTCGTAATCGTCGAGGACGAGATCCGCTTCTGGAACGGATCGAAGATCTATCTCTGCCACTGCAAGGACGAGAAGGACCGCTTCAAGTACCAGGGCGCCGAGATCCACGTGCTGCTGATCGACGAGCTGACCCATTTCACCGAGGTGATCTATCGGTTCCTGCGCAACCGCGTGCGAATGACCGGCATTGCGGTGCCCGAGAAATATCGCGGGCGGTTCCCGCGTATTCTGTGCGGCGCCAACCCCGGCGGGGTCGGGCACCAGTTCGTCAAGACGACCTTCATCGATGCGGCGCCGCCGCTCGCCATCCAGCGCACCACGGCGGCCGAGGGCGGCATGCTGCGCCAGTTCATCCCCGCGCGGCTCGAGGATAACCCGACGCTCACCACCGAGGACCCGACCTATGAGGCGCGGCTCGAGGGGCTGGGCAGCGCTGCCCTGGTCAACGCCATGCGCCATGGCGACTGGGACATTATCGATGGCGCCTTCTTCGACTGCTGGCAGACGCGCCTGCATGTCATCGAGCCCTTCGCCATCCCAGCGGATTGGGCGAAGTTCCGCTCCGGCGACTGGGGCAGCGCCCGGCCGTTCTCCTTCGGCTGGTGGGCGATCGTCGGCGACGACACGAGGCACCCGGTAAGCGGCGTGCTGCTGCCGCGCGGCGCGCTGCTCCGCTACCGCGAATGGTATGGGTGCGAGCCGGGAAAACCCAACAAGGGGCTGAAGCTCACCGCCGAACAGGTGGGCAAGGGCCTCGCGCAACGCGAGACCGAAACCGTGGGGCTCGGCGTGCTCGACCCGGCGGCCTTTGCCGAAGATGGCGGGCCCTCGATCGCGAGCCGCATCACGCTCGGCTCAGGCGACAAGCGGATCTTTTTTCGCGGCGCCGACAACAAGCGGGTGTCGCAGCGCGGCGCCATGGGCGGCTGGGACATGCTGCGCCAGCGGTTCGTCGGCACGACGCTCGATGAAGACGGCAAGCCCAACCCCGAGGGGCGGCCGATGATCTATTGCTTTTCGACCTGCCGCGACTCGATCCGCACCATCCCCATGCTGCAGCACGACCCGGCGCGGCCCGAAGATCTCGACACCGACATGGAAGACCACGCCGCCGACGACTGGCGCTATGCCGCGATGTCGCGCCCCTGGGTGCGGACGAAGCCGGCGGCTGAGCCGCGCCGGCACCGATCGGGCTATGCACCTCAGAGTGGCGGCGCGACGCCGGGCGATTGGCAGAGTTATTGAGGCGAAGTCGCCGAAGAAGGGGTGGGTTCGATCTTATCCCCACCCACCGGGTGTCATCCCTGCGAAAGCAGGGTCCCATTTCACGGTCTGCGCCAGCTGATGCTTGGGTCCCTGCTTTCGCAGGGATGACATCGTGGGTGGGGCGATCGATGTGCATCAACGCATGCGCGCAGTGATCCAGGAGTTCCGATGAGCGATTTGCCCAACACCGCGGCTGCGCCAGTTGCGCCCCCTGCCCCACCCGCTCCGCCCCCGCCCGGCAGGTCCCTGACGCGGCTGAAGCAGGATTACCTGAGTTATCTCGACGGCAAGCGTGCCGAGATCGACGAGCAGCAGGAAGCGCGGCGCTATTACCACGGCGCGCACTGGACGGCGAAGCAGATCAAGACGCTGAACCAGCGCAAGCAACCCGTGGTCACCTACAACCGCATGGCGCGCAAGATCAATGCGGTCGTCGGCCTGCTCGAACGCCAGCGCCAGGACCCCAAGGGCTATGCCCGCACGCCCAAGCATGAAGATGGCGCGGAGGTGGCGACCGCAGTGCTGCGCTATGTGCTCGACGAGCAGCGCTGGCAGGAAAAATCCCCCATTGCCGGACTCAACGGCGCGGTCGACGGCATTGGCGGGCTCGAGCTGACGCTGGAGGCCGGCGACCGGGGCGATACCGAGATCGGTTTCGAAGTGGTCGACCCCGCGGGGTTCTTCTACGACCCGACCTCGACCCGCGCCGATTTCACCGATGCGGGCTATATGGGGATCGGCAAATGGGCCGATGCCAGCGAACTGCTCGCCGCCTTTCCCGACAAGGCGAAGGAGATCGAGGCCTCGGTCGATCTCGGCTCGGAGCTCACCAGCAACCCCGACAGCGACAATAAATGGGTGATGGGCGACGAGCACCATCGCCGTGTGCGGGTGATCGACCACTGGTACAAGCGCGGCAACCAGTGGTGCTTCGCCATCTATACCGGCGCCGCCATCCTCGCCGAAGGCGAGAGTTACCTGCGCGACGAGAAGCGCCGCACCATTTCGAAGTATGTGATGTTCTCGGCCAATGTCGATCACGACGGCGACCGCTACGGTTTCTTCCGCAACATGAAATCGGCGCAGGACGAGATCAACCAGCGCCGCTCCAAGGGCCTGCACACCAGCCAGTCGCGCCGCATCGTCATCCGCGACGGCCAGGGGCTGGAGCCCGAGAAGATCCGGGCCGAACTGGCCCGCCCCGATGGCGTGGTGGTGGTGCCGGTGGGCGCCGAGCTGCCGCAATTCGACGACGCGGCGCGCGGCGCCGAGCTTGGCGCCAATCTGGGCTTTCTCGAGGAAGCCAAGCAGGAGATCGAGAATTACGGCTTCAACCCCGCCCTGATCGGCGCCGGCGTGCAGGACATGTCCGGCCGCGCCATCGCGCTGCAGCAGCAGGCCGGCATTGCCGAACTCGGCCCGTATCTGCTCGGCTATCGCGGCTGGAAGCAGCGGGTTTACCGGGCGATCTGGAATGCGGTGCAGAGCCTGTGGACGGCCGAACGCTGGATCCGCGTCACCGATGACGAGGGCCTGGGCAACTGGCTCTCGGTCAACCGGCTGGCCATCGACCCCGCGACGGGCATGCCGACGATCACCAATGCGCTCGGCTCGCTCGATGTCGACATCATCCTCGATGAAGGGCCGGACACCGTGACCATGCAGGCCGACACCAACGACTCGGTGCGCCAGGCGCTGCAAGCCGTCGGCCCGCTGCTGCAACCGGCGGTCGCCGCGGCGGCGCTGGAAGTGCTGATCGAGACCTCCTCGATGCCGGCGTCCGCCAAAAAGAAGTTCCGTGACGCGACCCGGCAGCGGCCGCAGCCGCCCAACCCGATGGAACAGCAGGCCGCGATGCTGCAGCAGCAGGCCGCCATGCTGGAGCTGCAGGGCAAGGCGCTCGACAACCGCAAGACCGAAGCCGAGACAGCCAAGCTGATGGCCGAAGCCAGCGATATCGGCGCCGAGCGCGCGGCCGAAGAGCTGGAGCAGCGGATCGATGCGGTGGAGCGGCAGGACGAATTGCTGTCCCGCCGTGAAGAACAGGACGCCTGGCGCACCAACCGCCAGCTGGAGCTGGCCGGGCGCGCGCTGCAGTTGCGGGCCGCAGAGGTGCGGGCGGGTGGCGCCTTCTCTCCCCTTGGGACCGCGGCGCCTTATCTTGGTGGTGACTGAGAGAGACGGCCCCCTCCCGGCCTCCCCCATAAAGGGGGAGGTGAAGAGTCGAGGCTCTGTCTTCGATCGTGCCAGACGCTCGATGCGGCACCTCCCCCTTTATGGGGGAGGATGGGAGGGGGCCGTCTGCTTCAGTCGGTACGCCCCATCACCCATCTCGACGATCACGCTTGCGGCCCCACCCCACCCTTGATCCCTCCCCATCAAGGGGAGGGAGACCAGACTGAGAGTTTCGGTTCCATCGCTTAACCCTCCCCTTGTGGTCAGCGGACGATGGCGGAGCCCTCGCCGCGAGGTAGCGCAGCTCAGGCTGGAGGCCTGTAGCGAAGCTGGGTGGGGCGGCCCCACCAGCCCCACACACCAACAGTTTCCGTCCGCGCCACGATACGGCGCAACGGGTCGCCGGCGCCCTCCTGCCGGTATCGCTGCACTCTCCGCGACAGTGAGGGTCACGCCAATCGGACGCGATAGTCCGGGAGACACGAAATGAACGACGACACCAACGGCTACGGGACGAGCGAGAGCTCGCCCGGGACCGACGATACCGCCTTGTTCAACGCCACGGTCGCAGGTGATGCGCCCGTTGCCGAGGCCCTGGCGGAACCCGTCATCGCGCCGGCTGCCGAACCGCGGCCCGAACCGGCCATTCCCCCTGCCCGGCTCCGCGAGGAAGCGGATGCGCGGCGGGCGGCCGAGCGGGACCGGGACGAGCTGAAGCATCGGCTCTATCGGCTCGAAGCCCAGTTGCAGCAGCCCCAGCCGCAGGCAGCGGCGCGGCCTGCCGAGTTCTGGGACAACCCCGATGAATGGGGCCGATCGCTGGTCACCCCGATCCACGAACAGCTGTTCCAGCAGCGGCAGGGCGTTTCCCGTCTGCTGGCGGAAGAAAAGCATGGGTCGGATACGGTACGGGCTGCCTATAACGCGCTCGGGCAGGCCATGCAGGCCGACCCGGCGGTGCAGACCGATTACCTCAGGATCATGCGCTCGAACCACCCCTATGGCGAGCTCGTCACCTGGCACAAGAAGCGTCAGGCGTTCGATGAGATCGGCAGCGACCCCGCCGCCTATCGCAACCGCGTACTCGACGAGGCGATGCGGGACCCCGAAGTCCAGCAGCGTTTCCTCGCCCAGCTGCGCGGTGGGGCCCGACACACCTTCGAAACTCCCCGTCGTTCAGCCGTGCCGCATATCCCCTCGCTGCAAGGCATCGGCACTGCCGCCGGCCCCGCATCCGCGGCCGGCGACGCCTCCGATGCCGAGCTGTTCTCGGCAACCACCCGCCGGCGACGCTGAACGCGCTTCAGCCGGCTGAGCATCAGGACCACCAACCATGGCTCTTTCTCCCAACCACCCCAATAATGAAGTGATCAAGTTCCGCCAGGATGTCGCCTATGACTTCCTGCGCTCGTCGCGCTTCGACCCCTATATGGGCGACGATTCCACCTCGGTGATCGTGCGCATGTCGGACCTCGAAGCCGACGGCAAGGAGATCCGCGTGCCGCTCGTCACCCAGCTTTCGGGCGATGGCGTCGGCGCGGGGACGCTGCGCGGCAACGAAGAGCAGATCGACAGCTACGGCATGCCGCTCTGGGCCGACTGGGCCCGAAACGCCGTGGCCAACAACCGGGCGCAGAACAAGGAGAGCTCGTTCTCGGTGCGCTCCACCGCCCGCAGCCTGTTGCGCGGCTGGTCCAAGCGGATCGTCCGCGACGACCTGGTCGATGCGCTGCTGTCGATCCCCACTTCGGCGATGCAGGCCGGCCGCTTCGGCAACCCGGGCAACCGCGTCAACGGCATCAAGTGGTCGGCGGCCACCGCCGGCAACAAGAATGCCTGGGTCACCGCCAACCCCGACCGCGTGGTGTTCGGCTCGGCGCTTTCCAACTACTCGACCACCTTCGCCACCGCCGTGGGCAATGTCGATGCGACCAACGACAAGATGTCGGCGGCGGTCGGCAGCCTGATGAAGGACCAGGCCAAGCAGACCGGCGTCGACCCCAACAACCCCGGCATCTATAACGGCCGGCCCAAGATCAGCCCCTATATGGAGGCCGAAGGCGACCAGGAGTGGTTCGTCTGCTTCGTCGGCGCCCGCGGCTTTCGTGATCTGAAGGCCGACCCGGTGATGACCGCCGCCAACCGCGACGCCCGCAACCGCGAAGGGGGCGACCCGACCAAGGCCAACCCGCTCTTTACCGGCGGGGCGCTGGTCTATGACGGGGTGATCTATGTCGAGATCCCCGAGATCACCCAGCGCCTGCTGCTGAAGGGCGCCGGCGCCGCGGGGATCGATGTCGAGCCGGTGTTCCTCTGCGGCCAGGGCGCGCTCGCCTATGCGCTCGGCCAGATGCCGCGCCCGACCACGCTCGAGGATGGCGACTACGACTTCGTCACCGGCATGGGCATCGAAGCCCAGTACGGCGTCGGCAAGATCGCCAAGGCCCCGCTGGCGGCGGGCGCGTCGGCGACGATCGGCAGCCTCGTCGACTGGGGCGTGGTGACCGGGTTCGTCGCGGGGGTGGGGAACTCGTAAGCGAGGGCTTTGCCCTCGCCCGCACCGCCCTCTCCGCCATCCTCCCCCGCGTGGCGGGGTCACGGATGAGCGCCACAGGCGCTCACCGTTGGGGGACCGCCGTAGGCGGTGGAGGGGGCGGCCAGACTCTCAGTCGTTCGTCGCGTTCGCTCCGATCGCACAACCTTCGGTTGCGATACCCCTCATCCGCCCTTCGGGCACCTCGCGGCGAGGGCTTCGCGCCCTCGTCCGCTTCCCGCAAGGGGAGAAGGCAAACCGTGCACAACCGCAGGCTTTGACTGCCCCCTCCACCACCCTTCGGGTGGTCCCCCTCCCCCGCCCCGCGGGGGAGGATCAACGCACCGCCGGTGCCTTCCCCCATTCCCCCTCACAAAAGGAGATCGGCCATGGCTGATCGTAACGCCTATAGCCAGCCGCAGGTTGGCAACCAGGGCTTTGCCCGCACCATGAAGTGCCTCGGCGCCGATGTGGCGCTGGCGACCGGTGACCTCGCGCTCAACAAGACCGTGGGCCTCTTCGTCGTGCCGCGCGGCTTCGTCCTCACCGGTATCTCGGTGGTGGTGCCCGACCTCGACAGCAACGGCTCGCCGCTGCTCACCTTCGCCATCGGCGATGCCGGCGACGATGACCGGTTCATCGCCACCGGCGCCACCACCGCCCAGGCCGGCGGCACCAACACGACGCTGGCGGCGACCGGGCTCAACTACGAATTCGCCGCCGACACCGAGATCGTCTGGCGGACCGTCGCCGCGGCGGCCACGGCCGTCGCCGGCACCATCCAGCCGCGCTTTTTCGGCTACATGAAGTAGCCCTGATATGGCGACGGTCACTTACCACGCGCCCCTGGGCGACAGCGAAGTGGTGAGCCTTCAGGGGCTGCGCTTCTTCGACGGCGAACCGCGCCAGCTCGACGATGCCGAGCACCCGGCCCTGCTCGCCAAGCTGGCAACCAACCCGCATTTCGCGCTCGAGGGTGCGGTGCTCACCGTGCTCGATGAAACCGATCCGCCGGCGATCGGCCTTCGCGCCATCCACAATGGCGGCGGGCGGTTCATCATCGTCCGCGGCGACCGCGACCAGAAGGTGAAGGACGGCCTCAACAAGGCCGAAGCCCACGCCTTCAACGCCCTCTCCGAAGCGGAGAAGCAGGCGTTTGTGGGTTAGGCTGGGCTCGGCCCTGCTTCCCTCCCCCCGGGGCGCTACCGCGCCCCTAGGAGGGGAGGGATTGAGGGTGGGGGTGGTTCAGTCAGCACCGTGCCCGCCTCACCACCCCCACCCCCCGCCCCTCCCCTCAAGGGGGAGGGGAGCTTTCCCCACCCCCGGAGCACCCCATGCCCAAAACCCGTCACGACCTCGTCAACCGCGCGCTGGCCGAACTCGGCGTGGTCGGCGCCGGGCAGACCGCTTCGGCCGAGGATTTCGATGAGATCGACAAGGCCGTCGCCCCGGTCATGAGCGATCTCGCCACCCGCGATATCTGGGTGTGGGGCGACCCCGATGCCTATGACGACGATGCCTTCGACCACCTCGCGGTGCTGCTCGCCAATGCCCGGGCCCGCGCCTTCGGGGCGCCGCCCGACGAGCAGAAGCGGCTCCTCGCCGAACAGCGGCTGCGTGGCCTGAAGCCGACCATCCTCTCCGGCCGCACCCAGGAAATCGAGTATTTCTGATGCCCCCGATCAGCTGGCCTACCGGCACCGCGCCGGGCGTGAACCCCACCGAAACCGGCGGCCGGCTGATCAATGCCATCGCCGAGCGCGCGCCCGCGGGCTCGCGCAGCGAGATCGTCTGGCGCCGCGTCGCCGGGCTGATCGCCCGCTTCACCACCACGCAGACCGCCATTCGCGGCGCGCTGCTGGTGGGCTCGGTGCTCTATGTCGTCTCCGGCAACCGGGTCTATTCGATCACCTCGAGCTATGTGGTGACCGAGCTCACCGGCACGGTAGGCGGCAGCGGCCCCGTCACCATGGCGCGCAACATGAAGGCGCCGGTGCCCGACGTGCTGATCGTCCATTCGGGCGGCATGTCGCAGATCAACATCTCGGGCGCCTCTGTCGCCGTGTTCAGCGATGGCGACCTGCCCTCGGTCAATTCGATCTGCTGGGTCGATGGCTATTTCATCGTCACCGCCGAGAGCGGTCTCGCCTACCAGTCGGGGCTCAACGACACGACATTCGCCTCGGTCGACCGCACCACGGCCGAAGCCGACCCCGACGGGCTCTACCGCGCCATCGCCTCGGGCAGCGACCTGATCCTGATGGGCACCGCCTCGCTCGAATTCTATGCCAATGCCGGCAACCCCACCGCCTTCGCCTTCAACCGCTCGGTGGTGGTGCCGATCGGGCTCAAGGCCCCCTATGCGGTGGCCGGGTTCGAGCCGGGCTTTGCCGACACGGTGATCTTCGTTGCCAACGACAACACCGTGCGAAGGCTCCAGGGCTATGAGCCGGCGCCGATTTCGGGGCCTGACCTCAACCGGCTGATCGAAGCGGTGACCAACCCAGCCGAGCTCGTCGCCTGGGTCTACCAGGCGGCCGGGCACGCCTATTGGGTGCTGAGCGGGCCGGGCTGGACCTGGGTCTACGACGTTTCGACCGGCAGCTGGCACGAGCGCCAGAGCTATGGTTTTCCCGATTGGCGCTGCCGCTACGGCGTCGCCGCCTGGAGCAAGTGGTTCACCTTCGACCTCGAAAGCGGCACGGCGTTCGAGCTGAGTTCGACCGCCCGCCGCGACGGCGCGCGCCCGCTGGTCTGGACGCTCCGCTCCAACCAGGCGCACCGCTTTCCCGGCCGCGCCGTGATCCACAAGGCGAGCTTCGATTTCGAAACCGGCATCGGCCTCGATGCCGGCATTTCGCCGATCGAAACCGACCCGGTGGTGCGGATCCGCTGGTCCGACGATGGCGGCCGCAACTGGGGCAATCCGCTGACCCGGAAGCTCGGCACGCAAGGTGAAGACCTGCCCATCGACATCAACAATGCCGGCCTCACCGGCCGCAAGGGCCGGATCTGGGAGATGAGCATTTCCGACCCCATCGAGATCGCATTTTTCGGCGGCGCCATGGATATCGAGGAGCGCGCCGCATGAGCACCTCGGACAGCCTCAGGCCGATCCCGCATCCGAGCGCCCGGCTGGTCGGCGCCGACGGGACGATCACAAAACCCTGGTATGACTGGCTGAACCAACTGGCGGAAAAGCTCGCCGAGCTGACCCCGCTCGAAGGCGCCGCAACCTACGATCCGCCGAGCCTCGCCGATGGCGCCGGCACCACGACGACGGTGACCGTCCCCGGCGCAGCGCTCGGCGATTTCGCCACGGCGGCGTTCTCGCTGCCGACGGCCGGCATCACCATCACCGCCTGGGTGAGCGCCCAGAACATTGTCTCCGTCCGCTTACAGAACGAGAGCGGCGGCCCCCTCGACATCGCCGGCGGCAGGCTCGCCGCGCGCGTGCAGAAATAGGAGCCTCGTATGGCTGACATCTTCGAAACCATCGGCGACTGGCTGGGGCTCAACAAGGGCCAGGCCACGCAGAAGGCCGCCGAGCAGAACCGCGGCGTCATCGACCAGTTGGCCAAGACCGGCCGGCCGATCATCGAGGGCATCCAGGGCGTCACCGGCGATTACCTCGATCTGGGGAAACTAGGCGCCGACCGCTATGCCGACGCCATGGGCCTCAACGGCGCCGACGGCTACTCCCGGGCCGAGGCGGCGTTCCGCGCCGGACCGGGTTACCAGTTCGCGCTCGACCAGGGGCTCGATGCGGTGGCTCGCAAGGGCTCCGCCATGGGCCGGCTCGACTCAGGCAATACCGATCTCGACCTCATGCGCTATGCCACCGGCTATGCCGACCAGGCCTGGGGCAACTGGACGAACGGGCTTTCCAACTACAACAACATGTACAGCGCGGGCGTCGACCGCGATGTTGCCGCCCGCGGCGGCGGCCTCGATTTCGAGAGCGGCCTCGCCTCGGGCTACATGGGCGCCAATAACCAGGTCGCCGCCGGCAAGGAAGCCGGCCAGGGCGCCATGCTCGACGCGCTGGGCACCATAGTCGGCATCGGCGGCCGGATAGCCGGCGGCGGCGCGTTCGGCGGCTATGGCGGGTTCGGCGGCAGCTCGGTCAACCCCACCACCCGTATGCCCGCAAGCTACTAGGAGCCCCAAGATGGCACTGACCTACCCCGAATACGCTGCCCTGCAGCCGTCGCAGACCAAGGTTACCGACCTGCTCAACCTGTGGGACCAGGGCGTCGCCCAAGGGAAAGCCGATCGCTACGAGCGCGAAGCGCCGCAGCAGTTCGCCAACGCTGCAGCTCCGCTGTCGCAGTTCGGGCTGACGACGCCGCCCGATCAGTTGAAGGCGCTGTTCGCCAACCCGGAGACGCGGCCGTTCGCCGTACAGATGGTGCAGGAGGCGACGCAGCGTCGGGCCGATGCCTATGCCTCGTCGGGTCAGCCCGAGGAAACGGCGCGGACGCCGCAACCCACTGCATCGACCTCTTACTACACACCCTACCCCTTGCCGCGCGAAGCGCGGCCAATACTGCCGGCCCGGCCCGCCATTGGCACGATCGAAGGTGGCTACCGTTTCGCAGGCGGCGATCCGTCCAACTCTGCCAACTGGGAGAAACTATGATGGCTGGTCCTTGGGAGAACTACGGCCCCCACGTCGCAGAGCCCGCGGTGCCGCCGGTGGGATTGAAGCCCGGCACGCAGGGCTACCTTGACTGGGCGATCGAACAGTCGAAGGCGGGCAGGACCCTGCCGAAGCTGTCGTTTGAGGAGATGGTGCCTCCAGGGGCAACGCTCGTGCCAGGGTGGGAGACACCAGGTGCGGGCGAGCCGCTCAACGTTGGTCCGCTGTCAATCCCGCCGGGCATCCCAGACATGATCCGTTCGCTCTATCCTTTCGAGCGGAACGTTAAGACCGGCCAGTACAGACCGGCTATTCCCAAGGTCCTTCCCGCGATAATCGATAGTGCGATCGATACATTTACCCTGCCGGGTAATGTATTGCAGGGCGAGGAGGAACTGGATCCGAGATACGGTCTTTCCGGTGTCAGCCCGGAGCTGACCGGGCGTATTCTCAACTTTTCGGGATCTGTCGGCACCGGCCCGATGCCCAAGCTGCGCCCCAATGAACTACCGCGGCTTCGTCAAGAGATCGCGACCAAGGAAGCCGACAGCTTCGGTATCCCCCTGACGTCCGGGCAAGCGTCAGGCGACCTGAACCAGTTGCGGTCCGAGCAGCTGCTACGACAAGCTGACGCTTCACAGCCTCTGATGCGGACGTTCGACGATCGTCAGACTGAGGCGATTGGCGCCGCCACAGGCACAATAGGCAAGGAGTTTGGTGGCACAGCCGACGATCTGGCGGGCACGGTCACCACCGGGTTGCAGAACAAGACCAGGCTGGCGAAGGAAGGCGCCGATACCTCCTTCGAGGTCGCCCAGGACGGCAAGCTTAAGGTCCGCCTCGCGGCGGTGAAAGCGCTGCCCGACTTCGTCAAGCAGCGCCTCTCGGGCGTAGTGGTCAACGATACCCTTACGCCTGCAGCCGCGGCTGCGCTCCGGGAGATCGAGGGAGCAACCCTTGTCCCGTCTGACCGTCGTTCCCCCCTGCAGTGGTCAGAGCTCGAGAAGGTTCGGCGGAAGCTGGCTGGGCTTTCGGGCGCCGGCCCTGATGATATCACTGCCACTCGTGGCGTGAAGCAGGCCTTCGACGATTGGCTGAGCGACGCAGTTGACCAGCAACTGTTCAGCGGCGACGAGGCGGCGCTGCAGTCACTCAAGGCCGCCAAGGCGGAGACACACCAGTATCTCAGCCTCACCAATCCGAAGGAAGGTGATGCCGCCGGAGCAACCATTGCCAAGATGCAACAAGGCGACGCTACGGCCGAACAGGTCGCGAACTGGCTCTACGGCGCCGATGTGGTGTCGCCGGGCCTCGCTGCGACCGAGGTCGCCAAACGGCTGAAGGGGGTGTTCGGCCCATCGAGCGAGGAGTGGAAGACCATTCGCGCCGCAGCCTGGAACAAGCTGGTCAACGACCCGGCGACTGGCGAACTACGCCCCTCGGCAACTCTAGTAAAACGCCTCGATGCCTTCATCAGCAGCAAGGACTCCTCTTTGGCAGGCACCCTGTTCAGTGAGGAGGAGCGCAACCGGATGAAGGCGCTGGCGGCGGTTCTCAGGAGAATCGATCTCCCAGTCGCTGCACGACACCCTTCCCGCTCGGTGTTCGCGCTCGGCGACACCGCCAGGCAGACTCTGGCCGCGTTTGTCGCCGCCGCGGGATTTTCACTTGCAGGTGCCGCAGGATTGGCGACGGCGATAGCCATGCCGATTTTTGGCCGGGCAGCGCGTCAGGCCGAAGCACGGGCCGCGATCGCCAACCGCCCAAAGCCTTTGCCGGACGCTATGCTCCATGCTCCGAGTCTTGCAGCAAGGGCCGCGGCCATAACAGCGAACGACGACGACCCCTTGGATCTCCGCCGCCTCGCCCAACAGATTGTTGAGCCCGAGGCCAACAACGATTTCGTCGATGCCCTAGCCACTCTCGGCATCAAGTACGACCCGAACGCTACTCCCGAGTACAAGCGCTCGCCACTTCCTCGGTTCCCACCGCCCGATGTGCACCTACCTCAGCCCAAGCCTAAGCCCCTATTTCAGTTGCATGCCTGATGCGACTTCTGTCCAAGGCATCGTGCAAGACGATCGAGACGATGGCGGGCGCAGTACCGTCCCCGGTGACCACGACACTGGAAAGACGACGGCCCGCCCGCAGTGTGTCATGGGGCGGCGTGCTGACCAGGACGGCGAGATTCACCAAATCATATCCCGGATGCGATCGGGGTCCTTGCGCCAATACTGGCCTGGCTCAAGATCCAGGGATCAGATCGCCGACAACAAACGGAAGAAAAAATACGCAAACACGGCCAACTCGATCACAGACATCATGAATATCTTCATGTTGGCGTGAAAATCGAATGATTCGACTATATTTGTGATTTTCAGATTTTCATCCTCGCTAATGATCCAGTTCGGATCGACAATTCTCTGCAATGCGATAGTCCTCTCACCGATCTGCTTCGACAGTCGATGGAAGAACAGCTGTTGGTAGTGCAATACCTGCGCTACCGCGGCGTAGAGTATTCCGGCGATGCAGACGATCAATACGTCAGTGCGATCTGTAACTCGCTCGAGGACGTACCAAAAGGCGAGGGGGAAGATCAGACTGGTCCCAATGGCCCACAAGTACGAGAAAACCAAACCCGACGTCGTTCGCTCCATGCAACCATCTCCCCGATAGGTGTGGGCGAACATACCGGCGAGTTGGCCCTTTTGACAGGACTGGCTAACCCAGAGCGCTTCATCCTCTTACGTTGCGGAGCCACACTGCGAGAGAGACACCCAGACCGCCGCCGACAAGGGCGCCCGCAATCACTCGCCCCTCCGATGAGAAGACGCCCCGGAACGCATACAGGGTCACCCCGAGGGCGAGCGCCACAAGCACCCCCAGGAAGCCGAAGAGTGGTCGGTTCGGGATGTACAGCAGCGGTCGCCGCATGGCCCATTGCGCCATGACCACCTGGCCCCCGACGAAAAAGCCCAGCATTGCTGAGACCTGCGCAAGCCCGTCCTGATCCTCAAAATCCCCGCGGTAGATAAACGTCGCCACCAAAGCCAGCGCCGCAGCGACGGCAAAAATCTACGAGATGTGCGGCCCGTCGGATTGGCGCATCATATCCACCATCAGGTCAGATGACTTGTAGCGGTCAGGCCTCGTGTCAACGTCCACGCGACGCGCCACAGGAGGCGGCCTCCAGTGCTTTCTTGCGACCCGAACGACGGTCCAAGGGGTCACGCCAATTAGCAGCACCAGCAGCGGGTTCAGCTTCACCTGGGAACCGGCCACCAATGCAAACATCCCGATCACGACCGCGATCACATACGCGCTTTCCCAGAACATGGTTTCGCCGCGCGTCAGCACCGCACGCTCTCGCTCAGACATTCATTCCCCTTGGAAACACCCGGGGCGCTGAGCGCCTCGTGATACCGTCACCATCGGCGGGGCCCTTTTCCGCCGAGGGACCGCTCGAACAGGCGGTCGCCCAGCCAGTTCTTCACGCTCCCCGCAGCCCAGCCCCAGAAGAAGGCCACCGCGGCAGCCGATGCCGGGGACTGAAGCAGCGCATTGTCGGATTTCGGCATATTGAGCGTCGGGCCGAGAAACACCAGCACGCCCGCCACACCGCCGGCGACGGCTCCCCACAACAGCGGGTTCGTTCTCTTGGTCCCTGGCTTGGGCTGCTGGTCTGGATCAGTCATCGTTCCCCCGTTTCGCTATTGCCGAACACGGCATAAACCTCGGCCCGCACGTATCGCATCACCGTATGGCTCAGCTCGTCGTTTCGTTGAGCTTGCCGCAGGGCAGATACATGAACCAGACGGCGATCTCCTTGAGCCAGCCGCCGCGCCGGACTTTCGCCTCCGCCCAGCTGTCGACGCCCAGACACCAGTCGAGATGCGCCCCCGACATGCCGAAGCGCTCCGACGCGACCAGGTACAGCGCCGCAACGACTTCCGCGCAATCCTGCGGCGGCGCGCAATAACCTTCGTCGACCGCAAGCTTCTGCATCGAGGCGTGGCCCATTCCGACTGTCCAGGTAAACAAGCCGTAGCCGCCCCCAAGCACGATCGCCAGCAACAGCACATTGCCGGTCCGCGCGACCACCAAGACGCCGTCTTGACACTCCCCATATCAGTCACAGCGCCCTCCCCCAGAGCTGAGTCCCCGCAGGACTGAATGCACGGGCAGTTGTGGCGCGTCCATCCCTCCCCCGGAGACTTCCCCATGGCAGCCATCTGGCCCGGCTCGCGGGTGCCCAATTTCGGCATCGGCGATCAACTGTATTTCTACGACACCGCCACCTCGACGCCGCAGGTGGTCTATGCCGATGGCGCGCTGAGCGTGGCGCATGATCAGCCGATCCTTGCCGATGCGCGTGGTATGTTCCCGGTGATCTACCTGAGCCCGGCCCCGGGCAGCTATCGGCAGAAGCTCACCGACGCCAATGGCGTTTTGATCTTCGACGACGACGATATCGATGTGCCGCAATCGGCCGATTACGAGCCGCCCGACCCCGGCGTCACCGATCCGACGCTGCTGGTCACCACCGGCATGCGCATCGGCTATTATGGCACGGCGGCGCCGGCCGGCTGGGTGCGCTGCAACGGCCGGACGCTGGGCTCGCCCACCTCGGGCGCCACCGAGCGCGCCAATGCCGATTGCCAGGCGCTGTTCCTCCACCTGTGGACCGCCGACGCCACGCTCGGCGTCAGCGGCGGGCGCGGCGCTTCGGCAGCGGGCGATTGGGCCGCCAACAAGACCATCGCCCTGCCCGACTATCGCGACCGCATCGCCATCGGCCTTGGCGGCATGGGCAATGCCGATATCAACCTGATCCCCGATGCGACGGTGGATGGCGGCGAAACCAACACCACGCTCGGCGCCACGGTGGGCAGCGCCGCGCAGACCCTCACCGCGGCGCAGATCCCCGCGCACCAGCACGCCAAGGGCACCATGAAGATGCCCAACCACGGGCATCCGACCTTCCTCTCATCGCGCAACGACAGCGGCGTCTCGTCCCAGACCACCGGCGGCATGGTGCTGACCACCTTCGGCCAGGGGTCCTACCCCGCCCACACCGGTTCGGCGGGACAATCCACCGGCCAGCAGGTCGGCGGTTCGGGCGAGATCGACATCGTGGGCTCGACCGCCGACACCGGCGGCGGCGGCGCGCACCCCAACGTCCAGCCCTCGCTGTTCGAACTCGTGATCATCAAGCTCTGAGGCCCGGGATGTACGAGCTGCAGTTCTTCGCCACCGACGATGCCGACTGGGCGCAACGGGTGGACCTGATCGACGACACCACCAACCAGCCGCTCGACACGGCCGGCGTGCTGTTCGAGCTCGAGGTCAGCGACCATGGCGCGCGCCGGCTGTTCGCCACCACCGCCGATGGCAGCATTGCCATCCCCGAAACCGGCACCATCCAGTGGCGCTTCACCACCGCCCAGCTGGGCGCGCTCGATATCCGCAACACCTACAAGGTCGGCTGCCGGATGACCAACGGCACCGGCACCACGCAGCTGTTCACCGGCACGCTGGCTTTCGTCGGAGGCGGGTTCGGCAGATGAGCGACACCATCACCCCGCGCCTCCGGATCAAGGCCCAGCCCGAGGTGGCGGTGCGCGCCAAGGCGGTGCCGCCGCCAAAGGTGCGGCTGCGCGTCCTGCCGACGCTGCTGCCGCTGGAGATCGAACTCAGGAACACCGGCGCCATGGTGCAGTGGCGCTATCTCGGGCAGGCCTGGCAGGACCTGATCGCGATCGACGCCATCAACGCCTCGGTCGCGGTGGGCACCGTCACCACCCTGCCCCCAGGCTCGCCCGCAACCGTGGTGAATGTCGGCACGGCCGAGGACATGGTGCTGAACTTCGGCATCCCCTCGGGCCTCCAGGGCATCCAGGGCGAGGCCGCCACGGTTGCCGTGGGGAGCGTGACGACCGTCGGCCCCGGCGTGCCGGCCGAGGTGACCAATATCGGCACCCCCAACGATGCGGTGTTCGATTTCGACATCCCGCAGGGCGCCGCGGCGACCGTCGCCGTCGGCACCGTCAGCACGCTGGCGCCGGGAATGCCGGCAAGCGTCGTCAATGTCGGCAGCTCGGGCGCCGCCGTGCTGAATTTCGGCCTCCCGCGCGGCGCCCCCGGGCTGCTGGCCTCGGTGGTGGCGGGCGCCAACGTCACCGTCGACAGTACCGACCCGGCCAACCCGATCGTCGCCGCCGCCGGCAATGTCGGCGGCCCGGCAAGCGCCGTGGACAACCGCGTCGCGACTTTCAACGGCACCACCGGCAAGCTGCTCAAGGACAGCGGCGTCATCCTCGGCAATGTCGCCTCGCGCAATATCGGCGCCACCGCCGGCACCGCCGCGGCCGGCGACGACACGCGCTTCGAGACGGTGCCGAACGATTATGTGAGCAACGCCAAGCTGGCCAACATGGCGAACGCCACGGTGAAAGGCCGCAACACGGCGGGGACCGGCGACCCCGAGGACGTGACGATGAGCCAGCTCAAGGCCCTGCTGGCGCTGGCGGCGACGGACATCGTCTCCGGCATATTTGCCGACGCGCGGCTGCCGACGCGGCTTGGCACGCTGTCCAAGACCGTCACGGACTGGAACAACGCCGTCGAGAATGGCTGGTACATGGCTTCGGGCCTCGGTGGCGCCAACGCGCCCCTCGGCTCCAACAACTGGTTTTATGGCGAAGTCGTCAACCATCAGGGCACCGGCTGGTGCACCCAGACACTGTACGACTTCGCTGGTGGCGCCGCCATCGTGCCGGTTTGGCGGCGCGCCCAGCAGAACGGCACCTGGGGCCAATGGTATCGCCTGCGCGAGGAGGGCTTCCTCGCCACGCGGGCCGTTGCCGGCACGACTGACACGCTGACCTATGCCGATATGGGCGGTAGCGTCGAGTTCCAGAACGGTTCGGCGACCACGTGCACCGTGCCGCCAAACAGCTCGGCACCATTCCCGGTCGATACCATCATCAACCTGTTTCAATACGGGGCCGGCCAGGTGACGGTGGCGGCGGGCGCAGGCGTGACCATTCGCTCGGCCGGGTCGCGGCTGAAGCTGACGGGGCAGTATTCCGCCGCGTCTCTGCGCAAGCGCGCGACCGACGAATGGTGGCTGTTCGGGGACATCGCGACATGATGATTCCGGCAGGCATGTTTGTTGGGCGCGGAGATCCATACTTTTCTAACGTGCACCTACTCTTGCATGGAGATGGTGCTAACGCTTCCACGACCATGGCCGACAGCTCAGCGTTTGGGCGAACTCTAGCGAGATTCGGAGACACGAAGCTCAGCACCGCACAATTCAAGTGGGGCGGGTCCTCTATCCTATTTGACGGCTCCGGCGACTACCTGACCTGTGATGGCCAGATACCGGCGAATGGCACCAATGATGTCACCTACGAAGTGTGGGCCCGATTGAATGCCTTGGGAACCTTCCAGTGCCTGTTCGACTCCCGGCCTGTGGGGGGAGGGACCTCACCAAATCCTTTCATGGGCACAGCGGGCACTTCAAACACAATCCGTGTGTCTATCAGTGGCGCAAACAGGTGGACCTATGTGGTCGCAGCGTCCACCTGGTACCACTTCGCGCTGACGCGCGCGGGTGGCATCTGGCGCTTCTTCGTCAACGGAGTTGCTCAGGGTTCCTCGTATTCGGACGTCGGGAACATGACCAGCACCGCATTCTCGGTGGGCACTCACGTGGATGAGCGGACTGCTGCAGGCGCACGTTTCAATGGTTGGTTGGATGACCTGCGCATTACGCTTGGTGTCGCTCGCTACACTGTGAACTTCACACCGCCCTCGGACGCATTCCCAAACGCCTAAGCACCACTCCCCAGAGTCGCACACCGGGCCTGACCCAGTTCCAGATGGCCATACAAGCAAGGTCCAGCCGACGTGCAGCCTGCGTGCCCGGTCGGATGCCGATTGATCGCCTGATCTGTCTCGCAACCATGAAGGGGACGAGACCGACGTATCTGAAGCGGCGCCTTCCCATCATCGGCCAGTTCCTCGGTTCCCTAGGACATTCATACCTCACCCAACAACCGACTGTGAAGGCGGACTCCCACGCATTGGCAAACCGTTGCCCACGGCGAGTGTCATGAGGCCCCTTGAGACCGCAATACACGGCTCTCAGCCACGCCATCAGGCCAGTCCCACTGATCATCCCCCTGTGAAGACTAGCAAATATCTGCTGCGCAGTGCTTGACGGCACGTCGGCAACTGAGACACCAAGGAGCCAGCGTAAGCGATCGGCGGGGGGCCACACCAGCCGAGGGCCGCCTGAACGTGCGTCAGATCTACCTCTACGACCGAACCTTTCGGTCGGTGACCGACAACACCCGAACACCTCACATCACCATCGCACCGGCCAACACCACGGTGACGGGCCCGATGGTCTCCTGCCTGATGGTCACGCATGGTGAGCTTGCCCGGGTGCAGCTCTCCATCGAACAGTTCAAGTGCCAGACCTACGCCCCGCGCGAGCTGGTGATCATCTGCGATCAGGTGACCGATGCGCTCGAGGCGCTGGTCGATGAAGCCGGCGACGGCGTTCGCCTGGTGTCGGCGGTTCCCGACGTCACCCTGGGAGAGCTGCGGAACCTCAGCGTCGTCGCGGCGCATGGCGACCTCGTTTGCCAATGGGATGACGACGACCTCTATGGTCCCGACCGCATCGCGCATGGCGTCGGCGCCCTGCTGCAGGTTGGCGCCGATGCACTGTTCCTGCGCCAATGGTTCATGTGGTGCCCGTCGCAGCGGGTTCTCGCCCTGTCCCGCTCGCGGATCTGGGAGGGCTCGATGATCGCCCGCAAGAGCGCCATCGCGCCCTATCCGGCACTGCGCCGCGAGGAGGACACCAGGATGGTGGACGCCATGGTGGCTAGATCATCGATCGCGCTGCTCGATGATCCGCTCTCCTACTGCTACTGCATTCACGGGCAGAACACCTCTCCTGACGAGCACATGCAAAAGCTCATCGACACCGCGAAGCCGCGGTTCGACTATGCCGAAGCGGTCGCCGCCTTTACCTCCAACTTCGCATTCGCGAGCCACCCTGCGCTGAAGAGCGGTGAGGCCGACGGCATCATCGGCTCGGCCAGCCGCAAGGGCATCCGGCGTGCGGCACGCCGGCTGAAGCTCTATACGACCTTCAGCCCGCTCATTCGGCGGTTGAGGGGCACTTAGCCCACGCAACATCTGCCGGGCTTTACCTGCCTCGATGAGGTGCTCCTTGCCTTGGCTCAGGCCACCGCCATCGGCGGCCTTGTCACCGGCCACGCCATGAACTCGGTCATCCCGCTGAGTTGGTGGTTGCGCTCGGTGCTGGACCGACCCACGGCGTTATCCCCGCGCAGGCGGGGACCCAGTGGGATCTCTGAAGCTCAGCAGGTGCCGCAGCATCCCACTGGGTTCCCGCCTGCGCGGGAATGACGTCGGTGATGGGCTGAGGCAGGGTGCTTGGCCAGATCCGCGTCGAGCCGCCCGCCCGGCGCTGCATCTCGATGGCGAAACGCTCCGACGCGCTGCGCGCCGCCGAACCTGTTCCGCTTGTCTCGGCGCTGACATCCGCCAGGGCGGAGCCACTGCGCCCCACGTGATGCGCCGCCCTACGACCTGAACGCCGATTGCCCACGCCGGCCGGCGCGCCCGGGCTTCTGCCGGTCGTCGTCAAATCCGCCGCGCACCTTCCTGCCCCTTGAACCTCGGAGACTCCCCATGTCCCCCAACGTGCCACCCGGCGCGGCGATGCTGCTCGACTTCATTGCCAAGCTCGAAACCAACCGCCAGGGCCAGGCGGCCTATGAGACCATTATCGGCTACCGCAACGAGAAGCCCGGCGCGTTGCCCCGGCCGATCACCGAGATGACGCTCGAGGAACTGCTGGCCGAGCAGAAGCGCTGGGTCAGGAACCTCAAGGCGCCGAGCGGCGCCGCCGGCCGCTACCAGATCATCCGCCCCACCCTGCTGAGCCTCATCGCCGAGCTGGGCGTGCCGCTCTCGGCCCGGTTCACGCCCGACCTGCAGGACCGCTTCGGCTTCGCCCTGCTCAAGCGGCGCGGCTGGACCCAGTTCGCCGCCAATGGCCTGCCGCTGCGCCAGTTCGGCGACCGGCTGGCGCGCGAATGGGCCAGCTGGCCCGTGCTGGCGCCGCAGCAGGGCGCGCATCGCCAGGTCCAGCGTGGCGAAAGCTACTATGCCGGCGACGGCATCAACGCCTCGCTGACCAGGGCCGCCACTGCCGAGGCCATGCTGGCCGAAGTGCTGAACGAGCTGAACCGCCCGGCCCAGCCGGCGCCCGCTCCCGCTCCGGCGCCCACGCCACCCGCCCCGGCCCCGCGGCGCGGCATCGTCGGCTGGGTCCTCTTCTGGGGTCTCGTCGCCGCCGGCCTCGTGGTCGGCGCCTTCACCATCCCGCTCCCGTTCTGAGGAAACCGAAAATGACCGCCTTGTTCTCCTCCGTCGCCCTGCAATGGTGGCTCCGCCGGCTCTGGGATTGGGGCGGCATGCTCGCCGGCTGGCTCAGTGGCCTCCTGGCGCTCTACGGCATGATGCCCGCCGAAATGCAGGCGACGCTGCTCGCCATTCTCGGCGGCCGCTGGGGCGATGTCAGCCTAGCCGCGGCCGGCGGCTTCGTCGTCTGGGGCCTCACCCAGTGGCGATCCTATGTCGCGACGGTGAAACCGCAGATCGTCACCGAGGACGGCAGGCAGGCGGAGCTGCGCGAACTGCCGCGCGGCACGGCCAACGCCGTGCAGGAATTCGCCCGCACCGCCATGCTCGGCCGCGGCGACACGCTGATCGGCAAGCTGCTGAAGCTGAAGCTGGGGCAAGGTCGATGACCGGCCCGCGCTTCGATTTCACCATCAACCTGGGCCACGTCATCACCTTTGGCGGGCTGCTGGTGACCATGGCCGTCGGCTGGTCGAGCTTCGATGGTCGGCTGCGCGCCGTGGAGCGCACGCTGGAAACAGCCACCGCGACGCTGGTCGAACAGGTGCGCCAGGGCGCGCAACTGGCAGCGGTCAGCGACCGCGTCGCCCGCCTCGAACGGCTCGCCGAAGGGCGACAATGACCCATTGCTGCCGGCTCGACCGCGGCCGTCACCCTCGAGGTGGCGGCCGTTTTGCTTTTGGCCCCGCCGGCCTGCCCGGCTGAGCGGGCGCCCGGCAAGTCGACAGTTGCGAACGCTTCCGAGAACGACTTGCAAGTACTTGATATTGCTTGACATTCGTCGCAAACAGCAGCTATCCGACATGCAACGCCGAAGCACGGCGGGACGAACCACGACCTCACCACCGCGATGACGGAACGCCCGGGATTGCTCTCGGGCGATGCCTGTCTTTTGAACGAGAGCCCGGCCATGTCACCAGTCGCCATCCTGCTCCTTTCGGCGAGCATGTCCGTCGATGCGTTCGCGGTGGCCGTCGGCCGTGGGGCCACGATCGCGCGCCCGCGGCTGGCCGAAGCCTTCCGCACTGCCCTGGTCTTCGGCATCGTCGAGACCATCACGCCCTTTGCCGGCTGGCTTGCCGGTCTTGTTGCGAATGACTGGGTGGCCAGCTACGACCACTGGATCGCCTTCGGCCTGCTCGCCGGCGTGGGCCTGCACATGATCCACGGCGCATTGCGGGCCGACGGCTCCGATGCACCGCGGGAGAACGCCGGCGCCTCCTTGCTGGTTCTGCTTGCGACAGCCTTCGGCACCAGCCTCGATGCCCTTGCCGTCGGGCTCTCCCTGGCCCTTATCGACCTTGACCTGGCAGGCATTCTCGCCGTCAGCGCCGGCGTCGGCATCACCACGTTCTGCTTTGCGCTGGCCGGCATGTATCTGGGCGGGATCATCGGCCAGCGCTTCGGCCGGATCGCCGAAGTCGCGGCCGGCCTCGTCCTGTGCGCGATCGGCGGCACCATCCTGTTCGAACATCTCGCGGGATAGGCATGAGCATCGAAAGGATCGGAAAATGCCAAGAGTGATTGCGTCAGTGGCGCTCGCGCTGCTCTCGACCATCTCGGCGTATGGCGAGGACATCGAGCTTTTGGCCAAGGCGCCGGTGCAGCTGAGCGGGGCCGGCTCGATCGTCGCCATCCTGAGCATCGCGTCGGAATTTCCCGGCGGTGCGCCCAACCCGCTGGGGATCAGCCTTTACTGCGCCAGGGATTCCCGCAGCACGCTCTATACGGCGCTGCCCAACCCCGCGCTCTCCGGCGAGCACAAGATGGGCGCCGCCCAGCTGCTCGGCAGCAGCGACACGGTTCTGGGAGCCGGTGAATTCCGGAGCGAACTCCACGGCGCCGGCGCCTACTCCCTTTCGGTGTGGTTCGACGATGCCAAACCGCTGGCTGAAGCAATCGCCGCGATGCAGCGAGGCGAACTCGTCACCCTTCGCCTCACCGATCACGATGGCGCCAATACGAGCCGGATCTCCATCTCGGGGCCCTCGCTGAACGGCAACCAGGAGATCGCCAGCGCCGCGGCCAGTTGCGCCTTCGATACGCTGTGACGGCGGAGCTGGCGCGCACCAGAGGGCGGCGTCTCCCCCCGCCCGCCCCCGCCGCCCATGCAGATCGTCGGCAACTGACTGTACTGCGCCCGCATTGGCGATGGCGGCGGAGTCCACCGCCGGCGCTCGCAAGCTTCTCGAAGAGTTCGTTGCCGGCTGAGGCGACCGGAGCGAAATGAACGCGACGCGCCGACACAAACATTGCGACCGCAAATTCCAGAGGCTGCTGGCCGCCAACCGGCGCCGGGGCCGCGAACACTTCACGGCACGAATCGGCGGACTCCCCCCTCCGCCGCGGGGCGCCGAACAACTTTCCGTCTAGTTGCCGGAAGTCCGATCACGAAATGACAAATTATCGAGTCGTTTCAACACGTTAGTTAACCATTGCGCTTGCCTCTGGCGGCTCGGCCCGGCACCTTTCCAGCGCTCTGCCAAGCGTCCACAAACGATCGGCGGAGCGGGCGGACGCTGCGGGGCAACTCGCGGCGTCCGTTTCCGTGCGGAATCGAGGTGGGAAACGCCACCGCTTCCTATGCGTCGTCGCTTAATCGTGTAACTGTGCGCCCGCCGGTTCCAGGAGGAGCCGCGCTTGGGGGAAATCCGAGGCATGGTGGTTCTGGCTGACCCACCGCATGTTCGCATCGCCGCCGAGGCGGCCTACGCCCGCGCCATGGAGGCGCTGGCGGCGGATCTGGCTACTTATCTGGCCTCGGCCGAGCACTATCCCGCCGAGAATGGCCGCCAGGCCGTGGTGCTGTTTCTCGAGCGCCTGGCCGAGCTGCCGCTGCAGCCCTTCATCGAGGGCTTCGCGCTCACCGGCGAGGAGGCGGACCAGGCCATGAGCCTGGCGCTGGATTGCATCGGCCAATCGGTGCAGCTGATCCACGCCGCCGCCCTCGTCCGCCCCTGATCCAGCACCCGAGGCCGATCGGTGTCCCGACTTCTCAAAGCGCTGACCATCTGCATTTTCATCACCGACGGGGCGATCGGCGCCGAACCGCCGGTGCTGATCTCGCTGCCTGACCAGACGAGCGGCGAGCCGGCCCATCCCGCCGGCAAGAAATGGCGCCTGTTCGCCACTTTCCACGACAGCCCGCGCAACCTGATCATCGGCACCGCGCGCGTCGACCATCTGCTCAAGGATGGCTACCTGGTGTCGCAGCGCCCGCTCGAAGACCTGATCAAGCAGCGCAAGCCCAACAGCTGGGGCCGCCAGGGCTAGCCGCCCCGGCGCCGGCGTATCGTGGCATGACAGGCGGCCGCCATCAGGGGGGCGGCCGCCTGCCGCCCGGATCAGAAGTGGAAATTCGCCCCGGCCTTGATCACGCTGGTGTCAAAGCCGACATCGAGCGTGAACGGGGCGGGATCGGTGAAGCTGTAGAGCTTGGTCTCGAACTTGCTGTAGGCATATTCGAGCTTCAGCGACAGGCTGTCGCTGACCATCGCCTCGACGCCGACGCCGGCGGTCCAGCCGCTATGCAGCTCGTTGAACTCCTCGAGGAACGAGCCGCCCGTGGTGTCGGCGACGACCACGCCCGCCGTGCCGTAAAGCAGCACGCTGTCGATAGCGACGCCCAGCCGGGCCCTGAGGTCGCCCATCCAGTTGATGTCGCGCGGCAGGTGGTCCGGCGGGCCGGCGGTGCTGAGATTGGTCCAGTCGAGATTGCCTTCGACGCCGAGCACCAGCGGGCCGGTCTGCACGTTGTAGCCCGCCTGCACTCCGGCCACCCAGCCATCGAGCTCGTCCTCGTAGGGCGGCAGGAGCGGCGTCGCCCAGCTCGAGGTCACCAGCCCCGAGCCATGGCCGACCCCGAAGCCGGCATAGAACCCGCTCCAGTCCGTAGCGGCCACACTCTCCGCCACCGGCGGGGTGACCACCAGGTCGGCTGCATGGGCAGCGCCCGTAATCGCAAGCGTAGTGACCGCGGCAATCGCCGCTTTGCTGAGCATATTCATTGCAGTATCCCCCAATACAGTATGGCTCGATTCCTAGCCGGGCTCGACGTCGGCTGTCCAGCCGTCGCGACAATGGAACCAACCGCTTTCACGCTCATTGATGCGGCAAGGCGAAGCGCCCGCAAGAACGCGAAGCCTCGATCTTCAGGCCCTGGCTCCTATCGGCGCCGGGGCCTTTTTGCTGCAGCCCCGAATGCTGCTGCAGGGGCCCCCGATCGTGGGTTCGTCACGGCAGGGCATGTGGCGGCATCGGCGCTCGGCCTGCGGCCCGGCGACGATCGCGCCGGCGCTTCCGCCAGGCCGCTGCCAGGCCCTCCAGCAACGTGATGTCGAACGGGGTCAGCAGCTCGTCCCAGACCTCGGCATTGCCGGTCCAGTCGCCCACCGCCCCTGCCGCGGGCTCGGCCACAAGGTGAAAGGCGAGGCGCGGGTTATAGCGCGAAACCGCTGCCCTCAGTTCGGCGACCACCTCCCCCGCCACGGGCCGGCTGAACACCAGCAATAGCGGCCCGCGACCGCCGAGCAGCGCCCGGGTCTTGCGGCAGAGATGCTCGTGCCGGGCCCGCGCCGCCGGATAGCAGGCGTCGAGCTGCCCCGGGCTGAGGTCCCTGGGGAACTCGTGCTGATGCGAGGTGCCGTAGCGCGCGTTCCACACCACCCCGGCTCTCACCACCAGGTCGGCGCGCTCGAACAGACCGGCAAAATCCTGGCGCAGGTAGCAATGGATCGCTTCGACCGGGGTGACCTGCCAGTCGAACACCCCGCTCGGGCTGGCGTCCGCGAAGACGCGGTGCAAGTGATACTTGCCGCGGCAGTTCGGCCCCAGACTTATCGCCGCGCGGACCCTTTGCATGGCATCGAGCCTGACATGGCACGTCCCGCTCCGCAATCAGGAGCGGGCGCCATCGAACAGCCGCCCTGGCCCGCTTCGTCATCGGCGATGGCCCGGGTGCCTCAGCCGGCGACGGTCAGCGCCACGCGCGTCGCGATGCTGGTGACGAACATCACCAGCCCGACATAGCCGAACAGCGGGTCGGCATCCTCACGGCCGAGCAACGGCACGTCCCTGGGCAGCCCCCATTTCACCATGATCGCCGCGCCGCTTATGTTGAACGCGATCAGTAGCCATGGAACAACGTCCACCATATCCCCCAAATATGGAAACCCGCGCCGTTACCGGCGCACATCCGCCCTCCGAAAGCTAGGCCGCCGTTTCGATGCCGGCGGGCTTCGGCACGGCGCCGACCGTGCTGGCGATCACCGATGCCAGGTCCTCCTGGCTGAACGGCTTGGCCAGCCGCGGCAGCGCCGCCGCCCGTCGGTCCGACAGCTCGGCATAGCCCGTCGCGACGATGATCGGCAGTTCCGGCCAGGTGATGCGCACCGCCTCGGCCAGTTCCGCCCCGGTCATCTGCGGCATGCCCTGGTCGGTGATCAGGAGGTCGACCGGCTGCTGCCCGAGCACTGCGAGCGCCGCCGCGCCGGAATGGGCCTCCATCACGGTATGGCCGAGCTCTTCCAGCATCGCCACGGTGTTGAGCAGCACCAGCGCATCGTCATCCACCGCCAGTACCCGCAGGCCCTGCCGTGCATCGACCGGCGGCTCGGCGGCCACCGCCGCTTCGCCCTCGTCGAGCGTCACCGGCAGCCAGATCGCCGCCGTCGTGCCGCGGCCCGGCGCACTCGCCAGTTCGAGAAAGCCGCCCGACTGTTCGACGAGGCCGTGCACCATGGACAGGCCGAGCCCGGTGCCCTTGCCGACGCCCTTGGTAGTGAAAAACGGCTCGGTCGCCTTGGCCAGCGTCGCTTCGTCCATGCCTTCTCCTTCGTCGACCACTCTCAGCACCACATAATTCCCCGGCCGATCGGCCCTGGCCTCGTGCCGCGCCGCGATCCGGATGGCGCCGCCATCCGGCATGGCGTCGCGCGCGTTGACCACCAGGTTGAGGATGGCGGTCTCCAGTTGCGCCGTGTCGGTGCGGACCGCCGGCAGATCGTCGGGAAATTCACTCGTCACGAGGATAGTCGGGCCCAGCGAGCGATCCAGCAGGTCGGTCATGCCCGCCACCGTGGACTTGAGATCGACCGGCCCCATCTTCAGTTCCTGCCGCCGCGCGAAGGCCAGCATGCGCTGGGTCAGCACGGCGCCGCGGCGCGCCCCCTTGAGGGCGTTCTCGACGAATGGGGTGATCGCCGGGTCGGCCGTCATCCGCCGCTGCACGATTTCGAGGCTGCCGATCACCGCCATCAGCAGGTTGTTGAAATCATGCGCCACCCCACCGGTGAGCTGGCCGATCGATTCCATCTTCTGCGATTGGAACAGCGCCTCGCGGGCGCGCTCCAGGTTCTGCTGCGCCTCGTGGCGCTCGGTCAGGTCGCGCGTGATCTTGGCGAAGCCGACCAGCTTGCCGCCGGGATCGAGGATGCGGTCGATCACCACATGGGCCCAGAACCGGCTGCCATCCTTGCGGATGCGCCAGCCTTCGTCCTCGAAGCGTCCCTCGTCGGCGGCGCGCCGAAGATTGGTGGCCGGCTGGCCCACCGCCCGGTCGGCGTCGGTGTAGAACAGCTCGAAATTCCTGCCGATGATCTCGCGCGGCTGATAGCCCTTGAAGCGCTGCGCCCCCAGATTCCAGTTGGTGACGATCCCGGTGGGATCGAGCATGTAGATGGCGTAGTCGCTGATCGCTTCCACCAGCAGACGGTAGCGTCCATCATCGCTGAGCGATGCGTCGAAATTGTCCGAGTTGTGCATTCCCCACCCCAAGGCCCGCCCGAAAGGGTCGCGCCCATCGGGCGTAACTCGCGAGCACGGTTTTGGTTGCCGCGAAACTTCGCCGGGCTACGCGCTCCCGCGCCGACGCTGGCGTCGCCACCACGCCCCCCGTTATCATATACCGATGGCGGTCCCCTAACGCGGCCCTAACACGGCGCCCGCTAGCATCGGACCGCTGGAGGTGCCGGGCTTGCGCGTGTTGGTGGTTGAAGATGAGCGGCAGCTGGCGGATTCGATCGCCGCAGGTCTGCGGCTCCACGCCATGGCGGTGGATGTCGCCTATGACGGGGCGGCCGGGCTCGATCGCGCCCTGGTCAACGATTATGACGTGCTGGTGCTCGACCGCGATATTCCGCTGGTCTCGGGCGACGAGGTCTGTGCCGTGCTGGTCGAGACCCAGTCGCCCACCCGCATCCTGATGCTCACCGCCGCCACCGCCGTGGCGCAGCGAGTGGCCGGGCTCGGGCTCGGCGCCGACGATTACCTCACCAAGCCCTTCGCCTTTGCCGAGCTTGTGGCCCGCGTGCAGGCGCTGGCGCGCCGGGCCCGGCCGGCCATTCCGCCAGTGCTCGAACGCTCCGGCCTTCGCCTGGACGTGCACCGCCGCATCGTGCTGCGCGGCGGCCAGCCGGTGGAACTGTCGAAAAAGGAGTTCGCCGTGCTCGAGGAGCTGCTGCGCGCCGATGGCGGCGTCGTCTCGGCCGAGCAGCTGCTCGAGAAGGCCTGGGACGAGCAGATCGATCCGTTCTCGGGCGTGGTGCGCTTCACCATGATGAACCTGCGCCGGAAACTCGGCGAGCCGCAGCTGATCGAAACCGTACAGGGCGTGGGGTATCGGCTCCAATGAAGCGCCTGCTGACGCTGCTCGGCTTTCCCTGGACCATCCGCACCCGGCTGAGCCTGCTCTATGCCGGCGCCTTCTTCGTCGCCGGGGTGGCGCTGATCGTCGCCGTCTACCTCTATCTGGGCGTGGTGCTGGATCGGCAGTTCAGCATCCGGCTGGTCAACGATGCCGCCCCCACTGCCGAGGGGCAGCTGGGCGCGCCGGGCGTGCTGCCGCCGCGCGACCTGATGGACCAGGCCGACCGCGTCAGCGTGCTGGTCCGCCAGGCTCGGCTCAACACCCTCGACACCATGCTGATGGTGTCGCTGGCGCTGGTCGGCTTTCTCACCATCCTGGCCGGCGTCATCGGCTGGCTGGTGGCGGGCCAGGCGCTGCGGCCGCTGCGCGATATCACGGCCACGGCCCGGCGCGTCGCCGATCGCAGTCTCCACGAGCGGATCGCCCTCGCCGGCCCCAATGACGAGATCAAGGATCTCGCCGATACCCTCGATGCCATGCTGGAGCGGCTCGACCGCTCCTTCGACAGCCAGCGCCGCTTCATCGCCAATGCCAGCCATGAGCTGCGCACCCCGCTCACCATCACCCGCACCCTGATCGAAGTGGCGCTGCTCGAGGCGGCGGACAATGACAAGCTGCGCCAGCTCGGCACGACGCTGCTCGCCGTCAACCAGCGCCACGAAAAGCTGACCGACGGGCTGCTGACCCTGGCCGGCAGCGAGCAGCGGGCGGCCGAGCTTCACCCGGTCGAACTGGGCGAGATTGCCCGCCATGTGGCGGCCGAACTCACCCCCATCGCCGATCGGGTGGCTGTCAGGCTCGGCACCGCGTTCGGCCCCGGCACGATCATGGGCGATGCCTTCCTCATCGAGCGATTGCTCCAGAACCTCATCGAGAACGCCATCCAGTACAATATTCCTGAGAACGGCTGGGTGAGCGTCCACACCGCGCCGAGCGGGAACAGCGTCGAACTGGTTGTCGAAAACACCGGCCCCATCGTGCCGGCCCACGAAGTGCCGGGCCTGTTCGAACCATTCCGCCGCCTCGCCGCCACCGATCGCCTCGCCGGCGCCACCCGCTCGCCCATCGCCCGCGGCGCCGGCCTCGGCCTCTCGATCGTCCGCTCCGTCGCCCACACCCATGGCGGCGAGGTCGAAGCCATGCCACGCGAGGGCGGCGGGCTCACGGTGCGGGTACGGTTTCCGGCGGCGTAGCTCCAGGCTTCGGCCACATGCTGAACGCGCAGTGGTGGACTGAGACAAGCTTCTAACACCCACCTAATGCCGCATCTCGTACTGCCGTCTCACCCAACGACGGAGACGCGACGATGCTCACCCAGACTTTCCTCCCCCTCCTCACCGCCGGCCTGTTGCTGGTTGCGCCGGTGGCCGCCCTGGCGCAGCAGCCGGCCGACACCGACGATGCCGCCCTCGCCTACAGCAAGTGCATGCGCGACAACGGCTATGCCGAGTTCCCCGATCCGACGCCGGGCGAAGGCATGCGCTTCCTCGTCATCCCTGGCAGCGCCGCCCGCTTCGACAAGGCCGCGACCGCCTGCCGCGCGCTGGCGCCGGCCGGCCTTGGCGAGGACGGCGTCACCCCCGAACAGCTCGATGGGCTGCTCCAACTCGCCCAGTGCGTGCGCGAGCATGGCGTGCCGAGCTTTCCCGATCCTGCTGCCGATGGCCGCTTCGACGTGAGCAAGGTCAGCGCCGGCCCGGACGATCCCAGGCTCAAGGCGGCGATGACCGCCTGCCGCGAGCTGGGTCGCGGCGCCCGGATCATGATCGGCGGATGATCAAGCTCCGCCCCATCCTTTCCGGCGGCGCCATTGCGGTGGCCGCCGGGGCCGTCGCGATTGCGGGCTTCGTCTGGTTGCAGCCGGCACCTCCAGCGGCCGCACCGACCCTGGCGCCCATCGCGACGGCCGAGGTCACCCTGGGCGCGCTGGTCGACAGCAAGACCGTCACCGGCACGCTCGGCTACAGCGAGCTCACTGCATTGCGCCCGACGCTGGCGGGCGCCTCGGCCATGGTGACGGCGCTGGCCCCGGTCGGCGCCATCGTGACGCGTGGCGAGCCGCTTTACCGGCTCGACGGCCAGCCGGCCATCCTGTTCTACGGCAGCGCTCCGCAGCACCGCACGCTCCGCTTCGATGCAGGCGCTGCCGCCCCGGTATGGGTCGAGCTCGAACAGAGCGAGGCCGCCCTGGCTGCGGCGGACCTCACGGTGGAACTCGAAACCCGGCGCCGCGCCGATGCCGAAGTGCGCCGCGCCGAGCTCGAGGCACGGCGCGCCGACGCCGGCTCGAGCACCCCTGCCCTCCCCGAATTCGTCGAACTGAACAGCGCGGTGACGCTCGCCGCGGCCAAGCTTGCGCGGGTGAAGCAGCTCTCGGCCGCCGAGCTGACGCCGAGCGCCGGGATCGCCGCCGCCGAGACCGAACTCGCCCGGGCCCGCGCTGCGCTCGCCGCCGCCATCCGCTCCCTCACCCGCGACCTCGCTTCCGCAGGGCTCGACGCCGTCACGGCCCGCGTCGCCATTGCCGACGCCACGGTGAAGCGCGATGCGCTGGGCGAGACTCACAGGGCGCTGCTCGCCCGGGCCGACGACGACGCCGATATCGTGCAGCTGGCCGATAACCTCGCCGCCCTCGGCTATACCGGACCGCTCGCCGAGCAGGTTCGGGCCTGGCAGGGCGCCTCCGGCCTGCCGGTCACCGGCAGTGTCGGGGTCAGCCAGCTGGTGATCTCGGAGGGGCCGGTGCATGTCGCCGCGCATGACGCCGCGATCGGCGAAACCCTGCTCGCCGCCTCGGCCGAACGCAGCTCGATCCTCGACTATTCGTCGACCACCAAGCTGGTGACGGTACCGCTCGCCGTCGCCGACCAGGCGCTGGCCGCGGTGGGGCGAGCCGTCACCATCACGCTGCCTGATGATCGCCGGGTGGCGGGCACCATCTCCGAGGTCGGCTCGGTGGTGCAGGACGGCAATATCGAGGTCACGGTGACGATCGCCGACCAGGCGGCGCTCGAGGGGCTCGAAGTCGCCTCGGTCGATGTCGATTTCGTCAGCGAGCGCCGCGACGGCGTGCTCTCGGTGCCGGTCGCGGCGCTGCTGGCGCGCCCCGAGGGCGGCTTTGCGGTCGAGCGTGTCGATAGTGCCGGGACGCGGCTCGTCCCGGTCGAGACCGGGCTGTTCGCCGCCGGCCGCGTCGAGGTCGGCGGCGACGGCATCGCCGCCGGCGACCGGGTCAGCGTGCCCGGATGAGCCAGCCGATCGTCTCACTCGAAAACGTCAGCCGCGCCTTTCCCGGCGGCGTCTTTGCCTTGCGCGATGTCAGCCTCGAGATCGCGCGCGGCGAACTGGTTGCCATTGTCGGGCCGTCCGGCTCGGGCAAATCCACCATGCTCAACATCATCGGCACGCTCGATCGCGCCAGCGCCGGCACCGTGGCGATCGACGGGCTGGCCGTCGAAGCGCTGAACGACAGCCAGCTCTCGGCCCTGCGTGCGCGTCGCATCGGCTTCGTGTTCCAACATTTCCACCTGTCACCCGGCGTCTCGGCGCTCGACAATGTCGCCGACGGCCTGCTCTACACCGGCACCGCGCTCGGCGAACGGCGCGAGCGGGCGGCAGCCGCGCTGGCCGAGGTCGGGCTGGCGCATCGGCTCGAGCATCGTCCACACCAGCTCTCGGGCGGCGAGAAGCAACGCACCGCCATCGCCCGCGCCCTGGCGCGCCGGCCGCTGCTGCTGCTGGCCGACGAGCCCACCGGCGCGCTCGACAGCACATCGGGCGAAGGCGTGGTGCAGCTGCTGCTCGGGCTCCACCGCGCCGGCACCGCCGTGGTGGTGATCACCCATGATCGCGATCTCGCCGCCCGCTTCGACCGGCAGGCGGCGATGCGCGACGGGCGACTGGTCGAAGACCTCAGGCGAGCCGAACCATGAGCCCGCTGCAGCCGGCCAGGCTGCTTCCCATCGATATCCTCCGCCTCGCCGCCTATGGGCTCAAGGCCCGGCCGCTGCGGGTCGTGCTCTCGGCGCTGGGCATCGCCATCGGCATTGCCGCCATGATCGCGGTGGTCGGCATTTCCACCTCGAGCCGCGCCCAGCTGAACCAGTTGCTGCAAGAGCTCGGCACCAACCTCCTGAGCGCCAGCCCTGGCACCTCGCTGTTCGGCGAAGCCGCGACCATGCCGCCCGAATCCGTCGCCATGCTCGGCCGCATCCCCGAGGTCGAACGAGTGAGCGCCATCGGCGCCCTGGCCGATGCGAGGATCTATCGCAGCAACCGCATCCCGGCGAGCCAGTCCGGCGGCCTCGCCGTCTATGCGGCGCGGCTCGACCTGCTCGAAACCCTAGGCGCCACGGTCGCTGCCGGCGCCTGGCTGAACGAAGCCACGGCGCGCTACCCCGCGGTGGTGCTCGGGGCCCGCGCCGCCACCCGGCTCGGCATCGGCCGCGGGCTGATCGGCCAGCCGGTCTGGCTGGGTGGCCGCTGGTTCACCGTGGTCGGCATCCTCGCGCCGGTGTCGCTGGTGCCCATGCTCGATCTCAGCGTCCTGATCGGCTGGCCGGCCGGCGAGCGCTATCTCGATTTCGACGGCGACATCACCACGCTCTATGTCCGCGCCGCGCCCGCCGCAGTGGAAACCGTGCGCGGCATCCTCGCTCCCACCGCCAACCCCGAAGCGCCCAACGAAGTCGACATATCGCGCCCCTCCGATGCGCTGGCCGCCGAGGCCGCCGCCGACCTCGCCTTCACCGGGCTGTTGCTCGGGCTCGGCGCGGTGGCGCTGCTGGTGGGCGGCATCGGCGTCGCCAACACCATGGTGATCGGCGTGCTGGAGCGACGCGCCGAGATCGGCCTCCGCCGCTCGCAGGGAGCGACGCGCGGCCATATCCGCCTGCAGTTCCTGGGCGAGGCGCTGCTGCTGTCGCTGCTCGGCGGCGGCTGCGGCGTCGTCATCGGCGCGCTGGTGACCATGGGCTATGCGCGGCTGCAGGGCTGGCCGGTCGATATCCCGGCCTGGGTGCCGCTCGGCGGCATGGCCGCAACGCTGCTGATCGGCGCGGTTGCCGGACTCTACCCGGCCATCCGCGCCGCCCGCCTGGCCCCGACGGAAGCACTGAGCGCCGGCTGATGCGGGCTACCGGCAGCGACGAGATGGCCCACCAATTCGCCTCCCCACCGCGTGTCATCCCTGCGAAAGCAGGGACCCAGCTATCCACCTGCGCGGGCTGCGAGCTGGGTCCCTGCTTTCGCAGGGATGACATCGCGGATGGGGCAACTGCTACGGGTCAGCCGTTGCCCCGTCTCTGGAACTCCCCTCACAGCATGTCGTCGAGCGTCCAGTGGTTGGCCCAGCGGGCGTCGATCTCGTCGGTGACGTTCTGGTAGCGGATATCGGTGGAGAGCCGGATGCGGCCCTCGCGGTCCTCGTTCATCGTCGAAGCGTGGATCATGTAGGGGCTGTGCAGCATCACGTCGCCCGCCTCGTAATCGGCCACCAGCCAGCGGGCATCGAACTTGTCAGCCATGTCGGGCAGGTCTTTGCTGACATAGCCGCCATCGGTCATGTTCTTGTTGTAGGCGTTGATCCGCTCTTCGGGCGACAGCGTGGCGTTGAGCGCCCGGAACTCGGCCTCCATCTTCACCCCCAGGGCGTGCGAGCCCTCGAGATAGACCAGCCCGCCCATTTCCACCGGCACATCGCCGATCGGGATCCAGGCGGTGACGATCCGGTCGGTGCCGCCGCGCAGATAGACCAGGTCGTAATGCGCCGGCGTCACCTGCGGCGTTGCCGGCAGGGTGTAGCGCATGATCTTGCGCTTATGCAGGTAGCTCAGCCCCTCCAGCAGCTCGTCCATGAACTGCCACAGCCGCGGGTGCATGCAGAACGCCTCGTAACGGGCCGAACGGACGAACTCCATCAGCCGCCGGTTGGCCAGTTCCTTGTCGCCGGCGCTGCCGCTCGCCGTGCCCGCCAGCGGGTCGGCGACGAACCCTGCCGCATTGAGATGCCCGAACACCTGGGCGCGAAACCCCCGCACCTCGTCGGGCGGCAGAAACCCCTTGAGCCAGACATAGCCGTGTTCGCGCAGCCGCTGCCGGATCGTCGCCACTGGCGCGTCGCCCGGCGTCGGCTGCAGCCAGCCCATGCGGTTCGGCGTGGTGGCAAGCCGCTTGCCGGCCGCCTGCAACTGGGGCAGCGGAGCGGCGGAAGCCGCGGCGGTCAGGGCCGGTTTGGGCATTTCGATCAATCATCCCTGGTGTTTGCGGGTCAGCATCAATGTGTGAAAGATAGCCAGCAGAAGGCCCGCCGCACCATGGATGGATCGGCCTGCTGGAGGTTTCGCTCATGGCTGAGCTCAAATCGGTGGGGATCTACCGGACGGCGCGCCAGCCCGCCCCGCTCTCGGTGCTGGGCTACGGCACCCACACCATCACCACCTGGCTGGCCGACCGCCGGCTCGACAGCCATGCCGCGGTGCTGGTGCAGGAAGGGGCCGGCATGCTGCTCAGCGCCCGCGCCGGCCGCCTCGAGCTCACCGCCCCGGCCCTGTTCTGGCTGTTCCCCGGCGAGCAGCATGCCTATGGCCCGGCGCCCGGCACCGCCTGGCAGGAGCGCTGGGTGCTGTTCGGCGGCAGCCTCTGCAGCTATTTCGTCGATGGCGGGCTCATCGATCCGGCGCGACCGCTGGTGGCGCTCAGCGAGCTGACCCCGGTCGCCAGCCTGTTCGGCGCCATCCATTCCGCCATCGTCGACGAAACCCCGCTCGGCCCCGCCGCCGGCGGGGTGGCGCTGCACCGGCTTGCCGTCGAAGTGGCGCGCCAGCAGCGCCCCGCGGCCGTACCGGCCGATGGCCCCGATGCCGATGTGCTGGCGGCGACGCTGCGCGCACGGGCGTTCGAGCCCATCGATTTCGCTGCCTTCGCCGACGAGTTCGGCATGTCGCCGGCAACGCTGCGCCGGCGCTTCGTCTCGCGCTTCGGCGTCGCCCCCAAGGCGATGCAGCTCGATATCCGGCTCGATCGGGCCAAGGCGCTGCTCGCCGCGTCCGACGACAGCATCGAACAGATCGCCGAGCGCGTCGGCTTCACCGATTCCTACTACTTCTCCCGCGTCTTCCGGTTGCGCGAAGGCCGCAGCCCCAGCGAATTCCGGCTGCGCAACCGCCGCCGATAAGTCCATGCAATCCCCCAGCCACTATGTGGTCCCCTCATGGGCGCCGAGTTAGGCGCCGGTACGCCAACCGACGCTCCGCAAGTGCCCCAAACTCGGTGTCATCCCTGCGAAAGCAGGGACCCAACTTGCAGCCCGCGCAAATGGATGGATGGGTCCCTGCTTTCGCAGGGATGACACCCGGTGGGGTGGGGCACGACCATAGCTCAGCACCTATGCGCGAAAGCGTGACCCATCTCGCCGCCGGTGCCAGCTGACGGGCGGGGCGAGCCCGGCACCTCCCATGGCGCCCGCTCGCACCCCCCGGCTGATCGAAATCTCCAGCCCTGCGTTTCCTCCATTCACCATCGCCCCAAAGCTCCGTAGCGTTGGGGCTCATCTCGGGTTGGTTGGATGATCGAAATGTCGAGCGCGGCGGGCCTCGGCAGCGACCGGCACCGCCATGCCCGGGCGACGGCACGAGCAACGTGCCTCAAGGAGGAGCAGACAATGACGCGCAAACTTGCGGCCCTGGGCCGTATCGCCTTCATGCTGGGCGTCTCGACCGTGGCGGCCGAGGCCCAGATGCTGGAGCCGACAACACCGCCCGACCCGCCGAAATTCGATGCCCAGGGCACGCCGAACTTCGTCGGCGTCAAGGACATGTTCGAGTTCCGGGCCCTGCCCGAGTATCACGAGCCGGCCTGGGTGACGGAAACGTTCGTCAAGACCGGCCGGCTGCCGCCGGTGGCCGAACGGCTGCCGAAAGAGCCGCTGGTCTACAAGGCCGCCAACATGCCCGACGGCATCGGCGTCTATGGCGACGTGATGCGCCACGTCATCGGCGGCCGCCCGGAAGGCTGGAACTACATGGCCGGCCAGTCGCAGGGCTGGGGCGGCACCGATATCGGCACCATGGAGTGCCTCACCCGCACCGGTCCGCTGTTCCAGGTGAAGGCAGAGGAGCTGGAGCCGCTGCCCAACCTCGCGAAATCCTGGGAATGGAGCGCGGACGGCCACAAGCTGACCATGCACCTGGTCGAGGGCGCCCGATGGTCGGACGGCGTGCCGTTCACCTCCGAGGATGTGATGTTCTACTGGGAGGACAATGTCGTCGACCCCAACGTCACCCCGCTCACCGGCACCTCACCGGAGACCTTCGGCGAGGGCACGACGCTCAGGGCCATCGACGATTACACCATCGAATGGACGTTCAGGGACGCCTTCCCCAAGCAGTATCTCTATCAGATGGCTTATGGCGATTTCTGCCCCGGCCCGTCGCATATCTTCAAGCCGCTGCACCCGAAATACTCGTCCAACACCTATGATCAGTACAAGAACGCCATCAAGCCGGAATACCTCAACATTCCGGTCATGGGGGCCTGGGTGCCGGCCGAGTATCGGGCCGACGATATCATCGTCATGCTGCGCAACCCCTATTTCTGGAAGGTCGACGAGGCCGGCAACCAGCTGCCCTACCTCAACGAGGTGCACTACCGGCTCTCGACCTGGGCCGACCGCGACGTGCAGGCAGTGGCCGGCACCGGCGACAACTCGGCGATGGAACAGCCGGAAAACTATGTCGAGGCGCTGAAGCGCGCCGCCGATCCCAACGCGCCGTCGCGCCTGCAATTCGGCGCCCGCACCATCGGCTACACGCTTTATCCCAACCTCTCGGGCAATGGCTGGGGCGAGCCCGACAGCCGCCGCCAGGCGGTGCGCGAACTCAACCGCAACTTCGATTTCCGCAAGGGCGTCACCACGGCGCTCGACCGGCAAGCGATCGGCGACGCGCTGGTGAAGGGGCCGTTCACCGCCATCTATCCGGGCGGCCTCTATGCCGGCACCACCTTCTACGACAAGGCATCGACCGTCTATTACCCCTACTCGGCCGAGACCGCGGCGGCCTATTTCAAAGAGGCCGGCCTCAGCGACACCGATGGCGACGGCATGCTGAACTTCCCGGCCGATCAGGAAGGCGGGCGCAACGTCGAGATCACCATCCTCGCCAATGCCGACTACCAGACCGACAAGAACCTCGCCGAAGCGGTGATCGCGCAGCTCGAGCGGGCCGGCATCCGGGTGGTCGCCAACTTCATGACCGGCACCCAGTTCAACGCCGCGCAGGGCTCGGGACAGTTCGACTGGGTGGTGATCCGCAACACCTCCGAACTTGTGGCGGTGGTGCAGAACACCATGTCGCTGGCCCCCACCGGCCCGCGCATCGCCGCCCAGCACCAGGCCGGCCCCGACGGCAGCATGGACCTCTTGCCGTTCGAAACCGAAATGGTCGAGCTGGTGAAGGCCTTCACCATCACCGACGACGCGGCAGAGCGCATCGAGCTGATGCGGCGCTACCAGAGGCTTTACACCGAGAACGTCTACGGCATCGGGCTGACCCAGTACCCGGGCGCCGAGATCATCAACAAGCGCTTCGCCAACGTGCCGGCAGGCGTGCCGATCTTCATGTTCAACTGGGACGTCGACAACATGATGCGCGAGCGGCTGTTCGTGCCGACCGACAGGCAGCCGGGCTACGAGCTCCACCCCGAGGCGCTGCCCGGCGCCCCCGGCATCGGCAACGGCCCGATCAGCTAGGTTCCTCCCGGGGCGGGGATCGCCACGATCGCCAGATCGCCTCGCCCGAGGTCTGCAAGGGGACGGTTCGCCGTCCCCTTGTTTGTTTCTGCGCTGCGGCGAGGCATGGCCTATGGGGTGGCTCCCAAGACCCCCTCTCTTGCGAAAACTAAGGACTTAGCTGCGCTAAGCCCAAGTTTTCGCTTTCTCCCCCGCCAAGGGGGAGAGTCCCGACTGACACTCCGATGCAGATGGAAGCCACCGATCATCTCCCCCTTGGCGGGGGAGAAAGCAAAATCTTAGGTTTAGCCGTCTGGCTAAGCCTTAGATTTTGCAAGAGAGGGGGTCTTGGAGGGCACGATCTGTCCCGCCCCCTCCACCACTCCGCGCTGAGGACCAGCGGGGAGCCCTCATTCCCTGCAAGTCATTGCAAATGCAATGAACATTCCCCCCGCCGCGATTCTCTGCAATTCTATGGCTGGCGCCGCGACGGATTGTCGGTAAATTCGCCGGCGGGGCTCGGGGGGACGGGGGCATTTTCGTCGACCGCCGGGCGAAAACACGAGAGTGAAGATGGCTCACAAGCACAATATTCTGACTGTTGCGCTGCTGGCCGTGATGGCGATGGTCGTCACGCCGGTGCTGGCGCAGGAAAAGACGCCCAACGATCCCAGGCTGTTCACGCCGGGCAAGCTCACCGTCTCGACCTCCGAGCCGAGCTATCCGCCATGGGTGCTCGACAACAACCCGGAAGCCGGCGAGGGCTTTGAAGCGGCGCTGGTCTACGCGCTAGCCGCCGAACTCGGCTTCAAGAAGGAAGACGTGGTGTGGGTCGACGTGACCTTCGACGGCGCCATCGCGCCGGGCCCGAAGGCCTATGATTTCTCGATCCAGCAGATCTCGGTGACGCCGGAGCGCGCCAAGGTGGCGACCTTCTCCGATGTCTACTACCAGTCCGACAAGGCGGTGATCGCGCTCCCGACTTCGACCGTCGCCAGCGCCAAGAGCTTCGCCGACCTCAAGGCCGCCCGCTGGGGCGTAGCGGTGGGCACCACCGATTTCGACTACGTGACCCACGTGCTCGGCATCGACAATGCCGCCGTCTATGACGACCAGGCCGGTGTGTTCCAGGCGCTGCAGGGCGGCCAGATCGACGCGACCGTCGCGGCGCTGCCGACGGCGCTCTACGCCACCTGCTGCCAGGTCCCCGAGGCCAAGATCACCGCGATCCTGCCCAAGGACCCCAAGGACGAGGGCCTCGGCCTGCTGTTCGCCTACGAGAACCCGATCGTGCCGTGGATCAACGAAGGCCTCGCCGCGCTCAAGTCCAAGGGCGTGATCGACGAGCTGGCCAAGAAGTACCTGATCGCCGATCCGAGCATTCCCGAGATCACGCAATGACACGACGACCCGGCAAAGGACGCCGGCAGATCGCTCTCAAGGACCGGCTCGCGCCGGTCCTTATTAGTTTGGTCAGCGTCGTGGTGGTGTTCGGCGCCATCGCTTTTTTCGTCGGCTCGGCCGAACAATGGCCGCGCATCCAGAACCAGTTTTTCTCCGTCGAAGCGATGCTCGAAGCTGCGCCTGGCGTTGCTCGCGGCTTCCTCGTCTCCTTGCAGATCTGGCTGATCAGCCTCGTCTGCATCGGCATCTGGGCGCTGGTGCTGGCGATTTTCCGTGCCATGAGCGGCCCCTGGTTCGCGCCGCTCCGCGTCTTCGCCATCGTCTATGTCGATCTGTTCCGCGGCCTGCCGGCGCTGCTGCTGGTGCTGTTGTTCGGCTTCGGCATTCCGGCGCTCAACCTGCCGGGCCTGCCCAAGGAAGGGCTGTTCTGGGGCGGCGTGGCGCTGATTCTCAGCTATTCGGCCTATGCCACCGAAGTCTATCGCTCGGGCATCGAGGCGGTGCACGAGGGCCAGGGCATGGCGGCCAAGGCGCTCGGCCTCACCCAGTGGCAGACCCTGCGCTACGCCATCCTGCCGCAGGCGCTGCGCAACGTCGTGCCGGCCATGCTCAACCTCGTCGTGGCGCTGCAGAAGGATGTGGCCCTGCTCTCGGTGCTGGGCGTGCGCGATGCGGTGCGCGAAGCGCAGATCTACACGGCCCGCACCTTCAACTATTCCTCGCTCGTCGTCGCCGCGATCCTGTTCCTGCTCGCCACCATTCCTTTGGCGCGCCTGACCGATCACCTGCAGCGCCGCGACCGTCAGCGCCGTCTCCAGGGTGCCAAATGAACCGCATCGAGATCGAACAGCTCACCAAGTTCTATGGCGAACGCCAGGTGCTGGACGCGGTGGATCTGAACATCGCGCCGCACGAAGTGGTGTGCCTGATCGGCGCTTCCGGCTCCGGCAAATCGACGCTGCTCCGCTGCATCAACGGGCTCACCGAGTTCGATGAAGGCACCGTCAGGCTCGACGGCGTCGATATCTACGACGAGAGCTTTGGCCGCACCGGGCTCTACAAGCGCGTCGGCATCGTCTTCCAGGCCTATAACCTGTTCCCGCATATGAGCGTGCTCGAGAACATCACGCTGGCCCCGATCCGCGTGCATGGCCGCGACCGCCGCGAGGCCGAGGCCGCCGGACTGAAGCTGCTCCAACTGTTCGGGCTCGGCCAATATGCCCGCGCCTATCCCGAACAGCTCTCGGGCGGCCAGCAGCAGCGCGTCGCCATCGTCCGCTCGCTCGCCACCGAACCCGACGTGCTGCTGCTCGACGAGGTGACGGCGGCGCTCGACCCCGAACTGATCGGCGAAGTGCTGAAGATCATCCGCGATCTGAAGACCAGCGGCATGACCATGGTGATCGTCACCCACGAAATGGGCTTCGCCCGCGACGTCGCCGACCGCGTCTGCTTCCTCGACGGCGGCCGCATCGTCGAACAGGGCGAACCGCACCGGCTGTTCTCGAAACCGGAAAACCCCAGGACGCAGAAGTTCCTCGAGCGGATTATCGCGGCGGGGCGACTGGAGGCGTCGGTTTAGTGCGGTTGCGCGGGCAAGCCCCATCCCCGCACAACCCACCGGCTGTCATCCCTGCGAAAGCAGGGACCCATTTATCAGCCGGTGCGAGGGGTGAGTTGGGTCCCTGCTTTCGCAGGGATGACATCCAGTAGGGGAGCTCTCGGTGCACAGCACCTATTTCGTCTACCTGCTCGCATCCGGGCGTAACGGGACGCTTTACGCCGGCGTCACCAACGACCTGATGCGCCGTGTCGCTGAGCACCGCGAGCACATCGCAGCAGGGTTCACCAGCAAGTACGACGTGACCCGGCTGGTGTGGTTCGAACCGCACGACTCCATCGAGGCTGCGATTACCAGAGAAAAGCAGATCAAGAAGTGGAAGCGCGCCTGGAAGATCGAGCTGTTCCGGGAGCTGAACCCCGATTGGGACGATCTGTTTCCAGCGCTAGGCAAAGGCATCTGGTAGGCACAACGCCGCCCACCCACAGGGTGTCATCCCTGCGAAAGCAGGGACCCAGATATCAGCTGGCGCGGGCGGTGAATTGGGTCCCTGCTTTCGCAGGGATGACACCGAGTTCTGGGCGAGCATTGTGGTCGCTGATCGTACACCCGCCGCCGTACCCTACCCATTCGCCGCCAGATAATCCTCCACCAGCGCCACCCAGTACTTCGCCGCCGGCGCAATCACCGCGTCGTTGAAATCGTACTTCGGGCTGTGCAGATCGGCGCTCGCCCCGTTGCCGACGAACAGATAGCTCCCCTTCTGCTTTTGCAGCATGAAGGCAAAGTCCTCGCTGACCAGCAGCGGCTTCAGCGCCCCGACCTTCGCCTCACCGAAATGCCGGATCGCCACCTGCCGGGCAAACTCGGTCTCGTCATGGTGGTTATGGAGCGCCGGAAAGCCCGGCGGATGCACCACCTCGGCGACGGCGCCAAAGCTCGCCGCCTGCGCCTCGGCCAACAGCTTGATCCGCTCTCGCACCCGATCGCGCACCGGCTCGGTGAAGGCGCGGGTATTGAGCTGCAGCTCGACGCTGTCCGGGATGACGTTGGGCATCGAGCCGCCATGCATCATCCCGATGGTGACCACTGCCGTTTCGAGGGGGTCGATATTGCGCGAAACGATCGTTTGCAGCGCCAGCACCAGCGACGAAGCCGCGACGATCGGATCGACCGCCTCATGCGGCATGGCGCCGTGCCCGCCCTTGCCCTTGATGGTGATGATGATCCAGTCGACCGCCGCCATCGCCGGCCCGTCGATGAAACGGAACTCGCCCTCCGGCACCCCCGGCCAGTTATGCATGCCGAACAGCGCATCGACGGGGAAGCGCTCGAACAGCCCGTCCTCGATCATCTCTACCGCGCCGCCGACTTCCTCGGCCGGCTGGAAGATCAGCCGCACCGTGCCGGAGAAGTTGCGTTTCTCGGCGAGCTCCCTGGCCGCGGCGAGGAGGATGGTGGTGTGCCCGTCATGCCCGCAGGCATGCATCACGCCCGGATTGGCGCTGGCATAGGGTAAGCCGGTCGCTTCGCCGATCGGCAGCGCGTCCATATCGGCGCGGAGCCCGATGATGCGCTCCCCTGCCCCGGCGGTGAGGCTCGCCACCACGCCGGCGCCGCCAATGCCGGTCGCCACCTCAAACCCCCAGCCGGTGAGCAGTTCGGCGACCAGCGCGCTGGTGGCGAATTCCGCGCGGCTCAGCTCCGGTGCGGCGTGCAGCCGGCGGCGCAGGGCGATGAAATCGGCAATGTCGTTCGGGGCGGTAAGGGGCGGAGTGACTTTCATGGCGAGCGCCTGTATCGCAGACTTCCGACCCCGATAGAACAGGTCTCCTTTAGCGTCATGCACCACCCCCTGCTCGATCTGCTGACCGGCGCCGCCGAGGGCCGCTTCCCTGATGTCGATGGCGCCGTCACCGTGCTGCCGCCGCTGGCCGGCGGCTGGGAATGTTCGGTGGCATTTACCGGCCATGCGGTGGTCGCCACGGCGCGCTCCGCCGACGAGGTGCTGGGCCAGGGGCCCGATGGCTATGGCGGCTCGATGGCGCCCGATTTCCTGCGCTGGCTCGCCGGCCCCAAGGGCTTTGTCGGGGTCATCGACGTGATGCTCTATGCGCGTGGCACCGGCGCCTCCACCCTGCCGCTCCGCACCGACGCCGACGACCACCCGCGGGTGCAATATGCGCGGCAATATCGCTCCGACGTGCGCGTCTATGGCGATGAGCGCGGCCTCGTCACCATCGGCGCCGGCCTTGCCGGGCGTCGCGAGCTGAGTGTCGAAGCCGACACCCATAATCGCGGCTTCGGCACCGCTCTCATCAAGGAGGCTGTCGGCCTCGTACCTGTCGGTGAACTGCTGTTCGCCGCGGTCTCCCCCGGCAATGCCCGCTCGCTCCGCGCCTTCCTCAGCCTCGGCTTCACCCCGATCGGCAGCGAAGCGCTGATCCGGCCGGCCTGAGGCGGCGGATCGCCCCTCAGCCGCCCTTGCCTGCGTGCGACGCCTTCGTGCTCAAATCCGGTCTCGCCTTTCTGCCGCCGGTCCTGGTTCTGGCGGTCGCCGCATCAGTCGGACGCAGGGTCACCGCATAGTCCCGTTCCCGGCCCAGGGCCCTCAGCACCGCCGCTGGCTCGTTCTTTATGACCGTCAGCAGGACGCGGGAGGGAGCATCGATGGCGAAACGCTTCTGTTCCCAATCGCGGATGCGGCCGACCGTGAAGCCGAAAGCCTCGGCAAACTTGGGCTGGCTCAAGCCCAGGCTGGTCCGAATACCCTTCAGATCTATTTCGTCGGGGATATGGGTGACGAAGCCTTCACGGTCACCGTCGACATAATCGATAGCGGCCTCCATCCCGGCTGCGATCTTGTCAAACGCGCTCTTGCTCATTTGCCTGGCTTCTCCTGCTTCGACTTTCGGTAGCGGTCGGCCAACGTCCTCGACATGGCCTTCAACGCGTTCCGCTCGTCCTTCGACAAATTGTCCTTCTCGTTCTTCCCGAACACCGTGATCAGGAAGACCGGCAGCTCTTCGTCGTAGTAGTACGACACCACCCGGAAGCCACCGCGTTTGCCCATGCCGGGCTTGGCGAAACGGAACTTCCGGAAGCCACCCGTGCCCTCCATCAGGTCCCCGATCTCCGGGTTCCTGGAAATGGCATTGACCACCTCGGCGCGAACGTCACCCGACATGCCGGCGTCTTTGGCAGCCGCAAGATACGGTGGGGTTTCGACGACGGAGTGCACAAGGAGAATATACGGGATGCCCGTATCTCGTGTCAATCACAAGATACGGGCATCCCGTACACCTCGGTTTCTCACCGCCCGCCGAACGCTCCCGTGGTCAGCCCCGCGATGAAGGCGCGGTTGCCGAACACGAACACCAGCAGCACCGGAACGATGGCGATGACGCTGCCGGTCATCAGCAGCGGCCAATCGGTATTGTACTGGCCCTGCAGCGTCGCCAGCGCCACGATCGCCACCTGCATGTCGGGCTTGGTGGTGGTGATCAGCGGCCAGAGGAAATTGTTCCACTGCGCGACGAAGGTGAAGATGGCGAGCGCCCCGAGCGCAGGCTTGGCCAGCGGCAGGACGATGGTGAGGTAGATCTGGGCATGCGAGGCGCCGTCGATCCGCGCCGCTTCCAGCAGCTCCGCCGGGATCGACTTGAGATACTGGCGCAACAGGAACGTGCCGAAGCTCGAGAACGCATAGGGCAGGATCAGCCCCTGGTAGGTATCGATCCAGCCCAGCGTCTTGATCAGGATGAAATTGGGGATCAGCGTTACCTGCGAGGGCACCATCAGCGCCGCGAGGTAGATCAGGAACAGCGCTTCGCGGCCGCGGAACCGCAAGCAGGCAAAGGCATAGGCGGCCATCGAGCAGGTGATCAGTTGCAACAGCGTCACCAGCACCGAGACCACGAGGCTGTTGGCCATCGCCCGGCCGAACGGGATGGTGGTGAAGATGCGGACATAGTTCTCCACCTGCGGGTCGGCGGTGAACAAGGTCGGCGGGAACTGGAACACGTCCGCCGCCGGCTTGAACGAGGTGGCGATCATCCAGACGAACGGCCCGCTCATCAGCAGCGCGCCGATCAGCAACACCACGAACAGCACCCAGTCGGTGGCGGTCTTACCCATAATGCACCCAGCGGCGCTGCAGCTTGTATTGAACCAGCGTGAAGATGAGGACGATCAGGAACAGCACCATCGCCGCCGCACTGGCATAGCCCATCTGATAGAACTGAAAGCCGTTCTGGTAGATGTAGTAGACCAGCGTATTGGTGGCGTTGGCCGGGCCCGCCTTCGTCATCACCAGCACCAGTTCGAACACCTGGAAGCTGCCGATGATCGAGATCACCAGGACGAAGAAGGTGGTGGGCGACAGCAGCGGCAGCGTGATGTGCCAGAACCGGTCCCAGCCGGTGGCGCCATCGAGCGCGGCGGCATCATGCACGTCCTTGCCGATATTCTGCAGGCCCGCGAGGAACAGCACCATCGCATAGCCGAGATTCTGCCAGATCGAAACGATGATGATGGCGGGCATGGCCCAGCGGGTCGAGCCCATCCACTTGGGCAGGTCGGTGACCCCGGCCAGGCTCAGCCCGGCATTGATCAGTCCGAAATTGGAGTTGAACAGCCAGGCCCAGACCAGGGCCGCGGCGATCGTGCTGGTGACCACCGGCAGGAAATACACCACGCGGAAAAACGTCTGCCCCTTGAGGCCGCGGTTGAGCGCCAGCGCACAGGCCAGCGCCAGGGCGATCTGCACCGGCACCGAGACGAGGACGAAATAGCCGGTATTGCCCAGCACCTTGGCGAAGATCTCGTCATGCGCCAGGCCGATATAATTGCCCAGGCCCACCCAGGTCACCTCGTTGAAGAGGTTCCACTGGGTGAACGAGATGAAGAAGGCCGAGATCACCGGAATGGCGGTGAAGATGGCGAACAGCACCAGGCTCGGCGCGAGGAACAGCCAGGCGGCCCGCTCCTCGGCGCGCGCCACCCGCGTCAGCCTGACCCGACTTCGGGCCACTACTTGTCGATCCCGTAGATGTAAGCGGCGTTGCGGTAGAAGATCCGATCCTGGTCGTCGGCGCTGAGCCCCATGGTGTCGAAGGCGGCCTTCCAGCGCTCGATGTCGCCCTTCACCCGGCGAAGGTCCGAATCCGAGCCGTAGACGAGCTTGCGCGGCGAGATTTCCTTGCCGATATAGCCGCCCTCGACGATGTGGTTATGCACCACGTCGCCGCCGCTGATGTCGAAATAGAGCCGCGGCCGCCAGCGCGCCACGGCGCTGGCGGTGCGGTAATCCGGCCAGCCCAGATGCGCCCCGATGATGAACAGCTCGGGGAAATAGAACGCGATGGTGTCGAGATAGATCGGCTGCATGCGGGCGCTGGAATAGCCGTAGCGCTCGCGCTTGATGCCGCGCGACAACCGGGTGACCAGCGCCTCCTCGTCGGCGCCTTCGGGGATGGCCTTCCAGGCATCCTCCTTGCCGCCTTCGAGATAATCGACCGGACCGCCCAGGATGCCGGTATGGAACAGGATGCGGAGCCCGCGCGCCTGCGCCGCCTCGTAGAACGGGTAATAGGCCGGATCGTCGTAATTGCGCGACACGCCTGAAATCTTGATGCCGTGAAAGCCGCGCTGGTAAAAATCCTCGACCAGCGTCACCGGGTCCTTGTCGAGTTCGAGCCGGCCGAGCGCCACGATCAGGTCGGGTCGCCGCTCCAGCGCGCCGGCCAGCGCATCATTGCCGCGGCCGGGATTGGCGAGCAGCGCAACCTTCTCGATCCCCGCTTCCTCGCAGGTATCGGACAGCGCCTCGAGAAAGCCGATCTCGGCGCCGCGCGAGAACAGCTTGTCCCAGAAGCCGTAGTGAACGTGTGCATCGAAGACGCGCATGGGTCAGATCCGTTGCTAGAGCAATCAATGGCTTCAGGCGTTTCGTCGAAACGCTCCGGAAAATGGCCGGGGCGCGAGCGTCCCGGCCGGCAGAGTGGCCTGCCACGTGCTACTTGGCGAGTTCGGCGTTGACCTTGTCCTTGATGCCGCCGAGCGCGTCGGCCGCCGTGCTTTCGCCGTTCCACACCAGGTCCAGCGCCGGCTGGATATAGAGGTTGGAGAGGTCGACGAAGCGCGGGAACTGCGGGAACTGCTCGCCCACCTCGGCTTCCCTGAGGAACACGTCACCGAACGGCGCCTTGAACGCGGCCCGCACCGTCTCGTTGCCGGTCATCGCCGGCACCGCTGCCGCCTTGGCGCCGGCAAAGATCGACTGGCCCTCGGGCCCGGCGAGATATTGCAGGAACGCCCAGGCCGCTTCCGGGTTCTTGCTGTTGGCGTTGATGGCAAAGCCGGCGCCGCCGGTGCGGTTCGAATGGATGCCGGTCGGCCCGGCCGGCAGGTTCGCCACCGCCCACTTGAACGGCACATCGGCAAAGGTGCCCAGCCGCGACGGGTTGGTGATCACCATCGCCGCCTGCCCGCTCGAGAACAGCTGCGCGGTGCCGCCGGCCTGCTCGGCCTCGAGGAAGTTCGGCATCACCTTATCCTTGTTGATCAGGTCGCCGATATACTGGATGGCTTCCACCGCCGCGGGCTCGGCCAACAGGAACGTCGTCGGCTTCAGCGGATCGTCGAACACCTTGCCGCCGTTCTGCTGCACCCAGGTCGCCCAATCGTTGGATTCGAGCGCCAGGCCGTAGCGGGTGATGCGTCCACCTTCATTGGTGGTGAGTTTGATCGCCGCATCACGGAGGTCCGCCCATTTCCAGTCGGCGTTCGGATAGGCGACGCCGGCCGCGTCGAACGCGTCGGAATTGTAGTAGAGGGCGCTCGGCGCGCTGTCGCGCGGGATCGAATAGAGCTTGCCCTCGTAGCTATGGGTAAGGAGCGAGCTCGGCACATACTCGTCGATCGGGAAGCCGCTCGCCTTGATCAGGTCGTCGAGCGGCGCCAGCGCGCCGCGCGAGGCATAGCTCGGCACATTGGTGATGAAGAACACGTCGGGGCCGGCGCCGGCGGCGAGCTGGGCATCGAGCCGGGTGAAATAGCCCGACCAGGGAGCGTGCTGGATCTCGATCTTCACATCGGGATGGGCCGCCTGATACTTCGAGACGATTTCCTCGAATGGCGGCAGTTCCGGCGGATCGCCCCAATATCCAAAAGTAATCGTCGACTGCGCCAGCGCAGGCGAAACCAACCCTAAAGCAGCGACGGCGTAGGCAAGCCACTTCTTCGTCATCTCGGACTCCCTTGTCTGTGGTCTGTGTTATTCTCTACAAATCCTATAGACAATCACTACTAAGATAGCGCCGGGCTTACGAGGCTGTTTCGAGAAACATCTTTCCCCTGCCCTGCTCCCCGGCGAATTTTTTGAGCGCGCTCAGCGTCGGCGCCGCCAGGACACCGTAATCGGTGACCGACAGCGAACCGGCGAGCACGGCCAGTTCCGCTGCCTCCTCGGTGCAGCGCCCCGAGCAGAGCCCATAGAGGAACCCGCCATTGAAGGTGTCGCCGGCCCCGGTGGTGTCCTTGACCGGCACCTGGGGCGCCGCGACCTTGATCCAGCGGCCCCGGTCCGAGACCAGCGCCCCGTCGGCGCCGCGCTTGATGGCGACGATCGGCACCAGCTCGGCGAGCATCGCCGCGGCCTTTTTGGGGTGCTGCATGCCGGTGAGCGCCATCGCCTCGTCCTCGTTGGGCGAGAACACGTCGAGCAGGCTGAGGAACTCGCGCACCCCCGGGGTCTCGAGGGTGAAGTCGCCGCCGCGGCAATCGGCAAACAGCTTGGCGCCGCCGGCTTTCGCCTCGCGCATGAAGGCGAGCCAGGCCGGCTCGAAGCGGAAGGTCTGCAGCAGCCAGGTGGGGTGGACCTGGTCGAGCGTGCCCGCCGGCGGTGGCACGATCGCGCCGTCGCCATAGGTCAGGAAACCCCGGTCGCCGCCGCTCGAAAACACCGAGGTGACGCGACGCAGCGGTGCGTCGAGCCGGTTGAACAGCATCGGGCTCAGCCCGTCGCGGGCCGCCTGCTCCAGCACCAGGGCGCTGAACAGGTCGGTGCCGAAATCTGCCGCCCAGTGGATATCGAGCCCAAGCCTGGTCAGCGCCAGGGCGATGTTGTAGGTGCCGCCGGGCAGCACCGCGAGGTCGCGCGCCACCAGTTCGGCCCCGAGCCTGGGCGGCCCGGGCAGATCGGCAAAGATCAGATCGCAGTAATATTCACCGGTGAGCAGCACATCGGCCGAGCGCATCACGACCACTCCCCGACATGGCCGGCATGGGCGGCGAGGAACTTGTCGACCAGCGGCTCGGCCCGCGAATAGGAGAGCACCAGCGGGTGCGCCACCAGCGCTTCCGCCGCCAGCGCCCGGCTCCGCTCGGCCACCGCCTGAACCGTCAGGCGCTCATAATGCTTCACCGAGTTGACCAGGTATCCCTGGGCATCGGGCATGGTGCCGACCGGCTGCGGCCGGATGCCGTGATGGTCGACCACGCAGCTCACTTCGACCACGTCGCTGTCGCGCAAACCCGCGATGGCGCCGTCATTGGGCACGTTCAGCCCGGTGCGGATCGGCGCACCGCCCTGCAGCGCCTCGATCAGGTCGAGCGCCACCCCGGCATAGCCTTCGCCGTCATGCGTATCGGCCGCCGCGGCCACCGGCTCGGCATCGTCATGCGTATGCTGCATGTAGCTCGCACTGCGCTCGCGCTCATAGGCGAAATAGATATCGAGCGCCTGTGCGGGGTCGGCTAGCAGCTCGGCTTGGCGCAAGCGTGGCAGGAGCTTCTGGTTGAGGGCGCGGATCTCCTCGCCGCGGGTCGGCCCGGCCGCACCCGCCGCCACAGCCTCGTCGGCATAATAGTAGTAATAGAGATACTCGTTGAGCCACATGCCGTGCCGGCGCACCACATGCGGCGCGAACACCCGCTGCACCGTGCCGGCGAGAAAATGGTCGTCGGCCAGCGCATCGGGCAGCACGTCGCGCCCCGCCACTTCGGCGCGACGGGTGAACGACAGATGGTTGAGCCCGAATACCTCGGCCCGCACCGCCCGCTCGGGCAGCCGCAGCCATTTCGCGATGGCGCTTTGCGCCCCGTTCGCGCTGTCGCAGATGCCGACGCTGCGCGTGTAGCCGGCGTCGCGCAGCGCCTGGGTGACCAGCCCCGCCGGGTTGGTGAAATTGAACAGCCACGCCTCGGGGCTGACCCGTCGCAGCGTTTCGGCATAGGCAAGGATGGTCGGGATGCTGCGCAGCGCCATGGCGAAACCGGCAGCTCCGGTGGTCTCCTGCCCCAGCACCCCATGCGACAGCGCAATGCGCTCATCGGCGATGCGGCCATCAATGCCGCCCGGGCGCACCGTGGTCACCACATAGCTGGCGCCGACAAAGGCGGTTTCGGCATCGGTGGTGGTGGAAATCTCCACCGCGCCGCCGGCGCGTCGCGCCAGCTCGGCGGCCAGCGCGCCGATCAGTTCGAGCTGCGCCGCATCGACATCCATCAGGCAGATCTGGGTGAGCCCGGTCCGGGCGGCGCGGCGCAGCGCCGAGTCGACGAATAGCGGGGCCCGCAGCCCTCCCCCTCCGACAACGACCAGCTTCACCCCGGCGCCCCCTTCATTCCCGCAACTGATCATATCCAGTCATAATAGGTAGGCAAGATGGAATCGTACGGCTAAGTTTGATCGGCGGGCGCGGCGCCCGCTTCCAAAGCGCAATCAGTTCGGTTACCCCAAAGCCATGGCCAACGGCGTGACGCGCGACGATCCCCTACCGCTCTACAAGCAGGTGAAGGAACGCCTGCTGCGGGCGCTCGACGACGGCACCATCCCGCCCCGCGCCAAGCTCGCCTCGGAACGCGAACTGGTCGAGCTCTACGGCGTCAGCCGCATCACCATCCGCCAGGCAATGACCGAGCTGGTGCTCGAGGGCCACCTGCGCAGCCACCCCGGCAAGGGGTTCTATCCCACCGGCCGCCCCAAGGGCGTCTATGAGCTCGAGCTGCTGCGCAGCTTCACCGCCACGGCCGTGGCGCATGGCCGCCGCCCCGGCAGCCGGCTGCTGACCGCGGCGCAGCTCGAGGCGCCCGAAGACGTGGCGCGGGCGCTGCAGCTGAGCCCCGGCGCCACAGTGATCTCGCTGCGCCGCCTCCGCCTCATCGACGACCAGCCGGTGGCCATCGCGCATGACTGGATGCCCGCGGCGATCGTGCCCGATATCCTCGAGCTCGACTGGACGATACCGAACAGCTCGCTCTATGCCGAGCTCGCCGGGCGCTATGGCTTGCTGCCGCAGCGCGGCCACACCATCCTCTCGGCCCGGTTGGCCGACGAAGAGGAAAGCCGGTTGCTGGAACTGCCGCCGCCGGCAGCGGTGCTGGGGGTCGAGCAGATGGCCTTCGACGGCGACGAGCGCCCGCTCAACCTCACCCGCTCCACCCACCACCCCACCCGCTACCCGCTGCGCCTCGACCAGGACTCACGCACCAGCCGCGCGCGGTAGATTTCACCGGCCTCTCCGCCATCCTCCCCCGCGTGGCGGGGGAGGACCACGGAGAGGTCGGTGGGGGTGACACTCCTCCCCCACCCCCATGTGCACAAATGTCCTCGCGACAGGATTGAACGCGCGCCGTAGCAGATCGCGCTATGACGCAAGGAAATGACGGGGGCTCGACCCTCCGTGTCCTGCCAAGGGGAGCGATGTGCACATGGATCGTGCAGCCTATTTCCGTTATGCCGGCGAGAACGCCCGCAATGTCGTGTTTCCGCTCGGCGGCATCGGCGCCGGTTCCATCGGTATCGGCGGCGACGGGCGGCTGCGTGACTGGGAAATCTACAACCGCCCCAGCAAGGGCAGCGTCAACGGTTTCTCGCATTTCGCCGTCAGGGCCGAACGCGACGGCAAGGTGCTCGATACCCGCGTGCTGCATGGCCCGTTCCAGGGCTCGCTCACCGGCGATCACCTGGGCAAGCACTTCAACTCCTTCGGCTTCGGCGTCCGCCGCGAGCATATGGCGGGCTTCCCCAGCTTCGAGAGCTGCACCCTTTCCGGTCCCTACCCGGTGGCGACCCTCGATTTCGCCGACCAGCGCTTCCCCGGCACGGTGAGGCTCGAGGCCTTCAGCCCCTACCTGCCGATGGAGAGCCGGCTCTCCTCGATGCCGGTGGCGCAGTTCGAGTTCACCCTCGAAAACACCACCGATGCCGCCATCGACTACACCCTGTTCGGCTGCCTCGGCTTCGAGTTCCGCGACCAGTCGGTGGTCACCGTCAGCACTGCCGATGGCCGCACCACGCTCTCGGGCCGCTCCACCTCGGATCGGAAGTCGATCCATTACAGCGAGCTCGCCATTTCCAGCGACGCCGCCGAGACCAGCTACCAGCGCCATTTCTTCCGCGGCAGCTGGTTCGATGCGCTCGAGGTCTACTGGCAGGATATCAGCCGCCCCGGCCGGCTGAAGGATCGCTTCTACGACAACGGCACCGAGCGGCGCGCCCTGTCGAGCGGCGCGCTGGCCGAGCACTCGACGCTGGCCTGCCATCTCTCCATTCCCGCGGGCGAAAGCCGCACGGTGCGCGTCGCCATCGCCTGGTATGTGCCCAATGCCAGCAAATACTGGGTGTCGAGCAGCGCCCTGATCGGGGAGCCCAAGGACATTCCCAGCGTCTGGAAGAACTATTACGCCACCCAGTGGTCGGGCGCCGAGGCGGTGCTGGCCGAAAGCTTCGCCGAGTGGGAGCAGCTCGCCGGCCAGACCCGCCGCCTCAAGGCCGAACTGCTTGCCTCCACCCTGCCCGATGCGGTGCTCGACGCCGTCTCGGCCAACCTCTCGATCGTCAAGACCGCCACGGTGCTGCGCCTAGAGGATGGCACCTTCTACGGCTGGGAAGGCTGCCACCCCGATGCCGGCTCCTGCGAGGGCAGTTGCACCCATGTGTGGAACTACCAGCAGGTGCTGCCCTTCCTGTTCCCCGATCTCGAGCGCTCGATGCGCGAGGCCGATTTCACCTACAACCAGCGCCCCGGCTCGGGCGGCATGACCTTCCGCCTGTCGCTGCCGCTCGGCATCGGCACTTCCGATTTCCGCCCCTGCGTCGATGGCCAGTTCGGCAACGTGCTGAAGGCCTATCGCGACTGGAAGCTCACCGGCGATCTCGCCTGGCTCAAGCAGATCTGGCCGCACGTCAAGGCCGCCATCGCCTATGCCTGGCACCCCGACAACTACGACAAATGGGACCCCGAGAAATCCGGCGTGCTCACCGGCCGCCAGCACCACACGCTCGACATGGAACTTTTCGGGCCCAACTCGTGGCTGAACGGCTTCTACCTCGCGGCGCTCCATGCCGGCTCCGAGATGGCCCGCGCCGTCGGCGAAGCCGATACCGCCGCCGAATATGCAGAGATCTACGCCCGCGGCCGCCAGTGGACGCATGAGCACCTGTTCAACGGCAGCTATTTCGTCCAGCAGGTCGATCTTGCCGACAAGGCCCAGCTCGCCCCTTACGAGGTCGATCGCGGTCACTTCGTCCGCGGCTCGATCTACGATCTCTACTGGTCCGACGAGCATGGCGAGGTGAAGTACCAGATCGGCGAAGGCTGCGAGATCGACCAGGTGCTGGCGCAGTGGCATGCCGGCCTCTACGGCCTCGGCGACATCTTCGAGCCCGAGCAGTTCGCCTCGGCGGTCCGCGCCATCTACCAGCACAACTTCAAGCGCCGGCTCGGTGACGAGGCCAACCCCTGCCGCGTCTTCGGGCTCGAGAACGAGGCCGGCACGCTGATGTGCGCCTGGCCGGCGGGCGCCGAGCGCCCGGCCATCCCGGTGCCCTACAGCCAGGAGACCATGCACGGCTTCGAATATGCCTTCGGCAGCCAGCTGATGATGATCGGCGAGCTCGACAAGGGCATCGAGGTGTTCGCCGCGGTGCGCGACCGCTATCGCGGTCACAACCGCAACCCGTTCAACGAGATCGAGTGCGGCTCCAACTATGCCCGCTCGATGGCGAGCTATGCCGCCGTGCTGGTGCTCTCGGGCTTCGCATTCGACCTCAGCGCGGGCCGCATCGCCTTCGCCCCCAAGCTGATGAGCGGCGGTCGCTTCCGCTCGCTGTGGTCGACCGGCACCGCCTGGGGCAGCGTCGCCATCGATGATGGCGAGGCCCGCCTCACCGTCATCGGCGGCACCCTCGACGTCGCCGAGATCTCCATCTGCGGCGTGGCCTTCAAGGCCGACGCCACCGACCATTTCGGCGGCAAACCCGAGCGGCGCGACAACCGCTCGATCTTCAACCCCGGCATGGGCCTGATGCTCCGCCATGCGGGGATCGCCGTCAGCAACCAACCGGACATCGCCAGCCTGTAGAGCGTTTTCAGGAAAAGTCGCAGGCTTTTCCGGTTCGAAAGCGCGACAAAATCAAAGCCTCAGCGCCAACAGGGAGGACCCTATGCGCACCCGATTGACCCTCAGCGTCATGGCGCTCGCCATGGCCGCATCGCCCGCGCTCGCCCAGCCGGCGGCCGATATCACCGCCAAGCTCACCATCTTCCAGCCGGTCAACCAGCAGATGATCGACTCGACCGACAAGGCGATCGCCCGCTTCAAGTTGAAATACCCCAACGTCACCATCGAGCCGCAATTCGTGCCGCAGCCCTCCTGGGGCGAGTACAACACCTCGTTCATCAACCAGGTGGCGACGGGCGCCGCGCCCGACATCATGTTCTCGGCCATCGAGGGCTTTGCCGAGACCGCCAATCGTGGCCTGTTGCGCGATCTGGGCCCGCTCATCGATGCCGACCCGACCGCCAAGGCGGTGCTCGACGAGCTCGACCCGAACCTGCTCGACGGGATGCGCACCCGTTCCACCGGACAGCTGAACTTCTTCCCCACCGAGTGGAACAACATCGTCGTCTATTACAACAAGGACATGTTCGATAAGGCCGGCGTCGCCTACCCCGCCGACGATTGGACCTGGGCCGATTTCCGCGAGACGGCGAAGAAACTGACCATTGCCGATGCCAATGGCAACGTCACCCAGTACGGCTATTTCGTGCCCGGCTTCAATTTCGGTCTCACCCCGTGGTTCCTCACCAACGAGGCGAGCGTGCTCGATGCGGACTGGAAGCAGTCGGCGGTCGCGACCGACAATTTCCGCGAGTCGCTGCAGTTCCTCCATGACCTGATCAATGTCGACAAATCCGCGCCGGCCTTCGAATCCGGCGTCGGCGACAGCAAGTTCGTCGCCGGCCAGGTGGCGATGTTCTCGGCCGGCCACTGGCCGATCCCCGAGATCCGCGCCAGCGGCCTGACCAATGTCGGGGTGCAGATCATGCCGGTGAACAAGGTCAAGACCACGGTGTTCGGCATTGGCGGCCTCGCCGTCACCAGCGCCTCGCAGAATCCCGAGCTCGCCTGGGAGTTCGTCAAGGAAATGACGGGCAAGGAGTTCCAGACCGAGCTCGCCGATTCCGAGCGCTCCATCCCGTCCTGGCGCAGCCTCGCCACCACCGACAAGTACCTGTCATTCCCCGACAATGCGGCGATCTTCTATGGCTCGGCCGCCACGGCGAAGCCCGTCGCCTCGCCGCCCAACTTCGCCCAGGTCGAGGAAATGACCATGCGGCATGTCGGGGCCTACCTCAACAATAACGAGGACCTCGACACCACCATCAGCGGCCTCGACAGCGAATTGTCGCGCGCCATGAAGCGCGCCTACAACTGACGATGCCCGGGAGCGCCCGACCGGGCGCTCCCTCCCGCCACCGGGGAGGACACCATGGCAACCCTCAGGCAACGCGAGACGCTGGCGGCTTACGGCTTCCTGGCGCCTGCCTACCTCATCTACCTGCTGTTCCTGGCCATTCCGCTGGTCGCCTCGCTCCTGCTCTCGGTGCTCGAGGTCGACCGGCTGACGCTCGCCACCAAGTTCGTCGGCTGGTCGAATTTCGACTGGGTGCTGACCGATCCGCGCTTCTGGAAGACCTTCGGCAACACCTTCTATTTCATCGCCCTCGCGGTCGTGGGCAATGTCGGCCTCGGGCTGGGGCTCGCCGTGCTGCTCGACCGCAACATCCCGGGTCCGCTGCTCTATCTGTTCCGGCTCGCCTATTTCCTGCCGGTGCTGGTGTCGCTCGCCTTCGTCTCGTTCATCTGGCGCTTCATGTTCTCGTTCGACCTGGGCGCCATCAACTACTACATCCGCATGCTCGGCCTGCCGGCGATCGGCTGGCTGACCGACAAGAACGTCGCCATGCTGTCGATCGTCATCATAGACGTGTGGAAGAATGTCGGCTTCTTCGTCATCATCCTGCTCGCGGCGCTGCAGGGCGTACCGCGCAACCTGATGGAAGCCGCCCGCATCGACGGCGCCTCGCCCTTCACGACGCTCAGACGCATCAAGCTGCCCTATATCGCCCCGGTGATCCTGTTCTGCGTCACCTACGCCACTATTGGCGGCCTCCAGGTCTTCGATTCCATCAAGATCATCACCGATGGCGGGCCGGGCGATTCCACCCGCTCGGTGGTGATGTACATGTTCTCCGAGGCCTTCAGCGCCGGCGAGCTGGGCACCGGCGCCGCCTCCGCCCTGACCCTCCTCATCGTCATCGCCATCGTCACCGCCATCCAGCTGACGCTCGGCCGTCGCTTCGCCGGGAGATAGCCATGAGTATTGCCCAAGCCAACGTCACCGCCCGAGTCTACTCGGCCACCCGGGTGATCGACTGGCGCAACCTGCCGGTGATGCTCGTCCTCGGCATCGGCGCGGTGTTCATGCTGCTGCCGTTCCTGTGGATGTTCGCCACCAGCATGCGGCCGGCCAGCGAAGCCTACCAGCTGCCGCCGAGCTTCCTGCCGAGCCGGCTCAACTTCGATGCCTATGCGGCGGTGCTGAACTCGCCGCTGCCGTTCCTGCGCATGTATCTCAACAGCTTCATCGTCGCGGCGGCCACCACCATCGGCGTGGTGGTGAGCAGCGCCATGGCCGCTTTCGCCTTCTCGCGCCTGCGCTTCCCCGGCAGCTCGCTGCTGTTCGGCCTGCTGCTGGTCGGGCTGATGGTGCCGAGCGCCCTGGTGGTGATCCCGCTGTTTTACGGCATGGCCGCGGCGGGGCTGCTGGACAGCTTGTGGTCGCTGATCCTGCCCGGGCTCGCCTCGCCGCTCGCCATCTTCATGATGCGCCAGTTCATGGAGGGCCAGCCGCGCGAATATGAAGAGGCCGCCTTCATCGACGGGGCCAGCTACTGGACCATCTTCTGGCGCATCTCGCTGCCGCAGATGGGCCCGCCGATCGCAGCGCTGTCGATCATCGTCTTCACCTCGAGCTGGAACAACTTCCTGTTGCCGCTGATCTTCGTCAGGAAGTTCGACGTCATGACCCTGCCGGTCGGCCTGCTCGGCCTGTCGGATTCCTTCGGCGCCCTGTCGCTGTCGGTTATCATGGCCGCCGTGACCATGTGCGTGCTGCCCTTGCTCGTGGTGTTTCTCGTCGCCCAGCGCTTCATCGTCGAGAGCATCGCCAGCACCGGCATCAAGCGGTAAGCGGTAAGCGGAGACCAGACCACTATGCTCGGATCGCAGATCCTCGATCTCAACACCTCGATCAGCGGCGCCGATATCGGCGTGCCCGAGATCAAGACGTTCGGCTTTGCTACCTTCCAGAAGGCCATGGCGACCACCGACAGCTGGACGTCGCATGGCGGGCCGGAACTGGTCTTCGTCATCGAAGGCGAGGCCTGCTGGGAGCTCGAGGACGAGGCGCTGGTGCCGGTCTCGGGCGGCCAGTTCGCGCTGTTTCCGGCAGGCAAGAAGCACCGCATCGTCAACGGCCTCTATCCGCCCAGCCACTCGTTCTGGATCGTCATGGCCAGCGCCGGCAACGTCGCCGATCCGGCGCTCCTGACCCGCGAGGGGTTCCGCGACTTCCAGAACTATCTCGGCCGCCGCGGGCTGACCCATGACATCGAGGCGCGCTGCATGGATGCCATCGGCGAGTTGCACCGCCTGGTCAGCGATCCGCGCATCTATACCGGCTCGAGCCTCCTCATCGCCGAAATGCGGGCCGCCCTCCATACCGTCCTGATCGAGGCCTGGAAGGCCCAGGACAAGAAGCTCGCCGACCGCGACAACAGCGCGCTGATCGACGATTTCCTCGAGGTGCTGCATTCCGACCCCGACGCCGAGCTCAATATCGGCGAGGTGGCGACCCGGCTCGGCTTCTCGCGCAGCTACCTGCACAACCGCTTCCGCAAGGAAGTCGGCATGTCGCCCAGCGATTACGCCCAGCGCCTCAGGATCAAGCGCTGCTGCACCCGGCTCGCCACCACCAGCGAGCCGGTGACCGATATCGCCGTCGAGTTCGGCTTCGGCAGCTCGCAGTACTTCTCGCGCGTGTTCAAGAAATATCTCGGCACCACACCAACCGAATACCGCCAGCAAATGGCGATCAGGGAGCACTGACATGGCCACGCTCGCCCTTCGCGATGTAAGAAAATCCTTCGGCAAGCACGAGGTGATCCACGGCGTCAGTCTCGACGTGCAGGATGGCGAGTTCGTCGTCTTTGTCGGCCCCTCCGGCTGCGGCAAATCCACCATGCTCAGGATGATCGCCGGGCTCGAGACCATCACCGAGGGCCAGCTGCTGATCGACGGCGCGCTGATGAACGAGGAGACGCCGACCCGGCGCGGCATCGCCATGGTGTTCCAGAGCTACGCGCTCTACCCCAACATGACCGTCTACCAGAACATGGCCTTCGGCCTCGAACAGGCAAAGCTGCCCAAGGCGAAGATCCGCGAACTGGTGCTGGAAGCGGCGCGCACGCTGAAGATCGAGCCGCTGCTGCAGCGCCGCCCCGGCCAGCTCTCGGGCGGACAGAGCCAGCGTGTCGCCATCGGCCGCTCGATCGTGCGCAACCCGCGCATCTTCCTGTTCGACGAGCCGCTCAGCAATCTCGATGCGGAACTGCGCGTCCACATGCGAGTGGAGATCGCCAACCTCCACAAGCGCATGGGCCGCACGACCATCTACGTGACGCACGACCAGGTCGAGGCGATGACGCTGGCCGACACCATCGTGGTGTTCAACGAAGGCCGCATCGAGCAGGTCGGCACGCCTTTGGAGCTCTACAACAAGCCGGCCAACCGGTTCGTCGCCGGCTTTCTCGGTTCACCCAAGATGAACTTCCTTCCCGGCCGGGTGGCCGACGGGTCGGTCGTCGAAGTCCCCGGCGGCCGCCTGCCGCTGCCGCAGCCGGCGCGGCACGGCGACAGCATCGAGATCGGCATCCGCCCCGAACATCTCGAAGTGGTCGCGCCCGAGGGCGCCACGGCGCGGGCCCGGGTACAGTTCACCGAGCAGCTCGGCGGCGAAACCTTCCTCTATTGCGATGTCGGCGAAACCGCCGAGCCCTCCCGCATCGTCATCAAGCGCCCCGGCCAGCAGCGCTTCGGCGACAACGAAGTGATCGGCCTCGCCATGCAGCCCTCCGACATCTACTGCTTCGACAGCAAGACCGGCATGTCGCTGGCGGGGTGACTGCACCAGCTGGCGCAGAGCAGATCGGTGCGGGAAGAGCACCCCCCACCCTGTCCCTGCCCCGCAAGGGGGAGGAGACCAGAACACTGACGCTGGTGTGAGCGTCTCCCTCCCCCTTGCGGGGCAGTGACAGGGGTGGGGGTATTCTTCCGGCACCGGCTCGGCGGTCGCGCCCGCCCCACCCATCCGCCGATCACGCAAGCCCCGCCGCCTCGACGATCGGCGCCACCGCCGCCGTGAGCCCGTCCGGCTCCAGCCCCGTCACCACCACGCCCAACAGCACTGCGCCGATGCCGGCCGCCCGGAGCCCAGCCATATCACTGGCCGTGAAGCGCTTCTGGCTCGGGGCGATCACCGGCCGGTCCGCTTGCGTGGCGATCTCGGCGAACCGGGCGAGGTCGGCATCGTTCAGCGGCTGGCCATATTCGGCAAAGCGACCGATCGAGGCCTCGACCATGGCGCCGGGAATGGCGCGGATCGCCTCGATATCGGCCGCCCCGCTGTCGCTGTCGAGCGCCAGGATCGGCTTCAGCCGCGATTGCAGCAGCTGCGGCTGCACATGCTTCAGGTAGATGTTCCAGCCTTCGACGCCGTAATCGGCCAGCGCCTCGAGTTCATCGAGGCTCGGCTGGGTTTCCTGCCCGCTCATGACAAGCATGGGTTTGCCGAGCTTCGCCAACGCTTCGATGAAGCCCCGCTCCTCGGCAAAGCTGCCGAACGTCGTGCCGCTGGCCCGGTGCCAGGCGTTGAGGTGGAACTTGAGCCCGAACGCCCCGGCATCGACAGCCGCCTTGGCGAGCTCGAGATCATGCCGGCCCAGCGACACCAGCACCGGCAATTGTCCGGCGCGCATTGCAGCTTCGATCATCGCCTCACCCCTTGAGTCCGGTATGGGCCAATCCCCCGATGCGCTTGCGCATCGGTCACCCCTTGAGTCCGGTGTGAGCCAACCCCTCGATGAACTGGCGCTGGGCGAAGATGAACACCACCAGCACCGGCAGCGCCGTGAGCGTCGCGGCCGCCAGCTGGGTGTTCCACATCGGCCCCTGGTAGACATCGACATACTGGGTCAGCGCCTGCGGCAGGGTGAAATTGGCAGGTGTGGTGAGGAACACGATCGGCTCGAGATAGAGGTTCCAGGAGTGGAGGAAGGTGAAGATGGCGACTGCTGCCAGCGCCGGCTTCGCCAGCGGCAGCGCGATCTGCCAGAAGATACCGAAGCGGCTCAGCCCATCGACGCGCGCCGCCTCTTCCAGCTCCACCGGCAGCGCGATGAAGAACTGCCGCATCACGAAGGTGGCGAAAACGCTGGGCGCGCCGAAGATCGGCACCAGGATCAGTGGCCAGTGGGTGTTCACCAGCCCCCATTTGAGGAACATCTGGAACAGCGGCACGATAGTGACTTCCGAGGGGATCAAGAGCCCCAGCAGCACCACCATGAAGATCAGGTTGGCGCCCGGAAACCTGATCCGCGCGAAGGCGTAGCCGGCCATCGACGACACCGCCATGGTGCCCGCCGTGACGATCGCCGCGATGTAGCACGAGTTCCAGTATTGCTGCGCGAAGGGCTGCAGCCTGAACACCTCCGAGTAGGTCGACCAGTCGAAGCGCGACGGGATCAGCTCGGGCGGAAAGGCGAAGATGTCCGAGATCGGCTTCACCGAGCTCGTCACCATCCACCAGGTCGGAAAGACGAACGGGACGGCGAGGACGCAGAGCAGCCCATAGAGCGCGACGCGGGCCCGCGGCGACAGGCCGCCCGGGGTGAGGTCAGTTTTCATAGAAGACGATCCGTTTGCGCATCTGCCACTGCGCGAAGGTGAGCACCGCGACGATCAGGAACAGGAGGATCGAGATGGTGGCGCCGTAGCCGAAGCGGTGGAACTGGAAGGCCTGCTGGTAGAGATAGTAGACCAGCACCGTGGTCGACATGCCCGGCCCGCCCTGCGTCAGCACCGCGATCTGCGCGAACACCTGGAGCGAGCCGACGATGGTGATGATCATGGTGAGCAGGATCGTCGGCGAGATCAGCGGCACGGTGATCGCGTGGAACTGGGTGAAGCGGCTGGCGCCATCGACCCGCGCCGCCTCGTAGAGCTCGCGCGGCACCCCCTGCAGCGCCGCGAGAAACAGCACCATGTTGAGCCCGACATTCTTGAACACCTGCACCACGATCACCGAGGCCATGGCGGTGGGCGGCGAGCGCAGCCAGTTGGGTCCCGTGATGCCGATCAGCTGCAGCACCCCGTTGATCCCGCCATGGGCCTGCAACAGGAAGCCCCAGACGATGGTCCAGGCGACCAGCGACACCACCACCGGCGAAAAGAAGATGGTGCGGAACACTGTGATGCCCCTCAGCTTCTGGTTGACGAGGATCGCCAGGAGCAGCGCCAGCGACAGGTTGAACACCACCAGCCCCGCCGAAAAGATCGCCGTCGCGCCGAGCACTTCGCCGAGCGCCGGATCGGCGGCGAGCTTTTGGTAATTCGCATCGCCGACGAAGCGGAAGGTGCCGGCCAGGACGTTCCATTCATGCAGCGAGTACCAGACCACCAACCCGAGCGGGATGAGGACGAACAGCACGATGCCGACGAGCTGCGGCGCGATGAACAAATAGCCCACCAGACTATCCCGCCGCTCCATGGTCCAGAACGGCCGCTTGCGCGATCGGTCAGCGGTGAGGGTGGCAGTGGGCATTGAGTAGTTTCCTCGAAGACACGGGCTCGCGCCCCTCATCCGGCGCTACGCGCCACCTCCGGGCGAGGGCTACGCCCTCGTCCCGCGACCCCGACGGGGAGAAGAATTCGGAGAGCGCAGCGATCGCCTCTTTCCTCTCCCCGTCGGGGAGAGGGTGGATCGGCCGAAGGCCGAGACGGGTGAGGGGTGAGCCACCGAAGTGGCCCACCATTCATCACAGCATCGGCTGGATCCGGTCGCACACCGATTTCAGCACCGCCGGCACGTCGGCCTCCGGCACCCACAGCGCGTCGAGCGCGGCGCGAGCCGTCTGCTGGATTTCGGCGAACCCGGCATGGCCCGGCTTCACCTTGCCGGTGGCGATGCCCTTGATCACCACGTTCTCGATCTGGGTCGCCGAGAGCAGCGGGTTGGCGGCGCCGAGCACTTCGGCGTTGAGCAGGCTCGAGCGCGGCGGCGGGAAGAACGCCGCCAGTTTCTTGGCATTGTCGGGGCTGGTGAAGAAGGCGAGGAAATCGGCCGCCACTTCAGGGTTCTTGCCCGAGGCGAAGACGCCGATGCCGGCCTGCCCGATCACCGCATATTCGCCCGCCGGGCCCGACGGCAGCGGCACCAGGTCCCAGCTGAACGGGTTTTCCTTGGGCAAGAGCGAGGCGCGGGAGATCTGCGTGATGGTCATCGCCGCGTCGCCGGCGAAGAAATCGGCGGTGACGCCCGGCCCGGGGATCGCCTTGTCGGTGAAGATCGCCTTGTGGATGAAGCTCATCGCATCGACCATCGGCTGCTCGGTGAACGTGCAGGTCTTGCCGTCGGCGCTCCACGGCGCGGCGCCCCAGCCGTTCCAGATCGAGGCCAGGTTGTCCCACACCTTGTAGTCGAAATCGCGGACGATCAGCCCCTGCTTGCCCGAAGCGGCGACGGCAGTGTTGATCGCCTCGGCCTTGTCCCAGATCCACTCCCCCTTGGCGATCAGCTCTGCCGGAGTCTCCTGCCCGGCGGCCTTGATCACGTCATTGTTGACGAACATGCCGAACGGCGAGGTGGAGAACGGATAGGCGTAGATCTCGCCGCCGGCCGTCCACAGCGCCAATGCGCTCTCGGTGACATCGGCGAGGTTGTAGTCGGGCGCCGCCTCGAACGTCGCCTTGAGCGGTGCCAGCGCGCCCGAGCTGACGAAATCGCCCGCCGTGGTCTCGAGGATCCAGGCGAGATCGGGGGCATTGCCACCGGCGATCTGGGTGGTCAGCGTCGTGGTGTAGCCGTCAAACGGCAGCGAGTCGAAGCTTACCTTCACGTCCGGGTGCTGCGCCGTGTAGGCGGCGCCGATCTCGTTGAACAGTTTCAGGTGCGCCTCGTTGGCGCTCCAGATCGCCATCCGGATATCCACCGCCAGCGCCGGCACGGCAGCCATCGGGATGGCAATGCCGGCGGCGAGCGCCGCCAGCTTCAGGTTGAGCAGTTTCATGGTTTCCTCCTTGTCGTACTCGGTTCGTCGTTGAGTGGTCGCCGTTTTCCGGTCTTTTTCAGTAGCCCCTGACGTCGGGCCAGCGGGTCTCGATGCCCTCGGCATAAAGCCCGGCCTGGAAGTCCGAGAGCAGTGCATCGTCGGCCTGCACCTGGTGCGGCGTGACGCCGTGGTTCAGGCAATAGGCGGCAAGCAGCCCCGCCACTTCGCCGATGTTCCACTCCACCGGATGCAGCCGGTAGCAGCCATTGGTGATGTGGGTGGTGCCGATGGTCTTGCCGGCCGGGATCAGGTTGCTGACCCGCTCCGGCAGCAGCGCGCCGAGCGGGATCTCGAACGGGCACGAGGCCACGTCGATATAGTTGTCGCCGCCGGTCGAGGGGTGGAGGTCAATGCGGTACATGCCGATGCCGACGCTGTCGCGATAGTTCACCGCGCCGCGCTCGCCGCGCACCTCGTAGGAGAGATCCTGCTCGACGACGGTGGTCACCGCCCTGATGCGGCGGCTCTCGCGGATATAGGGCGCCATGGCGAGGCCATGGTTGGTGCCGGTGATGTCGCCGCGCAGCCGCAGGCCCGGGAACCCCTGCCCGCCATCTTCGCGCGGCGCTTCGGTCTGCAGCCAGTAGAACACCGAATAGGCGAGGTCGGCCGCGTCGCGGATGCGCTCCTCGTACACCGCCTCGGGCACGTCGATGATCGGGTGCTCGAAATAGTCGAGCATCGGCCAGTTCACGAGGCAGATATCCGAGGCGTAGGCGCCAGCAACGAAATTGCGCCGCGCCGCGATGCGCCGGAACGTCCAGAGGTTCCCGTCGCCGGGGTTCTTGCGCTGGTCGGCATCGACCAGGGTCGGGTCGTCATCCGGGTTGGGGGTGAAGCTGCGCACCGTGGTTTCGAGCGTGCGCGGATGCGGCGCGACGAAGCCGATCAGCGGCCCGCCCCAGAAGCTCGGGGTATAGGCGCGCCACTTGTCGTAATTGCGCGGCTTGTCGCCCACCTGGTTGCCGTCGACATGGTCGATGGCAAAGCAGATCGACACCGCCTGCGAGTTGGTCGGCTGCGCCTCCGCCGGCGCCGACGGCTCGCCGGTGTCGCGCTGGCTCTCGAAGCCAGTGACATATTCGGTGCCGGTCATCGGGAGCAGATCACCGAGTTCGGTGGCCTCGATGATGTATTTGCCGGTAACGACGATGCTCTCGCCGCTGTCGCGATGCCTGAGCGTCACCGCCCGCACCCGGTCGCCATCGACTTCGGCGGAGATCGGCTTATAGGGCTGCAGCACAGTCAGCTTGCCACCGCCGCGATACGGCATCAGCATCGCTTCCATCACCGCCAGCCCGACGCGCGGCTCGTGGCAGAGCCGCGACACGAACCCGGCGCCGGGGTTGAGATCGCCCCAGGCCCGGCTCTTTTCGGTCAGCGGGTAGTGGTCGCGATAATATTGCCGGATGCCGTTGCGCAGCGCCCGGTAGGAGCGCGTGATGCCGAACTGCTCGACCCAGCTATGCTCGTCGGGCGGCACGGCCTGGCTGGTCATCTGCCCGCCCAGCCAGTCGAACTCCTCCGTCATCACCACGCTGCGGCCCGACCGCAGGGCGCCGAGCGCCGCCGCCACGCCGCCGAGGCCGCCACCGATGATCGCGATATCTGCCGAGTATTCTTTCACTTCAGATCCATTTGTCTTGTCGCGGCGAAGTCGGCTGAAAAGTCTCTCGACTTCTCAGTTCGCCGCTTGTGTCTGTTGAATGGCGCCGAGGGTTTCGCCCTCGACCGGCTCGCACGGCAGCACCACCTGCTCGCCGGCCGAGCCGGCTTCGATCCGCTCGCACAGCATCTGCGTGGCGCGCCGCGCCATTTCCTCGCGCGGCACCGAAAAGGTGGTGAAACGGGTGCCCGACTGCATCGGCCTCAGATGGCTGCCGAGCACCACGATCGAGAGGTCGCCCGGCACCGCCAGGTTCTGCGAGCGCGCCGCCGCATCGACGATCACCGCGTCGGCCATTTCGGTGAAGAACACCACCGTGGCGCCCGATTGGCGGATCGCCTCGAGCATCGGCAGCGCCCTGCCCCCGACCTCGGCGATATGCAGCGCCAGCTCGGCGCGCGGCGCCAGTTTGGCGTCCGCCTCCCCGATAGCCGAGGCGAAACCGTTCCACCGGTCGACCGAGGATTCGGCGCCCTTGCTGGGGCCGACATAGGCGAGCCTGGTGTGGCCCTTGGCCCTGGCGCGGCGCACCATCTCGGCGGTCGCCGCGACATAGTCGGCCCCGACATAGGGCACCGGCGCGCCAGCCGGGCCGCCAATGGGATCACGGCGGCCGACGGCGACGAACGGGTAGTCGCCGGCCACCAGGCGCTTCAGCTCGGCGCGATCGAACTCGCGCCCGAGGATCACGCAGCCATCGGCCAGTCGCAGCCTGTTGTTCTCGTCGAAAATCTTGCGCTTGCCGCGATTGGCCGGCGCCCCGGTGAGCAGCAGCAGGTCATAGCCCAGCGTCTGCGCCGTCTCTTCGATGCCGAACAGGAACGGCGCGAAGAAATCGGCCTGGGCGCTCGGAAACGCCGGCTCGTAGGTGAACACGCCGAGGATGCGGTTGAGCCCCTTGGCCATACGCCGGGCGATCGGATCGGCGACATAGCCGGTCTCCCTGATCGCCTTCTGCACCCGCTCGCGCGTCTCGTCGGGAATGCGCCCCGCCGCCGCCTTGGCGTCGTTCAGCACCAGCGACACCGTCGCCTGGCTCACCCCGGCAATCCGCGCAATATCCCGCTGCGTCAGCCGCCCGCCCTTCACCAAACCCGCCGCCCTCCTCGAGGCTCGTCTGCTAATACGCATTAACAGCTAATGCGTATTAGCGGACTCTTCGGCGGAGAGTCAACGGCTTTGCGGTAGGCAAGGACTATCAGGTTGGGCTCCCCTCCCCCTTGAGGGGAGGGAGGCGGGCAGGTGATTGTGGCCACATCTCGCAAAAAACCCGATGCCCACCTCCCCCTTGATGGGGAGGCAAGCGAAGCTTGGGAGCGTCAGCGACCTAGCGTAGCTCGGAGGGGGTGCGCGGCAGGCGTGATGCTGCCGACCCCATCACGTCTTCGGCAAACCCGGCGGGTTGGTGCGCGATTCCGGCAGCTTTTCCGCCTCGAGGCCCCAGCGGGTCAGCGCCTCGAGATATTTGCCATTGGCGATCAGCCCGTTGATGGCGGCGGTCAGTGCGTCGGCGAGGCCGGCGCCCTTCTTGGTGGCGACCGCAATCTCCGCGGTCAGCGGCCAGCCGCCATTGACGATGCCGACGAGCCGGGTGCTGCCGCTCACCACCGAGCGATAGGCCAGCTGAGCGTTGGGGTTGAACTCGACATCGGCCCGGCCCGATTGCAGCGCCAGCTGCGCAGCGGCGGTATCGTCATAATACTGGAACTCGGCGGCCGGCAGGCCGGCGGCGACATTCTGCTTGTCCCACTCGACGACGATCTTTTCCTGGTTGGTGCCGGCGCCGACGATCACCTTCAACCCGGCAATGTCCTTGGGCTCCTTGATCTCGGTGATCTTGCTCTCGTTGGGCACGTAGAAGCCGAGCACGTCGAGGCGATAGGACGAGAAGTCGAACTTCTCCTTGCGCGCCTCGGTGACGGTGACGTTGGAAATCACCGCATCATACTTGCCGGACTCGAGCCCGAGCGGCCAATCCGGCCAGGCCACCGGCACCAGCTCGAGCTTCAGCCCGAGCGCATCGGCGATGATCGACGCGGTATCTTCCTCGGCCCCCACCGGAGTGCTGGAATCGGTGGCGTAGGTCGAAAGCGGCGGATCGCCGACGGTCAGCGCCACGGTGAAGACGCCCGCCTTTACCGGCTTGAAGTCCGGCGAGATCTTGGCGATCGCCTCCGGATTGGCTTCCGCCTTGGGGCGGGCAGCCTGTTCGGGCGTGAGGTCGAAGCCGCCTTCGGCAAAGGCCAGGCTCGAAGCGGAGAACAGCAGGCCGGCGGCGAGAAGGCCGACGGCTGCCTTGCGGATGAGGGTCATTTTGACGCCTTTCTTGGATCCGATTGGGTGCGAAGAGGCTGGGCGCGCCCGGTGGATCCCGCGGGCGACGCTATGCGTCCGGCGCTTCGCACTGTCGCCGGCGTGTTTCAGAAGGGTGGAGGTGGGGACATTTCACCGTTTCAAGCGAAACGGCGAAAATGCCCCGAGCTCAGTATTTCGGCAGGCCCGGCGGGTTGGTCCTCGCCGTCTTCACCGCCTCGGGCGTTAGGTGCCAGCGCTCCAGCGTTCTGGCGTAGCTGCCATCGGCGATCACCGCGTTCAGCGCCTCGGTCAGCACCGGCGCGAGCCCGCTGTCCCGGCGCGTGGTGATGCCGACCTCGGTGGTGTTGGGCCAGCCGGCATTGACCGTGCCGACCTGGTGGATCGCCCCGGTCTTCAGCGCCTGGTAGGTGAAGACCGAGTTGACGTTGAAGATCGCGTCGACCCGGCCCGACTGGATGGCGAGCAAGGCGGCCGGCGTATCCTCGTAGTAGAGGATGTCGCTCGCAGCGAGCCCGGCGGCGACGTTCTCCTTGCTCCACTCGTTGATGATCCGGTCCTGGATGGTGCCCGAGCTGGTGGCGATCTTCAGCCCGGCCACATCCTTGGGCTCCTTCAGCGATTTGATCGGACTGTCGGTGACGACGAAGAAGCCGTGCAGCCCCTGCCGATAAGTCGAGAAATCGAACTTGAGCTTGCGCTCCTCGGTGACCCCGACATTGGAGATCACCGCGTCATACTTGCCCGAGGTGAGCCCGAGCGGCCAGTCGGCCCAGGCCACCGGCACCAGGTTGAGCTGCAGCCCCAGCTTTTCGGCGACCAGCGACGCGATGTCGGGGTCGGCGCCCACCACGGTGGCCGCGTCGGTGGCGTAGGTGCCGAGCGGCGGCTCGCCAGCCGCGGCCACCGCCACGGTAAAGCTGCCGGGCACCGCCCAGGTGAACGCGGCCGGCAGTTTCGCCGCCAGTGCCGGGTCGGCCACCACATGGATGCGGCCGGGCTGCTCGGGGCTGAGATCGAAGATGTCTTCGGCGGCGTAGGCTCCGCCGAGGCCGGCGGCGACGAGGCCACCGGCAAGCAACAGGGAAGAAATACGCATCTCGTTACCTTTCGGGGATTTGGCACTGATCGCGCCCATCCACCGTGTCACCCCGGCGAAGGCCGGGGCCCATCCTGAGATGTCGCGGTGAGCTGAGACGCTGGACGACCGTCGCTGACGGATGGTGTCGGCAGGTGTTTGAGGTACCGAGCGGGCAGTGAGCCGCCGAGAACCCTCAGGATGGGCCCCGGCCTTCGCCGGGGTGACACCGTGGGCGAGGAAACTTTTGGGTGTCATGATCACAAGACCTTGGCCAGGAACTCGGCCGTCCGGTGGTGTGAGGGGGAGTTGAAGACGCGCTCGGGCGCGCCGGCTTCGACGATCCGGCCGTTCTCCATGAACACGATCTTGTCGGCGACCTCGCGGGCGAAGCCGATCTCGTGCGTGACGATCACCATCGTGGTGCCCGACTGGGCCAGCTCCTTGATGGTATCGAGCACTTCGCCCACCAGCTCCGGGTCGAGCGCCGAAGTCGGCTCGTCGAACAGCAGCACCTTGGGCTTGAGCGCCAGGGCGCGGGCGATGGCGACGCGCTGCTGCTGACCACCCGACAGGTGCCGCGGATAGGCTTCGGCCTTGTCGCTGAGCCCCACCCGGTCGAGCAGGTCGAGCGCCAGGCTCACGGCCTCGTCATGCGCCAGGCCCTGGATGGCGATCGGCGCCTCGATGATGTTCTCCACCGCCGTCAGATGCGGGAACAGGTTGAAGTTCTGGAACACCATGCCGATCCCGGCGCGGCGCTTGCGGATCGCCGGGTCCTTCAGCTCGTAGAGCAGCTCGCCACGCTGTTCGAAGGCGATGATCTCGCCATCGATCGAGACGAACCCGGCATCCGGCCGCTCCAGATGGTTGATGGTGCGCAGCAGCGTCGACTTGCCGGCGCCCGATGGCCCGATAATGGCGGTGACCTCGCCCGGCTCGATCGCGAGGCTGACCCCGTCCAGCGCCTTGAAGTCGCCAAAGCGCTTGGTGACGCGGCGGATATCGATGCGGCCCACGTCATGACTGTGCCGGTCGAAGGCGGCGAGCGGCGCCCGCTGCGTCACCGGGGTGGCACGCGCCGCGGCAATCGCCCTGGCGGTGCGGCCGGGGCCGAACAGCCGGCCGAACAGCGGCGCCTGCACTTCGCGCGTCGCCCCCTTGGCGAAATAGCGCTCGATGCCGAACTGCACGATCGACAACAGGCTCATGATGATGAGGTACCAGACCGTCGCCACCATCAGCAGCGGGATGACCTCGAGGTTCCGCTTGTAGATCACCTGCACGGTGTAGAAGAGCTCGGGCAGCGCCAGCACGTAGACGATCGAGGTGGCCTTGGCGAGGCCGATGATCTCGTTGAAGCCCGAGGGAATGATGGCGCGCATCGCCTGCGGCAGGATGATGCGCAGCGACTGCCGGCGCCACGAGAGCCCGAGCGCCGCCGCCGCTTCCTGCTGGCCCTGGTCGATCGACAGGATGCCGCCGCGGATGATCTCGGCCGAGAACGCCGCCTGGTTGAGGCTGAGCCCGATCACCGCCACCGCGAAGACGCTCAGCACCGAGGTGGTGCCGTACTGGGCGAACAGGATATCGGTGAACGGCACCCCGATATCGACCGTCGGGTAGAGGTAGCCGATATTGTTGAGCACCAGCAGCAAGACGATCAGCGGGATCGAGCGCAACAGCCAGATATAGGCCCAGGAGAGCCCCGACAGCAGCTTCGATTTCGACACCCTCGCGAAGGCCAGGAGCCCACCGATGAAGAAGCCGACAATGGTGGCCAGCAGCGTCAGCCACAGCGTGCGCCCCAGCCCGACCAGCACCGCGGGGTCGAAGAAGAACTGTGCGAAGACACCCCAGCCCCAGCGCTGATTGGTGAGGATCGAGTGCAGCGACACCGCGATCAGCAGCGCCGCCACCACGGTTCCCGCCACCCGCCAGGGGTGTTTGGCCGGGATCACGCGATAGCCGCTGGGGTCGGCGCGGCGCGAGACATCGAGGTCGGGGGCCGCGGAACTCACATCGGTCGTTGCCATGAGTGGTGCCTTCATTTCCTGATCATTTTATATAGTCTATCAAAATAATAGACTTATGAGTTTCACAGTCAAAGCACCGGCATCTGGAGTTCCGGCGCCGGAGAGTTTTGTTTGCCCACCGGGCTCATGGCAGGCGGACTATCTGTGCTCGGCGGTGGTGGGGCGTGGAGCCGCCCTCGCTTTCGCATTGGCACCGGGATGGATCGGCGCGGGAAGAACACCCCCCACCCTGTCCCTCCCCGCAAGGGGGGAGGAGACCAGAACACTGGCGCTAGTGAGGGCGTCTCCCTCCCCCTTGCGGGGAGGGGACAGGGGTGGGGGTACTCTTTCCGTACCGGCTCGTCGACCGCGTACCGGCCGGAGCTTGTGGCACCGTCTCGGCCACAACCTCGATCTGCACCTCCCCCCTTGTGGGGGAGGATGGGAGGGGGCCGTCTGTCTCAGTCAGCACCAACGAACTGAAACGCCCGCTCATCCGGCAAGCTGGCGCTCGCGCGCTGCCTTCCAGCCGCCTTCGGGCGGTGTCACCAGGGTCGGCACATAGCCGAGCGGCGGGGCGACGAGATATTTCTCGAACGGCAGCGCCCCGTAGATCTCCGGGTCGGCATCGAGTTCGAACAGCGGCGTGTAGCCCGCGGCGAGGTAGAGGTCGCGCGCTTCCGGCTGCCGGAACCCGGTGGTGAGATAGAGCCGGACATAGCCCTGCTGGAAGGCCTGCTGCTCCAGTTCGGACACCACGCGCCGGGCCAGTCCCTGGCGACGATGGTTCTCGTCGGTCCAGATCCGCTTGAGCTCGGCGGTCTGGTGATCGAAGCGCTTGAAGGCGCCACCGGCGATGGGAAAGCCGTCGCGCAGCAGCAACAGGAAATTGCCGTCGGGCGGCGCGAACAGTTCGGCCGGATAACGGTTCATCTCCTTGTCGGCGCTCTCGCCGAAATACTCGCCATAGCGCCGGTCGTATTCGGCGGTCAGCTGGGTCACCAGCGGTTCCGCCAGAGGATGGTCGGGGGTGGTGTAGTAGAAATAGTCGCTCATGCCGCTGCCGCCTCCGCGTTGGCGCTCAGAAACTCCTCGACCAGCTCCACCCAGTAGCGGGCGGCGATGGGGAGGATCTCGTCGTTGAAATCATAGTGTGGACTGTGGAGGTCGGCGCTCGGCCCATTGCCGACGAACAGGTAGGCGCCCGGCCGCTGCTCCAGCATGAAGGCGAAATCCTCGCTGGCGGTGATCGGCGGCAGCGTGCCGACCTTGCCCTGCCCCAGCCGCCGTTCCGCCACGCCGCGGGCGAAGGCGTTTTCGGCCGCATGGTTGACCAGCACCGGATAGCCGCGCGGCGCCGAGACTTTGGCGGTGGCGCCGAAGCTCAGCGCATGCGCCTCGGCCAGCGCCGCGATCCGCTGCTTGATCCGCTCGCGCACCGAGGCGGAAAAGGCGCGGACGGTGAGCCGCAGCTCGACGCTGTCGGGAATGACATTGGGCACGTTGCCGCCATGGATCGCCCCGACCGTCACCACCGCCGCCTCCAGCGGATCGATATTGCGCGAGACGATCGTCTGCAGCGCCATGATCAGCGATGCGGCCGCGACCACCGGATCGATCGCCTCATGCGGCCGCGCCCCATGGCCGCCCTTGCCGCTGATGGTGATGACCACCATGTCGACCGAGGCCATGGCCGGCCCGTCGATGAAGCGGAACTCGCCGGCCGGCACCCCCGGCCAGTTGTGCAGCCCGAACACCGCATCGACCGGAAAGCGCTCGAACAAGCCATCCTCGATCATCTTGCGGGCGCCGCCGCCATTCTCCTCGGCCGGCTGGAAGATCAGCCGCACGGTGCCCGAGAAATTGCGCGTCGCGGCAATCTGCTTGCCCGCCGCGAGTAGGATCGCGGTGTGCCCGTCATGCCCGCAGGCATGCATCACGCCGGGCGTCCGGCTGGCATAGGCGAGGCCTGTCGCCTCGGTGATCGGCAGCCCATCCATGTCGGCGCGAATACCGATGGTCCGCGCTCCCGGCCCGCGTCTCAGCGTCCCTACCACGCCGGTGCCGCCGATGCCGGTCGCCACCTCGTAACCCCAGCCATCGAGGAGTTCGGCGACCAACGCGCTGGTCTTTTTCTCCTCATAGGCCAGCTCCGGTTCGCTGTGCAGCCGACGCCGCAGCGCCACGAACTCGGCGGTGTCGGCTGCGCCGCTGCTCATTCGGCCGCTCCGGCCTTGGCCGCCGCCACGTCGGCGAAGCGGCTCACCGGGCGCGGCAGTTCGAGATGCTCGCGCAGTGTGGCGCCGATCAGCTCGCGCGAGTGGTAGCCGCGCCGCTCGAGGATCGGCAGCACCTCTGCCTCGAAGTCGTCGAGGCCCTGGGTGATGACCTGGAAGCCGAGCACGAACCCATCGGCCGCCCCCTGCTCCACCCACTCGATCAGCTTGCCCGCCACCACGTCCGGCGTGCCGATGAAATCGTTGCGCGGCGTGGTGTTTTCCAGCGCCACCTCGCGCAGCGTCTGGTTCTTCTCCTTGGCGATGCGCTTGATCCGGTCCGTGCCGGAGCGGAACTGGTTCTTGCCCAGTTCCCCCAGCTCGGGGAACGGCGCATCGAGGTCGTACTGGGTGAAATCGTGATGGTCGAAGAAGCGGCCGATATAGCGCAGCGCCTCGGTGACGCTGACCAGGTCGCGGATTTCGCGGTACTTGCGCTCTGCCTCCTCGGCGGTCGAGCCGACGATCGGCGAGATGCCGGGGAACACCTTGAGGTCGTCGGCGCGCCGGCCATGCGCCACCGCGCTGGCCTTGAGCTTCTGCGTCAGTTCCCGGTTCTCGGGGATCGAGGCGCCATTGGCGAACACCGCGTCGGCGTGCCGGCCGGCCAGCGCAATGCCATCGTCCGAGCCGCCGGCCTGGAACAGCACCGGCTGGCCCTGCGGCGAACGCTCGAGGTTGAGCGGGCCTTCGACGCTGTGGAACTGCCCCTTGTAGTTGACCCGATGGAGCTTCGAGAAATCGGCGTATTGCCCGGTCTCGCGGTTGCGCACGAACGCATCGTCGTCCCAGCTGTCCCACAACCCCTTGACCACGTCGATATGCTCGCCGGCGATCTGGTAGCGCAGCGCATGCTCGGGGTGCTTGTCGCGGCTGTAATTCTTGGCCGAGCCCTCGAGCGGCGAGGTCACGGCGTTCCAGCCGCCCCGCCCCTTGCTGATCGCATCGACCGAGCCGAACTGCCGCGCCACGGTGAACGGGTCGGAGTACGACGTGGAGAGCGTGCCGACGAGGCCGATCCGCTCGGTGACCGCGGCGAGCGCCGAGAGGATGGCGATCGGCTCGAACCGGTTGAGGAAATGCGGGATCGACACTTCGTTGATGTAGAGCCCGTCGGCGATGAAGGCGAAGGCGATGCCGGCCGCCTCGGCCTGCTTCGCGGTCCGCACGTAATAGTCGAAATTGACGCTGGCATCGGCCGGAACGCTTGGGTGCTTCCAGGCATTCATGTGCCCGCCCGGGCCCTGCAGCATGATGCCGAATGGGATGCGCTTGCTCATCTTGGAGTTTCCTTGGCTGGATCAGGCGGGAATGGCGACACGGCCGGCGGCGGCATAGGCCGCGGCCAGCAGCTCGACCGCTTCGAGCCGGCTGTCGCCCTGGTTGAACAGGTCGACGATGAACTCGGCGATGCCGAGCCGGTCGCTCAGCCGGTCGAGCTCGTTCAGCAGGTCGCGCGGCGCACCGGTGACAATGCTGGGGGTCGCGGGCTCGGTCCGGTAGTCGGCGACCCCGGCCTGGCGCGCGAACTCCCTCGCCTGCTCTTCGCTGCCGACGGTCACGCTCTGCCGCCCGGCAATATGGAGCTTCAGCGGCCGGAACTTGTCGCCCTGCGCCCTGGCCTCGTTGCCGTCACGGGTGAGGATGGCTGCAACCGCCACCACCGGCGGACGGCCGGTAAGCTGGCGATAACGCTCGACCGAGGCGGCGAGCAGCGCCTCGTCGCCATTGAGATGCCGGGCGAAGACGAACCCCCAACCCCGCCCGGCCGCCAGCTCGCCGCTGTCGACGCTGGCCCCCAGCAGGAAGCGCTCCGGCGCGGCTGCCGGCGCCGGCGTCGCCTTGGCTCGGTCATTCCCCTGCGTCCCGTCTAGGAACGTCGTGAGGTCGCCGAGCAGGCGATCGAAATCGAGCGTCCTCCCCGCCTCGCGCTCGCTCTGCAATGCCTTGGTGGAGAACGGCAGGCCGCCGGGCGCCTTGCCGACGCCGAGGTCGACCCGCCCCGGCGCGATGGCGGCGAGCGTGTTGAAACTTTCGGCCACCTTGTAGGGGCTGTAATGCTGCAGCATCACGCCGCCCGATCCGATGCGGATGCGCCGCGTGCCGGCCAGCAGCCAGGCGATCACCAGTTCCGGCGCGGAACTGGCGAGTTCGGCGGTATCGTGGTGCTCAGCCACCCAGAAGCGGTGAAAGCCCCGCCGCTCGGCGGCCTGCGCCAGCGCCAGCGTGCGCTGCAGCGCCTCATGGGCGGTTTCGCCTTTGGCGATCGGGCTCTTGTCGAGCAGGCTCAGTCTGTAGCTCATGGCGAGGGCCTCACGGATGGATGACGGGGATGCCGTGGCGCTCGGCGAGCGTCGCGAGAATGGCGCTGGCGCCGGCGGCGAAGGCATGGCCATTGGCGATGCCGGTGGCCGAAGCGCTGGTCTCGCCGGCCGGTAGCACCAGCACCGGCAGGGCCTGGTTGGCCTCGCCGATCGCCGCGATCACCGCCTGCCGCGGGCGCGGGAAGCCGATCCGTTCGATCGTCAGCTTGTCGCGCACCTCGGGGTGGTGGCCCAGCACGCCCTCGACCAGGGCGCCGTGCCGGCAGAAGAAGGTCTGCCCCGGATAGGCGGCATCCTCGAAGCTCGCTTCGAGCAGGTAGAGCGTGGCCTTTTCGCGTGCCGGCACCATGGTCTCCATTAGTCTAGTAATTCTATGGACAATAGAGATACATACGCGCCAAAGCGAGGCGCCGGAGGCACAGAACTTTGCCTTCTGGGCGCATGCTGGGAAAAACTATGTCCTTTGCGGCGCTGGACGAGCCGAACGGCTTTCCCTCTGCTTGGGACGCACAATGAGAGGCAGGAATGCAGCAGCACATTGCAGTCATCGGCGGCGGGATCGGCGGCCTGTCGCTCGCCTGGGCGCTGGTCAGGCGCGGCGCCCGCGTCTCGCTCTACGAGCAGGGGCCGATCCCCAATCCGATCGGCTCGTCCTTCGACGAGCACCGCATCACCCGGCATACCTATGGCGGGCTCAGCGGCTATGGCGCGCTGATGCCGCATGCCTTCCGCACCTATGAGGCGCTGTGGCGCGACCTCGGCGAGACCCACTATCTGCCGACCAACCTGCTCTATGTCGCCCGCCGCGCCTCCGACTGGTACGCCGCGACCTCCGGCGAGCTCGACGCCATGGGCATCGCGCACCGGTCGGTCTCGTCGGCGGAGATCGCCGCCCGCCTGCCGATGCTGCGCCCCGACGGCATCACCGAGGCATTCGAAGCCGAGGGCGCCGGCATGCTGTTCGCGAGCCGCATCGTCACTGCCCTGGCGCGGTGGCTCGACGAGGCCGGGGTGGCGCTCCACCCGCATAGCCGGGTGAGCGATGTCGATGCCGAAGCCGGCCGCTTCACCGTCAACGGCGAGCGCCGCTCGGCCGATATGGTCGCCATCGCCGCCGGCGCCTGGCTGCCGGCCATCTACCCCGCGGCGCGGCCTCGCCTCACCCCGTCGCGCCAGGTGATGCTGTATCTCGAGCCGCCCGCCGAGCTCGCCGCCGCCTGGGCCGCAGCGCCGGTGCTGGTCGACCAGGGCCTCACCCATGGCGGCTACATCCTGCCGCCGCGCGGCGGCACCCGGCTGAAGCTCGGCGACCATGTCTTCACCCGGCGCGGCGACGGCTCGGACGACCGCATCGCGACCGCCGAAGATGTGGCGGTGGTCACCACCGCGGCCGGCGAGATCTTCGCCGGCTTCGAGCGCTACCGGCTGCTCGAGGCCAAGGTCTGCTACTACACCGTCACCGACGACGAACGCTTCGTGGTCGAACCGATCGGGACCAAGGGCTGGCTGCTCAGCGCCTGCTCCGGCCACGGCTTCAAGCTGGGCCCGCTGATTGCCTCAGGGCTCGCCGATGCGATTGTCGGCAAGCGCGATGCGGCAGAAGTGACGGCCTGGGCGGCGGGGAAGGGTTAGCGGCACCCACTGAAACCGGCAGTCGGCGTCCCTCTCCCCTGAGGGGGAGAGGGTAGTGCAGCTGGACCGATAGGTCCGCAGCGAAACTAGGGTGAGGGGTTCAGCTTCTCAGCGAGCGCCTATTGCGTCGCTGCCCCCTGCAAGCCCCCCACCCTCGATGTCATCCCTGCGAAAGCAGGGACCCATTCATCAGCTGGCGCGGGCGGTGAGTTGGGTCCCTGCTTTCGCAGGGATGACAGCTGGTGGGTAGGTCCAGGGCCGAGCCCGAGCACCAGGTTGGCGCAACCTAATCGCTGGCCAGCCCCCTACCCCGCCGCCACCTGGCTCGCGCCATGAAACCCCACGGTGAACTCGTTCGACACCGTCTCCGACAGCGTCCGTCGCCGCGTGTCGATCCCCAGCGCCGGGAACAGCAGTTCCGCCACCCGGTAGGCTTCCTCGAGATGCGGGTAGCCCGAGCCGATCACCAGCTCGATGCCGGCCTCCTGGTATTCGCGGAGCCGCTCCGCCACCTGCTCGGGGGTGCCGACCAGCGCCGTGCCGGCGCCGTTGCGCACCAGCCCGAGCCCGGCCCAGAGGTTCGGCGCCACCACCAGGTTGCCGCGCCCGTTCTGGATCAGCTCGGACATTCGGCGCTGCCCCACCGAATCCATCTGCTTCAGGAACCGCGCCTGCGCCACGGCGATCTGTTCGTCGGAGACTTTCGAGATCAGCCGGTCGGCTGCTGTCCAGGCCTCGGCCTCGGTCTCACGCACGATGAAATGCAGCCGGATGCCGAAGCGCAGGGTCCGGCCCTTCGCCGCGGCGCGCCGGCGCACCGCGGCGATCTTTTCGGCCACCTGCGCCGGCGGTTCGCCCCAGGTGAGGTAGGTGTCGACCTGTTCGGCAGCCAGCTCCTGCCCGGCTTCCGACGAGCCGCCGATATAGAGCGGCGGGTGCGGGGGCTGGCCCCGCGGGGGGGGGGGGCCCCCCCCCCCCCCGCCGTAAAGCTTGCCCTTCAAAACCCCCCCCTCGCCCCCCCCCCGGCCGCGGCGGAAGGGGAGGTAATCGCCCGGCCCCCCCCAGCCCCCCGCCTGCCGGCGGGGAAAGGCCCCCCCCGCGCGGTCCCCCCCGCTGTCCCCCCCCCCCCCCATCCACAGCACACACCCCCCGC
>Ga0066256_1000326_pt1 | contig 169439 bp, 146 predicted proteins | sample ThiBio_1000_biof_FD_87107 | JGI IMG/M metagenome (GOLD analysis project Ga0066256, IMG submission 87107) | Wastewater bioreactor microbial communities from Cape Town, South Africa - Thiocy_expt_1000_biof (version 2) | ecosystem: Engineered > Bioreactor > Thiocyanate-remediating >...
CGGAATTCCCGCGCTCGTCCGACCACCCCGACCCCGTGGCGCCCACGGGACACGGCGACCATCCATGTCGCACTCCCCCGACCGGGTCGCAGACAGCCCCGCACGCGGTCGACAACCCCGACCCCGTGGCGACGGCACACGGCGACCGTCCGCGTCGCGCTCCCCGGCCGTTTCGTGTGCGACGTACCCTCGCGCGATGACACGGGCCCCTGACCTGCGACGACGCGGCTGTCACCTCCTCTCGGGCGCGTCGCACACGATGCATCTCAGCCGCAAGGGTGCGGCACCGTTGCCCCTGTGCCCCGTCCGCGCCGCATCCTGCGCGGCGGTGCCACATCCTCCGCGGCTGCCGGATCGCCCGGCCACCGGCACCCGGCACCCGGCACCCAGCACCCGGCACCGGGCACCGGGCACCGGGCACCGGGCACCCAGCAAGCACCCGCACCGGCACCAAGCCCCCGGCACCGATGGCGGCAGCGGCGCTCAGCCGAGGCCGCTGTACCCGTGCAGCGAGTTCGCGAACTGGTTGATGATCCAGTAGTTGACGATGATCGACAGGAACCCGGCGACCGAGAACCAGGCGGCCCGGCGCCCCTCCCAGCCCCGCGTGGCCCGCGCGTGGAGGTACGCCGCGTAGATCACCCAGGTGACGAAGGTCCAGACCTCCTTGGCGTCCCAGCCCCAGAACCGGCCCCACGCGTGCTCGGCCCAGATGGCGCCCGAGACGAGCGTGAAGGTCCACATGACGAAGGCGACCGCATTGATCCGGTAGGCGAGCCGCTCCAGCGACTCCGGCGCCGGCAGCGACGCCACGATCCGTCGGCCCCAGGCCGCCCGCGGCTGCGTGCCGCGGCTCTCGTACCGGTCCTTGACGAGCTGGAGCGCGCTCGTGACGGCGCCGACGGTCGAGAGACCGACGGCCGACGTCGCGATCGAGACGTGGATGACGAGCCAGTAGTTCTGCAGAGCCGGCTGCACCGAGGCCGGGTCGAGGTAGAGCACCGTGAGCGCGAGGAAGAGGAACAGAACGGCCAGCCCGGCGAGGAACGTGCCGAGGTAGCGCACGTCGGTCCGGCGCTGGATGGCGAGGAACACCACGGACGCCACGAGCACGGACATGAGCGTGAACTCGTACATGTTCGCCCACGGGACGCGGCCCGCCGCGATGCCGCGCGTCACCACACCGGCGAGCAGCAGCGCCGTCCCGGCGAGGAACGTCGACATGCCGATCCCGGCGGCGCGCCGCGACACCGCACCGGGCACGGGGTCCGACGTGGAGCCGGCGTCCGCCGCGTCGACGACCACGTCGATCCCGGCGTCCCGGCCGAGCGAGCCACCCGCGGCAGCCTCGTCCGCGCCGCCGGCACCGACGCCGACGAGGGAACGGGCCCGAGTCGGCCGCACGGGCGCCCGCCGGGTCAGGTCGATCGCGAAGCTGACGGCCGAGATCAGGTAGGCCGTCAGTGCGAACGTGACGAAGTAGAGGCTGAGCTGACCCGTCATGAGGACTCCTCGTCGGCGGTGGCCGCGGTGGTGGCGGCGGTCGAAGCAGTATCGGTCGCAGCGGTCCGCGGCGCCGTCCGGGCCCAGCCGGTCACGCGCTGGAGCTCCCTGGCGAGCCCGGGGTCGTCGCCGCGGGCCAAGGCCGCGGCGGTGCCAACTGTACGGCCCCGCGGGTCGAGGCCGAGGCGCACGAACACCCGGCGGCGCGGCAGGAACAGGGAGCCCGTCAGCCCGACGATGGCGGCGAGCGCGAACCCGAGCACCCATCCGAGCGTCGGGTCGTAGCGCAGGTCGAGGCCGACGAACCGGGGCAGCGACTCGAACGTCACGGTGCCCAGCCCGTCCGGCAGGTCGACCGTCTCCCCCGGCCGGACCTCGACGCGCACGGGCGCCGTCGTCGTGCTGCCGGCCCCGTCGTCGATCTCGCGGACCGACTGCGTCATCCGCGACGTGTCGAGCTGGTAGACGTTCTGCGGCACCCCGAGGTCGAGGCCCAGGTCACCGGACCAGACCTCGAGCAGGAGCGCCGGGTCGTCCGGCGTCGGCGCGGTGGAGTCGGCGAACGCGCCGTCGTCGATGATCTGGGCCGCGGGCAGGAACCAGCCGTTGAGCCCGATCTGCGTGCCGGTCGAGGTGTCCGCGACCTTGACGACGCCGTGCGAGACGTAGCTCGTGTTGCTGGTGGGGATGAACGGGACGGTGGCGGAGAAGGCGAGCTTGCCCGCCGCGTCGTGCACCTGGATCTTCGGCGCGTAGCCGTTCCCCATGAGGTAGACGCTCGCACCGCCGACGCGCAGCGGCTCGTTCACCTTGATCGACGCGGGGCGCTCCGCCCCGTCGGCGTCGATCACCGCGACGTCCGCGCGGAAGTCGTCGGCCTGCCCGTTCGGCAGGAACACGGCGTGGAAGGAGTCCAGCCGCAGCCGGAAGTCGCCGAGCGAGTCCTCGTCGAACCAGGCGCCCGTGTCGAAGGAGTCGTAGGCGAGGCGCGAGTTCGCGAAGGTCTCGCCCTCGACGATGATGACCTGACCGCGGTAGTGGACGAGCGACCCGTACGCCATCGAGACGAGCAGGCCGACGAGCGCGAGGTGGAACACGATGTTGCCGACCTCGCGCAGGTAGCCGCGCTCCCCGGAGATGCTGACGACGCGGGCGTCGCCGGAGCCGACCGACTCCTCCCGCAGGCGATACCCGCGCAGCCCGCGGCGCGCCTGCGCCACGGCGTCGTCCAGGGGGAGCCCGGACGCGAACGCCGTGTGCGCCGGGAACCGGGTGAACCGGCGCGGCGCGCGCGGCGGCGGCTGTCGCAGCACGCGCGCGTGCTCGAACGCGCGCGGCACGATGCAGCCGACGAGGCTGATGAACAGCAGCAGGTAGATCGCGGCGAACCACGGCGACGTATAGACGTCGAACAGCGAGAACCGGTCCAGCCACGGCGCGAGCGACGGGTGGTCGGTGAAGTACTGCGCGACGCCGGCCGCGTCCTGGAGCCGCTGCGGCAGCACGGCCCCGGGCACGGCCGCGATCGCGAGCAGCATGAGCAGGAGGAGCGCGACGCGCATCGAGGTGAGCTGGCGCCAGCCCCACCGGCCCCACTCGCGCCAGCCCCAGCCGGTGCCGCGCGCCACGGTGGCGCCGGCGCCGTCCCCAGCACCGTCGCCCGCGCCGGGCGCCGCACCCCCGTCTGCCGCACCCTCGTCCGGCGCCGCGGCCGCCTCGGTCTCGGCCTCCCCGATGACGACGAGGCCCTCGGGCCGATATCCACCGCGCCGGGCCATCAGACCACCGTCACGAACCCGCCGACCCAGCCCTGGACGACGGCGATGAGCCGTCCCCAGACCCCGGTGACGAGAGCGAGCCCGACGAGGACGAGCATGGCGCCGCCGATCCGCATGATCGCGAGACGGTGCCGGCGCAGGAACGACATGGCACCCGCGAACCGCTGGAACGCGAGGGCGAGGAGGAGGAACGGCAGCCCGAGGCCGAGGCAGTACACCAGCGCGAGGATCGCGCCGCGGGCGGGCGACCCCGTCGGCAGGGCGAGGATCGTGATGGCGGCGAGCGTCGGGCCGATGCAGGGGGCCCAGCCGAGGCCGAACGTCACCCCGAGCAGCCCCGCACCCGCGAGGCCCGTGCGCGGCGCGAGCCGCAGCCGCCGGTCCTCGGCGAGGAACGGGATCCAGCCGAGGAACGCGAGGCCCATGAGGACGACGACGACCCCCAGCACGCGCGTGACCACGTCGAGCCACGGGGTGAGGGCGACGCCGATCTGCACGAACACGAGGCTGAGCCCGACGAACACGACCGAGAACCCCGCGACGAACAGCAGCACGCCGGCGAGCAGGCGACGCTTCGCCCGTCCCTCGGCGCCGCCGATCGTCTCGAGGTCCGCGCCGGCCATGCCGCCGACGTACCCGAGGTAGCCGGGGACGAGCGGCAGCACGCAGGGCGAGGCGAACGAGACGAGGCCGGCGAGCAGGGCGACGGGCAGCGCGACGAGGAGCGGTCCGGACAGGACCGTCTCCTGGAACCACGCGCCGAGGCCGTCCACGACTACCCCCGCGAGGACTCGGCGAGGACGTCGTCGACGAGACCGCCCAGCGTCGCGGCATCCGTGAGTCCGAGCACGCGCGCGGCCGGGCGGCCCTCGCGGTCGAGCACGACGGTGGTCGGGTACGCGCTGAGCGGCACCACGCCCTGGAGGGCGGACACGGCGGAGGCGTCGGAGTCCTCCAGCATCGGGTAGGTGATGCCGAAGCTCTCGGTGAAGGAGGCGACGCGGTCGGCGTCGTCGCGGGCGTTGATCCCGACCACCCGCAGGCCCCGGTCGGCGTAGTCCGTGGCGAGCGCCGCCAGGTCGGGCGCCTCGACCCGGCACGGCGGGCAGTCCGCGTACCAGAAGTTGAGGAGCACGACGTCGCCCCGGTAGTCGGCGAGGTCGAGCTCGACACCGTCGAAGGTGACGCCCGCGAGCTCGACCGCCTCCGTCCGGTCGGCCGGCGCGAACAGCGTGATGCTGCCGTCGCCGGCCTGGTAGCCGGCCTCGGCGACCTCCGGGTCGTCCGCCGGAGCCGACGAGCCGGAGCAGCCGGCGAGCAGCGTCGCGACGGCGAGGAGCGCTGCCGCCCCGGTCGCGGCCGTCCGCCGACGGGCGCCGCTACGCACCGGGCACCGCCGACGCACCCGGCAGGAGGGAGGCGGCCGGCTCGGAGTAGGTGTGGTCGACGAGGCGGTCGCCGTCGAACGTGAGCGACGTGACCGACGCGAGGGAGCACTCCCGGGAGCGCGGGTCGTGCCACAGCGGCTTGCCCTGGAGCGCGCGACGCACGGCCCAGATCGGGGACTGGTGCGACACGAGCACGGCCTCGTGCCCCTCGGCGACGCGACGGGCCGCGGCGACGGCGGCGAGCACGCGGTCGCGCTGCTGCGCGAACGGCTCCCCCCAGGACGGCGAGAACGGGTTGTAGAGGTACCGCAGGATCGCGGGATCGAGCAGCTCGCGCACGCCGGCGCCGGCCAGCCGGCGCCCCTCCAGGACGTTGTCCGCCTCGATCAACCGGTCGTCGGTGGCGACCTCGAGGCCGAGCGCGCGGGCCAGCGGCGCGGCCGTCTCCTGCGCCCGCTGCAACGGGGACGCCACGACGTAGGTGACGTCGTGGCCGTCGCCCGGCCCGGAGCCGGGGGACGTGAACGCCTCCGCGACGAGTCGCGCCATGGCGTGGCCTCGCTCCGACAGCCCGTACCCGGGCAGGCGTCCGTAGAGGATGCCGTCGGGGTTGTGGACCTCGCCGTGGCGCACGAGGTGGACGGTGGTACGCGGCATCCGACTAGTCTCGCACCCCCGGCGGACCCCTGGGCCCGGCGGCGACCGCCCCGTGGACGACCGCGACCCGACGGCCGGCGTCGGCGTCGGCTCGCTACGGCAGGACGGCGGGCTCCGAGATCTCGAGGCCGGCGGCGTGCAGGGTCGAGCGCATGACGTCGCCGAGCGCGTGGAGCTGCTCGGGGGTCACGACGTCCACCAGCCGCGCCCGCACCGAGGCCACGTGCCGGGGCGCGGCCTCGGCGAGCAGCGCCCACCCCTCGGGGGTGATGCGGGCGAGGACGCCGCGGCGGTCGTCCCGCGCGGGCAGCCGCTCGACGAGGTCGGACCGCTCGAGCCGGGCGATCGTGTGCGTGACCCTGCTGCGGGAGTGCGCCACCTGCTCGGCGAGCTCCGCCATCCGCACGCCCTCGCACCCGGCCTCCGACAGCCGCACGAGGAGCTCGTACTCCGCCATCGACAGGCCGACCTCGAGCTCGAGGTCGGTGCTCAGCGCCCGCATGAGGAACGTCATGCCGGTGATGGTCGCGCGCCAGTCGCGCTGCTGCCCCGGGTCGAGCCAGTGGGGCTCGACGTCGCCGGCCCCGTCGATCGGCACGGGTGCCTTGCCGTGGTCGGCGACGAGCATCAGGACCGTCCTCTCCCGCGGGTGGCCGCGAATGCGAGCGGGTGTCCACGCCACGGTAACGACGGCGCGGGGCCTCCCCCTCAGCCCTTGGTCCTAGGCGGGCCGGGGACGGCCGCGGCGCGGGGGCGCCGGCGAGCGCGGACGGGTGAGGTCGCTCACACTCGGCGCGAATGGTTGTCCCTACAACCGAATGGTGCTAGAACTTGAGTGTTCAATCAGTCGGCCGCGCGCCGACCCGCACTCGCTCGAGGAGCAGCCATGACCATCCCCGCCGGCACCTATGCCATCGACGCCTCGCACTCCGAGGTCGGCTTCACCATCCGTCACGCCGGGATCGCGAAGGTCCGCGGCGTCTTCAACGAGTTCGACGGCCAGATCGTCGTGGCCGACGACCTCGCGACGTCCTCGGCCACCGCCACCATCAAGGCGGCCTCGGTCGACACGGGCAACGAGCAGCGCGACGGCCACCTCAAGTCCTCGGACTTCTTCAGCATCGACGTGAACCCGGAGTGGACGTTCGCCTCGACGGCCGTCTCCTTCAGCGGCGAGGAGGGGACGCTCACGGGCGACCTCACCATCAACGGCGTCACCAAGCCGGTCACGCTGGAGGTCGAGTACAACGGCGCCGCCAAGGACGCCTACGGCAACGACCGGATCGGCTTCTCCGCCGAGACCGAGCTCGCCCGGTCCGACTTCGGGATCACCTGGAACGCGCCGCTCGAGGCCGGCGGCCTCCTGCTCTCGGACAAGGTGAAGATCGCCATCGAGATCTCGGCCGTCAAGCAGGGCTGAGCACCTCCCCGGGGACGGCCCCCGTCCCGGCGCGCGACGCGCCGGGACGGGGGCCGTCCTTCGTCACGTCGGGGCGCGCCTCAGCGCAGCGCCGCCTCCACGACGGCCCGATCGAGCCGCCAGTGCCCCCGCTCGTGCCCGTCGACGAGCACCACCGGCACCAGCTCCCCGTAGGCGTCGAGCAGGTCGGGCGAGGAGTCGACGTCGACGCTCGCCCAGCCCACCCCCGTCGCCGCCGTCACGGCGTCCAGCACGGCGTGCGCGTCGGCGCACAGGTGGCAGCCGGCGCGCTCGACCAGCAGCACCCTGACGTCGGTCCCGTTCACGCGCCAACCCTAGGACGAGCCCGCGGCGCGCCGGCGCCGCCGGGCCCGCGCGACGTGACGTAGATCATCAGACGCATGTTCTTGGCTGGTACGCCCGGAATCTTCACATCCCGGGGCCCCACTTATCTCCCGAGAAGGATACGATCTCTCCTCATGACGACCCTTGAGGACTCGACCACCCCGCTCGCCGAGATCGGCTCGCTCATCCGGGGCGCCCGCCAGAACAAGGGCCTGACCCAGGCGCAGCTCGCCGAGCGGCTCAGCACCTCCCAGAGCGCCATCGCGCGCATCGAGCAGGGCAGTCAGAACCTCTCGGTCGACATGCTCGCGCGCATCTCCGCCGCGCTCGACGCCGGCCTCCTGCCCATCGCGAACACCCCGCAGCGCCCGACGCACCTGCGCGTCCACGGCGGCCGCACGCTGTCGGGCACCATCACGGTCAACTCCTCCAAGAACGCGGCCGTCGCGCTGCTGTGCGCGTCGCTGCTCAACCGCGGGCGCACGGTGCTGCGCGGCGTCGCGAACATCGTCGAGGTCGACCGGATCGTCGCGGTCCTCCAGTCGATCGGCGTCGAGGTCGAGTGGGTCGAGGGCAGCCGCGACCTCGAGATCCGCCGCCCGGCGGAGCTCGACCTGTCCGGGATCGACGACGACGCGGCCCGGCGCACCCGCTCGATCATCATGTTCTTCGGCCCGCTGCTCGGCCAGCAGCCGACGTTCGAGCTGCCCTACGCCGGGGGCTGCGACCTGGGCACGCGCACCGTCGAGCCACACATGATCGCGCTGCGCCCGTTCGGCCTCGACGTGACCGCGAGCGCCGGCGAGTACCGCGCCGTCGTGGCGCCCGACGACGGCGAGCCGGTCCGCGTCGTGCTGACCGAGCGCGGCGACACCGTGACCGAGAACGCGATCATGGCGGCCGCCGGCCGGGACGGCGTCACGGTCATCCGCAACGCCTCCCCGAATTACATGGTCCAGGACCTGTGCTTCTACCTCGAGCTGCTCGGCGTCGAGATCGAGGGCATCGGCTCGACGACGCTCACGGTCCGCGGCCGCAGCCACATCGACGCCGACGTCGAGTACCACGTCTCCGAGGACCCGGTCGAGGCGATGAGCCTGCTCACGGCCGGCATCGTGACGGACTCCGAGATCACCGTCGCGCGGGTGCCGATCGAGTTCATGGAGATCGAGCTCGCGGTGCTGTCCGAGATGGGCCTGCGCTACTCCCTCTCCCCCGAGTACATGGCGCTCAACGGGCGGACGCGACTCGTCGACATCACGGTCCACCCGAGCGAGCTCAAGGCGCCGATCGACAAGATCCACCCGATGCCGTTCCCCGGGCTGAACATCGACAACCTGCCGTTCTTCGCGCTCATCGCCGCGTGCGCCGACGGGCACACGACGATCCACGACTGGGTGTACGACAACCGCGCCATCCACCTCACGGACCTCACGCGCCTCGGCGCCAACGTCCGGCTGCTCGACCCGCACCGGCTCGACGTCGACGGCCCGACCCACTGGTCCGGCGCCGAGATCAGCTGCCCGCCGGCGCTGCGCCCGGCCGTCGTCATCCTGCTCGCGATGCTCGCGGCCAAGGGCACGTCGGTGCTGCGCGGGGTCGACATCATCCGTCGCGGGTACGAGCAGCTCGCCGACCGGCTCATCGAGCTCGGCGCGCAGATCGACACCTTCCAGGACTGACTCCCGTCGCGGGCGCCGGGCCGTCGCGCGCCGGCCCGGCGGCGGTCAGTCCCCGCGACCGGCGAGCTCCGCCTCGACGCGCTCGACCTTCGCGTCGAGCTGGCCCGTGAAGCCCGGGCGGATGTCGGCCTTGAGCACGAGCGAGACGCGGTGCCCGTGGCGCCCGACGGCCTCGGTCGCGCGGCGCACCACGTCCATCACCTCGTCCCACTCCCCCTCGACCTCCGTGAACATGGCGGACGTGCGGTTGGGCAGCCCGGAGGCGCGCACGACCGCGACCGCGTCGGCCACCGCCTCGGCGACGGACTCGCCTGCACCGAGCGGGGCGACGGAGAAGGCAACGAGCATGGTTCCTACCTTTCGGCTCGTCGAACGTCGACGAGGTAGCCGGTGAAGCGGACATCATCCGTCTCGGGGTGCCAGCCGTCGGCGTCGGACACGTCGACGACCGATGCGGTGCCGGGGACCGGGACGTGCACGGGCGTCGCACCGACGCCGCTCGGGTCCGGCCCGAAGCCGCTGCTCACGGCCCTGATCCGCGTGACGACGCCGACCGTTGCCTCCGTGTCGTCCGGCAGCCCGCCGTGATGCTCCTCCCGGTGGGTCACGCGCCGGGCCGCGTCGTCGCCGAGGACGGAGGCCAACCACTCGCGATCCGGCTCGCTCAGCGTCCACGCGACGCGGGAGCCGACCGCGAACGGGTCGCCGCAGCACTGCATCTGCCACGCATCGACCCACACGAGGAGCATGCGACCAGCCTGCCACGCGCACGGTAGGATGCTGGGGATTCGTTTCCACGCGACGCACTTCTCCGGGACTCTCGGGCTCCACGTCGCGGTGGAGTCCGTCATCCCGTCCGAGTCGAGTGAGGTACCCATGGGTTCCGTCATCAAGAAGCGCCGCAAGCGCATGGCGAAGAAGAAGCACCGCAAGCTGCTTCGCAAGACGCGCCACCAGCGTCGCAACAAGAAGTGACGCCGTCCTAGCGACGACGAGCGAGGGCCCCGCCGGACATCGGCGGGGCCCTTGCGCGTTCCGGGCTCCCGCACCGGCCTCCCGGCCGGGCGACTCCGCCCCCGGGCGGGGCCTCGGCCATCCTCTCGGCGGAACCTCGCGCCCGCGGGGCTGAACCTCCCGACATCTCGCCCGCGGCCGTCGCGGCGCGGGGTACGGTCGGCGGGTGGCAACGGTGCGACACCTGCGGACGGGCGACCCTCTCGTCGCGCGCGTCCTGCGCACCCTCGCCGTGGCCGTCACCGGTGCGCTCGTCGTCGCGCTCGCCGGGGCGCCGATGCGACCGACGGCCCGGATCGACCTCTACCAGGACGGCGTCCACGTCGACGGCACCGGCCTCCTGCACGAGCTCCCGGCCGGCACCGCCGCCGTCTACCACCCGGGCTCGCGCGTGCTCGCCACGGCCGACGACGAGGCGAGCCTCGCGGTCGCGGCCGAACATCGCGCGTGGCTCGCGGCCGGTGAGACCTGCGGCACGGGGTCCGACGCCGAGGCCGTCGCGCAGGCGCTCCTCGACATCCACGCCCTCGTCGGCGCGCAGATCGAGGGCCGGGAGCCGCACGCCCCCGGCGCGGTGGTCGCGGGGTGGGAGGACCGCTGGCGCTACGTGTGGCCGCGGGACGCGGCGTTCGTCGCGGTCGCGCTGGCCCGGACGGGGCACTGGACGGACGCCGTCGAGATCCTCGCCTTCCTCGCCGACGCGACCGCCGAGCACGGCGACACGTTCGCCGCTCGCTACCTGCCGACCGGCGACGGGGTGCCCGACGCTCGCGCGGACCAGCTCGACGGCGCCGGGTGGATGCTCTGGGCCGCGGCCTCGGTCCTGGCCGACGACGCGACCGACGACCGCGTCGCCCTCGACGACGCGCGGCGGCACCTGCGTCCCCTCCTCGACCGGGCGACCGGCACCCTCCTGGCGGCGACGGCCGACGACGGCCACCTGCCGCCGCCGTCCTCCGACTACTGGGAGCGCGTGGAGACGGACCTGACGCTGGGGACGGCGGCCGTCGCGCTCGCCGGCCTCGAGGCGGCGCGAGAGCTGGCACCCGTCATCGGGACGCGGGACGCGACGGCGGCCGGGGTCCGCGCCGACCTGGTGCGGGAGGCCGTCGTCGACCGGTTCGGCCCCGACTTCCGGCGCTCCGGCGGCTCGGCGTTCACCGACGGGCGCGACGCGGCGACGGCGTTCCTCCTGCCCCCGATCGGCTCGGGGACCGAGGGCGCCGAGGACGCGTGGCTCGCCTCCGTCGCGGACATGTCGCGGGTCTCGGGCGGCGTCGCGCCGGGCGCGACCTGGCGGCACGACGGGATCTCCTGGACGCCGGAGACGACGCTGTACGCGCTGACCGCCGCGAGCGCGGGCGAGGAGGAGCTCGCGCGCGAGCTGATCGACTGGACGCTCGAGCATCGAACGGCCTCGGGGGCGATCCCGGAGAAGGTGCTGGCCGACGGGTCCCCCGCCGCCGTCGCGCCGCTGGCGTGGTCGGCGGCCAACCTCGTCCTCGCGGTGTGCGCGCTCGACGACCACCCGTGACCGACGCAACCCCACGTTCGCGGTCGTCCGCGTCGCTCCTCGCGCCGCCCGGGCTACCAGCCGGGGTCGAGCCCGCGGTGGGGGAACACCGCGTGGCGCGTGGCGACGATGGCGCGGTCCACGTCGTCGGCGGGGTCGTAGCCGGCCGAGAAGGGCCGCAGCGTCACCGTCTCCCCGTCGCCCCACATCAGCGGGGCTGGCAGCCCGCGCTCGGACACGTCGAGCCGCCAGCGCAGCGGCAGTCGCTGGCCAAGGTCGGGGTCGAGACCGGCGGCGACGGCGGCCAGGCCGGCCCACACGCGCGGCACCACCTCGACGACCGTGTACCCGCCGCCGCCCGTGGCGACCCAGCGCCCGGCGGCGAACCGGTCCGCGAGGTCGCGCATCATCCGCGCGCCGGCGAGCTGGTGGTCGACGCTCACCCGGAGGTTGGTCAGCGGGTCGCTGCCGTGCGCGTCGGCGCCGTGCTGGGAGACCAGGACGTCGGGCGCGAACTCCTCGACGAGCGGCGGCACGACCGCGTCGATCGCGCGCAGCCACGCGTCCCCGCGCGTCCGCGCCGGCAGCGCGACGTTGACGGCGAGCCCCTCGGCGCCGGGGCCGCCCGTCTCGTAGGGGAACCCGGTGCCGGGGAACAGCGTGAGGCCCGACTCGTGCACCGAGATGGTGAGCACGCGCGGGTCGTCCCAGAAGATGCGCTCGACGCCGTCGCCGTGGTGCGCGTCGAGGTCGACGTACGCCACGCGGCGCGCGCCGTTGTCGAGCAGCCAGCGGATCGCGACGCCGACGTCGTTGTAGACGCAGAACCCCGACGCCCTCGCCGGCATCGCGTGATGCATCCCGCCGGCGATCGACACCGCGCGCGGCACCTGCCCCGTCCAGACGCTGCGCGCCGCCGCGACGGTCGAGCCGACGATCCTGCTGGAGGCCGTGTGGATCTCGGGGAAGACCGGGTTGTCGTCGGTGCCGAGCCCGAACTCGGCCGACCGGATGCCGACCGCGCCCGCCTGCACGGCGGCGACGAAGGCCGGGTCGTGGACGAGCTCCAGCAGCTCGTCGGGGACGTCGGGGACGGGCACGTCGACGAGGCCGGGGATCCGCAGCCAGCGGACGAGCTCGCGCGTCAGCTCCAGCCGGATCGGCGCCATCGGGTGGCCGGGACCGAAGTCGTAGCGGGGAAGGTCGTTCGCCCACGCGAAACCTGCCGTCGGCCGGCGGACCAGCCCGCCGGCCGGGTGGAGCTGCGCTGTCTCGTGTCGCGTGGACGTCGTCATCCTCACCTCCGTGCGCTGCCCGCCAGGGTAGCCCGCCGCCGACGATGGACGCTGCCGCGGCCCGGGTGACAGGATCGCCCCACGCGCCGGCCCCACCCGGCCGGGGCGGACAGCAGATCGACCGACGACTCCGGAGGCATGCCGTGAAGCTCCTGCTGACGTCGGGCGGCGTCACGAACCCGACCATCCGCGCGGCGCTCACGGACCTCCTCGGCAAGCCGATCGAGGAGTGCAACGCCCTGTGCGTCCCGACGGCGCAGTGGGGGCACCCGATGTGCGGGCCGGCGTCGGTCCGCGGCCTGCTGGCAGCCGAACCGTCGTTCCGGCACCTCACGGGCCTCGGCTGGGCCTCGCTGGGAGCGCTCGAGCTCACCGCCCTGCCGTCGATCGGACGCGAGCGCTGGGAGCCGTGGGTCCGCGCGGCCGACGTGCTGCTGGTCGACGGCGGCGACGCGACCTACCTCGGCCACTGGCTGCGCGAGTCCGGGCTGGCCGACCTGTTCCCGACGCTGCCGGACACCGTCTGGGTCGGCGTCAGCGCCGGCAGCATGGTGATGACCCCGCGGATCGGCGACCTCTTCGTCGAGTGGGCCGGCGCCCCGGACGACCGGACGCTGGGCGTCGTCGACTTCTCGATCTTCCCGCACCTCGACGCGTTCCCCACGAACACGCTGGAGGCCGCCGAGCGCTGGGCAGCCGACATCGGCGGCCCCGCCTACGCGATCGACGAGCAGACGGCGATCCGGGTCGTCGACGGCCACGCGGAGGTGGTCTCCGAGGGGCGCTGGTTCCAGCTCAGGGCCTAGGGCTCGGGACGCCGGGACAGCGCCCAAGGGAGCGCTGTCATCTTCGCGCGACGACATCCGCCTGTAATCGGCGCACGTCTGGGGCAAGAGACAGGGTGAAGGAGGTTCCGATGCCCCGCGACGAGTCCTGGCTGCGCCGAATCTGGCTCGACCACGCCGATGCCGTGCACCGCTACGTCCGACGCCGGACGCCCTGGCTAGACGCCGACGACCTCACGTCCGAGACCTATCTCGTCACGTGGCGGCGACGCGACGACGTGCCCGATCACGCTCTGCCCTGGCTCCTGGGAACCGTTCGCAACCTCATCGGCACCCGCCTGCGGGCGCAGGGGCGCGAGCGGGACCTGCTCTCGATCCTCCCGACCGAGCACGCTGCCGCGCAGGACGTCGCGACGAGCACGGCCGACAGGCTCGACCTGCTCGACGCCTGGCACGACCTCGAGCCCTCCGACCGCGAGGTCTTGGCGCTGGTGGCGTGGGAAGGCCTGAGCAACGCCGACGCCGGCGCCACCCTCGGCCTCTCGGGTCCGACGTTCGCCGTCCGGCTCCATCGAGCGCGGTCCCGTCTGGAGAGCCAGCTCTCCCGCGAGAGCACCCCCGATGGCACTCGCACCAGGAGGACGTCATGAGTCACTCGAACGAAGCCATCCGTGTACTGGACCCCGCGCCCGAGCCGACGTTCGTCCCCACCGACACGGCGTTCGCCAACCTGTGGGCCCGGTGTCTGCGGGACGAGGGTTCGGACGTGGGCGCGCCGACATCCGCTCCGGCGCCCGCCCGCTCGTCTCGTCGACTCGTGCGGATCGTCGCGGCGGCCGCGGTCGTCGCGACCGCCGTCGCGCTCTGGCCGACTGGCCCATCCGCCCCGGTCGCGCACGCCGGCTGGGTCCCCCATCCGACACTCGTGGCGCTCGCCGACCTCTCGCCCTGGATCGAGCAAGCCTGCGCCTCCGAGGATCCGGACACATCGGGTCACGCCGGGGAACCCGCCTTCGACGACGTCCAGCCCGTCCTCGCCGAGCGTCGCGGCGACGTCGTCCTCCTCCTTCAGGCTGGGAGCACGGGGTGGACCGCCTGCGTGCAGCCCCAGACGGGATGGGGCGGCTCTCTGGCCCACGCGGCCACCACCCCGCTCGACGCGCTGGACACGGTCGCGAGTCTCGTCGTCACGACGCAGTCGCACACGCCAGCCGCGGGTCGCGGCGGTATCGCGTGGACCTCCGTGCTGCTCGCAGCGCAGGTCGATCGGAGCGTGGCCCGAGCGGAGGTCGTGCTCGCCACCGGGTTCCGCGTGGAGGCGACTGTCACCCAGGGCTACCTGGCCGCGTGGTGGCCGCTGGACGGAGCGACCCTTCCCGGTGACCCCGCCGATCTCGGCGAGCTGGTCCTGCGCGACGACGCCGGGAACGTCCTGCGAACGATCACCCTGTCGGGCTGACGGCTCCCGGCGACGGCTCACTCGGTGATCTCGTACCTGCCCCCACCGTCGGGGAGCAGCTCGAGCACGACGCGCAGCTCGCCCTCGCCGTCCCGGGCCACCGCCCGGTAGGCGAGCCGGGTGTTGCTGAGGTCGTCGACGACGACGCGGGCGCGCACGAGCCACGGGTACCGCCGACGCAGGCCGATCAGCTCGCGGTGGACGTCGAGCAGCCACGTCTCGCCCGCCAGCTCGGCCGGGTCGGCGGGCAGCGCCGGGCGCACGGCGTCGTCGCCGCCGAGCCGGTCCTCCTTGACGGCCTGCCAGCCCAGCTCGTCGCCGTAGTAGATCGACGGGATGCCGCCGACGGTCGCGAGGATCGCGAGCGCGAGGGAGCTCCGGTCCACCCCGACCTGGCTCGCGATCCGCGTGACGTCGTGGTTCCCGACGAAGGTCATCGGCACCATCGACGCGAGCAGGTCCTCGTGGCGGCGCAGGGTCCAGTCGAGCTCGAAGAAGTTCTCGGATCGCAGGCCGCTCCAGATCGCCTTCCACAGCTCGTACTCGGTGACCGAGTCCAGCGTCGCGCGCTCGGCGTACGCCGCGTAGTCGCCGTGGATCATCTCACCGACGATCCACGCGTCCGGGTGGTCGGCCCGCACCCGCGGCAGCACGGCGGCCCAGAGCTCCGGGTCGACGGCGTAGGCGGCGTCGAGGCGCCACCCGTCCGCACCGGCGGCGAGCCAGAAGGACATGATCCCCGCGACCCAGTCCTGCACGGCCGGGTTCGCGTGGTTGAGGGCGACCAGCGAGCCGTGCCCCTCGAAGTCCGCGAACCGGGGGCCGCCGTCGGCGTCCCAGTCGATCCGGAACCAGTCCGCGTACTCCCCGCCCGGCCCCTCGGCGATCGCGCGACGGGCCAGCTCGTGGTGCTCGCCCACGTGGTTGAACACGCCGTCGAGCAGGATGCGGATGCCGCGCTCGCGGCACGCGGCGACGAGCGCGTCGAAGTCCTCGCGCGTCCCGAGCCGGGGGTCGATCGCGCGGTGGTCGAGCGTGTCGTAGCCGTGCGTGCTGCTCGCGAAGACCGGGCCGAGGGCGAGCCCGTTGAGCCCGAGCGACACCAGGTGGTCGAGGTAGGGGTGCAGCCGGGCGAGTCCCTCACCGGGGCCGGCCGGGACGTGCTCGCCGCGGACGTCGCGACCGTCGACGCCGAGCGGGTAGACCTGCCACCACATGACGTGCTGGGTCCAGGCCGGGGCCTCGTGGGCCATCGGGACCGGTGTCATCGCGACCTCCTGCTGATGCGGGCCGGTCGAGCGACCGGCCCTACTGAGTGTTACTCAACTACTGCGAGCATACTCGCGTTGAGTCAACCTCAGCAACGGGGTGCCGGTGAGGTGCGGCACAGCAGGAGCGCACGGTACGTCGCGCGGCCGACCGCGTCGAGGGGGTGCGGCAGGGCATCCCGTTGTTCGAGACACCTGTCTCACGATGAGACCGGGACCCTTGCCACCTCGCGCTCGGGGTGTTCGTGTGGAGGGACGGCCGCGGACCGTCCGCGAGCCTCGCGATCGAGAGGAGTCACCCATGCTGACCCTGACCGAGAACGCCCAGAGCGCCGTCGACGACGTCGCAACCCGCGCCGACCTCCCCGCCGGCGGCGGGCTCCGGATCGCCCGGTCCGCCGTCCAGCCCGGTGGCCTCGAGCTCGCGCTCACCCCGGCGCCCGAGTCGACGGACCAGGTCATCCAGACCACCGGGACCCCGGTGTTCGTCGACGCGGACGCCGCCGACCAGCTCGACGAGCTCGTGCTCGACACCGCACCGGCCCCGACGCCGGACGCGGAGCCGGGCTTCGTGCTCACACCAAAGTCGGTGTGAGGCCTCGCTGACGTCGCACCTGCCCCTGCTGCGACGCGCGAGGTCAGCGGCCGGGGACGCTCCCCCGCGTCCCCGGCCGCACCGCTGTCCCGCCCGCGCCCTCAGCCCACGTCGAGCAGCGCGACCGCGTCGCCGGCCGCCCCGACGTAGGGCCGCGGGTCGGCCGTCGCGGCCGGGTCCTCCGACCGGGCCTGGAGCACGACCACCCAGACGGCGTCCGACGTCGCGAGCCGCCACGTCAGCGCCAGCTCGCCGGTCGAGCTGCCGCCCTTGAACGCGACGGTGTCGAACTCGGCGACCTGGTCGGGCGCGAACCCCGGGTTGGTGCCGAGGATCTGCGCCAGCGGCTCGCCCGCCGGTGTCTCGGCGAGCCGGCCGAGCGCGACGTGGGCCGCGACGATGTCGGCCGGTGTCGCGAACCAGTCCGCGCCGTCGGGCCACACGACCTCGTCGAGCACGGTCGCGATCTCGGGGGGACCCTCCGGGAGCTCCGCGAGCAGCGCGCGCCGCCCCGCCTCGTCCGCGCCGGCCCAGCGCTCGCGGTAGGCGCCGTCGTCGCCCCAGCCGATCCAGAACAGCTCGCGCGTCATGAGGAACGGCCGGTTCAGCCCGGGGTCGGAGTGCCCCATCGCGACGAGCTGGTCCTCGACCGCCGCGCGCCCGACGGCGTCGATGAGCAGGTCGGTCGCCGTGTTGTCGGAGATCTCGATCATGGCCTGGGCCGCCTCGCGCACCGTGACGCTCGTCCCCGCCGGCTCGTTCTGCAGCTCACCGCTCGGCAGGCTGCGCAGCGCGTCCGTCACCGTCACGGTGTCGTCCCAGCTCAGCGTGCCGTCGGCCACCGCCTGCACGACGGCGCCCAGCACGTACAGCTTGAACACCGAGCCGATGGGCGCGGCGACCTCGTCCCCGGCCGCGAACACCTCGCTCGGCGCGGCTGGGTCGGTGACGTCGACGACCACGAGCGTCGTCTCGGCCGGCATCGCCGCCACGGCCGCGGTCAGCTCCTCCCAGGACGTCGCCGGCGTCCGCTCGAACGCCGGCGCGAACAGCAGGGCCGAGACGAGGCCCGCCTCGTCGAGCGTCACCGTGAGGTCGAGCTCGTCCTCGGCCGGCGACCGGATCGTGGCGACCGCCTCGGTCTCGGTCCCCGTGTAGCTCACGACGCGCCACGGCCCCGACGCCGCGACCTGCGCGAACGCCACCACGAGCTCCTCGCCCGAGATCGCGGCGCTGGCGGTCTCACCGAGGTGCGCCGCCGCGTCCTCCGCCGTCACGGGCGTCGCCGGGTCGATCGCGCCGAGCACCCAGCTCACCTCGCGCCCGACGGCGGTGTCCGGGACCTCGACCGGGTCGACGTCGGCGGCATCCGTCGCGTCGGACGACGCTGGCGACGCGGCGGTGGACGCGCTCGACGCCGGCGACTCGGGATCGGTCGCGTCGCCGCACGCCGCGAGGACCGGGACGAGCACGCCGAGGGCGAGCGCGGCTGCCAGGCGTCGGCGAGCCGTGGTGGACGGGGGGCGGACGGGGGTGGTGGAGATGTCCATGCCTCCACCCCATCATCCCGAGCCACCCGACACCTCCGCCGGGGGTATGAACGACGGGAGCCACGTGACGGAGACGGCCCGATGCTCGGACGCGGCGCACGGGCCTCGGGCGGCGCTCGGTCTAGGGTGTCGGGCGTGACCTCCGCGCCCGATCGCCGCCGGCGCCTGAGCGCCGAGCAGCGCCGCGCCGCCATCGTGGCGGCGGCGTGCGCGGGGTTCGACGAGCGGCCGTTCGACCAGGTGACGGTCGCCGACGTCGCCCGCGCCTCGGACTCCTCCGAGCCGCTCGTCTACCACTACTTCCCCACCAAGGCCGACCTCTACGCCGCGGCCGTCGCCCACCGGCTCGCGGAGCTCGACGACGCCGTCACGGCCGCGCTGGACGCGCTCCCCGCCGGCAGCGGCGCGCGCGACCGGGTCCGGGTCGTCGTCGACGCCCACCTCACCCACGCCGCACGCCACCCCGGCGCCTGGGCGAGCGCGCTCGACGGCGTCGGCGCCGAGCCGACCGAGGCCGAGCTGGCCCGCGAGGCCGCGCGCGTCGCCCACCTCGACCGGCTCGCCGGCTTCCTCCACCCCGACCCGCGGCCGGAGCGTCACTACGCGCTCGCCGGTCACGTCGCGCTGCTCGACGGCGTCACGCGCGAGTGGGTCCGCCGCGGCAGCCGGGAGGACGAGCGGCCGGCCGTCGTCACCACCGTCCTCGGCTCGCTCCAGGGCGGCCTCGGGGACTGGGGGCGCTAGTGGAGATCCCCACACCGCTCGCCGCGGGGCGCGACCTCGTCGACCGGATCGCCCGCCACTCCCCCGCGCGCCTGGCCGTCACGGTGTTCGCCGGCGTCGTCCTCACGGTGACGTTCCTGCTCTGGACGCCCGCCGCGACGGCGACGGGCGAGCGCCCCTCCCTCATCACCGCGCTGTTCACCGCGACGTCGGCCGTGTGCGTCACCGGCCTGACGGTGGTCGACACCGCGACCTACTGGTCGGCCTACGGCCAGGTGGTCCTGGCGGTCGCGATCAAGGTCGGCGGCCTCGGCGTCATGACGCTCGCCTCGATCCTCGGTCTCGCCGTCTCCCGGCGGATCGGCCTGACGCAGCGCCTCCTCACCGCGAGCGAGACCAAGACGAACAGGCTCGGCGAGGTGGGCAGCCTCATTCGGGCGGTCATCGCCGCGTCCGTGGCGATCGAGGTGCTGCTCGCGCTCGTGCTGTTCCCGCGGTTCCTCACGCTCGGTGTCCCGGTCGGCCGGGCGGCGTGGGAGGCGACGTTCCTGGCGATCTCCACGTTCAACAACGCGGGCTTCGTCATCCTGCCGGAGGGCATGGCGCCGTACGTCGGCGACTGGTGGATGTGCCTGCCGATGATCGTCGGGACGTTCATCGGGGCGATCGGCTTCCCCGTCATCCTCAACCTCTGGCAGAACCGGTACAGCCTCCACCGGATCGCGCTGCACACGAAGCTGACGCTCGCCATGTCGTCCGCGCTCGTCGTGATCGGCGTCCTGCTCATCGGCTCGTTCGAGTGGTTCAACCCGCAGACGCTCGGCAGCGAGCCCGTCCCGACGCGCATCCTCGGCTCGCTGTTCGCCGGTGTCATGCCGCGCTCGTCGGGGTTCTCCACCATCGGCGTTGGCGAGATGCGCGAGGCGACGTGGTTCCTCACGGACGCGCTCATGTTCGTCGGCGGCGGCTCGGCGTCGACGGCGGGCGGCATCAAGGTGACGACGCTGGCCGTCATGCTCCTCGCGATCATCGCCGAGGCGCGCGGCGACCGGGACATCGACGCCTTCGGTCGCCGGATCGACCGCTCGACGCTGCGCCTCGCGGTGGCGGTGTCGTTCATCGGCGCGACGGTCGTCGGCGTCGCGACGCTGTTCCTCCTCTGGATGACCGACCTCACGCTCGACGTCATCCTGTTCGAGGTGATCTCGGCGTTCGCGACGTGCGGTCTGTCCACCGGGATCACCCCGGCCCTGCCCGACGGCGGCAAGATCGTCCTCGCCGCGCTCATGTTCTTCGGCCGCACCGGCACCATGACCCTCGCGGCCGCCATCGCGCTTCGCTCCCGGCGGCGGGTCATCCGCCTCCCAGAAGAAAGGCCGATCATTGGCTGACTCCATCGACAAGGACTCCGTGCTCGTCATCGGGCTCGGCCGGTTCGGCTCGGCGCTCGCCGGCACGCTCGACCACCTCGATCGCCGGGTGCTCGGCGTCGAGCGGGACCCCGAGCTGATCCGCACGTGGTCCGGGCGGATCCCGCTGGTCGAGGCGGACGCCACCAACCCCGAGGCGCTCGAGCAGCTCGGTGTGCGCGACTTCCACACCGCGGTGGTCGGGGTCGGCACGCACCTCGAGGCGAGCGTCCTCATCACCGGCAACCTCGTCGACTTCGAGGTGCCGCAGATCTGGGCCAAGGCCATCTCCGCGGAGCACGGACGCATCCTGCGGCGCATCGGGGCGCACCACGTCGTCTACCCGGAGTACGACGCCGGCCTGCGCGTCGCCCACCTCGTGTCGGGGAAGATGCTCGACTACATCGAGATGGAGGACGGGTTCGCCATCGTCAAGATGGCCCCGCCGAAGGAGCTGTGGGGCTTCACGGTCGGCCAGGCGCAGGTGCGCAAGCGCTACGGCGTCACGATCATCGGGGTCAAGCCCCCCGGCCAGCCGTTCCAGTACGCGACGGACGAGACCCGGATCGACCCGACCGACGTGCTCATCGTCTCCGGCGACTCGACGCTGCTCGAGCGCTTCGCCGCCCGGCCCTAGCCCGCCGGGGGTCCGCCCCGTGCGGATCGGTCGCGACGGCACACGCGGTCGTCGGGCGTCGGCGCAGGTCAGGGCCACGCGCGGCGCCACCGGCCGCCGGGACGAGTGCGCCGATCCGCGGATAGCGGACGGCCCGGCGCGCGCCGCAGCCGGACGGCTGAGAGCTCGCCGGTTCAGCCCCAGACGTCGGGCGGTGCCGGGAGCGGCCACCACGAGACGCCGGTCTCGGACGCGGCGCCGTCGAACGCGCCGCTGCCGAGCGCGTAGAGCACGAGCACCACGCCGACGCCGCCGAGCGCCAACCCCCACACGCGGGTGCTGCCGCGCGTCGGGGCCAGCAGGGCCCAGCACGCCCGGGCGCCGAGCCGCGTGACCTCGGCGAGCGGGACCCACCACGCCGCGACGAGCCCGCACGCGAGGGCGACGGGCGTGACGAACGCACCGGCCGGTGCCGGCACCGTGCCGAGGAAGTCCGTCAGCACGAGGTTCGAGCCGATCCACCACACGCACGCCGCCGCGACCGTCCCGATGAGCAGCGGCACGAGCGAGGTCAGCAGGCCGAGCGCGAGCAGCGGCACCGACCACGCCGTCGCCACCCACGGGTCCGACGAGCGCCGGCCGGCCGCGAGCCGGCGCCGGCGCGTGCGCCGCTCCATGAGCCCGGCCGTGGTCAGCAGCACGAAGCCGACGACGGAGACGACCACCGCGACGCCGGGCAGGACGACCGAGCCGGCCACGAGGAGCGCGCCGACCGCGAGCACGAGCCAGCTCCGCGTCGGCGGCGGCAGCTCCCAGGGCTCCGGCACGCGCTGCCCGGGGAGCCCGAACGGTCCGGAGGCCATCGGGCCGAGGGGCCCGGGAACGAGCCGGGACTGCTCCTCGGGCGTCGGCGCGGGGACGCCCGGGAACGACGCGGAGCCGGCCGAGGCGCCACCGGGCGCGCCGCTCACCACGCCGCCGCCCGGCGCGTACGAGGGCGGCGGGTAGCTGGGGGCCGGCAGCGTCGAGGACGCGGGCACGCCCGCCGTCGCGGGCATCCCCGCGGTCCCGGGAGTGCCGGCGGCCGGCTGGGTTCCGGCGACCGACCTGCCCTCGGCCCAGCGGCGCAGCACGCGCAGGAGCGCCCCGGGCTGGGGCCGGTCGGCCGGGCGGAGCGCGAGCGCCGCGGTGAACGCCTGCGCGACCTGACCCGGCAGCCCCGCGACGTCGGGCTGCCCCGCCGTCATCCGCGCGAGGACGACCTCCATCCGCTCGCGCCCGAACGGGGCGCGCCCGGTGGCGGCGAACAGCAGCACCGCGGCGAAGGAGTACCAGTCGCCGTCGGCGCCGAGCTCGCCGCCCGAGAGTGTCGCCGGGTCGAGGTAGCCCGGCGTCCCGGTGACGAACCCCGTGTGCGTGAGCCGCGTGTCCTCGACGATCTGCGCGATGCCGAAGTCGATGAGGACCGGGCCGTCGTACGTCACCATGACGTTGCCGGGCTTGATGTCCCGGTGCACGAGGCCGACCCGGTGCACCTGCGTCACGACCTCCGCGAGGCCGGTGGCGAGCGGGTAGAGGTCCACCGGGTCGAACGCGCCCTCCTGGCTCACGGAGTCCTCGAGGGTCAGCCCCTCGACGAGCTCGGTGACGATGAACGGCACGTCGGCGTCCAGCTCGGCGTCCAGCACCCGGGACACCTTGGTCCCGCGCAGCCGGTTGAGGTTCGCCACCTCGCGCGCCAGGCGGGCGCGCGCGTCGGGATCGGAGCTGATCCCGGGGTGGAGCAGCTTGAGCGCGACGGGCGTGCCGTCGCCGCCGTCGCCCCGCGCCTCCCAGACGGCGCCCATCCCGCCGGCGCCGAGCCGACGCACGAGCGTGTACCCGCCGACGACGTCACCTTCACCTGCCACGGGTCGAACCTAGCCTGGGCTGACCTACGGTGGAGAGATGAGCAGTTCAGCGAAGGACCCCCAGCCCGACGGGATGCCCGCGTCAGCGGACTTCGTCGTCGTCGCCAACCGCCTGCCGGTGGACGTCACGGTCGCCGACGACGGCACGATCACCTCCGAGCGCGCCCCCGGCGGGCTCGTCACGGCGCTCGCGCCGCTCATGCGGGAGACCGACGGCGCCTGGGTCGGCTGGGCCGGGACGCCCGGTCTCGAGCTGGAGCCGTACGTCGACGACGACATCGCGCTCACCCCGGTGACGCTGAGCGAGCAGGACGTCGAGCTGTACTACGAGGGCTTCTCCAACGGGACGCTCTGGCCGCTGCTGCACGACGCCGTCGTCGACCCCCAGTTCCACCGGCAGTGGTGGAACGCCTACGTCGCCGTCAACCGCCGGTTCGCGACCGAGACGGCGCGCACGGCGGCGAACGGCGCGACCGTGTGGGTGCAGGACTACCAGCTCATGCTCGTCCCGCAGCTCCTGCGCACCCTGCGGCCCGACCTGCGGATCGGCTTCTTCCTGCACATCCCGTTCCCGCCGCCGGAGATCTTCGCCCAGCTCCCGTGGCGACGCCAGGTGCTCGAGGGCCTGCTCGGCGCCGACCTCATCGGGACCCAGCGCGCGAGCGACGCGGGGAACATCCTGCGCTCCGTCCGCCGGTTCACCGACCTGACCACGCGGGGTCACGTCGTCACGATCGGCGGCCGGTGGACCCGGCCCGACCGCCAGGTGCGGGTCGACGCGTTCCCCATCTCCATCGACACGACCGCGATCTCGCAGCTCGCGCACTCGCCCGAGATCATCGAGCGCGCCAAGGAGATCCGGCACGACCTCGGCGACCCCGACGTCCTCCTGCTGGGCGTCGACCGGCTCGACTACACCAAGGGCATCGGGCACCGGCTCAAGGCCTTCGGCGAGCTGCTCGACGAGGGGCGGGTCTCGGCGCCGGGGGTCCAGCTCGTCCAGGTCGCCTCGCCCTCCCGCGAGGCCGTCGAGTCCTACCGGGTGCTGCGCGACGAGGTCGAGGTGACCGTCGGGCGGATCAACGGCGACCACGGCGCGCTCGGTCGCGCCGCCATCCACTACCTGCACCACTCCTACCCGCTGGAGGAGATGGTCGCGCTCTACCGCGCGGCCGACGTCATGCTCGTGACGGCGCTGCGCGACGGCATGAACCTCGTCGCCAAGGAGTACGTCGCGGCGCGGGTCGACCTGGACGGCGTGCTCGTCCTGTCCGAGTTCGCCGGCGCCGCCGACGAGCTGACGCAGGCCGTCCTCGTCAACCCGCACGACATCGACGGCCTCAAGCGCGCGATCATGTACGCGATCGAGATGCACCCGCGCGAGAAGCGGCGCCGGATGCGCTCGCTGCGGCGCAAGGTCCTCGACAACGACGTCCAGTCGTGGGCGGCGTCCTTCCTCGAGGCGCTGCGCAGCGGAGTCGGACGGGAGCAGCATGGTTGAGTCGGTGGCCGCGTCGGACGCGGCGCGAGACGGGATCGACGACGCGGTCGCGGCGCTCGCCGCCCGGCCCCACGTCGCGGTCGCGCTCGACTTCGACGGGGTGCTCGCGCCGCTCGGCTCGGACCCGATGGCCGTGCGGATGGTCGACGGGGCCGACGCGGTGCTCGCGCGCATCGCCGCCGCGCCCGGCATGACGCTGGCGCTGGTCTCGGGACGGCGGCTGCCGGACATCCTGCGCCTGGCGCGGCCGCCGCGCGGCACCCTGCTCGCGACCTCGCACGGGGCCGAGCACTCGGAGGTCACGGGCGAGGGCGAGGACGGCCCGCTGGCCGAGACCACGCCGGCCGAGCTCGACGACGACGAGGCGCGCCTGCTCGAGCGGCTGGACGACGGCCTGAGCACCATCGCGTCGAGCGCGAGCGGCGTGTGGGTCGAGCGGAAGCCGTACGCGCGGGCGCTGCACACGCGCCAGGCGGCCGCGAGCGACGCCGAGGCGGCGGAGCGCGCGGCGCTGGCCGGTCCGGCGACGCTCCCGGGGACCCACACGATCACGGGCAAGGCCGTCGTCGAGATCGCGGTGGTGAGCGTGACCAAGGCCGACGGCGTCGCGTGGGTGCGCGAGACGGCCGCGCGGCGGGCCGGGGTGCCGGACTCCGAGGTCGCGCTGCTGTTCGCCGGCGACGACCGGACGGACGAGGACGCGCTGCGCGCCCTGCGACCCGGCGACCTCGGGGTCAAGGTGGGCGCGGGAGAGACGGCGGCGCGACTGCGCGTCCCGGACGAGGCCGCCGTCGTCGACCTGCTGCGTCGCCTGCTGGAGGCCCGCTGACCCGTTCGGGCCACCGGCACCGGCGGGTCCGTCTCGCAACGTGAGCAACCTCACAGCAGCCGGTGGCGCCGGTGTGCCATGATGAGCCCGTCGCGGTGCTGCCTGTGCCTCGACGTGACAGCGCAGTCGCTGCCACTCTTCACAACGGATCGTCCGGCACGTACCTGCCGGTGAAGGGAAGGGCCCCCCATGGCCACCGTGACCTACGACCACGCAACGCGCATCTACCCCGGCGCGACGCGTCCCTCGGTCGACTCGCTCAACCTCGAGATCGCTGACGGCGAGTTCCTCGTCCTCGTCGGCCCCTCGGGCTGCGGCAAGTCCACCTCGCTGCGCATGCTCGCCGGCCTGGAGGACGTCAACTCCGGCCGCATCCTCATCGGCGACCGCGACGTCACCGACGTGCAGCCGAAGGACCGCGACATCGCGATGGTGTTCCAGAACTACGCGCTGTACCCGCACATGTCCGTGGCCGACAACATGGGCTTCGCGCTCAAGATCGCCGGCACGCCCAAGGCGGAGATCCGCAGCCGCGTCGAGGACGCCGCCAAGATCCTCGACCTCGAGCAGTACCTCGACCGCAAGCCGAAGGCCCTCTCCGGTGGTCAGCGTCAGCGCGTCGCCATGGGCCGCGCCATCGTGCGTAACCCGCAGGTGTTCCTCATGGACGAGCCGCTGTCGAACCTCGACGCCAAGCTCCGCGTCCAGACCCGCACGCAGATCGCCGCGCTCCAGCGTCGTCTCGAGGTCACCACGGTCTACGTGACGCACGACCAGACCGAGGCCCTCACGATGGGTGACCGCATCGCGGTCCTCAAGGACGGCCTGCTCCAGCAGGTCGGCACCCCGCGCGAGATGTACGACACGCCGCAGAACGTGTTCGTCGCCGGCTTCATCGGCTCCCCGGCCATGAACATCGGCACGTTCGACATCGACGGGAACAGCGCTCGCCTCGGCCGCGCCATCATCCCGCTGTCGCGCGAGACGCTCGCGGCGGTCACCGACGCCGACGGCGGCAAGATCCAGATCGGCTTCCGTCCGGAGTCGCTGGACCTGTCCACCGAGGGCGGCGAGGCCGCGTTCCCGGTCGAGGTCAACCTCGTCGAGGAGCTCGGCTCGGACGCGTTCGTCTACGGTCAGCTCGCGGCCGGCACGCCGGGCGCCGAGGCCATCTCCTCCGGCGCCGGGGACGCGCAGATCATCGTCCGCGTCGACCCGCGTCGGGTTCCCGAGAAGGGCGAGCACGTCTGGGTCAAGATCCGTCCGGGCGAGCAGCACAACTTCTCCGCCTCGACCGGCGAGCGTCTGCCCAACTGACCTCGTCGCACTCAGCAGTCACCACGAGGGCGGTCCCGTTCGGGGCCGCCCTCGTGGCGTCCGGCGGCTGGCGCGCGCGTGAGTACGTGCTCAGACCGCACCGAGCATCGGGGAGAATGAAGTCATGGCAACAGCAGGTGAGACGGTCCTCGCGGCGTACGACCTCGGGGTCTCCTACGGATACGAGCCCGTGCTGCGCGGCGTCGACCTCGAGCTGCGCGCGGGGGCGGCACCCGTCGGCGTCATCGGCCCGTCGGGCGCCGGCAAGACGACGCTCATCAACGCGCTCCGCGGCGTCATCACGCCGTCGTCGGGCCGCGTGTCCTTCCACGGCAAGCCCCTGCCCGGCAAGCTCGCCCGCAAGGACAAGCACCGCTTCGCCGGCTCCGTCCGCTCCGTGTCGCAGAACGGCATCCTGCTCCGCGACCCGCGGCTCACCGTGCAGAGCTACCTCTCCGGAGCCCTCAAGGAGGCGCGCCGCGCCGGCCGGACGCACCCGACGACGGTCGAGAGCCTGCTCAACTTCGTCGCGCTCAACGCGTCCTACTCGGGCCGCGCGATCGCGACGCTGTCCGGCGGGGAGAAGCAGCGCGTCGCGCTCGCCCACGCCCTCGCCACGCGGCCCGACGTGCTCCTCCTCGACGAGCCGCTGACCGCGATCGACCCCGGCCTGCGCGCCGAGGTGCTGCGCCGGCTCGGAACGCTCGCCCAGGACCTCGGGATCTCCGTGCTCGTCGTGAGCCACGACCTCGAGGCCGTCGAGCGCCTGTGCGAGACGGTCCACGTGCTCGCCGACGGCACGTTCGTCGCGTCCGGCCCGCTGCGCGAGGTGCTCATCAAGGGACGCCACCCCGTCGTCGTCGACCTCCGTCAGGCCGCGCCGCTCACGGCGCAGCGCCTGCGCTGACCCGGCGCCGACGGCTCCGCCCGCGGCCGTCACGCCCAGCACCCGGGCAGCTCCCCAGGCCCCTTCGGACCGAACGGAACAACGTGTCGAACCGTCTGCAGATCACCGCCGCGTCGCCGGACCCGGCGCTCCTCACGCTCCCGTGGCAGCTCCCGCTCGAGGACTGGCCCGAGGACCTGCTCGCCGCGCTCCCGCGCGGCATCTCCCGGCACGTCGTGCGGTTCGTCCGGCTCTCGGGCCGCGTCATCGCGATCAAGGAGATCGGCGAGTCCGTCGCCTTCCGCGAGTACGAGCTGCTGCGTCAGCTCGAGCGGCTCCAGCTCCCCGCCGTCGAGCCCGTCGGCGTCGTGTCGGGCCGCAAGTCGATCGACGGCGAGCCGCTCACCCCGGCGCTCATCACCGAGCACCTCCCGTTCTCGCTGCCCTACCGCGCGCTGTTCTCGCAGTACCTGCGACCCGACACGGCGACCCGCCTCGTCGACGCGCTCGCCGTGCTGCTCGTCCGCCTGCACCTCAACGGCTTCTACTGGGGCGACGTGTCGCTGTCCAACACGCTGTTCCGGCGTGACGCGGGCGCGTTCGCCGCGTACCTCGTCGACGCCGAGACCGGTGACCTGCACGAGAGGCTCACCGACGGCCAGCGCGCCTACGACCTCGAGATCGCCCGCGTCAACGTCATCGGCGAGCTGATGGACCTCGAGGCGGGCGAGATCCTCGACTCCACCGTCGACATCATCACGGTCGGCGACATGCTCGTCGTGCGCTACGACGAGCTGTGGCAGGAGCTGACGACCTCGGAGTGGTTCGAGCCGGGCGAGCTCTGGCGGGTCCAGGCGCGGATCGACCGGCTCAACGACCTCGGGTTCGACGTCGACGAGCTCGACATGTCGACGGACATCGACGGCACCCGGATCCGGATCCAGCCGAAGGTCGTCGACGCCGGGCACCACCACCGGCGGCTCATGCGGCTCACGGGCCTCGACGTGCAGGAGAACCAGGCGCGCCGCCTCCTCAACGACCTCGACTCCTACCGCGTCGCGACCGACCGCCAGGGCGAGGACGAGGCGTTCGTCGCCCACGACTGGCTCACCAACGTGTTCGAGCCGGCGATCCGGGCGGTCCCGCGCGAGCTGCGCGGGAAGCTCGAGCCGGCCGAGATCTTCCACGAGCTGCTCGAGCACCGCTGGTACAAGTCGCAGGAGGGTCAGACCGACCTCACGCTCGCGCAGATCACGCCCGACTACATCGAGCACGTGCTCGCGCACCGCCCCGACGAGCAGGCCATCATCGGCCTTGACACCGCGACGCTGCGCGCGCTCGACGGCGAGGACGAGCCCGACGACGACGTCATCGACGACGACATGATCCTGGGCTGACCGCTCGCCGCCGAGCGCGGCGCGGGCTCAGGCGTCGCGACGGACCAGGCGCGCGCCGCCGACCGCCCCGATCGCCACGACCCAGCCGAGGGCGACGAGCGCGCCGGTCCCCGGCGTCAGCACCGTGTCGCTCGCGTCGTAGAGCTGCTGCGCCGCCCGGTCGGGCAGCCAGCGCGCGACGTCCGTCCGCATCGCGAGGAGCGGGGAGACGACGAGGACGAGCGCGAGCGTCCCGACCAGCGCCGGCGCGAGGTGCCGCAGCAGCAGCGCGACCGCGAGGGCGAGCATCGCGATCAGCACGAGGTACCCGGCGGCCCCGGCGGCGGACCGGACGACCTCGCCGGGACCCCCGTCCGACCCGGCGCCGCCGGAGGAGTCCCCGGCCGCGCGGTCGAGCACCACCCACGCGGCGGCCAGCGTGGCGGCGACCGTCCCGACGGCCGTGACGCACGCGACCAGCAGGGTCGCCGCGGTCTTGGCGACCAGCAGGAGGGACCGGTCCGGCACCGCGGCGAGGCTCGTCCGGATCTGGCTGCCGGCGTACTCGTGCGCGACGGGCAGCACGCCGAGCAGCACGAACCCGGCCTGGACGAACGGGACCGCCTGGAGCGTCGCGTCCACCGCGTCGACGTCCCAGCCGCCGTCGACGGCCGACGCCGCGAGCGCCGCCCCCAGCACGGCGCCGGCCAGCACCGTCCCGAGGACCGTGAGCAGGACGATCGGCAGGGTCCGGAGTTTGTCGAGCTCGGCCGCGAGCGCCCGTCTCATGCGTCCCGCCTGCGCAGCACGAGCGCGGCGACGGCGAGCAGCGCCACCGTCCACCCGGCCATGACGAGCGCGCCCGGCCCGGCGTCCAGCCCGCCCTCGAGCGTGTACGGCCCGTCGAACAGCCGGCGTCCGGCCATGTCCGGCAGCCAGTGCGCCAGCGGCGTGACGTTGGTCAGCAGGAGCGAGAACGAGACGAGCGAGCTGTTCATCACGAGCACGATGAGCGGGACGACGCCGCTGCGCGTCAGCGTCGTGATCGCGAGCGCGATGAGTCCCGTCAGCGTCCAGTAGAGGGTGCCGCCGAGGCAGCGCGTCACGGCCGCGTCGACCGCCACGTGCTCGACGGCCAGGTCGCCCATGAGGAGCCGCGCGATCAGGACCGTCGTCGGCAACGTCACGGCGGCGATCCCCACGACGAGGACGACGACGGCCCCTGCCTTCGCGAGCAGCAGGCCGATCCGCCGGGGCACGGCCGTCAGGGTGGTGCCGATCTGCCGACCGCCCCCGGCGTCCGGGCTGTTCGCGGTGTACTCGCTGCCCATGACGACGACGCCGATGACGACCGCGCCGACCGTCCCCAGCGGCATCGCGGCGAAGGCGGTCTCGAACGGCGAGGAGTCCGCCAGCATCTCGGGGTGCCCGGAGGCGAGCGCGGAGCGCGACGTCGTCGCATTGAGCACCGTGAGGGCGATGGACCCGAGCATCGCGACCGCCGCCCCGGCCCAGACGGCCGGGAGCGTGAGGCACTTGTGCAGCTCGGCCAGCAGCGAGCGCGGGAACGTCATCGGGCACCCCCGTCGGTGAGCGCGAAGAACGCCTCCTCCAGGTCGGCGTGCCCGGCCGTGACCTCGGCCAGGCCGCCGGCGGCGACGACGCGGCCCCCGGCGATGACGACGAGGTCGTCGGCGAGGCCCGCGACCTCGCTCATGAGGTGGCTCGACAGCAGGACCGTCCCACCGTCGTCGGCGTGCCCCCGCAGCAGCCCCCGGATCCACCGGATGCCCTCGGGGTCGAGGCCGTTGACCGGCTCGTCCAGCACGAGCACCTCGGGCTCGCCGAGCAGCGCGGTGGCCAGCCCGAGCCGCTGTCCCATCCCGAGCGAGTAGCGGCCGACGCGCATCCGGGCGTGCTCGGCCAGCCCGACCGCCGCGAGCACCTGGTCGACCCGCCGCCGCGGGATGCCGTTGCTCCGCGCCACCCAGGCGAGGTGGTCCCGCGCCCGCCGCGAGCGGTGGGCGCCCGACCCGTCGAGCATCGACCCGACCGTGCGCAGGGGCGCCCGCAGGTCGCGGTAGGGCCGGCCGCCGACGAGGGCGCTGCCGCCGTCGGCGCGGTCGAGGCCGAGCAGGATGCGCAGCGTCGAGGACTTCCCGGCGCCGTTCGGCCCGAGGAAGGCGGTGACGCGGCCCGGTCGGGCCTCGAAGCTGACACGGTCGAGGACGGCGCGGGGACCGTGGTGCTTGACGAGTTCGTCGATGGTGAGCATGCCCCCAGCCCACCCGGTGCGGCCGCCGACGTCATCGGGCCGGGGTCAGGACCTCGCGGCGCGGCTGCGACCCCGGTCCGTCGGACCCTGGTCCGATGTGCCGGGCGACCCGCGCTCCTACACTCGACCGGGTGCAGCCACTCGACCGGACGATCGACGGGCCCGACGGCCCGCGGGACCGTCCCGTCCTGCGCTCACGCGTGTGGCCGATCGCGCTCGGCGGGCTCGCCGTCCTGATCGCCGTCCTCGCGACGGTGGGGGTCGACCACCCACCGGCGACGACCGTGACGCTCGCGTTCACGCTCGTCGTCACCGCCGTCGTGCTCACCTGGGCGGCCCTGCGCACGCGGGCGCAGCGCCGCGACTACGAGCACGAGCTCACGGCGTGGGCGGCGGAGCGCGCGGTGCACGCCGAGCGGCTGCGGATCGCGCGGGACCTGCACGACCTCGCCTCGCACGGCCTGGGCCTGGTGACGCTGCGCGCGGCCGCGGCGCGGACCGTCGCCGGGCCGGACGGCGACGCCGAGCGCGTCCAGGCCCTCGCCGACATCGAGCGCGCCGGCCGGCGCGCGACGCACGAGCTGCGCCGGATGCTCACCGTGCTCCGCGACCCCGAGGCCGAGGCGCCGCTGCGCCCGGCCGACACCCTCGCCGACCTGCCGGCCATCGTGGCCGCGACCGGCGCCACCGGGGTCCGCGCGACGCTGACGGACGCGTCGGCGGGTTCCGTCACCGCCGGGGCGCAGGTCGCCGTGTGCGCCGTCGTCCGCGAGGGGCTGGCGAACGTCGCCCGCCACGCGGGGCCGACCGCGGCGCGGGTCGACGTGCGCCGCGAGCCGGGCGGTGTGGTCGTCGTGGTCGACGACGACGGACCGGTCCCCGGGTGGCGGCCGCACCCGGGCGCCGGCCACGGCCTGGCCGGGCTGGCCGAGCGCGTCGCGGCCATGGACGGCACGCTGGAGGCCGGGACGCGCGGGTCCGGGTTCCGCCTCGCGGCGCGGCTGCCGGACGCCGGGGAGCCGGCCGCGCGATGACCGCCGCCCCCGTCCGCGTCCTCGTCGTCGACGACGAGCCGCTCATCCGGCACAGCCTGCGCGTCATCATCGAGGGCGCGCGGGACCTCGCCGTCGTCGCCGAGGCGGCGACGGGTGAGGACGCGGTCGCGCAGGCCGTCCGGACGCGGCCCGACGTCGTGCTCATGGACATCCGCATGCCCGGCGGCGACGGGCTCGAGGCCACGCGACGGATCACGACGGATCCCGCGCTCACCGGCACCCGGGTCCTCGTGCTCAGCATGTTCGAGCTGGACTCCTACGTGAACCTCGCCCTGCGCGGCGGCGCGAGCGGGTTCCTGCTCAAGGACAGCGAGCCCGAGCTGCTCGTCGACGCGGTCCGCCGCACGCACGCCGGGGAGTCGCTGTTCGCCCCGAGCATCCTCACCCGCCTCGTCGCCCACTACCTCGACGGGACCGCCCGGTCGACGCGGTCGGGGCCGCGGCGCCCGGCCACCCTGACGGAGCGCGAGACCGAGGTGCTCACGCTGGTCGGCCGCGGCCTGTCCAACCACGAGATCGCCGAGGCGCTCGTCATCTCGATGGGCACCGTCAAGACGCACGTCGGCAACCTGCTGGCCAAGCTCGCGGCGCGCGACCGGGCACAGCTCGTCATCGCGGCCTACGACCACGGCCTCGTCCGGGCGGGCGAGGGCGGCTGAGGCCGGACCGTCCAGCGGACGAGCGCGGTCAGGACGTCGCGGCCTCGCGCTGGCGCGCCACCTCGTAGAGCGCGAGCGACGCCGCGACCGAGGCGTTGAGCGACTCGACGGACGAGGCGATCGGGATCGCCGCGACGACGTCGCAGTTCTGCCGGACCAGCCGGGACAGGCCCTTGCCCTCCGACCCGGCCACGAGCACGACCGGTCCGTCGGCGACCGCGAGGTCGGCGACGTCGGTCGAGCCGTCGCCGTCCAGCCCGACGACGAAGCAGCCGGCCTCCTTGAGGTCCTGCAGCGCGCGCACGAGGTTCGTCGCGCGCGCGACCGGCACGCGGGCGGCGGCGCCGGCCGAGGTCTTCCAGGCGGCGGCGTTGACGCCGGCCGAGCGCCGCTCGGGGACGAGGACGCCGCTGGCCCCGAACGCACCGGCGGAGCGGATGATCGCCCCGAGGTTGCGCGGGTCCGTGATGCCGTCGAGCGCCACGACCAGCGCGGGGACGCCGGCCGCCTCGGCCGCGTCGACCAGGTCGAGCGGCTCGGCGTAGGTGTACTCCTCGATCGTCAGCAGCACGCCCTGGTGCACGGCGCGATCGCTCATGACGTCGAGGTCGGTCTTGGTGGTCTCGATGAGCGGCAGGCCGGAACCGGTCGCGAGCCGGAGGATCTCGCGCACCCGGTCGTCCGCCTCGACGCTCGCGGCCACGTGCAGCGACCGCGCGGGCGCCCCGGCTCGGAGCGCCTCGACGACGGCGTTGCGGCCGACGACGATCTCGTGGCCGCGGGCGCGGGCCGAGCCCGCCGGACGGCCCTGCTTGGGCTTGGTCGCGTCGCGCTTGGCCGCGGCCGCCGCCCGGCGCGCGGCCGGGTGCCCGACGCGGTCGACCGCCTTCGGCGTCGGGCCGCGCCCCTCGAGCGCCTGTCGGCCGTGGCCGCCCGTGCCGACGCGCGCGCCCTTCTTCGAGCCCGGCTTGCGCACCGCGCCCCGTCGCTGGGAGTTCCCCGCCATCACTTCTCTCCTGCCATCGGTCTCACACTCACGGCTCGCCGCCCTCGCCCCGGCCTCGTCAGCCGCGGACGCTCCAGCGCGCGCCGTCGGGTCCGTCCTCGACGACCACGCCGGCCGCCGCGAGCCGGTCGCGCAGCTCGTCGGCCCGGGACCAGTCCCGGTCCGCCCGGGCGCTCGCCCGCTCCTCGAGCACCGCCGTCACGAGGACGTCGAGCGCGTCGCGGGCGGCGCCGTCCCCGTCGCTCGACGCGCGCCACCGCGGCGCGAGCGGGTCGAGCCCGAGGACGTCGAGCATCGCCCGCAGGACGAGCGCCGCCGCGCCCGCGGCGGCGGTGTCGCCGGCGGCGAGCGCGGTGTTCCCGCGGCGCAGCCACTCGTGCACGACGGCGAGGGCCGCGGCGACGTTGACGTCGTCGTCCATCGCGGCGACGAACTCGGCCGGCAGGTCCGCCGCGGCCACCTCCTCGAGCGCGGCCTCCCCGGCGACCTCGGTCGCGCGGGTCACGAAGCCGGAGAACCGCTCCCAGGCCGCGGCCGCGTCGGCCAGCGTCTCGTCGGAGAACTCGACGGTCGAGCGGTAGTGGACGCCGGCGAGCGCGAGCCGCAGGACGGGGGCGCCGGCCCGGGCGAGCACGTTGGGGACGGAGAGGTAGTTGCCGAGCGACTTGCTCATCTTCTCCCCGCCCGAGGTGACCCAGGCGTTGTGCAGCCAGTACCGCGCGAACGGGTACCCGGCGGCGTGGCTCTGCGCCTGCTCGTTCTCGTGGTGGGGGAAGCGCAGGTCGATGCCGCCGCCGTGGATGTCGAAGGTGTCGCCGAGGTAGCGCTGCGCCATCGCGGAGCACTCGAGGTGCCAGCCGGGCCGGCCGCGACCGAACGGGGTGTCCCACGAGGCCGTCGCCGGCTCTCCGGGGCGTGCCGCCTTCCACAGGGCGAAGTCCTGCGGGGAGCGCTTCTCGGGGGAGGCGTCGTCGTCCGGCTCGAGGTTCTCCAGCCGCTGGTGCGTGAGCGAGCCGTAGTCGGGCAGCGAGCGGACGTCGAACCAGACGTTGCCCTCCGCGCCCCGGTAGGCGTGCCCGCGCGCCACGAGGAGCTCCATGAGCGCGATCATCTCGGGCACGTGCCCCGTGGCCCGCGGCTCGTAGCTGGGCGGCAGGACGCCGAGCGCGTCGTAGGCGGCGGAGAACTCGCGCTCGTAGCGGTAGGCCCACGCCCACCACGCGGCGTCGTTCGCCGCGGCCTTCTGGAGGATCTTGTCGTCGATGTCCGTGACGTTGCGGACGAGCGTCACCTCGTAGCCGCTGCGCCGCAGCCAGCGCACGAGGACGTCGAAGGCGATGGCCGAGCGCAGGTGCCCGACGTGGGGCTCCCCCTGCACCGTGGCGCCGCAGACGTACATGCCGACCCGACCGGGTGTCAGGGGCACGAAGTCTCGCTGGCTCCGCGACGCGGAGTCGTACAGGCGCAGGCTCACCGACACACCCTACCGAGAACGGCGGCGAAGCCCTCGCCCGCCGCCGCCCGTCTCACGCGCTGCGCGTCGGCACGGACACCCGCGACGGGCGCCGGGGCCGGACTAGGACGCGAGGACCTCGTCGAGGATGGCCTCGGCCTGCTCCTCCTCGGTCTTCTTCGCGAGCGCGAGCTCCGAGACGAGGATCTGACGGGCGCGGGCGAGCATGCGCTTCTCCCCGGCCGAGAGACCGCGGCCCTGATCGCGGCGGGACAGGTCCCGCACGACCTCGGCGACCTTGATGACGTCACCGGAGGCGATCTTCTCGACATTGGCCTTGAACCGGCGGGACCAGTTCGTCGGCTCCTCGGTGTACTCGGCGCGCAGCACCTCGAAGACGCGCTCGAGCCCTTCCTGGCCCACCACGTCCCGAACACCGACGAGGTCGATGTTCTCGGCCGGAACCTCGATCACGAGGTCGCCCTGGGCGACGCGGAGCGTGAGGTAGATCTTCTCCTCACCGCGCAGCACCCGGGTGGAGATCTTCTCGATGAGCGCCGCACCGTGGTGCGGATAGACGACAGTCTCGCCGACCTCAAAAGTCATGTAGGGACTCCCCTTTCCGGAGTCAAGGATACCACGCGGTTTTTCCAGAGATTGCACACAAATACTCCATCGCCCGGGTGTTTGCGCAGGTCACGGGCGTGCGTGTGAGGTGCGTCCACGCGCGCGCGGTCGTCGGCCGCGCCCGCGTGCGGATATCGGTACGGTTGACCCATCAGCCAGTCCCACGGAGGAACCATGTCCCTCGCGCCCGCCCGCCGCCTCGCCGTCGTCGCCGCCGGCGCGCTCGCCGCGATCTCGATCGCCGCCTGCTCGCCCGTGCTCACCCACAACCCGTACGGCGCGAGCGACGGCATCCGCGTCTCGTGGGAGGACGGCGCACCGATCCGCGGCGAGAACGTGCTCCTGCTCGCGGCCGAGGAGGGCGGCGACGCGCGCGTCGTCGGCGGCCTCACGAACGGCACCGGCGAGGACGTCGAGATCCAGGTCGGGTTCGCGGACGGCGACGCGTCGACGATCACCGTCCCCGCGAGCTCCACCGTCCTGCTCGACGGCTCCCGGACCTCCGACCTGGTGCTCCCGAACGTCCCCGGCGCTCCGGGATCGACCGTCGCGATGACGTTCTCCACGCCGTCCCAGGGCGTCGTCACGCTCCAGGTCCCCGTGCTGGACGGCACGCTCGACGAGTACCGCGACCTCGTCCCCTGAGTCCCGCGCGCGGCCGGACGGTCGCGCCGCCTACCGCCCGACGAGCTTGTACCCGAGCCCCCGCACCGTCACGATCGTGCGCGGCTCCCCCGGGTCCTCCTCGACCTTGGCCCGCAGCCGCTTGATGTGGACGTCGAGCGTCTTGGTGTCGCCGACGTAGTCGGCGCCCCAGATCCGGTCGATGAGCTGGCCGCGGGTGAGCACCCGGTCGGGGTTGCGCAGCAGCAGCTCGAGCAGCTCGAACTCCCGCAGCGGCATCGGCACGACCGCGCCGTCGACCCGGACCTCGTGCCGCCCGACGTCGAGCTGGATCCGCCCGACCACGAGGTTCTCGTCGTCGTCGAGGTCCATCTCGGCGCCGGCCCCGCCGGAGCCCCCGGCCGGACCGCGCCGCCGGAGCACCGCGCGGATCCGCGCCAGCAGCTCGCGGTAGGAGTAGGGCTTGGTGACGTAGTCGTCGGCGCCGACCTCGAGACCGACGACCTTGTCGATCTCCTCGTCCTTGGCGGTCACCATGATGACGGGGACGTCGCTGGTGCGGCGCAGCTCCTGGCAGACCTGGACGCCGTCGAGCCCGGGCAGCATGAGGTCGAGCAGCACGAGGTCGGCGCCGCGGTCGGCGAACAGCTCGACCGCCTCGGTCCCGGTGGCGGCCTCGATCACCTCGTAGCCGTCCTTCTCGAGCCGGTAGGCGAGCGGTGCGCGGTAGGACTCCTCGTCCTCCACGAGCAGGATGCGCGTCATGGGGTCCCTCCTGGGTCCGGTGCGGTGCGGGGGTTCCTCCCCGCCGGTGGCGCCGTGGTGGTGTCGCTGGCCGCGGCGCGCGAGGCTCCCGCGGTGCCGGGGTCCGAGGACGCGGCCGGCCCCTCGGCCAGCGGCAGCCGCAGGGTGAAGGTCGAGCCGCGGCCGAGCTGGGACCACACGGTGACCTCGCCGCCGTGGTCGGCCGCGATGTGCTTGACGATGGACAGGCCGAGGCCCGTGCCCCCGGTCTCGCGCGAGCGCGCGGGGTCGACCCGGTAGAACCGCTCGAACACGCGGGGCAGCACGGCCGGGTCCATGCCGATGCCCTGGTCGATGACGCTGATCTCGGCCGTGCCCTCCCCCGGGGTCCCGGTGCCGCCGACCCGGGCGACGACCGAGACGCGGGTGCCTCCGTCGGAGTAGCGCAGCGCGTTGTCCACGAGGTTGCGCACCGCGGTGACGAGCAGCCCCCGGTCGCCGAACACCTCGGGCGAGCCCATGACCTGGGCGGCCACCACGATGTCCCGGGCGCCCGCCTCGACCTCGCACCGCGCGACGGCCTCGGCGACGACGTCGGCGATCGCCACGGGCTCGGGTTCGTGCGCCGCGGCGGAGTCCTGCAGGCGGGAGAGGTCGATGATGTCCTGGACGAGCCCGGCGAGCCGGCGCGCCTCGACACCGAGCCGCCCGGCGAAGTGCGTGACCGCCTCGGGGTCGTCGGCGGCCTCGGCCAGCGTCTCCGCGAGCAGCGCGATCGCGCCGACCGGCGTCTTGAGCTCGTGCGAGACGTTCGCGACGAAGTCGCGGCGCACCTGGTCCAGCCGCAGCGCGGCCGTCCGGTCCTCGGCGAGGACGAGCACCCGCTCCGCCGCGAGCGCGATGACCTGGATCCGCAGGACGAGCCGGATCATGCCCGGCGACGTGCCGCGGGAGACGTTGAGCTGGACCTCGCGCGAGCCGCCGTCGCGGCGCACCTCGGCGACGAGCGCCGTGACCTCCGGCAGCGCGATCGCCCCCGCGCGCGCCACCCCGAGCGCGTAGGCGGCCGGCGTCGCGCGCACGACCCGGTCGCCGGCGTCCAGCATGACGGAGGCCGACCGCACGGCGGCGAGCAGGCGGGCGAGGTCGTCGCCGTCCGCGTCGCCGTCGGAGCCGGCCGGCCGGGCCGGCTCGGGCGGGTTGCTCACGCGGAAGGCGAGGATCCCGACGACGACGACGAGCGCGGCCAGGCCGATCGCCGTCACGAGGTCGAGCACGTCCACCCCTCGAGGGTAGGGGCTCCCGCGAGGCGCGAAGGCCCCGCCGGCGGCCGACGACGGTCGGGAGCGCGCGGGGGCCAAGGAGTTCATCCTCACGTCATCGACCGTTCATCGAGCGCGTGCCGGGCGACCACCCCCGGGTGTCAGGCTTGCCCGCGTATGCGCCGGGGAGACACCCCGGCCGCCGCGGACGAGGAGCATGTGGATGCGGGAGATCTTCCAGCAGGACCTGGAGCAGGTCGGCGACGACCTGGTCGCGATGGCGCGTCTCGTGCGCGAGGCGCTCGAGGGGGCGACGAGCGCGCTGCTCTCCCCCGACCTCGAGCTCGCCGAGCGGGTGATCGACGGCGACCGCGCGATCGACCGGCTCCAGGAGGACCTCGAGCAGCAGTGCATCACGCTGCTCGCCCGCCAGCAGCCGGTCGCGACCGACCTGCGCGTCGTGGTCACGGGCCTGCGGCTGTCCGCAACGATCGAGCGGATGGGCGACCTCGCCCGGCACGTCGCCGAGGTGGCGCGCGGGCGGTTCCCCGAGCAGGCGATCCCGGAGGTGGCTCGGCCGACGTTCGAGGAGCTGACGTCGTCGGCGCGCGCCGTCGCCACCGACGTCGTGGACCTGCTCGAGGGGCACGACGTGTCGCTCGCGGCGCGCGTCCTCGAGGACGACGACCGGCTCGACGCCCTCCACCGCGACACGTTCCGGCTCGTGCTCGCGCCCTCGGCCGCCGACCACAGCCTCACCCCCCAGGAGATCGTCGACATCACGCTGCTCGGTCGCTACCTGGAGCGGTTCGGCGACCACGGGGTCGCCGTCGCGCGGCGCATCCTCTTCCTCGTGACGGGCGACGCGGTCGCCCACACGGCTCCCGCGCGCTGAGCGTCCCCGCTCCCGCCACCCGGTCGCCGGTCGCGGCTCCGCTCGGAGCCTCGACCGGCCCCGGGCGCGGTGGGAGTGGCGGTGGGAGTGGTCGTGGTCGTGGTGCGCGCCACGGGTTCGGCGGGCTCGGCGGGCTCAGCGCCCGTCGCGTGCCGCCGCGGCCAGCATCTCCTCGACCCGCCCCCGGAATCGTGCCCGGGCCTCGCGGTACTCCCCGGCCTCCGGCCCCGGGTCCACCCACTCCCCGGGCACCAGCGCGAGCAGCTCCTCCGGCCCGGCCAGCAGGCCGCTGCCGGTCCCGGCCAGCATCGCGGCCGCGAGCGGCGACCCCGCGGCCGGCACGTGCCGCACCCGGAGGCAGACCGTCGCGGCCAGCGCGGCCCGGAACCGGGGCGAGGAGGCGACGCCGCCGACGACGGTCAGCGTCCCCCGCGCGCCGGTCTGCTCGGCGACCGCCTCGACCACGTCGGCGCACGCGAACGCGACCCCTTCCAGCACCGCGCCCGCGCGCTCGGCCGGCGTGTGCTCCGGCGCGCTCCCGACGAAGCCGCCTCGCACGGTGTCGTCCTTGCGCGGCACCACGATCCCGAACATGTACGGCAGGTAGGACAGGCCACGCGCCCCGGCCGGCGCGCCCGCCGCCACCGGTCCGATCGCCCCGCCGTCGAGCTCGTCGCGCTCGAAGGCGCGGACACTGGCGCCGGCGGCGTAGACGGAGGCCATCCGCACGAAGCCGGCGCCGTCGGCCGAGCCGAACACGAAGCCGAGACCCGGCCGCAGGTCCGGCGCCGCGCCCATCACCTGGGCCGCGGTCCCGACGTTGAGGCACAGGCCACCGCCGAGGCGCGCGCCGCCGCCCATCGCGGCAGCCGACACGTCTCCGGCCCCCGTGACGACGGGCGTGCCATCGGGGATGCCCGTCTCAGCCGCGGCCGCCCGTGTCACCCGTCCCCGGACGGCCGCCGACGCCAGCACGGGCACCCCGAGACGGGCGTCGGCCCCGCACAGCCCGAACAGCTCCTCGTCCCACCGGGCGCCCGCCGGGTCCCACAGGAGGGTGCCGAGCGCGTCGGTCGGGTCCGTCGCCAGCTCCCCGGTGAGGCGGAGCCCGAGCCAGTCCTTGGCGAGGACCAGGTGCCGGGCCCGGGCGAGCGCGTCCGGCTCGTGCTCGGCGAGCCACGCGAGCTTGGGCGCCGTGAAGGCGTCGACGGGGGCGTTGCCCGTCACGGCCTCGAACCGGGGTGAGCGGGCGAGGCGGGCCGTCGCGGCCCCGACGCGCCGGTCGGCCCACGTCATCGCCGGGCGCACGGGACGGGTGGAGCCGTCGAGCAGCAGCAGCGAGTGCATCTGACCCGCGAGGCCGACCGCCGCCGGAACGACCGGCCTCCCCTCGTCCGCCAGTCGTCGAAGCAGGCGTCGCGAGGCCGCGCACGTCGCCGACCACCAGCGATCGGGGTCCTGCTCGTGCCCGTCCGCGCCGGGGTGCCGCGTCGGGTGCTCAGCCGACTCCGTGCCGACGACACCCCTCCCGACGTCGACGGCGACGACCTTCACCCCCGTCGTCCCGAGGTCGATCCCCAGGACGACGGGGGTGGTGTCACGCACGCTCGCGCGCGGTCGTGAACCCGTACTCGCGCAGGAACTCGAGCGACTCCTCGGCGACCCGGTCGAAGTTGGCCAGGCCGATGCCGGCGGGCTCGCCGACGCCGATCTGCCCGCCGACCTGCCAGCCCTCCCACTCGACGCTGACGCAGCCGTCGAAGCCGATCTCCGCGAGGGCGTCGAAGGTCTCCCGGAAGTCGACGAGACCGCCGCCGAACCAGATGTGGTTCGTGCCGACGATGGTCGGGAGACCGACCTCGTCCTTGATCTGGACGATGTCGATGTACGGGGCCAGCCGCCGGAACGCGTCCCGGACCGACATGAACGGCTTGACGGCGACGTACAGCGCGCCGGTGTCCATCGTGACGCGGAGGTTGTCCATCGCGATCTCGTCGAACATCCGCTCCACGAGCTCGACCTTGTTGAGGATCGTCCCCTGCAGCAGCTCGATGCTGACGTTGAGGCCGAGGTCCTTGGCGTACAGCGCCACCTCCGTGATGGCCTCCTTGGCCTGGCGCCACGCCTCCTTCCGGCTCATCAGGACGTTGAGCGGCGGGTCGTAGAAGCCGTCGCCGAGCAGCGTGCACGCGGACCGGGCACCGAGCACCTTGGCGGCGTCGAGCGCCTTCTTGAAGCTGGCGATCCCCCGCTCGCGGTCGTACTCGCGGGGGCTGACGAACGTCGTGTGGTTGGCGACGTAGAAGATCTCCAGGCCGGCCTCGTCCGCGGCGGCGCGGGTCGCGCGCAGGTTCTCGTCGAACTGCTCCGACGGGACGTTCATGAGGTGCCCGAGCAGGAAGTCGACCCCGTCGTAGCCGTACTCGGCGACCTTGCGCACCGTCTCCGGCGACGACAGGTCGCCCCAGGAGTTCCAGGCGGGCCCGGCGGCCTCCAGCCGACCCCAGGGCATGTTGGGCCAGACCTCGAAGCTGATCTTCACGGTGACACTCCTTCCGGCGCCCTGCGGCGCCTGTCGATGAACCGAACGATGGGACCGAGCCGCTGGCGGCCGGTCGGGACGTCCCGGTCGGGACGCCCTAGAGGTGGGGGTTGCGGGGGGCGAGCCGTTCGGCGAGCTCCGCGTTGTGCCGCAGGGCGTCCGGCATGCCGGCGCTGAGGTAGATCTCCGGCTCCACGCCGGCGGACACCTGCGAAGCGAGGGCGGCGACGACCACCGCGTTGAGCAGGGCGAGCCCGACGACGCTCGAGCCGGGGCCGACGCGGGGCAGGCCCGGCGCGATCTCGATGAACGCGTCCCCCGGGGGGCACAGGTTGTCGAGGACGACGTCGGCGATCTCGTGCAGCCGTGGGCCCGGCTTGGACTCGGCGTACGCGATCGAGGTGATGGCGATCAGGTCGACGCCGCGCTCCCTCGCGATCGTCGCGACCTCCAGCGGGAGGGCGTTCGTGCCCGAGTTGGACACCACGAGCAGGACGTCCCGGCCGCCGACGAGGTCGTACCCCTCCAGGACGGCCGCGCCGTGCCCGCGCTCGCGCTCCAGCCGCGTGCTGAGCACCGCGCCCTCGTGGAGCATGTGCCGCGGCACGAGGACGGGACACACGCGCGCCGCTCCGCCCGCCCGGTAGAACGCCTCCTCGGCGAACACGTGGGAGTGTCCCGACCCGAAGACGAAGAGCTGACCGTCGCGGGCGAAGGCCGCCGAGACGAGCGCGGCCGCATCCGCGACCGCCTCGAGGTTGAGCTCGACGGCGGCCCGGAGCGTCTCCTCGACCACCGTGAGGTACCTGACCTCGGCCGTCTCCACGGCGTCGACGGCGGCGCTCACTTGGTCGCCCCCGCGATCAGACCGCCGACGAAGAAGCGCCCGACGGCCAGGAACAGCAGGACGGTCGGCAGGAGCGTGAACAGCGTCGCGGAGGTCACGAGCCCCCAGTCGACCGTGTACTGCCCGATGATCGCCTTGAGCCCCACGGGCAGCGTGTCGAGACCGTCCGACATGATGAACTGCGACGCGAACACGAACTCGGTCCAGGAGAAGACGAACGAGTAGACCGCGACCGTCGCGACACCCGGCAGCAGCAGCGGCAGGACGATCTGGAACATGGTCCGCAGGGGACCGGCTCCGTCGAGGGCGGCCGCCTCGTCGATCTCGATCGGGATGGCGAGGATGAACCCCCGCAGGAGCCACGTGCAGAAGGGCGCCGTGAACGCGACGTTGACGAGCACCAGGCCGGCGTGGCTGTCGATGAGCCCGAGCTGGGCGAGCGTGACGTACAGCGGGACGATGAGCAGCGTGCCGGGGATCATGTAGGACAGGAGCACGACGCCCGAGATCTTCCCGGCGCCGGGCACCCTGAGCCGGTCGAGGCCGTAGGCCGCGGCGATCGACACCACGAGCGTCACGACCGTCGTCCCGATCGCGACCACGAAGCTGTTGGAGAGGAACAGCGGGTACTTCGTCGTCGCGAAGAGCCGCTCGAAGTTCTCCAGCGTCCACTCGCGCGGCAGGAGCGTCGGGCTGGTGCTGATGAGCTCGCTGCGGGGCTTGAAGCTCGAGATCGTGATCCAGTAGATCGGCCCGAGCACGACGAGCGTGAGCAGCGCCATGACGACGACCCGCGGGATGGCGCGCACCGCGCGTCCCGGTGTGGTGAGTGCGGACATCACAGCTCCTTCGGCCGCGCGAACCGGACGAACAGCAGCGCGGCGATGCCGAGCACGATCACCGTGAGCACGCTGGCGGCAGCCGCCTCGCTGGCCCGGAACGCGCTGAACGCGGTGTTGTAGACGTAGACCGGCAGCGTCGTCGTCGCGTCGGCCGGACCACCCTCGGTGATGAGGAAGATCGTGTCGAGGATGTTGAACGACCAGAGCGAGCCGACGAGGGCGACGGCGAACAGGACGGGTTGCAGCAGGGGGAACGTGACGGCCCAGAAGGTCTGCCACGCGTTGGCGCCGTCGATCGTCGCCGCCTCGATCACCTCGCCGGGCACCGTCGCGAGGGCGCCGTAGACGACGACGGCCGTGAGCGGGAACCAGTGCCAGCTGTTGACGAGGATGATGACCGGCAGCGCCCAGACCGGGTTGCCGAACGGGGAGCCGAGGTCGATCCCGACGGCCTCGAACGCCTTGTACACGACCCCGTAGCTGGAGTTGAGCATCCACTGCCAGATGATCGTGACCGCCACGGTGGGCACGACCCACGGCAGCATCACCCAGACGCGCGCCGAGCGAGCCCACCAGCCGCGCCGCTGCATGAGCAGCGCGGCGCCGAAGGCGAGGACGGTCTGCACCGCCATGTTGCCGATCAGCCAGAGGCCGGAGCGCCGCAGGGCGGCCCAGAAGGACGGATCGCCGACGACCTTGGCGTAGGTCTCGAACGCGACGAAGTCGGAGTCGCTCCCGATGAGCCGCTGGTCGCGCAGGCTCGTCCAGACCGCGTTGAGGAGCGGGTAGGCGATCACCACGAGCATGATGACGACGATCGGCGCGACGAGCGCGTAGCCCAGCGCCATCTCCCTCGGTCCCAGCCGGCCCCGTGGCCGGGGGTGACGGGCCCCGCGCACCCGCGCGGAACCCGTCACCCGTGCTGCATCGCTGGCCACGGCTAGCTGAGGGCCTTGTCCATCTCGGCCTGCGCCCACGCTGCCGCATCCTCGGCCGACTCGCCGGAGACGTACATCCGCTGGATGGCCTGGGCGAGGATGTTCTGGCCGGAGATGTCACCGATGCGCTCGATGTACTGGCCGTCGACGAACCCGAAGAGCGCGCCGGTCTTCGACTGGTCGAGCATCGCGTCGACGCACTCGGAGTAGGTGTCGATGATCTCGTTGGAGCGCCAGGCGGAGATCTGGGCCTCGTCCGTCGTGACGGGGAGGAACAGACCCGGCTCGGCCTCGAGGAACGGCCCGTAGTTCTCCGGCAGCATCAGCCAGCTCAGGAACGCCGCGGCGCCGTCCTGGCGAGCCTGGTCGTCGGCGAGGACCATGGCGCCGTTGGAGTAGTAGATGCTCCCGGGCTGGCCGCCCTCGTCCTTGACGGGGATCGGTGCGCAGCCGAGGCGGTCGGGCGCGAGGCCGGACTCGGCCTCCCACGGCGCGAGGTACTGGCCCTTCTCGACGGCCATCGCGGCCGCGCCGCTGTTGAACGCCGCCTGCGGCTCGCCCCAGGCGAAGCTGGCGGAGTCCTTGGGCGAGAACGCGAGCAGGTCCTTGTAGAGCTGGAGCGCCGCGACGGTCTCCGGGGTGTCGAAGTCCACCTCGCCGTCCTCGGTGAACCAGTTCCCCGCGCCGCCCGTGACCATGAAGCTGTACAGCACCTGGTCGGACGCGAGGTTCTTGCCGGCCGGCAGCGCGATGCCGCTCTGCCCGTCCTGCGTCAGCCTCTCGGCGGCCGCCCGCAGCTCGTCCCACGTCGTCGGCGCCTCGAGGCCGGCGGCCTCGAAGCTGTCGCGGTTGTACCAGAGCATCTGCACCATGCCGTAGAGCGGGACGGCCCACACCTCGCCACCGTCGGTGTAGGCGGCGGTCGCCGCGTCCAGGAAGTCGTACTCGCCGTCCAGCTCCTCGACCGTGCTCGTCACGGGCTGACCGAGACCGAGGTTGCGCACGTAGGTCGCGAAGTCGGGGATCGCGAAGAGGATGTCCGGCTGGTTGCCGGCCTGCGCGGCGGCCGCGATCCCCTGGTACACCGAGTCCCACTCCTGCACCTGCGCCTGGACGGGGTACGCGGGGTCGGTGGCGTTGTACTGGTCGATCAGCGTGTTCCACGCCTCGACCCGCGTCGGGACGCTCTCCATGTGCCAGAGGATCAGCGGCTCCGTCGAGCCGGTGGCGCCGCCACCGGACTGTGCCCCGCCTCCCGGGTCCGTGCTCGCCGAGCCCGAGGGGGAACCCGAGCAGCCGGCGAGGATCAGCGATCCGGCGGCGACCGCCGCCGCGATCGGGATGATGAAGCGGTTACGCATACCTTCACCTCTCTGTGAATAGTCGGGCGCCGGCGCCACCGTGCACCGGTCGCATGACCGCGTGCTGCTCTAGAGCGGCACGCGGATTACTCTAGAGCAAAGACCGAGGTCTGGGAAGACCGACGGCTCGCCCGCGGCTCCGCGCACGACGCGGCGTGCGACGAGCCAGGGATGGACCACTATGAGAGCCATGTCCACACCGAAGTACGTGACGATCGCCCGCGAGCTGCGGCGCCGCTGCCAGCAGCTCGCCGCCGGCTCGCGCCTGCCGCCGGAGCGGACGCTCGCCCACGAGTTCGGCGTCAGCGTCATGACCGTGCGCCAGGCGCTGGGTCAGCTCGTCGACGACGGCTGGGTGAACCGGACGGCCGGGCGCGGGACGTTCGTCACCCGCCCGACGGTGTCGATGGGGCCGACGCTCACGTCGTTCACCGTCGACATGCGCCGGCGCGGGCTCGAGCCGTCCTCGACCGTGCTGCGGGTCGAGCGCGTCGTGCCCGACCTCGAGACCGTCGCCGCGCTCGGCATCCGCCCCGGCGAGAGCACGCTGCTGGTCGAGCGCCTGCGCCGCGCCGACGGGGAGCCGATCTGCCACGAGGTCAGCCTGTTCCCGGAGCGGGTCGCGGAGCAGCTCCTCGCGGGGCGGCTCGACCAGTCGGTCCACGAGATCCTCGTGGCGTCGGGAGCCGAGCCCCGCAGCAGCGAGCGCTCGGTCCGGGCCGTCGTCGCGGGGGGGCGCGAGTGCGAGCTGCTCGAGCTGCCGCCGGGCTCGCCGGCGCTCGAGATCATCGACCTGTTCTCCGACGTCACGGGCCGACCGGTCCAGCACGCGCGCACGCGCTACCGGTTCGACCGCTACGAGGTGCGCAGCCTCATCGAGACGAACCCCCGACCGGCCGGCGCGGCGATCTGACGCCCGTCCGCCCCGGCTCACGCCGGGCCCTGCGCCTTCGCACCGTGTCCCGTCAGCATGAGGACCACCGGGCCACCGGGGTCGACGTGCCGCTCGGTCCCGCGCCGCTCGCCCGCGCCGCCCAGGCCGAGGGCGTCGCTCGCCGCGAGGGCCGTCGCGGCCCCGGGCTCGACCCACACGCCCGAGGCGGCGAGCTCGCCGACGGCCTCGCTGATCGCGCCCTCGCCGACGGCGACCACCTCCCCGCCCGTCCTGCCGATCGCGGCGGCCGTGATGGCCGCCGCCGACTCGTAGCCGCGCAGGGGGTCGGCGATCGCGGTCGCCGACGTGGCCGACCACGAGCTCCCGCGCAGGTCGGCGAGCGACGCGCCGGCCCAGAACCGCGCGATGGGCGCCATGGCCGCCGCCTGGACTCCGACCAGCCGCGGCACCCTGGCCACGAGGCCGAGGCAGACGGCGTCCGCGAACCCCCGCTCGATCCCGCGCAGCAGCGGCCCGGCGCCGATCGGCACGACGACGACGGCGGGCTCGACGCCGAGCTGGTCGAGGAGCTCGAACGCGATCAGCCGGTACGCCTCGGCCAGGATCGGGTTGCGGTAGGTGGTCGAGACGTTGACCCAGCCGTCGCCCTCCTCCGCCGCCGCTCGCGCGTAGGCGTCCGAGTAGTCCCCCTCGACCTCGGCCACCTCGGCACCGTAGGCGGCGCAGGCCGCCAGCTTGCGCCCGGCGTGCGAGGCGGAGCCGACGACCACCCGGCAGCGCAGCCCCGCCGCGGCGGCGTAGGCCGCGGCGGAGACGGCGGCGTTCCCCGTCGACGCGACGACGAGGCCGCGCGCCCCGAGCCGGACCGCGAGCCCCGCGCCGAGCGACATCGCCCGGTCCTTGAACGACAGCGTCGGGTTGAGCGACTCGAGCTTGGCCAGGACGCCGGGGCGCCCCGCGACCGGGACCAGCGGTGTGTCACCCTGCCCGAGGTCGACGCACTCGCCGACGTCGACCAGGAGGTCGGCCCGGCCGCGCGAGACGGGCGGCTCCGGGGCGGCGAGCAGCGTCCCGGCGCAGTCCGGGCACTCGTAGGCGACGTCGTCGGTCGCCCGGTCGCACTCGACGCAGACCAGACGCCACGGACGCGCCGTCCTCACCATGCCGCTCTCCCTCGCCGTCGCGGGAGCTTCCTTGTGGAAGCGGATTCCAAAAGCTAGCATGACGCACGGTCGCCCGGTTGTCACCTGTCAGCCGAGGCCCTCTCATCCGACTCTCACCGTGGAGGTCGTCGTGGACGTGCTCGAGCTCACCCGAGCGCTGGTCGAGATCGACTCGCAGAATCCCGGGGCCCTCGAGCCCGAGATCGCGCGCTTCGTCCACGACTGGGCCACCCGGCGCGGCTACGCGACGACGGTGCTGGAGCCCGTGGCCGGACGCCCGAACGTCCTCGTCACGCTCGACCTCGGCGGCGAGCGCCACCTCGGTCTGTCCGGTCACCTCGACACCAAGCCGATCGGCGACGCCCTCGCCCAGTGGCGCACGCCGCCGCTCGAGCTCACCGTCGACGGCGACGACGCCTACGGTCTCGGTGTCACGGACATGAAGGGCGGCGTCGCGGCCATGATGGTCGCGCTCGACCGCCTCGCGACCGGGCCGGCCACGGCCACCGGACGCGTCACGCTGCTCCTGAGCGCCGACGAGGAGCAGGGGTCCGACGCCGGGGCCAAGGCGCTCGTGGAGGCGGGTCTGCTCCCGCCGCTCGACGCCGTCGTGATCGGCGAGCCCAGCGGGATCACCCGGGCGTGGGAGGGCATCCACCTGGTCTCCCGCGGGCTGTGCTGCTTCGACGTCGAGATCACGACGACGCAGGGCCACTCCGGCCTCTCCCCCATCCTCGGCCGCAACGCGACCCTCGTCGCCGCCGACCTGCTCCACGCGTTCGAGGAGTTCCGCCCCACCGTCACCACGCCCGGCGAGGTGGCCTGCGCGCCGACCGTGAACCCGGGCATCTTCGCGCGCTCGGGGGTGAGCTGGGGCGTCTGGCCCGGGTGGTGCAGCATCGGGATCGAGATCCGCCTCGTGCCGGGGATGGACCAGCGCGTCCTGCACGCCGAGGTGGCCGCCCTGGTCGAGGAGGTCGTCGGCGACCGCGCCCACGCGGACATCCGCTACAAGGACTCGGCCCAGGGGTGGATCGACGCGGTCGAGCTGTCCCCGGGCGCGGCGGTCGCCCGGGCCGCGCGCGTCGCGACCGCCGAGGTGCTCGGCGCCCCCGCGCCGTTCACGGCGTTCCCCGGGGCGACCGACGCGACGTCGTTCCTCGGCACCGGCGGCATCCCGACCATCGCGAGCCTCGGCCCGGGCTGGATCAGCTCCGCGCACGGGGCGAACGAGCGCGTCGGGGTCGGCCAGCTCGACGAGGCGGTGGCGATCTACGACGCCCTCGCTCGGCACTACCTGGCGGGGGCCGAGGCGTGAGCGCCGTCGAGGTCGCGCCCGACATCTGGCTGGTCGGGAGCTGCGACCCCGGGTCGCCGGCGTTCACCGACCGCCACGACTGCGCCCAGTACCTGCTGTGGCGGGACGGGGAGGGCTGGCTGGTCGACGCGGGCACGGGACTCGGCTCCGACCGGTGGCTCGGCAACGTCGCCGAGGTGGCGGACCCCGCGGGGCTCTCGGGACTGGTGGTGACGCACTACCACGCCGACCACGCCGGGGGCGCGGCCGCGGCGCTGGACCGGGGTCTGCGCGTGCTCGCCAGCCCCGTCACCGGCGCGGCGCTCCGCGTGGGTGACGACGAGGCGACCAGCCTCGCCCGGGCTCGCACCGCCGGGGTGTACCCCCCGGATCTCGCGCTCGCCCCGGCCCCGACGGTCGAGCCGGCGCCCGCGACCCTTCCGCTCGCGTGGGGGACGCTCGAGGTGCTCGACACCCCCGGTCACTGCGACGGCCACGTCGCCGTGCTGCTCACGCGGGAGGGCCGCTCGTCGCTGCTGTCCGGCGACGTCGTCTTCGCCGGCGGGCGCATCGCGATCCAGGCGATCGCCGACTGCCGGCCGCTCGCCTACGCGGAGACCGTCGCCCACCTCGCCAGCCGGGACGTCGACGACCTGCTCCCCGGCCACGGGGCGGTCGTGCTCGGCGGGGCCGGCGCCGACCTCCGGCGCGCGGCCGCGTCGTTCGCCGCGCTCCTGCCGCCGCCCAACCACCTGCCGGCACCCGGGTACGGCCCGTGACGGCCGCGCCTCGACCCCGTCCCGCCGGCGCCGCACGCGGCGTCGGAGCAGCCCACCACCGTGCCACCATGTCGTCGACGACGGCCAACCAGACCAGAGGAGTCGATGCGTGAACCAGCCGACCGACGGCCCCGGACGACGGAGCGGACCCGACGGCCTGCGCGCCGTCGACCGGACGATCCGCATCCTGCTCGCGCTCGCCGCCTCGCCGACGGGGACGAGTCTCACCGACCTCGCGCGAGGGACGGACATCTCCGCCCCGACGGCGCACCGGCTGCTCGGCGCGCTGCGGCGCCACCGCCTCACGCGCGAGACCGTCGACGGCAGGCACGCGCTCGGTCCCGCCACCCTGGTGCTCGCGCGGGGGTTCCTCGGCGGCCTCGACTTCCGCGTCGAGGCCCTCCCGGTCCTCTCGGAGCTGCGCGACGCGACCGGCGAGGCGTGCCACCTCGGGACGCTCGCCGCGCCGCACATCGTGTACGTCGACAAGCTGGGCTCGACGCACCCCGTCCAGGTCATGACGCGGATCGGCGGGACGGCTCCGGCGCTGACGACGGCGCTGGGCCGGGCGCTCCTCGCCAACTCCCCCGCCGAGGTCGTCCGTCAGGTCGTCACGGCGAGCGAGGCGCAGCTCGGGCCGCTCCCCGCGTGGGACCCCGAGGAGCTCGACCGGACGCGCGAGCGCGGCTACTCCATCGACGACGGGGAGTCGGCACCGGGCATCGTCGCGCTCGGTGCGCCGATCTTCGACAGCGAGGGCGCCGCCATCGCGGCGATCGACGTCGCCGTCCCCGCCGTGCGGTTCGACCGGGAGCGCCGCGAGGAGCTGGGGGGACTGGTCAGGGCCTCGGCCGACCGGGTCTCCTCGGCGCTCGGCCACCCGGCCAACGGCCCGGACCTGCCGACCGACGACCGGTCCGATGGCTGACGTCGCCGGTCCCACGCGCGTCGTCCTGGCCGGCGCCGGTCGCTTCGGCGCGCTCCACGCCCGCACCTGGAGCGAGGCCGGCGCGCGGATCGTCGGCGTCGTCGACCCGGACGCGAGGCGCGCCGAGGCGCTGGCCGCGCGCCACGGCGCCTCCTTCGGCTCGGAGCTGTCCGAGGTCCTCCAGCCCGGGTCGGCCGACGCCGTGGTCGTCGCCTCGACCGAGGACACCCACGTTCCCCTGGCCCTCGAGGCGCTCCGGGCCGGGTGCCACGTGTTCGTCGAAAAGCCGTTCGCGATGCGGCCGGCCGACGCGGCCGCCGTCGTCGCGACCGCGGAGGCCCGCGGCCTGACCGCGTTCGCCGGCCACGTCTCCCGGTTCGCCCAGCCCTACGTCCGCCTGCGCGACGCCGTCGACGCGGGCCGGCTCGGCACGCTGTGGACCCTGCGCCTGCGGCGCGACTTCTCCCGCGCCTGGTTCGAGTCGTTCGGCGACCGGGTCGACCCGGTCTGGGAGTCGTGCATCCACGACGTCGACCTCGCGATCTACCTGGCCTCGGCGCGGCCGGTGCGCGTCGTCGCCCAGCGCAGCGCAGCCGCCGGCCGGGCGGCCGCGAGCGTCGTCTCGGCGCTGGTCGCCTTCGACTCGGGGGTCACCGCGACGATCGAGTCGGCCTGGGCGGTCCCCGACGGCGCGCCGGGGACGCTCGCCGGGGTCCTCGAGCTGGACGGGACCATCGCGGCCGAGTGCGAGGTGATCGGCTCCCGGGGCGTGGCGAAGCAGCGCCTGGTCAACGACTCGCTCACGGAGTGGACCGACACCGGCGCGACGACCCCCGACCTCACCCTGTGGCCGGAGGTGGCGGGGCGCGTCGGCGGAGCGCTGGCCGCCGAGGTCACCGAGGCGCTCGCGGTGTTCCGCGGCGAGCGCCCGCCCGCGCGGATGCCGCACCGCGAGGCGCTGTGGAGCGTCGAGCTCGCCGCGGCCATCGTCGAGTCGGCCGAGTCGGGCGCGGTCGTGACGATCCCGGGGTAGCGCGGCATCCCCTGACGCGGCGGACACGGCCCGCGCGCCGGACGCGCCGGACGGCCGAGGGGCCGGACGCCGGTGCGGCGTCCGGCCCCTCGGGTCCGGCGGGCGAGATCGCCCCGGGGTCGACCCGGGCGATCGCCCCGGGGTCAGCGTCCCTGGTTGGCGACGGCCTTGATGGCGTCGGCGGCGGCCTCGGGGTCGAGGTACGTCCCGCCCTTCGTCACGGGCACCAGGTTCTCGTCGAGCTCGTAGACCAGCGGGATGCCCGTGGGGATGTTGAGCCCGGCGATCGTTGCGTCGTCGATCCCGTCGAGGTGCTTGACCAGCGCGCGCAGCGAGTTGCCGTGCGCCGCGACGAGGACGGTCTTGCCGGCCTTGAGGTCGGGGACGATCTCGGCCTCCCAGTACGGGAGCGCGCGGTCGAGGACCTGCTTGAGCGCCTCGGCGCGCGGGATGGCCTCACCGGCGTAGCGCGGGTCGCCGTCCTGGGAGAACTCGGAGCCGAGCTCGATGTCCGGCGGCGGCACGTCGTAGGAGCGGCGCCAGAGCATGAACTGCTCCTCGCCGTACTCCTCGAGCGTCTGCTTCTTGTCCTTGCCCTGGAGCGCACCGTAGTGACGCTCGTTGAGCCGCCAGGAGCGCTTGACGGGGATCCAGTGGCGGTCGGCCTCGTTGAGGGCCAGGTTCGCCGTCGTGATCGCGCGGCGCAGGAGGGAGGTGTGGACGACGTCGGGCAGGACGCCGTTCTCGGCGAGGAGCCGGCCGCCGCGCGCGGCCTCCTCGACGCCCTTCTCCGACAGGGGCACGTCGACCCAGCCGGTGAAGAGGTTCTTCGCGTTCCAGTCGCTCTCGCCGTGGCGGAGCAGGACAAGGGTGTACGTCATGGTCACCATCATGGCGCACTCCCCGAGCGGCGGACGGGCCGTTCTACCCAGTGGTCACCCGCGGTCGCGCCCCGGGAACGACGACGGAACGACGATGGCCCGGCCGGGTGAGCCGGCCGGGCCATCGAGCGCGTGTCGAACGCCTGACGAGACGTCAGTTGGCCGCCTCGTACGCGGCGCGGATCTCCGCGGGGATGCGCCCGCGCGGGCTCACCGTGTGGCCGTTGGCCTGCGCCCAGGCGCGGATCGCCGCCGCGTCACCGCTGGACGAGCGTGCCTTGCCCCGCGCGGGCGTCGCACCGCGACGACCACCGCTGCGGCGGGCCGCGCCGATCCAGCCCGCGAGGTCCTCGCGCAGCTTGGCCGCATTCTCGACGGACAGATCGATCTCGTACGTCACACCGTCGAGGCCGAACGTGACGGACTCCGCCGCCTCGCCGCCGTCAATGTCGTCGATGAGGACGTAGCTGATCTTCTGCACCATGTGTCGCCTCCAGTAATAGGGATTGTGCACGAACGGGTCAACAATCCCCCTGCGCAAGCGGAATGTCAAACACCCGGGGCAATCTCCCGAGAAGGTGTCGCGCGACGGGGGCCGTAATTCTCGCGGCTAACGATTGTCGCCGGCGACCGGCTCGCGATTCTGGGAGTCGGCTGGGAATGCCGCCGCGGCCGGAACGCCGGGCTCCACGGGCGCGACCCCGCTCGCGCCGGGCTCCGCCGCCCCGCCGGCCGGGTCGACGCCCACCCGGCCGTCAGCGACGGCTTCGGCGTCGGCGACGCCACTCGCGCCGGGCCCGCCCGGCGCGGCCTCGCCTGCGGCTCGCTCACGCAGCTCGCGGTCGAGCAGGGCCTCCTCGCGCAGCCGCTGGCTGCGTTCCCGCCGATCCGCCAGCACCATGGCCCGCACGACGAGGAGGAAGACGGCGAGCACCCCGATCGACGGGATGAGTGCGCCGAGCGAGGTCACGAGGTCGTCCCACATGCCCCCAGCCTAACCGCGCGCCGCGACGCAGGACGGGCCGCGTCCTCGCCCCGCCGTCGTCCGCGCCCCAGCGGGTGATGCGCATCAGTGCGCCACCTCGGGGTAGCGGAAAGATGGAATCGTGATGCAGAAGGAACCGGCCGACAATTCGGTCGGCTACTCGGTTTCTATGCCGTCGGCTTCACCAGCGGGAACAGGATGGTCTCGCGGATACCGCGACCGGTGAGCGCCATGAGCAGCCGGTCGATTCCCATGCCCATCCCGCCGAGCGGCGGGAGCGCGTGCTCGACGGCGCGCAGGAAGTCCTCGTCGACGTGCATCGCCTCGGGGTCGCCCGCGGCGGCCAGGAGGGCCTGCGCCTCGAACCGCTCGCGCTGCACGACCGGGTCGATGAGCTCGGAGTAGGCGGTCGCGAGCTCGAACCCGCGCACGTACAGGTCCCACTTCTCGGTCATCCCCGGCCGCGAGCGGTGCGCCCGGGTCAGCGGCGAGGTGTCGACCGGGAAGTCCCGCACGAACGTCGGCGCGACCAGGTGGTCGCCCACGAGGTGCTCGAACAGCAGCTCGACGAGCTTGCCGGGGGTCGGCGCCTTCGTCGTCGCGACCTCGAGCCCGACCCGCTCGGCGTACCCGACGAGCGTGTTTAGCTGCGTCTCGGGCGTCACGGCCTCACCGAGCGCGGAGCTGACGGCGTCGTAGAGCGAGAGCGTCGTCCACTCCCCGCCGAGGTCGTACTCGGTGCCGTCGGCGAGCGTCACGGTCGTCGAGCCGAACACCTCCTGCGCCGCCTCCTGGACGAGCTCGCGCGTGAGGACGGCCATCCCGTCGTAGTCCGACCAGGCCTCGTACGCCTCGAGCGAGGAGAACTCGGGGCTGTGCGAGGAGTCGACGCCCTCGTTGCGGAACTGCCGCCCGATCTCGAAGACGCGCTCGACCCCGCCGACCACCGCCTGCTTGAGGAACAGCTCGGTCGCGATCCGCATGACGAGGTCGACGTCGAACGCGTTCATGTGCGTGACGAACGGCCGCGCCGCCGCACCGCCGGCCTGCGTCTGCAAGATCGGCGTCTCCACCTCGAGGTAGCCCCGCCGGTGGAAGGAGTCGCGCAGCGAGCGCACGACGCCGGCGCGGACCCGCACCATGTCCCGCGCCTCGGGGCGCGCGATGAGGTCGAGGTACCGCCGCCGGACGCGGGTCTCCTCGCTCGTCTCCTTGTGCAGCGTCGGGAGCGGGCGCAGCGACTTGGCGGCGAGCTGCCACCCGTCCGCCATGATCGACAGCTCGCCCCGGCGCGAGGAGATGACGCGCCCCCGGGCGAACAGGAAGTCGCCGAGGTCGACGTCGGCCTTGAAGTCCGCCAGCGAGTCCTCGCCGACCTCGGCGAGGGAGAGCATCACCTGGAGCGTGCGGCCCTCGCCGTCGGCGATCGCGGCGAAGCACAGCCTGCCCGTGTTGCGCAGGTGCATGACCCGGCCCGCGACGCCGACGACGACGTCCGTCTCCTCGCCCGGCTCGAGGCCCGCGTGCTCCTCGCGGACCGCCGCGATCGTCGTGGTGACCGGGACGGACACCGGGTAGGGCTCGCGGCCGGAGGCCAGCAGGCGCTCGCGCTTCTCCTTGCGCACCCGGACCTGCTCGGGGTCGGCGTCGAGGTGCTCCGTCTCGATCGTCTCGACGTCCTCGGCGGCGGGTGCGGGCGTGGTGGAGGGCTGCTCAGTCACCCGGAGAGGATACCGAGCCGGACCCGAGAGCGACGGGTCCGTTGTCGATGAGCCGGACGCCGTCGACCAGCGCGGCGACGACGTAGCGCGGCTCGGCCGCGCGACCGCCGGGCCCGACGGCATCCGTCCCGGCGCGCGGATCACCGGTCGCGTCGGGACATAGCTCCAGGTACGTCTCCGGATCGACGACGGTCGCGTAGTCGACCTCGACGTCGTCCAGCTCGGCCCGCGCCGCCGCGAGCACCTGGGCCAGGTCCGCCCCGGCCGCCGCGAGCCGCTGCGCGACGGCGACGGACCTGGACAGCGCGAGGGCGCGTCGCCGGCCGTCCGGGGTGAGGCGGACGTTCCGGCTGGAGAGCGCCAGCCCGTCCGGCTCGCGAACGATCGGCACCTCGAGCACCCACAGGTCGAGATCGAGGTCGCGCACCATCCGCTGGACGAGCGCGAGCTGCTGCGCGTCCTTCTGCCCGAACACGGCGACGTCCGGCCGAACGAGGTGGAACAGCTTCGACACGACCGTGAGCACGCCGGCGAAGTGCCCCGGGCGGGAGGCCCCCTCGAGCGCGTTCGCGACCGGCCCGGGGTCGATCGTCACCCGGGTCGCACCCTCGGGGTACATCTCGTGCGCGCTCGGCGCGAAGACGAGGTCCGGCGCGTCCGCGCCGAGGGCGGCGAGCGACGCGACGTCAGCGTCGAGCGTGCGCGGGTAGGCGGCGAGGTCGCCGGGGTCGCCGAACTGTGTCGGGTTGACGAACACGGTGACGACGACGTGGTCGGCCACGCCGCGCGCCGCCCGGACGAGGGCGAGGTGCCCCTCGTGGAGCGCCCCCATCGTCGGGACGACGGCGACCGTTCCGGCCAGGCGCCGGCGTGCCGCCCGCAGGTCGGCGATCGTGTGGAGGACGGCGACGCTCGCCGGCTGGACGCCGGTGCCGACGCCGGCCGCGTCACCGGCGTCCTCGCTCTCCCGGAGCAGGCGGCGGATCGCAGCGGCCCGGTCGGGTTCGATCCGCCGCTCGTGCTCCGCGAGCACGGCGGTCGCGTCCGCGAGGGCGCGGTAGGTGGGCAGCGCGCGCTCCGCGCCGTCGGGTCCGACGAGGGCCTCGATCGCCGCGAGGTGCTCGGCGACGGTGCCCGCGTCGCCGCGGCTGACCGGGCCCGTGAGCGCGGCGGCGCCCGAGCCGAGCGCGCCGTCGAGCGCGGCCCGCGCGAGCGGCCCGAGCAGCCCGCCGGCCGCGTCCTGCTCCTCCCCGCTCGGCGCCGTGCCGGTGACGCCGGCGGCGCGCAGGATCTCCTGGGCCTGGACCAGCAGCGTCACCAGGTGGTTGCTCGCGTGCGCGAGGGCCGCGTGGTAGCCGGCGCGGCTGTCCTCCGGCAGGAGCACGGGCTCGCCGCCGAGCTCGACGACGAGGGCCTGGCCGATCGGCTGGACCGGCGCGGCGGCGGTGACGGCGAACGGGGTGCCGACGAGGCGGGCGAGGGCGAGCGACGTGCCCGTGAACGTCATCGCCGGGTGGATCGCGAGCGGGATCGCACCGGCCGCGAGCGCCGGACGCAGGACGCCGGTGCCGTGCCGGCCGCTGGTGTGGACGACGAGCTGACCCGGACGGAAGCCGCCCTGCTGGGCGACCCAGGCGACGACGTCGGCGATCGCGTCGTCCGGGACGCACACGAGGACGAGGTCGGCGCGGCGGGCGACCTCGACGAGGTCGAGCAGGGGCACGCCGGGCAGGAGTGCCTCGACGCGCTCGCGGGTCTCGGGCGAGGCGCCCGAGACCGCGACGACCTCGTGTCCCTCCGCCCGCAGCGCGTTGCCGAGGACGGCGCCGACGCGGCCGGCCCCGAGGATGCCGACGGCGAGCCGGCCGGGCTTGGTGCTGCTCGAGTTCACCGGACCATCCTGCCCCGTTCCGGGGCGCGGGTCAGGCGGCCGGCAGCCGGACCTCGACGCAGGTGTCGCCCGGGACCGAGCGCACCGTGATGCTGCCGCCGTGCGCCTCGACGATGGCCTCGGCGATCGCGAGCCCCAGGCCGGTCGACGACGGCGAGTCGGCGTCGCGGGTGCGGGAGGTCTCGCCGCGGGTGAACCGGTCGAACAGCGTGTCGGCGAGCTCGGGCGGGATGCCGGGGCCGTCGTCGCGGACGGAGACGAGGACCTCGCGGGTCGCCGGGTCCGCCGCGACGCCGACGCGGACCCGGGTCCCCGGCGGCGTGTGCACGCGCGCGTTCGCGGTGAGGTTGACGAGCACCTGGCGCAGCCGCGCCTCATCGGCGAGGACCAGGGGCAGGTCGCCGATGTCGGGGTCGGTGTCGCGGTCGACGTCGTCGGCGTCGGCGTCGTCACCGGCGTCGCCGTCGCCGGGCAGGTCGAGCTGCCAGAGGTGGCGCGGCCCGGCGGCGTGCGCGTCGCTCACCACCTCGGCGACGACGGCGACCAGGTCGACGGGCGCGAGCTCGAGCTCGCGCCCCGCGTCGAGGCGCGCAAGGAGGAGCAGGTCCTCGACGAGTCCCTGCATCCGCCCGCCCTCGGACGCGATCCGCTCGACGGCGTGCCGCGTGGCGTCGTCCAGGTGGACGGCTCCGGCGTCGGTCCCCCGGCCCGAGCGGTCGCGGCGCAGCACGAGCTCGGAGTAGCCGCGGATCGAGGCGAGCGGGGTGCGCAGCTCGTGGCTCGCGTCGGCGACGAACGCGCGCACCTTGAGCTCGGAGGCGTGCCGCGCGGCGAGCGAGCTCTCGACGTGCCCGAGCATCCGGTTGACCGCGGCGCCGACCATGCCGATCTCGGTGCGCTCGTCGGTGTCGCGGGCCGGGACGCGCTCGGCGATCTCGGCCGCACCGCGGTCCAGCGGCAGCTCGGAGACGCGCTGGGCGGTGGCGGCGACGCGGTCGAGCGGACGAAGCGAGCGCCGCACGACGGCGGTCGCGGCGAGCGCGGCGAGCACGACGGCGAGCGAGCCGACGATCACCTCGACGACGACGTAGCGCTCGAGCGTCGCGGCCGCGTCCGACCAGGGCAGCGCGGTCACGGCGACGTCGCCCGTCGAGCCCGCGTCGTCAGCGCCGCCGGCCGGACGGGTCGGCCGCTCGGCGGCGACGGCGCGGTAGCGCCCGAGACCCGGCACGTCGACCCAGCCCGGCTGGGCGGTGGCCGCGAGCAGCGCGTCGGCCTGCGCGGCCGTCAGCTCGACGACGGCGCCGGTCTCGTCGAGGTAGCCGGCGTCGACCACCTCACCGCCGCGGACCTCGACGACGACGGTCCCGGCTGCCTGGCCCCGCACCGCGAGGCCCGGCGGGATGCCGGTGCCCGGGAAGCCGTTCGGCGTCGGGCCGTCGCCCTGGTCGCCGGCGGCCGGGTCGCCGGCGGCCGGGTCGTCACCGGCCGGGCCGTCGCCCGCCGGGCCGGCCGCGTCGGGCGTGGGGAGCGGGACGGGCGTGCCGCCGGACGGCAGCACGTCGCGTCCGCGGTCGCTCGCGGCGACGAGCTGGGCGTCGATCCGTTCCAGCAGCGACGAGCGCAGCGCGAGCGTCGAGACCAGCCCGAGCGCGAGCGCCAGCGCGAGCGCCGTCAGCACGACGACGGCCGTGAGCTGGGTGCGCAGGCGCCGCGGTGGCCGACGACCGGGCAGGGCCGCGGTCACGTCGCCGGCTTGAGGACGTACCCCGCGCCGCGCAGGGTGTGGATCATCGGCTCGCGGCCCGCGTCGATCTTCCGCCGCAGGTAGGAGATGTAGAGCTCGACGATGTTCGCCTGCCCGCCGAAGTCGTACTGCCATACGTGGTCGAGGATCTGCGCCTTGCTGAGCACACGGCGGGGGTTGCGCATGAGGTAGCGCAGCAGCTCGAACTCGGTCGCGGTGAGCGTGATCTCCTCCCCGCCGCGGCGCACCTCGTGCGAGTCCTCGTCGAGGGTGAGGTCGCCGACCTCCAGGACGGCGTCGGGGCGCTGCGCGAGCGCGCCCGAGCGGCGCAGCAGGGCGCGCAGCCGGGCGACGACCTCCTCCAGGCTGAACGGCTTCGTCACGTAGTCGTCGCCGCCGGCGGTGAGCCCGTGTACGCGGTCGGCGAGCGCGTCGCGCGCCGTGAGGAACAGCACGGGGACCCGGCTCGTCGTGCGGAGCCGGCGCAGGACCTCGAAGCCGTCGATGCCGGGCATCATGACGTCGAGCACGACGACGTCCGGGTCCAGCTCCCGGGCGATCCGGAGCGCCTGGTGACCGTCGGCCGCCGTGTCGACCCGCCAGCCCTCGTACCGCAGCACCGAGGCGAGCAGCTCGCGGAGCGAGTCCTCGTCGTCCACGACGAGGACTCGCAGGGGCGAGCCGTCGGTGCGCGTGAGGACGTCGGCCGTCGCGCCGGCCTGGTCAGGGTTCGTCATGCGTCCATCATGCAGGCCGAGCCCCAGGGCCGGCTGAGCCGTTCCTGTGACCTTGCTGTGCGATGGGCGGACCGATCCTGGGAGCGCGGTCGGGGCTCGATCCTGGCGGCACCGTCGGGGCTCGATCCTGGCGGCACCGTCGGTGTTCGAGAAGCGTCGTGGGCGTCGGATCGCGAGGGGGCGGCCCTCGGCATCGTGCCTGGTCAGGGCACCGGGCCGGCGACGGGAGAAGCGACGTGTGCGAACTCGGCCGGTCGCGGGACCGAGGGCACTCCGAACCGCCGGCGCGGAGCTCGCGCGACACAGTGCCGCCGGGTCGCCGGGTCGCCGGGTCGCCGGGTCGCCGAGGCGCCGGGTCTCCGGATCGCCGAGGCGCCGGGCCGTCAGGCCGTCAGGCCGTCAGGCCGTCAGGGGCGATGGGGCGCCCGACCGCCGGGGCGCCCGACCGGGGGCGCCGGGGGCGCCGGGGCGGATGGAGTCGCAGTGGATTCGTGCACGTCGCATCGCGATCACCCGACCTCGAGCGTCGCGCCTGGTCAGAGCTCCGTCGATCCCCGACGACTCCGACGCACACGACGCATCTCGGACGCGAGGCACACATCGCCGCCGTCGGCTCAGCCGAGGAGCTGGAGCTGCGCGACCTCGCCCGGTGTGAGCGCCACGAGGCGGAACCAGCGCGCGCCGGGAGGCACGGGACGGCCGAACGCGAACGGGCGGAGCTGCCACGGCCAGTCGAACGCCTCGTCGAGCCGTTCGTCGAGGACCGTCCACGCCGCACCGTCGACCGACGCCTCGCACCGCCACGAGCGCGGAGCCGCGGTCGGGTCCGGCCCGCACGTCAGCGTGTAGAGCTCCGGGACCATCGCCCCGTCCGCCCCGTCGATCTCGCAGACGCCTCCGGCTCCGTCCGGTCCGAGCGCGACCACGCTCCGGCCGACCTCGTCGTCCGTGAGCGTTCCGCCACCGCGGGCGAGGTCGCGCCACGGTCCCTCCCGCCAGCCCTCGACGGACGGCGGGACGGCGTCGGCACCGGTCGCCCAGGCCGACGGCGCCGCCGTCAGCTCGACGTCGAGGTGGGCGCCGCTCGCCACCGCCTCGTGCGCGAGCCACGACGCGTCGTGCGCGCGACCGTCCACCCGCAGCACGGCGATCCGCGTCGCCGCGTCGAACGCGACCCGGCCCTCGGCGCCGACCGCGCCGCCGGCATCACCCGCGTCACCGGCATCGCACGCGTCGCCGGCATCACCCGGCTCAGCGGAGACGACGAGGTCACCGCCGGGCAGGTGCCACGTCACGCGCGGCACGCCGGGCGCCGTGAGCACGTACCGCGGCGCCCCGACCTGCAGCGGGTACAGCCCCGTCAGCGCCCACAGGTACCAGGCGGACATCTCGCCGTCGTCCTCGTCGCCGGGGTACCCCTGGCCGAGCTCGGACCCGCCGAACAGCCGGCGCAGCGCGTCGCGGACGAGCGCCGACGCGTCTCCCGGCCGGCGGGCGAACGCGTACATGAACGGGATGTGGTGCGCCGGCTGGTTGCTGAGGCCGAGCTGACCGCGGCGGACGTCGCGCGCCTCGGTCATCTCGTGGATGACGTCGTCGTAGCTGCCCGGCCGGTCCGCGAGCTCCGGGGTCGCGAGGTACTCGTCGAGCCGGGCGCCGAGCCCGTCCGGCCCGCCGTGCAGGGCGGCGAGGCCGGCACCGTCGTGCGGCGCCGGGAAGGCGTAGCTCCAGGCGTTCGTCTCGGTGTAGTCGCCACCCCAGGAGAGCGGGTCGAACCCGTCGGCGAGGGCGCCACCGGCGTCGCGGGACCGGAAGAAGCCCGTGGCCGCGTCGAAACCGGCGCGATAGGCGAGCGAGCGTCGGCGCAGGTAGCGGGCCTCGGTGCGCAGGCGCTCGACGTCGCGCGCCGGCACGTCGGCGTCCGCCGCGAGCAGCTCGGCCTGCGCCGCGAGCGCCGCGTCGTTCAGCGCCGCCTCGACCGCCCAGGACACCGCCTCGTGCAGCGCCGAGGAGGGGAAGCCGCGGTAGGCGCCCTCGCGCAGGTCCTTGCGCCCGACCGCCGGCGACGGCGGCAGCGCCGTCGCGTTGCGCAGCCCCGCGCGGTACGTCGCGACGGGGTCGAGCAGCGGCACGCCCTTGACGGCGAGGTCGGCGAAGGCGACGTCCGAGCTCGTCCCCGTCATGAGGTCCGCGTAGCCGGGCGACGGCCAGCGCGAGGTCCACCCGGCCGAGCGGAACATCTCGACGAACCCGTCGGCCAGCTCGGCCGCCAGGTCGGGGTACACGAGCGCGTAGAGCGGCCACACGGTCCGGTAGGTGTCCCAGAAGCCGTGGTTGACGTAGGCGCGCCCCGGGCGGATCGTTGCGCCGGTCTCCGTGTCGGTCGAGGCCGACGCCGCGGGCAGCACGGGGCTGGCGTGGACGTGCTCCGGGGCCTCGGCGGTCCCGACGTTCTCGTGGTGGGCGGTCGGGTAGAGGTTGACCCGGTAGAGCCCGCCGTAGGCGCTCACCAGCTCCTCCCGGCGCGCGCCGGCGAGCTCCAGCACCCCGAGCCGCTCGGTCCAGGCCGCCCGCACGCGGGCGGCCTGCTCCTGGGGCGTGGCATCGCCCAGCTCGAGGTCGAGCGCGTGCTCGGCCTGCGCGATGCTCAGGAAGGAGGTGCCGACACGGACCGTCGCACCGCCGCCCGGCACGACGACGACGCGGTGGCCCGGCGCCCGGCCGGGCCCGCCGTCGCGGACGCCGCCGCGAGCGGGCTCGCCGTCGGGGATCTCGACGCGGGCGACGACGAACATCCGGCTCACGCCGACGCTGAGCCGGCTCCCGCCGTCGACCCAGCCGCGCACGGTCGAGGTCGCGGTGTCGAGCTGGAACGAGCAGTCCTGATCGACGGTGCCGAGCTCGAGGCGCAGCTCCGTCCCGCCGGCCCCAGCAGCGGCCGGCGGGGCGAGGCGGAGCAGCGCGCCGTGGTCGGACGGCACGGCCGTGACCCGCGCGCCGGAGTCGAGGACGACCTCGTAGCTGTGGGGGCGGGCGACCTCGGCGTCGTGGGAGAACGTGCCGGCGGCCGGCCCGTCGTCGGCCAGCCCGTCGTCGGCCAGCCCGTCGTCGGCGGCTCCCCAGGACGGCGCGAGCACGAGCTGGTCGCGGTCGCCCATCCACGGGCTCGGCTGGTGCGCGAGCGCGATCCCGCGCAGCACGGGGCGCGTGGACGGGTCGTCGTGCCACGCGTACGGCCAGTCGCACGACCACGTGGTCATCGGCGTGACGAGCGTGAAGCCGTTCGGCACCGCGGCCGCCGGGATCGTGTTGCCGCGCGAGAACACCGGACCGGCGTTCGTCCCGCGACGCGTGTCGACGAGGTCGACGACGTCCTCGACGGCCACCCGGCCGTCGTCCCCGACCCGCGCCGGCGGCTCCGGGTCGAGACGGACGTCGGCGAGCAGCGCCGCCACCCGCGACCCGGCGGCCGAGCCGAGGGTGGACCCGGCCGCCGGGTCGGGCGGGTCGAGCACGCCGAGCAGCCGGACGACGGTGCGCCCGGCGGCCACGGCCCCCACCGCGCACTCGACGTGGTTCCACTGCCGCGGGTAGAGCACCTCGGCCTCGCCCTGACCGGCCGGGGTCAGGGCGAAGCCCCGGTGGTCGCGGGCGCCGAGGGAGCTGAGCAGCGTCCCGTCGTCGAGCTCGGCGTCCACGGCGACGAACGTCGACGGGCGGACGGCGAGGTCGTCGTCCAGCTCGGGCCGCACCCGGTAGCTCAGCCGGGTCGACGGCGTGACGGGCCAGGCGCCCTCGGCGATGGTGACGGTGCGCCGCCCGGCGTCCAGCAGGGTCGGCGTCGACGCCCGGAACGGCTGGACCGGGTGCGCGGACGGGTCGAGATCGGTGCTCATCGGACCGCGGGGCTCAGGCGCGAGCGAGTCGGAGCGTGCGGACCTCGAACGGCCGCAGCGTCAGGTCGATCGACGCGTGGCCGCCGCTGAGGTCGGCCCCGTCGACCCCGCCGAGCGAGTCCTCCAGCAGCGAGACCTCGTCGACCGAGGCGAACTCGCCGCGGACCGTCAGCGTGCCGCGGGCACGACGCCCGTACGCCTCGTACACCCGGACCACGACGTCGCCGGAGCGGTCGTGGGCCAGCGTGACGTTCGACAGGACGACGCCGTCGCCGGTCGTGACGACCAGCGGGCGGATGCCGTGCTCGCCGCGCACCACCCGCTCCGGAGAGCTCAGCAGCGCCCCGGCGGACGTCGCCGCCGCGACGTCCGCCCCGACGACGAGCCCGTAGGTCATCGTCTGAACGCCCTGGTCCGTCTCCGGGTCGGGGAAGCGCGGCGCGCGCAGGAGCGAGAGCCGCATCGTCGTCGTCACGTCGGCGCCGGACGCGTCGCGCGTGACGTCGTGGCCGTAGAGCGAGTCGTTGACCAGGGCGGCGCCGATGGCCTCGCCCGGCGCCGACTCCTCGGCCGCCAGCACGTACCGGTGCATCGAGGCCTCGAACTTCGCGGCCTCCCAGCTCGTGTTCGTGTGCGTGACGCGCCGCTGGTAGCCGTACTGGGTCTCGGCGAGCGTCTCCGCGGCGCGGACGTCGAGCGGGAACGCGACCTTGAGGAACTTCTCGGTCTCGTGCCAGTCGACCTCGGTCTCGAACAGCACGGTCCGCGAGCCCGGCTCGAGGACGATGGCCTGCGTGAGCGAGGAGGCCGAGAACGGGCGCGTCAGCGTGAGGACGGCGCGTCCGTCCACCAGCTCGCCCGTGAGCGTCGCGTCCTTGCGCAGCACCGTCATCATGTTGCGGTAGTGCCGGTCGACGTCCCAGGCGTCCCACATGTTGGGGAAGTCCTGGTGGAGCTGGAACAGGTTGCCCTCGGCGCCCGGCGCGATGACGTCGTGGCCGGTCGCGAGGTCGCGGGCGGACGTGACCGTCCCCTGGGCGCTGACGCGCACCTCGACGAGGCCGTTGGCCAGGACGAACCCGCCGTCCCCGTCGTCGACCAGGGTGACGGGCGCGACGTCGCCCGAGGCGGCGGCGACCTCCTCCCGGGGCAGCGCACCGCCCGCCGGGACCGCGCCCCGGTCGAACGCGGCCGGGTTGACGGCGATCTCGCGGTCGCCGGCGCCGACCAGCGCGGCCAGCGCCCGCTCGATCAGCTCGGTCGCCGCGGCCTCGATCCGCTCGTACTCGGCGACGGCCTCGCGGTGCACCCACGCGATCGAGGTGCCCGGGAGGATGTCGTGGAACTGCTGGAGCAGCACCTGGCGCCACAGCGCCTCGAGCTCGTCGTGCGGGAAGGCGTGGTCCACCTCGAGCGCCGCCTGGGTCGACCACAGCTCGGCCTCCGCGAGCAGCCACTCGCACCGGCGGTTGCCCTGCTTCGTGCGGTGCTGAGAGGTGAGCGTCGCGCGGTGCAGCTCGAGGTAGAGCTCCCCGACCCACACCGGCGGCTCGGACAGCTCGGCCATCGCCCGCTCGTAGAACGCGTCGGGGTGCTCCCACGCGACGCGGGCGCTGCCCTCGAGGTCGCGCAGGCGGGCCGCCCGGCCGACCATCTCGCGCGTCGTGCCACCGCCGCCGTCGCCCCAGCCGACCGGGGCGATCGAGCCGGTCGCGACGCGCGACTCCCGGAACTGGCGCGAGGCCTTCGCGACCTCCATCCCCGAGAGCTGGGAGTTGTAGGTGTCCATCGGCGGGAAGTGCGTGAACACGCGGCTGCCGTCGATCCCCTCCCACAGGAAGGTGTGGTGCGGGAAGACGTTGACCTGGTTCCACGAGATCTTCTGCGTGAAGAACCAGTCGAAGCCGGCGCGGACGATGAGCTGCGGCAGGGCCGGGGAGTAGCCGAAGCTGTCCGGCAGCCACACGCCCTTGCAGCGCATGCCGAACTCGGTCTCGAAGAACTGCTGGCCGTAGACGAGCTGGCGCACGAGCGCCTCACCGCTCGGCATGACGGTGTCGCTCTCGACCCACATGCCGCCCAGCGGGAGGAACCGACCGGCGGCCACGGCGTCCTTGACCCGCGCGTAGACCTCGGGCCGGTGCTCCTTGAGCCACGCGTACTGCTGCGCGCTCGACATGCCGAAGACGAAGTCGTCCGTCTCGTCGATCAGCTCGGCCATCGACGACGACGTCCTGGCCACCTTGCGGATCGTCTCCCGGACGGGCCACAGCCACGCCGAGTCGATGTGGGCGTGCCCGACCGCCGAGATGCGGTGCTCCGACTCGCCGGCGCTCGCGGCCAGGACCGGCGCGAGGACCGCGCGGGAGCGCGCGGCCGTCCCGGCGACGTCCTGGAGGTCGAGGACGTCGAGCGCGTCGTCGAGACCCTGCTGGATCCTGGCGCGGCGCGGTCCCTGGGGCAGCTCCGCCTGGAGCTCGAGCAGCACGTCGAGGTCCATCGCCAGCTCGAACACCTCGGGCTCGAACACGCCGAGCTCGATGGTCCGGGTCCGGTAGAGCTGGCGGGGCGACGACGTGCGGACATCACCCTCCCGCGTGGGCAGGAAGGGGTGGTAGTCGAGCAGGACGGGGTTGGACGCCGCCTCGAGGTAGAGCTCGACGCGCTCGCCGCCCTCGGCCTGCCGGGCCACCGTGACGTACTGGTTGCGGGGGTTGAGCGACTTCACCGGGGTGCCGTCCGGACGGTAGACGAGCGCCTCGGCCTGGAACCCCGTCATGTTGACGTCGAACCCGAGGTCGGCGAGCAGCTCGACCCGCCGCCCGGCCCACTCCCGCGGGACGGTCCCCGTGACGCGGAACCACGTCGTGCCCCACGCCGGTCCCCACGGAGTGCCGACCTCGGTTGGCGTGTAGTCGAGGGCGAGGCCGTCGGCCGGCGGGACGGGTTCGCCGTCCAGCTCGTGCCAGGCGAGCTCGACCTCGGCGCGAGCCCCATGGATGGCGGGGACGATGCGCTCGGTGAGCACACGGCGGACGCGGCCGCGCGTGAGCTCGATGTCGTCGTGCACGGATTCCTCCGGAGAAAGTGGTGCTGGCGGTGCGGGAACGGGGTGGTGCGCAGTGGTGCTGGATGGTGCTGGGACGGGTGGTGCTGGGGTGCTGCGGCGGGGTGGTGCCGGCCGGTGCCGCCGGGACGGGTCGGACGGACCGCTCGTGCCGCCGGTGGGCCGCTAGAGAGCCGGCGTCGGGGTCACCGCGGGGTGGAGCACGTCGATCGGCTCGGGTGCGGCCACGGCCACCGGCCGCAACTCTACGATCCCCCGGGCGTCCAGATCGAGCCCCTCGGCGAGTCTGCTGCGCAGGACGACGCGGGGCCCGGTGCCCGTCTCGCTCGCCGCGGCGTTCCACGCCTCGAAGAAGCTCCCGCCCGGGCCGAGCTGGGCCCGATAGGTCGCCGGGTCGGAGTCGTCGAGCACGAGCGCCGGGCCCGGACCGGTCGTCGGGACGAGCTCGTCGCGACGCTCGGCCAGCTCGGCGAAGCGGCGTCCCGTCGGCTTGACCTCGCCGTCGCTGGTGAGCAGGCCGAGGTCGTACTCGAGCGGCGGGAAGTCGGCCAGCGAGCCGGCGACGTCGTGGGAGCACCACCAGGTGATGCCCCACAGCCCGGGGACGGTCGCCGCGTTCCGCACGGTGCGCTCGACGAACTCGGGCGCGTCGTCGACCGGGACGACGTTGGTCGGCGCCCCGACCTCCTGCAGCCACAGCCGGCGGTCCGGGTCGCGGTGCCAGGCCGCCGAGAGCCGCAGGAGGTACTCGGCGTGCCGGACCGAGCCGGAGCCGAGCGGGCCGTGGCGCTGGGCCGCCCCGTTGAACACCCACGAGTGGGTGACGGTGAGGTCGCCCAGCTCGGCGGCGTGGTCGGGCAGGAACGGCTGGCGGTCGTCGTACCAGGACGCGTCGTACATCGAGTGCGTGACGCCGGCCGCCGGAGCGGCCCCGCCCAGCCCCTCCCGCGCGGCCCCGATCATGGCGTCGAGCCAGTGCGTGACCTGCGCGGGAGCGGCCTCGTGCGGGTGCGGGTGAGGTCGCGCGGCGAACTGGTTGACCTCGTTGCCCACCGAGACCCCGAGCAGGTTGGGCGCGTCCGCGACGCTGGAGCTCACGGCCCGGACGTAGTCGGCGAGGGAGCCGACCACGTCCGGGGACGTGAACATGTTCCGGTCGTGCCAGGTCGCGAGCCAGCTCGGCAGGAAGTCGAAGCTGGACAGGTGCCCCTGGATCGCGTCAACCTCCACGTCGAGGCCCGCCTCGCCCGCGAGGTCGACCACCTCGCGGATCTCCCGCAGGGCCGCCGACCGCACGAGCGCGCGGTTGGGCTGGACGATCGGCCACAGCGGGAAGATCCGCACGTGATCGAGGCCGAGTCCGGCGATCTGGGCGAAGTCGCGCGCGATCGCCGCGTGGTCGAGATCGAGCCACGAGTGGAACCACCCCTGGGACGGGGTGTAGTTGACGCCGAACCTCATCCCTTGACGCCGCCTTCCTCGACGCCCATGAAGAAGTAGCGCTGGAGGGAGGCGAACAGGATGGCGATCGGGATGAACGCGACCATCGTGCCGGCGGCGATGATCCGCTGGTTGGTGGAGAACGTCCCGGCGAGGTACTGCAGCCCGATGGTGAGGGTGAACCGGTCCGGCGTCGTCAGCACGATGAGGGGCCACAGGAAGTCGTCCCACGCGCCGATGAACGCGAAGATCGCGATGACGGCCATCGTGCCGCGCACGGCGGGCAGGTGGATGTCCTTGAGCCGGCTCCACACCGTCGCGCCGTCGACGACGGCCGCCTCGTCGATCTCCTTGGGGATGATCCGGAAGGCGTTCCACATGAGGAGCACGTTGAGCGCCCCGACCATGCCCGGCAGGGCGACGCCGAGGAGCTGGTCGGCGAGACCGAGGTTCTTGATCGTCACGAACTGGGCGATGATCGTCGCCTCGCCCGGGAGGATGAGGACGCCCATGAAGCAGGCGATCACGAAGCCCTTCCCGGCGAACTTCATCCGCGCGACCGCGAAGCCAGCCATCGTGGTGAAGACCACGTTGCCGCCCACCGCGAGCGCGGCCACCAGGAGCGAGTTCCCGATGTACTTCCAGACCGGGATCGCGTCCCACACCGCGATGTAGTTGTCGATGGTCGGCTGGGACGGGATGAGCGAGAGGCTCGCGGAGTAGATGTCCTCCAGCGGTCCCTTGAGCGAGGTCGAGAACTGCCAGAGGAACGGTCCCACCGCCACGACGAGCATGACGACGAGGAAGACGTACCGGAGGACCTTCTCCCCCGTGGAGACCGAGTCGAAGCTCAGGCTCTTCCGCTTGCGCTTGGGGTCGCCGACCGCCCTGGTCTCCAGGAGGTCGACCTCGAGGGCCTTGTCTGCCGTCGGGACGCTCATGAGTCCTGCCTCCTGTTGTAGATGGCGATGGCCCCCATCGGGACGAGGGTGACGAGGAAGAGGACGATCGACAGTGCCGCGGCGTAGCCGAGGTTGCCCTCGAACCCGCCGGAGTACCGCTGGATCAGCATGACGAGCGTCATCGCCTCGCCACCGGCCCCACCGGTCCCGCCGGTGAGGACGTAGATCTCGGAGAACACCCGCAGCGCCGCGACGCAGATGAGCATCGCGATGAGCGTCATCGTGCTGCGCACGCCGGGGACGGTCACGGCGAAGAACCGGCGGACCGCGTTGGCGCCGTCCATCGAGGCCGCCTCGTGCAGGTCCTTGCCGATGTTCCCGAGCGCGGCCAGGTAGATGATCATGTAGTAGCCCAGCCCCTTCCACACGGTCACCGCGACCGCGCTCAGGATGATGAGCCAGCGCTCGGTCAGGAACGGCAGCGGCTCGGAGATGACCCTCATCGACTGCAGGATCGTGTTGAAGATCCCTCGGTCGTTGAGCAGCCAGGTCCAGATGAGGCCGACGACGACGGCCGATGCGATGACGGGCGTGTAGTAGGCCACGCGGAAGAACGCGATCCCTCGCAGCGGCTTCTCGACGAGGACCGCGAGCAGCAGCGGGAGCAGCGTCAGCAGCGGCAGGCAGACCACCATGAAGAAGAGGCTGTTGAACAGCGCCCGGCCGAGCGGGGGGTCGTCGAGCAGACGGGTGAAGTTGGCCCCGCCGACCCAGCTGAAGTTCCCGCCGAGCGGCTTCGCGTTGGTGAAGGAGAGGCGGATCGTGTTGAGCGAGGGCCAGATCGTGAAGACGAACAGCCACAGGAGCGCGGGCGCCACGAGCACCCACGGCGCATACCAGCGATGTGCTTTCATCGGTTTCTCCGTCGAGTGGTGGCCCTGCGGTGACCGCGCGACGCGGTCACCGCAGGACGGTCACGACGTGCTCAGGCCTGGTCCGCGAGCATCTGGTTGATCTCCTTCTGCGCCGCATCGAGCGCGTCGGCGGCCGGGATGTCGCCGCGCATCGCGAGCGAGATCTGCTGGCGAAGGATCGTGCCCATCGACGAGTTGAACTGCACCGGGATGAGCGCCTTCGCGCGGCTCAGCGACTCGAACGCGAGAACCTTGGCGTCACCGTTCACCGTGCCGTCCGACTCCGAGAAGTACGGGTCGTCTGCCGAGGCGATCGTGGACGGGAAGACGCTCACGATCTTGCCGAAGGCGTTCTGGTTGTCGGCGTTGGTGACGAACTGCGCGAAGGCGCGGGCCGTCGCGATGTTCTTGCTCTGGGCCGAGACGCCGACGCCCTGCACGTAGAGCGAGGGGACGTCGAGCGCCGCGTTGATGGCGATCTTGCCCTCCAGGCTGGGGTTGTCCTTGGTGAAGTTCGCGTACGCCGGGGCACCACCCGTCGACCACGCGACCTGGCCCTGGGTGAACATCGTCGAGTTGCCCAGGTAGTCGTCGTTCAGGACCGAGTTCGGCAGCAGGCCCTCCTGGTACGCCGTGACGTAGCGCTCGACGATCTCAGCGGCCTCCGGCGTGGCGAACGTGAACTCGGTGCCCTCGGCGTTGATGACCTCGATGCCGGCGCGGGCGAAGTCCTCGACCCCCGGGGCGCGGCTCATGAGGTAGCTGTCCGTGCAGTTCTCGCTGTAGGTCTTCGCCTGGTCGAAGAGCTCGGCGTCGGTCGTCGGCAGCTTTGCCGGGTCGAGGCCGCACGTGGTCATGAGCTCGGTGTTCCAGTAGTTGATGTCCGTGTTGAGGTACCACGGGTAGGCCCACGTGCCGTCGAGGCCTGGGAACTGGTAGGCCTCGATGCCGCCGGCCACGTAGACGTCGCCCATGCCGGGGTCCGACTCGGCCAGGTTGTCGAGCATGTCGACCTTCGCGAGCGGCAGGGCGAAGTCGGGGGGCAGGTTGATGACGTCGGGCAGCGAGTTCGACGCGGCCTGGGTGAGGACCTTCTGGTCGTACCCGTCACCCGGCTGGTCCTGGAGCGTCACCTTCGCCCCCGGGTGGGCCTCCTCGAACGCCGCGATGACGCCGTCGAGGTAGTCCTGGAAGGTCGGGGTGAGCGACCAGGTCTGGAACGTGATCGACCCGGTGATCTCGCCGTCACCGCCGCCGTCGCCGCCGGACGTGGAGCCGCCACCCCCGCCGCCGTCGCCGCACGCGGCCATTCCGAGCGCGAGGCCCGCGGCAGCGAGCACGGCGACGCCGCGTCCGATCCGCGTGCGAGCAGCCTGCGTCTGCACCATCTCAAACTCCTTCGTTTGTGGCGCCGGACCCGCGGATCTACCCGTAGGACTGACGCGCTTCAGTTGAGGTGACGCCCGACCCACCAACGGTAGTGAGTCGGCCGCTGCGTCGGGACGTTAGCGAACTTAACCGCGTAAGTCGAGACCCCGGTTGAACGAAACCGCCCGTTCGGTGGAACCGTGACCGAAGCGTTATCGTCGGGACGTGGGGAAGGCCGCGCGAGTGACCAGTGCCGACGTCGCGCATCGCGCCGGCGTCTCGACCAGCGCCGTCTCCTACGCCTTCAACGGACGACCCGGGATCTCGGACGAGACGCGGGCTCGCATCCACGCCGCGGCCAAGGAGCTGGGCTGGCGCCCGAACTCCGCGGCGCGCGCGCTGACCGGGGCGCGGGCCGGGCTCGTCGGGCTCGTCATCAAGCGACCGGCGCGCTCGCTCGGCACCGAGGCGTTCTACGCGGACCTGATCGCCGGGCTCCAGGCCGGGCTGCAGGAGCAGCACGTCGCGCTCTCGCTGCTCGTGGCCTCCGACCTGGAGGACGAGCTCGCGATCTACCGCGAGTGGACCCGCGACCGGCGCGTCGACGGCGTCGTGCTCACCGACCCCCGCCAGGGCGATGCGCGCCTCGACCTGCTCGCCGCCCTCGGGCTGCCGGCCGTCGTGCTCGGCAACCACCCCTCGCCGCCCGGCCAGGCGCCGACGGTCTGGATCGACGACGGCGCCGTCACCACGTCGCTGCTGGAGTACCTGTGGGCGCTCGGTCACCGGCGCATCGCGCGGGTCTCGGGGCCCGAGAAGTACGAGCACACGCTGCGCCGGACCAACGCGATGGCCGCGTTCCTCGCCGAGCGCGACGCTGCGCCCGCCGAGGTGATCGCGACCGACTACTCCGAGTCGGAGGGCGCCCACGCGGCGCGCTACCTGCTCTCGCGCCCGGCGCCGCCGACCGCCGTGGTGTTCGACTCCGACGTGCTCGCCGTCGCCGGGCTCGGGGTGGCGCAGGAGATGGGGGTCCGCGTGCCGCGGGACCTGTCGATCGCGTCGTTCGACGACTCGGCCATGGCGCGGCTGGTCCGCCCGCGGCTCACGACGATGAGCCGCGACACCGTCGAGTTCGGCGAGCGGGCGGCCCGGCTGCTGCTGCGCCAGCTCGACGCCGACGGGCCGGTGGCGTCGGAGCCCGGACCGGTCGTGACGCTCTCGGTCCGCGACTCGACGGCCCCGCCGGCGGCGCGCTGAGGTCGGACGGTTCGGGTGCGGGTCCGGTGTGCTGTGCGGCCGACGCGGCGCGGCCGTGGCCACCGCCACCGCCGTGACCACGTCAGGCCCGGATCGCACCCGGGACCCGGCGCCACCGTGGCCACCGCCTCCCCGGTGACCACGTCAGACCCGGATCACACCAGGGACCCGGCGCCACGGTGGCAGGGTCGATAGCGCCGCAGCGAGCGGTCCAGGGTCACGACGCCCGTGTCCACACCAGGAGCGGATCACACCAGCGACCCGGCCCCACCGTGGCCACCGCCTCCCCGGTGACCGCACCAGGACCGGCTCGTATCCGGGACCCGGCGCCACGGTGGCCACCGCGAGCGCCAGGTTGATCGCGCACAGCAACGAGTCCGGGGCCACGACGCCCATGTCCACGTCAGGCCCGGATCGCACCCGGGACCCGGCCCCACCGGGGCCACCGCCACCCCGGTGGCCACACCAGAACCGGGTCACACCAGGGACCCGGCCCCACCGTGGCCACCGCCACCTCGATGTCCACGCCCGGACGGGGTCGGAGGCCCGCTGCGGGCCCCAGCGGGCCGCGGGCGGGGCCGGCTCAGGGGGTCGGGAGCATCCAGCGCTCGGGGCCGGCGCTGCGACGCGCGGCGCGGGCGCGCTCCGACTGCTCCGCCAGCAGGTCGGCGGCCACGGCCGGGTCGACGTGCGGCAGCGTCGGCTCCAGGTCACCCGAGCTGTGGGCGTGGAACGACACGAGCCGCAGCCGACGCTCGAGCGGCCCCTGGGAGATCCCGAGCGACTGCGTCCGCTCGTGCGGGACCAGATCGAGCTGACGGTAGATCCGACCCCGCCGGATCGCCAGCAGCGACGGCACGACCCGGAAGCCGTTGCGACGCCAGGCCAGCGGGTCGACCCACCGGGCGCGACGCGGCGAGATGGTCCAGCCGTCGTCGGAGCCGCTGCCCACCATGCCCGTGACGAGGGTCTGCGCATCGTCGTCGGTGATCCCCGGCAGCGCGAGGCGCACGACCCGCAGCACCTCCTCCCTACCGCCGACGGGCAGCAGCACGTCGGGGAGCACCGCCGACGCGTCGCCGGACTCGCTCCCCGTCCCGCCGGTCGCCAGCGACAGCGAGACGCGCCACCAGCCGCGCGTGCGCCACAGCGGTCCCTGGGCGATGCCGATGCCCTGGATCCGGCCCGGCGGAATGGTCTGCGCCCGCGTCTCGAGCAGCCCGGACCTGACCCGCAGCCCGTCCGGCGAGACCGCGAGCCGGAAGCCGAACTCGCGCGAGAACCGGGACCACAGGTAGGACAGGACGCCGAGCAGACCGAACAGCCAACCGAACAGGAACTCCGTGCTCCGCAGCGAGATCGCGAAGCCCGTCAGGACGCCGGCGAACACGACGAACGCGAGCGTCAGTCCGTTGAGGGCGAGCGAGCCGACGAGCCGGCCCGGCGGAACCGACAGCACCTCGCGCTCCGGGGCCTCCGGCGCCAGCGCGACGCGGACGGGCGCCTCGCGCCCGCCGGCAGCGAGCCTCCTCGCTCCCGCGCCGCCCGACGCCCCCGCGGCGACCAGGTCGTCATCGCCGAGGCCGCCACCGCTGCCGTCGCCACCGCCCTCGGGACCGCCGCCGTCACCACCGTCGCCGAGGTCGTCCGCCACGGGGACCGAGACGTCGAGCCCCGCGGCGCGCGCGAGGATCTCGTTCCGCACGGCCCGGGCCTCGTCGTGGGTCAGGTAGGCGAGCCGCAGGTTGGCCTCCGCCCCGCCCGCCGACTCGATCGTGATCGCGGCGAAGCCGAACAGCCGACCGAGGATCGGCTGCGTCACCTCGACGGCCTGGATCCGCGTGAGCCGCGAGGCGCGCTCCCGCCGGAACAGGACACCGCTGCGCATGAGGACCGCGTCGTCGGTGATCGCGTAGGACAGCCGCCGCCACGCGACGTAGGAGTAGGCGAGCGAGATCAGGATGCCGACCGCGATCCCGGCCGCGACCAGGCCCACCAGCGTGAGGCCGGGCAGCGGCGCGCGGGCGAGGTCGTCGGCCACCTGGAACAGCACGATCGCGAAGAGCGCGGCCGCGAACTTCCACGCCGTGAGCAGCGGCGTGATCCGGTGGACGCGCCGCCACTGCGGCTCGCCCGCCCCGGTCGGCATCGCTGGGCCGGGCGAGTCGACCGACTCGCCCGCGCCGTTCGGTCCGGCCGCTCCGGGTGCCGTCGCCGGTTCGCCGGGCTCGGGCTCCCGCCGGCTCACAGCCCCGCCAGTCGTGCCTCGCCGAGCTGCGTCAGCCGGTCCTTCACCCGCGCGGCCTCGGCCTCCGGCAGCCCGGGGATGGTCGCGTCCGTGCTCGCCGACGCCGTGTGGAGCTTGACCTCGGCGATCCCGAGCTTGCGCGTGAGCGGACCCGAGGACACGTCCGTGAACTGCATCCGGCCGTACGGCACGACGACCAGCGAGCGGAACATGACGCCCCGGCGGACCAGCAGGTCGTCCTCCCGCTCGGCGTACCCGTACGCGCGCACCTGTCGCGGCACGAGCCAGGCGATCCAGGCGCCGAGGAGGGCGAGGACGGCGGCGGCGCTCCACACCCACCCGCCGAAGATCACGCCGAGCACGACCGCGCCGACGAACGGGATGCCGAGCCAGATCGCACCCGTGACGTAGCGGGCGGTGGTCAGCTTCGGGGACACCCGGTTCCACGTGACGCCGCTGGGCGCGAACGGGTCCTCCGAGCCGCCCGGCGGGGCTGGTTCGTTGCTCATCGCTCCATCGTGCCAGGCGCGGCCGACATCTCAGGCGGCGGTGCCGGGCGGAGCCGTCGGGTCGTCGTCGTCCGTGACCTCGCACCAGTGCTGGACCAGGAGGGCGACGACGACGAGGCCGACGGCGAGCGCCGCCGTGACGGCCCCGACGACGACGTCCGACCGCGCCGCGGCGGCGCCGAGCTGGTCGAGCAGCGCCACGACCTGGGCGAGGCCGGCGCCGACCATCGCGGCGCCGACGAACGCGCCCGACACCGCGAGCGCGGCCACCCGGGACGCGGCGATCGCATCCATCGACGACTTCCCCGCGACGAACGAGCGCACGCGCCAGCCGAGCACGAGCAGGACGAGGGCGAACGCCCCGACCAGCACGGGGATGATCGCCGGCGGCGGCAGCACGATGCCGCTGGACTGCAGCCAGCGCAGCGCGAGGAGGACGACGACGAACGCGCTCACCGCCGTCCCGGCGAGGGGAAGCGCTCGCGCCTTGATCATCGCCGGTTCACCCCGGTGACCGCGCGGCTCACTCGAGCCAGTCGAGGGCGAGCCACTTGACGTCGCCGGCATCGGGGGCCGTCTGGGCGAGGACCGACACCGGCCCGCCCCCGAGCCCGGGGAGGACCGCGGCTGGCTGGAGCTGTGCCCACGGGGCGAGGACGGCCGCGCTCTGGTGCGCGCCGGGGAGCGGGAGGGTGACGCCGTTGAACTCGCCGACCATCCCCTCGATGCTCAGCACCTCGACCTCCGCCTGTCGGCCGACGACGGCGTCCTGGCACATCGCCTCGAGCTCCAGCGGCGGCTGGGTCGTGCTGATCGCGACGATGGCCGTGTAGAGCTCGCCGCCGCCGCGCACGGTCCGCGCGAGGGGCGAGACGTCGGTGACCGTGATCGCCGAGGCCGCCCGGAGCGCCCCGACGACACCGGCGAGCTGCTGCTTGCCGTCCGAGACGGTCGAGGACAGGACGAGCAGCCCCGGCAGCGGCGCGCTGCGCGAGGGTCGCCGCACGGGAGCGGCGACGGTCTGGACGGGCACCTCGCCGAGGTGCGCCTGGTTGACGGCGTCCACCTCGAGATCGGCGTCGATCGCGTCGAGATCGTCCTGCGCCGCCTCGGCCTCGTCGTCGGTGGCCTCGTCGTCGGCCGCGAGCGCCTGGTCGGGAGTCGGCTCGGCGGCCTCGTCCGCCTCGGGCGGGATGTCCTGCGACGCCTCCGTGACCCGCGCCCACGCCGGCGGGGCGGCCGGCGCCCCGAGGCCGGCGTCCGCGGGAACGCCGAGCGCCGGCGGGACGAGCGGTGGGACGACGAGCTCGGCGTCGGGCTCGACGGCGAGCGCCGCGTGCTGCGCCGACGCGCTCACGGCGGGCTCGGCGGCGATCTCCTCGTCGGCCTCGGTCGCCGGGCGATCCGCCTCGTCGTGCTCGTCGAGCCGCTCCGCGTCCTGGATGCCCTCGACGTCGGAGGCGCTCGCCTCGTCGGCCTGCGCGACCTCTGCGAGGTGACCGACGGCGACGTCGTCACCCTCGGCACCCTCCGCGTCGTCCGCCTCGGCCGCCTCGCCGACGGCGTGCCCGGTCGCCGCGCCGATGGCGTGATCGATCTCGGCGAGGTCGTCCTGCGCCGCCTCGGCGGCGTCGTCGAACGCCTCGTCGTCGGCCTCGACCGTCCGGTCCGGCGTCGGGACGGCCGCGGCGGCCGCCTCGTGGTGCGCCGCCTCGCTCACCCGCGGCCACGCCGGGACGGGGACGGGGGGCGCCGTCGGCTCGGGGATCCAGTCGGCGGCCGGCGGCGCAGCGACGGGGGCGGCAGCGACGACGGGGGCAACGGCCGGCGCGATGGCCGGCAGGGCGGCGACGACGGCCGGCGGCTCGGCCGGCTCGGCAACCGGCTCCGGCGCGTCAGCCGGCCGCGGCTCGGGCGCGAGGACCGGCTCCGGCGCGTCGCGCTCGGGAGCCGCCGCGGTGACCGCGCCCACCCCGACCGCATCAGCACCAGCACCAGCACCCTCGGACACCGGCACGACGACCGCCGACGGCGCCGTGGCCCCCGCGCGCTCGATCGACACCTCGACGGCCTGGACGGGCACGCCGAGCGAGGCCTCCGGCCGGTTGAGCAGCACGACGACCCGGGCGAGAGCGCCGTCCGTCGCGTGCACCGCCGCGGCGATCCGGTCGGCGCGCTCGGCGAGCGAGGACGTCGGCGCGGCGAGCGCCTCGGCCGCGGCCGAGGCGACGGCGGCCAGGTCCGGCTCGTGGGCCGAGTCGATGACGATGTCGGCGAGGAAGGGCTCGTGGTCGCCCGGCTCACCCAGTGCGCCGCGCCCCGCGAGGCCGAGGATTCGGTAGGTGTCGGTCACAGCGCCAGCCTAGATCGTGGGAGCGGATCCGTGTGGCGGACGCCACACGGGGATCGCCGGATCCCGCCGCCCGTCCGGCGGATCGCCGGGCGGGTGCGGCGGGTGGACCGGCGTCAGTCGAGGTCGACCGGCCCCTCGGCCGAGCCGACCGTGCCACCGGCCGGGATCTCGCCGATCGCCTCGGCGGGGTGCTCGTCCTCGGCGGCCGCGGCCTGGTCCTGGGGCAGCATCTCCGGAGCGCCGGCTGCGATCTCGGCGGGCGTGCGCACCGGCGGGCGGTAGCTCACGTCGCGGCCGGGCACCGACTGCCAGACCGACCGCGGCTCGCGCTTGACGACCGGCTCGAAGATGACCGCGAGCTCCTTCTCGTTGAGCGTCTCCTTCTCGAGGAGCTCCAGCACGAGGGCGTCGAGGACGTCGCGGTACTGCGTGAGCACCTGCCACGCCTCCTCGTGCGCGCCCTCGAGGAGGCGGCGCACCTCCTCGTCGACGATCCCGGCGAGCTCGTCGGAGTAGTCGCGCTGGTGGCCGTAGTCGCGGCCGAGGAAGACCTCGCCGTCGGTCTGGCCGAGCCGGACGGTCCCGACGCGCTCGCTCATCCCGAACTGCGTCACCATCTTGCGGGCGATGTTCGTCGCCTTGTCGAAGTCGTTCGACGCGCCCGTCGTCGGGTCCTGGAAGACGAGCTCCTCGGCGACGCGGCCGCCGAGCGCGTAGGCGAGCTGGTCGAGCAGCTCGTTGCGCGTCGTTGAGTACCGGTCCTCGCTCGGCATGACGACGGTGTAGCCCAGCGCGCGGGCGCGCGGCAGGATCGTCACCTTCGTCACGGGGTCGGTGTAGCGCATGGCCGCGGCCACGAGCGCGTGCCCGCCCTCGTGGTAGGCGGTGACCTTGCGCTCCGACTCGTTCATGACGCGGGTGCGCTTCTGCGGGCCGCCCATGACGCGGTCGATGGCCTCGTCGAGCGCGCGGTTGTCGACCAGGTGCGCGTGCGAGCGAGCCGTCAGCAGCGCCGCCTCGTTGAGGACGTTCGCGAGGTCGGCACCGGAGAAGCCGGGCGTGCGCTTCGCGACGGTCGCCAGGTCGACGTCCGACGTCATCGGCTTGCCCTTGGCGTGGACCTGGAGGATGGCGAGGCGCCCCTTGAGGTCGGGGGCCTCGACCGTGATCTGGCGGTCGAACCGGCCGGGCCGCAGGAGCGCGGGGTCGAGGATGTCGGGGCGGTTGGTGGCCGCGATCATGATGACCGAGGTGTTCTTCTCGAACCCGTCCATCTCGACGAGGAGCTGGTTGAGCGTCTGCTCGCGCTCGTCGTGCCCGCCGCCGAGGCCGGCGCCGCGCTGGCGCCCGACCGCGTCGATCTCGTCGATGAAGATGATCGCCGGGGAGTTCGCCTTGGCCTGCTCGAACAGGTCGCGGACGCGCGAGGCGCCGACGCCGACGAACATCTCGACGAAGTCCGAGCCGGAGATCGAGAAGAACGGCACGCCCGCCTCGCCGGCCACGGCCTTGGCGAGCAGCGTCTTGCCGGTGCCGGGGGCGCCGTACAGCAGCACGCCCTTCGGGATCTTCGCGCCGAGCGCCTGGTAGCGGGCCGGGTCGGAGAGGAAGTCCTTGATCTCCTGCATCTCCTCGACGGCCTCGTCGACCCCGGCGACGTCCGCGAAGGTGACGTCCGGGTTCTCCTTGTTGACCTGGCGAGCCTTCGACTTGCCGAAGCTCATCATCTTGGAGTTCCCGCCCTGCATGCGGGACATGACGAACCAGAACACGCCGATGACGAGCGCGAGGAACAGGAAGCTCGACAGCAGCGACGACCACCACGGCGTCGAGGGGACGACCGAGTTGTAGCCCTTCGCCGGGTCGGCGGCGGCGACGAGGTCGACCACCTGCTGACCCTGCTGGTCGACGTAGACGAACTGGACGCGCGTGCCGCGGTCCCGGTCGTCGGCGTCCTTGAACGGTTCCGTGAGCGTGAGCTGGACCCGGTTGTAGCCCTCGGTGATCTCGACCTGCTCGACGGTCTTGCCCTGGAGCAGCGCGATCCCCTCGGACGTGTCGACCGTCACGAAACCGCCCGGCCGGATGAGGCTCAGACCGAGGAGGAGGACGGCGATGGGCAGGAGGATCCACAGCAGCGGACCGCGGGCGAACTTCTTGGCATTCATGTGCGGGGTCTCTCCCCCACCCTTCTCGTAGGACACACCAGGGGCGACGCTATACGACCCAGCCGCACGCACCCCGTCCGATGCGCCGTTGTTCGCCACGGGCAGGACGAGCGTCCGGGCGAGCACCCGGACGAGGGCCCACGTGAGTCAACGTCGGGGTCCGGCCACCGGTTCCCGCCACCGAGCGCGACCTCGTGACGCTCCCCCTAGGGTTGACCCCCATGAGCGAGCGACCGACGGTCCACCCGGCGCCCGCCTGGGGGTTCAAGGCCGACGCCGAGTACCTCGCGGGCAACGAGCTGCTGCCCGTCCGCACGCTGCCCGACGGGCTGGTCGAGGTGTGCGCCGTACCGCTGCGCCGACCGCGTCTCGCGCTCGGGGACGTCCTTCGCCCGGTCGAGAACGGCTACGAGGTGTGGTCGCGCTCCGGGCACGGGACGGTCCTGGTCTGGCTCGGCAGCTCCTACCTCCCGCGCACCGAGCTCGTCGAGGAGCTCGTCGGGCTCGGTGCGGTCGTCGAGCGCGAGGGGGAGAACCTGCTCGCGCTCGACGTCGCGCCGTCCGTCGCCGCCGGCGTCATGGGCCGCCTGGCCGAGCTGGCCGAGGACGGGCTGCTCGAGCTGGACACCCGGCAGCCGCCCGTCGTCGCCCCGGACCCCGCCGACGCGGCCGCGCTCGGCGCCGGCATCCGCGCGCTGGCCGATGCCCACGCCGAGGAGCTGGGCGAGGGGCACGAGCGCGTCGTCGTCCAGGTGGGGCGCGGCGAGCTCGCCCTCGCGCTGGAGAACCTGCTGCCGACCCTGGTCGAGCGCAGCATCCCCCTCAGCACCGACGAGCACGCCCGCACGATGGACCTGTGGGGCCGGGCGGGGCTGCCGACCGACCTCATGGCGTCCTACGGCATCCGCGTCGACACGGCCCCGCCGGGCTGGCCGGCGAGCGTGCTCGCCCACCTCACGACGACGCTCGCCGACGCGACCGACCCGGTCGTCCAGTGGCCGGGCCTCGGGCGGCTCCCGCTCGACGTCGCCCGAACGGTGTCGGACTCGCAGAGCTTCACGATCGGCGCACCGCGCGGCACCCGCCTGCTCGTCGTCGGGCCGGCCCGCGTCGAGAGCGTCGGCCCGTACCTCGTGCTCACCGGCTTCAGCTACGCCGAGGCCACCTACGAGGAGCTGCCGCTGCACCGTCGCGGTCGGGTCGTGACGACCGGGCCGCTCGTGCTCGCGCCGGCGGCCGAGCCCGACTACCGCGAGGGCGGGTCCGCGAGCGCGACGGCCAAGCTGTCCGAGCGCACCCAGCGGCTGCACGACCTCCTCGCGGCGCCCGGGGGCGTGCGCCGCCTCACGGTCCGCCGCCGGTGGCACGAGCTGTTCCTCGGCGTGCTGCTCGGCATCGCGATGCTGGCGATCGGCCTCGGGACCATCGAGGAGTACCCGCCGTTCGCCACCACCGTCCTGCTCGTCGGCGGGCTCGCGGCGATGATCGTCCCCGGCGTCGTCAACCGGTTCCGCCGCGCCAGCGCCGGTCGCCGGTTCGCGAGCGACGGCTGGCTCGCCTCGCCGACCGGGCTCGACGTCGCCGACCAGCAGCAGCCGTCGTCGGGGGCGATCGCCATCCTGCTGCCCGAGGACATGCCGCGCGACCAGCGGCAGACGGTCGCGGACGCGATCAACGCCGTCGCCGCCCGCCCCGACACGGTCGCCGCGACCGTCCGGACGGTGCAGTGGTACGTGACGCGCGGCATCTCGGCCCGCACGTTCGACGCGTCGCTGCCGTCCCGCGTCGTGCTCACGTGCCTGCGCAAGCACCACCTCGGCGTCCGCGCGTACGCGATCGTGCCGCGGCGCCGCGGCAGCGCCGTCGACGTCCTCGCGGTCCGCGAGGGCGCCCTGCGCGCGGTCGGGTTCTCGGCACCCGAGTCCTAGGACGGGCCGCCCCGGGAGAGCCGGACGCCGCGCGGGCGACCGGCGTCAGCCGCCGTAGACGTGCGGCGCGAGGACGGCGACGTACGGGAGCTGCCGGTACCGCTCGGCGTAGTCGAGGCCGTAGCCGACGACGAACTCGTTCGGGATGTCGAAGCCGAGGTACTTCACGTCGACCTCGACCTTGACGGCCTCCGGCTTGCGCAGGAGCGTGGCGATCTCGATGCTCGCCGGACCGCGCGAGTAGAGGTTGTCGACCAGCCAGGACAGCGTGAGGCCGCTGTCGATGATGTCCTCGACGATGAGGACGTGCCGGTCCGTGATGTCGGCGTCGAGGTCCTTGAGGATGCGCACGACGCCGGAGGACTGCGTGCTCGCACCGTAGGAGGACACGGCCATCCAGTCCATCGACACGTCGAGCGTCAGCCGGCGCATGAGGTCGGACATGACGAACGCCGCGCCCTTGAGCACGCCGACGAGCAGCAGCTCCTTCCCGGCGTAGTCCTCGTCGATCCGCGCGGCCAGCTCACCGAGGCGGCTGCGGATCTCCTCCTCGCTCACCACGACGCGGACGAGGTCGCCGCCCACCTCGGGGTGACGCCAGGCGGCGGGGGACGTGGCTGACATGTCACTGGCCTGCGGCTCGTTGGTCACGCCCCAAGCGTGTCACAGGAGCCTGGCGCGGCACGACCCGCAGACACGCGCCCTCGCCGGCGCCCGCGACCCGCTGGACGCGCAGGTCGCCCGGGACGTCGACGCCGCGCTGGCCGCGCCAGGCGGTCACGAGCCCGTCGACGCCGCCGACGTGCGCGAGCCCGAGGGCGCCGGCCGGCGCACCCGCCGCCACGAGCCACGAGCGCAGCGCCCGCAGGCGCAGCGGGGCGGGGGCCGCCGCGAGGACGGCGACGTCGAGGTCGTCGGCATCGAGGCCGCCGGGGCCACCCGACCCGGCGGGTGCTCCGGTTGGTGCTCGCCGGTGAGCGCCCGCGCGGGCGCTCGCGCGCGCACCGGCGAGGACGTCGGCGGCGAGCGCGTCCAGCAGGTCGGCGTCCCGCGCGAGCAGGTCGGCGGTGCGGGCCAGTGCCGGCACCGGGTCGGCGCCGAGGGCGTCGGCGAGCGCGGGCAGCACGCGGTGGCGGACGGCGGCCCGCGGCGGGTCCCCGCCGTCGGCGCGGCGCAGCGGACCGTCGGCGGCGTTGGTCGGGTCGTCCCACCAGGCGATCCCCTGGGCGACGCAGGCCCGCCGCAGCTCGGCGCGCCGCAGCCCGAGCAGCGGACGGACGAGGACGCCGCGGGCGGCGGGCATGCCGGCCAGCGAGCGCGCCCCGCTGCCCCGCGCGAGGCGCAGCAGCACGGTCTCGGCCTGGTCGTCGGCGGTGTGGGCGAGCAGCACGTGGACCGGCCGGCCCGGCGTCGCCAGCTCCGCCGCGACCGCCTCGATGGCCGCGTACCGGGCGGAGCGGGCCGCGCCCTCGGGTCCGCCGGCGACCTCGACGGACACGCGCCGCACGACCACCGGGTCGAGGCCGAGGGCCCGGCAGCGCGCCGCCGCCTCCTGCGCGACGCCGGCCGAGCCGTCCTGGAGGCCGTGGTCGACGACGACCGCGCCGGCCGGGGTCCCACCGTCCCGCGTCTCGAAGGCGAGCGCGGCGGCCAGCGCGAGCGAGTCCGGGCCGCCCGAGCAGGCGACGAGCGCGAGACCGTCGCGGTGGGCGGGGTCGGCGTCGAGCCAGGCGCGGACGGCCGAGCGCGTGCGGGCGACGTCGGGGTCGAGGCGGGGCATCGCTCGCGGTCAGTCGGCCCCGACGACGCGGGCGACCCACGCGGCCGGGTCCGCGATCTCCTCGGGGCGCGGCAGGTGCTCCGGCCGCTCCCAGACGCGGTTGAGCCCCGCGTGGCCCACGGCGTCGACCACCCCGCGGACGAACGCGGCCCCGTCGCGGTACTGCGCGAGCTTCGCGTCCATGCCGAGGACGCGGCGCAGGAGCACGGTGGACAGGGTGCGGTCGTCGCGGCGCTTCTCGAAGCTCGCGCGGATCTGCCGGACGGACGGGATCGCCCGCGGGCCGACGGCGTCCATGACGACGTCCGCGTGCCCCTCGAGCAGCGACATGATGGCGACGGCGCGCTCCAGCTCGGCCCGCTGCTCCGGCGGCAGGACGGCCTCGAGGAGACCCGGGAGCGAGCCCGGGCGGGTGAGCGAGCCGAGCACGCGCTGGAGCACGCTCTCCGGCTCGCGCGGCTCGGGGCCGTCGGGGCCGTCCGCCGGGGTCGTCGCCTCGGTCGCGAGCTCGTCGACGCTCGCCGACTCCTCGACGGACTCCTCGTCCGCGTCCTCGCCCGGCCGGCCGATCTGCGAGCGCAGCACCGAGGTGAGCGTGCCGCGCAGGTGGTCGGCGAGCCAGGGGGCGGCCGCGAACTGGACCGCGTGGGTCTGCTCGTGCAGGCAGACCCAGAGGTGGAAGTCCTCGGCGTCGGCGTCCATCTGGCGCTGGATCCCGAGGACGTTCGGGGCCACGAGCAGGAGGCGGCCCGGCGGCGTGCCGGGTCCGGACGCCGGCGCGTACGGGTCGAACTGGCCGAGGATGCGCGTGCTCAGCAGGGCGAGCGCCCAGCCGAGCTGCTCGCCGGCCACCCGGGCTGCGCCGGGGATCCGCGGCTCGGGCAGGTCGTCACCGGCCATCGCGCGGAACGTGCCGGTCGCGGCCTCGGCCCAGCGGGGGCGGTCGACGACGAGGACGGTGCCGTCGGCGGCCGTCGCGGCGGCGGCGTCCAGACCGGTCACCTCGGCGACGTAGGAGGGGGCGTCGACGGCGGCGGACCGCAGCGACGCGACGAGCGCGCGCAGCCCCGTCGCATCCACCGGCGGGCCGGCCTTGGCCAGGCCGCCGGCGCGACGAACGGCGAGGTCCCAGTCGACGGCGTCCTTCATCGGCCCAGCCTACGACCGACCACCGACACGACCGACCGGCACCCGGCCCCTGCGCCCGGCGGCTACCGGCAGCCGCAGGCGAGCAGCGAGTTCACCCACTCGTCGATGCGCAGGCGCGCGCCGTAGGACCCCGCGTACGGGATGCCGTCGGCCATCGCGGCGAACGCGAGCAGCCGGCCGTCGGCGGTCGGGGCGTAGCCGGCGAGCGAGACGACGCTGACGAGCGTCCCCGTCTTCGCCCGGACGACCCCCGGCTCGAGCCAGCGGTCGGCGAGCGTGCCGTCGAGGCCCGAGACGGGCAGCGCGACGGAGAGCCGGCTCAGCGCCGGGTCGGTCGCGGCCCTGCGCAGCACGTCGACGAGGAGCCGTGGCGAGATGCGGTTCTCCGTCGAGAGGCCGGAGGTGTCGCCGAGCGAGGTGCCGGAGACGTCGATGCCGAGGTTGGCGATCGTGTCGAGGACGGCGGCCGTGGCCCCGGCGAACGATGCCGGCTCGCCCCGCTCGATCGCGACGAGGCGTCCGAACACCTCGGTGAGCGTGTTGGAGGAGTCGGCGAGCGTGAGGTCGAGCAGCTCCCCGAGCGGAGCCGACTGCACGCTGGCGAGCGTCGCGGCACCGTCGGGCGTCGTCCCCTTGACGACGTCGCGGACCTCGATGCCACGCTCGCGCAGCGCGTCGGCGAACGTGCCGGCCGCGGTGCGCGCCGGGTTGAGGTCGCGCGGCACCTGCCCCTCGACGCGGCCGATCTCGATGCCGAGCGGCTGGATCGTCGTGACGTGCCCGCCGGAGAAGTCGATCGGCCCCCAGCCGGGCGCCTGCGCCTCCTCGGCGAACAGCGAGACGTCGTAGGCGAGCGTCACCGACGCGATGCCGCGCGTGGTCAGGGCGGCCGCGGTCCGGTCGGCGAGGTCGCCGAGGCCGGCCCGACCGACGACGGCGTCCGGGTCGCCGGTGCCGGCCGCGAGTGTCATGTCGCCGCCGCCGACCAGGTAGAGCTCGTCGGCTCCGGCGAGCGCGGCGGACGTCGCCAGCGTGTCGTCGAGGTCGAGCGTCGCGACGGCGGCGGCCCCGGTCAGCACCTTGGTCGTCGAGGCGGGCAGCCGCGGGACGCTGCCCTCGGCGTCCGCGAGCACCTCGCCCGTGAGGACGTCGACGACGAGGACGCCCGGCGGCGTCCCGATCTCCGTCGAGGTCAGCAGCGTCTGGAGCGCCGGGGTGAGGCCGTCGGCGGTCGGGACGGGGGCCGCCGGGTCCCACGCGGGGATGACGGAGGACGTCACGGCCGGCGGCGGGAGGCTCGGCGTCGGGAACGGGGTGGCCTCCTCCCACGGCGCGGCCGTGGTGAAGGGGCCAGGCACCAGCTCGTGCGCGTTGGCCGCGACGTACCCCGCCCCGAGGGCGCCGACGAGGACGACGCAGGAGGCGGTCACGACCGCCGTGCGCGCTGCGCCCATGGGTCCTCCTCGGTGTGGTCGCGGTGCCGCCGTTGTGTACCCGGGGGCCGGGTGCGTCAGACTGTCATCAACAGTAGTCACGCCAGCCTCGGCGCTGCGGCTCCCGGCCGCGGCGGGGCGCGAGCAGATGGGACGCACCGGTGAAGTTCGACGTCACGATCGAGATCCCCAAGGGACAGCGCAACAAGTACGAGGTGGACCACGAGTCCGGTCGCATCCGGCTGGACCGGATGCTCTTCACCGCGACGCGCTACCCCGACGACTACGGCTTCATCGAGGGCACGCTCGGCGAGGACGGCGACCCGCTCGACGCCCTCGTGCTGCTGGAGGAGCCGACGTTCCCCGGCTGCCTCATCGAGTGCCGCGCGCTCGGCATGTTCCGCATGCGCGACGAGATGGGCGGCGACGACAAGGTGGTCTGCGTGCCGGTCGGCGACCAGCGCGCGTCCTGGCGCGACGACATCGACGACGTCTCGGAGTTCCACCGCCTCGAGATCCAGCACTTCTTCGAGGTCTACAAGGACCTGGAGCCGGGCAAGTCGGTCGAGGGCGCCCACTGGGTCGGTCGCGAGGAGGCCGAGGCCGAGATCGTGCGCTCGTTCGAGCGGGCCAAGGCCGCCGGGCTCGAGGGGCACCACGGCTCGAAGGCCCCCGGCCACTGAGCAACCCTCCCGGACGAGGAACGGCCCCGGACGCGACGATCGAGTCGTCGCGTCCGGGGCCGTCTCGCTGTCGGCCGGCCGGCCGGTCAGCCGGCGTGCTTCTGCAGCAGCGCCCCGAGCCGCGGCAGCGCGCCCACCATGATCTTGGCGGCCTGCGGCTTGAACTTGTCGTACATCGCCCGGGCCTGGCCACCGGACGGGGCCGCCGCGTCGACCGCCGTCATGATCGCCTTCTCGGCCTCGGCCTGGTTCGCGACGAGGAACGCCCCGAAGTCGCCACCGCCGCCGGCCTGGAACCGCTCCCACAGGGGCTGGAGCGCGTCGCCGAGCGTGCCGACGTAGCCGCTCGCCACCCGGGAGACGATGTCGGGGTTCTTCTTCTTCGCGGCGGCGAAGGCCGTCTTGATGGCGATCCCGGTGAAGCCACCGAGCCCGGAGATCTCGGAGTCGATGAGCGTCGCGAGGTCGGCGACGACGGCGGGCTTGGTCTCGGGCGCGGTCAGCGCCTCACGCAGCGTGGTCATGTCCCCAGGCTAAGCGAGCGCGACCCGGAGCGACGTGCCCTCCTCCGGCGCCCGACCGCCCGCCCCCGAGGGCGCCGCCGGTGAGGGCTAGAGGACGCGGCCGTAGCCGATGATGTTGGTGTTCCAGATCTTCACGTGCTCGACGGTCTTGCCGGGGCTCGGCGCGTGCACGCGCATCCCGCTGCCCGTGTAGATCGCGACGTGGTAGATCCCGCTCGCCGAGCCGTTGCTCGAGTAGAAGATGAGGTCGCCCGGCTGCAGGTCGGCCTCGCTCACGCGCGTGGTCGCCCACCACTGGTCGCGCGAGGTGCGCGGGATCGAGACGCCGAGCTGCTTGAGCGACCACTGGACGAGCCCGGAGCAGTCGTAGCTGTTCGGACCGGCCGCACCGAGCACGTACGGCTTGCCGACCTGCGACAGCGCCATGTCGACGAACGCCTGGCCGGTCCGGCTGGGCGCGGGGGGCGCGGGCGGCGGCGTCGGCTTGGGGGCCGGCGGCTGGGTCTGCGTCGGCGTGGGGGTCGGCTGGGGCGCCGCGGTCTTCGTCGGCTGCGGCGCGGGAGCCGGGTCCGAGGTGGGGGCCGGGGCCGGGTTCGAGCCACCCGAGCTGCTGCCGCCGCCCTCCGACGTCGTTCCGCCGTCGTTGCCGGAGCCGGAGCCGTTCGAGCTCCCGCCGGTCGAGCCCTGGGCGCTGCCGGCGCGCGACGCCTCGTCCTGGCGCGCCTGCTCCTGCGCTGCGGCCTCGGCCTGGCGGCGCTGCTCGAGCAGACCCTCCTGGTAGCGACGCTCGACGTCGACGCTGTGCTGGCGCAGCGCCGCGAGCTCGACCACGGCGCTCGACATGAGCGAGTCCAGCGCGGACTGGGCGTCGAGCGCCTCGGCGACCGCCGCGTCGGCGGCCGTCGCCGCCTCGTCGGCCCGGGCGAGGCGCTGGTCGAGCACGGTCTTCGTGCGGTCGGCCTCGGCCGACGCGCGGTCCGCGCGCCGCTGGGCGGCGTCGGAGTCGGCGACCACGTCGTCGACCTGGACGGAGGCGATCTCATAGGCGGCGGTGCGCCGCAGCACGTCCTCGAAGCCGTCCGCGCCGACCCACACCTGGGTCGCGGCGAGCGAGCCACCGGAGTGGTACATGTCCAGCGCCATCGCGGCGAAGTCGTCCAGCGCCGCCTCGAGCTCGGCGTCGGCCTCGGCCTTCTCCGACGCGGCCGCGTCGTAGTCCGCCTGCGCGGCGTCCGCCTCGACCTGGGCCGTGTTGTAGGCCTCGGCCGCGATCGACGCCTCCATCTCGGCCGCCGCGACGCGGGCGTCCGCGTCCGCGAGCTGACCCTCGATCGCCGCGACGCGACCCTCCTGGGAGGAGACCGCGGCGCTCGCCGCGTCACGCTCCGACTGCGACGGCATCCCCGGGACGGCCACCGCGCTCATGGCGAGGGGGGCGACGAGCGCCCCCGTCGCGATGACGACTCCGGTGAGCCGGAGCGCGCGGCGGCGCGGGCTGGCTGGCTGTGCCATGGATGCTCCCGTCGAGGCTGGTCGCCGCCTCCGGCGGCCGGTCAGGACCGCCGCGAGCGGCCCATCTGCCTTCGACTCTAGCGTGAAGGTTGAGAGTCGGAAAGCCCGTCTTGTCAACGCGACACGCCCAGTATCACCCGAGGAAAAATTACACGCGTGTAGTTTTCGGCCTCTCGGAGGCCCTCATCTCAGCCAGCGAGACACCCTCGTCCCACGCGGCCCCCCGACCCCGCCGTCGTCTACCGTCCCGATGAGTCCCGACGGACGGACGTCCGCGGAATCCCCGGCGACACGGTCGACGGGCCCAGGCGACGAGGCAACAGAAGGAACGATCGATGAGCGCGGACTGGAAGTTCGAGACCCAGCAGATCCACGCCGGCCAGGTGCCGGACCCGACCACCGGCGCACGCGCGCTGCCGATCTACCAGACCACCTCGTTCGTGTTCGAGTCGGCGGAGCAGGCGGCCAACCGGTTCGCGCTCGCCGAGCTCGGCCCGATCTACACGCGCATCACGAACCCGACGCAGGAGGCCGTCGAGAACCGCATCGCGGCGCTGGAGGGCGGCGTCGGCGCGCTCCTGCTCTCCTCGGGCCAGTCCGCCGAGCTGCTCGCGATCCTCAACATCGCCGAGGCCGGTGACCACGTCGTCGCGAGCCCGTCGCTCTACGGCGGCACCTACAACCTGCTGCGCTACTCGCTGCCGAAGTTCGGCATCGAGACCACGTTCGTCGACGACCCGCACGACCTCGAGCAGTGGCGCGCCGCCGCCCGCGAGAACACCAAGCTGTTCTTCGGCGAGACCATCCCCAACCCGAAGAACGACGTGCTCGACATCGAGGGCGTCGCCCGCGTCGCGCACGAGGTCGGCGTCCCGCTCGTCGTCGACAACACCATCGGCACGCCGTACCTCGTGAACCCGCTCGCGTGGGGCGCCGACGTCGTCGTCCACTCCGCGACGAAGTACCTCGGCGGGCACGGCACCTCGATCGCCGGCGTCATCGTCGACGGCGGCTCGTTCGACTACGCGCAGCACCCCGACCGGTTCCCCGGCTTCAACACGCCCGACGCGTCCTACAACGGCCTCGTCTACGCCCGCGACCTCGGCGTCGGCGGCGCGTTCGGCGTCAACCTCTCCTACATCCTCAAGGCGCGCGTCCAGCTCCTGCGCGACCTCGGCACGGCCGTGAGCCCGTTCAACGCGTTCCTCATCGCGCAGGGGATCGAGACGCTCTCGCTGCGCGTGGAGCGGCACGTCGAGAACGCGACCCGGGTCGCGACGTGGCTCGAGGGCCGGGACGACGTCCTGTCCGTCAGCTACTCCGGGCTCGAGTCCTCGCCGTGGCACGCCAACCAGCTCAAGTACGCCCCCAAGGGCGGCGGCGCGGTCCTCGCGTTCGAGATCGACGGCGGGGCCGAGGCCGGCAAGGCGTTCGTCTCCGCGCTCGAGCTGCACTCGAACGTCGCGAACATCGGCGACGTCCGCTCGCTCGTCATCCACCCGGCCTCGACGACGCACAGCCAGCTCTCGCCCGAGGCGCAGGTCGCCGCCGGCGTCGCGCCCGGTCTCGTGCGCCTGGCCGTCGGCCTCGAGCACATCGACGACATCCTCGCCGACCTCGAGAAGGGCTTCGCGGCCGTCGCGGCGCTGCCCACCGGCACCGACGTCTCCCAGGCCGCGGCCGCCGCCGGGGCCTGAGGACCGATCACGACGCGGTCGTGCCGGGCCCGCCCGACGCGGGCCTGGCACGACCCGATGCACGACCCACACGCGCCGGGCCGACGCCCGAGGGCCTGGCGCGACGACGACCGAGGACCGCGGGCGGAGGTGCGCGATGGAGGCGATGGACGGGCCGGGCTATCGTGCCGACCGCGCGAACCCGTACGATTCCGGGGTGAGTGAGCCCCCCGCGCGCCGCCGGCGCCCCGATGCGCGAGCCCTCGCGCCCTCGGCGCGGGGCCAGGTGCGCACGCCCGACGACTCACCGCTGCCCGCCTCCGCCGCCTGGCGCCCGGGCGACCCGGTGGGGTCGCGGAGGTTCGTCGAGGTCGGGACGCTCGACCTCGAGGCCGGCGGTGAGCTGACCGGCGCGACGCTCGCCTACGAGACGTGGGGCACGCTCAACGCCGAGCGGGACAACGCGGTGCTCGTGCTGCACGCCCTCACCGGCGACTCGCACGTCATCGGTCCCGTCGGCGACGGCCACCCGACCCCGGGCTGGTGGGAGGCGATGGTCGGCCCCGGCCGGCCGATCGACACCAACCGGTACTTCGTCGTGGCGCCCAACGTCCTCGGCGGGTGCCAGGGGTCGACCGGGCCGGCGTCACCCGCGTCCGACGGCGAGGCCTGGGGCTCGCGCTTCCCCGCGCTCACCGTGCGTGACATGGTCGCGGCCGAGCTGCGGCTGGCCGACGCGCTCGGCGTCCAGGAGTGGGCGCTCGTCATCGGCGCGTCGATGGGCGGGCACCGCGTGCTCGAGTGGGCCGCGTCCTACCCCGAGCGCGTCCGCGCGATCGCGGCGATCGCGACCGCGGCGCAGACCACCGGCGACCAGATCGCCTGGGCGCACGCCCAGCTCGGCGCGATCCGGTCCGACCCGCTCTACAACGGCGGCGACTACTACGACGCGGCTGACGGCTGCGGTCCAACCGCCGGCCTCGCGCTGGCCCGGCAGATCGCGCACACCACCTACCGCAGCGCGCGCGAGCTCGACACCCGGTTCGGCCGCATCCCGCAGCGCGCGGAGAACCCGCTCGACGGGTCCGGGCGGTTCGCCGTCCAGTCCTACCTCGACCACCACGGCGCGAAGCTTGCCCGGCGGTTCGACGCGGGCTCCTACGTCGTGCTGACGCAGTCGATGATCACGCACGACCTCGGCCGCGACCGCGGCGGCGTCGAGGCGGCACTCGCGGGCGTGACGGCGCGAGCGCTCGTCGTCGCCGTCGACTCCGACCGGCTGTTCCTGCCCGCGCACTCGGCCCGGATCGCCCGCGGCATCCCGAACGCCGACCTGCACGTCATGCACTCCGACCACGGGCACGACGGCTTCCTCATCGAGTTCGACACGCTCGGGCCGATCGTCGCGGCGTTCCTCGGCGAGGTCGCGCCCGTCGTGCGGCAGCCCGGCTCCTGACGTCCGGCCGCCCCCGGCCAACAACCCCGGCCAGCGGACGCCTCGGCGACACGTCCCGGCGTCCGGTGCACCTAGGCTCGGCACATGGTTGACGCCGACGTGACCTCCACCGTGACCGCAGCACGCCTCGACCTGGACCTGCACGAGCAGTGGGACGCGCTCATCGACTGGCTCCGCTCCCTCGACGACGACGCCCTGGCCGCGCCGACGCCGCTGCCCCGCTGGTCGGTCCGCGACCTCGTGGCCCACCTGGCGCTCGTCATGCGCGTGCTCGCCCGGGCCGAGGCCGCCGATCCCGATGTCTCTGGCGAGTCGGGTGAGCACGGCGAGTCGGACGAGTCGGGCGAGTCGGGCGCACCGAGCGCGGCCGGCGACGTCCCCCGCACTCTCACCTTCGCCGACTACCTCGCGAGCTACGCCGGCACGTCGTCCGACATCCGCGAGCGCGCCATCGAGCTCGCCGAGCACCGCGACCCGATCGGCTCGGCCGAGAGCTCCGGCCAGGCCGCGCTGCTCACGCTGCGCGAGCTGCGCGACGAGGGCGTCCGGCTCGTCCGGGTCCACCGCGGCGTCGTGGCGCTCGACACGCTCGTGCTCACCCGGCTGGTCGAGCTGGTCGTGCACGCCGACGACCTGGCCCGGTCGGCGGCCATCCCCTCGCCCGTCGACCCGACGGCCCGGACGATCGTCGCCACGGCGCTGCTGTCGGTGCTGCGGTCCCGGACCGGCTACGACCTCCAGGTCGGCGACGAGGTCACCTGGCTCCGGCTCGCCACCGGACGCCTGCCGTGGAGCGGGCGGGGTCGCGCCCTGCGGCCGGGCACCCTCGCCGAGGGTCTGCCGGACCTCAGCCAGGCGCTCCCCCTCGTCCGGTAGTCGCCACCCGCCCGCGACGCACGCCGGTTCCCGCGTCGCGCACGCGGGTCAGCGTGGCGTCGCGTGGAGCCAGACGATGCCGTGCGCCGGGAGGCTCACGCCACCGCGCAGATCGAGGTCGACGTCGCCGACGAGCTCGTGCGCCACGCGGTCGAACCCGGCGAACCGCTCGGCCGGGACGTGCACGGCGTCGTCGCCGACGTTCGCGAGCACGACGACCCGGGGCAGGTCGTCCGTCCACCCCGGCCGCTGGAACGCGACGACGCTGCGCAGCCCCGTGTGGAACGGCCACAGCCGGCCGCCGCCGAGCTCGGGCGTCCGCCGCCGCACGGTGAGGAGCCGGGTCAGCGCGGCGAACACCGCGCCCGACGGCGTCGCCGTGTCCTCGCGCGCCGCGTAGGACTGCTCCGGGTAGAACGGCCGGTGCACCCAGCGGGAGTCGTCCGCCTCCTCGGGCCGGGACACGTAGGTCGGGTCGTTGGGCTGCGCCACCTCGTCCCCGAGGTAGAGCAGCGGGACGCCGCCCGTGGAGAGCGCGAGGGAGTACGCGAGCACGGCCCGGTCGACGCCGCCGGGATCGCCGGCCTCGATCCCGGTCAGCGCCGCCGTCGTGCCGGTGATCCGGCAGTCGCCGGTGCGCGGGTTGTCCTGGAACGGGACACCGCGCGCGAACGAGCCGGGCTCGCGGCCCACGAAGAACCGGTTGAGGAAGCGACGGTGCTCGAACCCGTCGATGCCGAGCTCCGCCGCGTCCTCGTCGGCGAACGTCCAGCCGATGTCGTCGTGCGAGCGGACGTAGTTGACCCACGCCGTCCCCTCCGGCAGCCCGTGCCGCCGCTCGAGGGCCTGGTTGAGCAGCGACGCGTCCCGGGTCGCGAGGGCCTCCCAGGTGAGCGCCATCTGGAGCGGGTTGTAGGAGAGCTGGCACTCGTCGACCGAGACGTAGCTGACCACCTCGTCGGGGTGGACGATCGCCTCGGACTTGAGCACGACGCCGGGCGTCGCGATGGCCAGCAGCGCGTTGAACGCCTGGAGCAGGAGGTGGACCTGCGGCAGGGACTCGCACGGCGTGCCGAGCTGCTTCCAGATGAACGCGACCGCGTCCATCCGGAGGATCTCGACGCCCTGGTTCGCGAGGAACGTCATCTCCCCCGCCATGGCGCGGAAGACCTCGGGGTTGGCGTAGTTGAGGTCCCACTGGAAGTGGTAGAACGTCGCCCAGATCCACCGGCCGTCCGGGAGCTGGACGAACGAGCCCGGGTGGTCGTCGGGGAAGATCTCGCGCGTCGTGCGCTCGTAGGCGTCCGGCATCGTGCGGTCGGGGAAGATGAGATAGAAGTCCTCGTAGGCGACGCCGTCGACCACCTCGCCCGCGACCGCGCGCCGGGCCCACTCGTGCTCGTTGCTCGTGTGGTTGAAGATGAAGTCCAGCTCGAGCGAGATGCCGGCGTCGCGCAGCTCGCGGGCCAGCGATGCCAGCTCCGGCATGGTCCCGAGCTCCGGGTCGACGTCCCGGTAGGACGACACAGCGTAGCCGCCGTCGTCGTTCCCCTCGGGCGAGGCGAACAGCGGCATGAGGTGCAGGACGGTGAGGCCGAGCTCGCGGAAGTACGGGATCCGGCGCCGGATGCCGTCGAGCGAGCCGGCGTACCGGTCGACGTAGCAGACCCCCGCGAGCATCCGGTTGCTCTGGAACCAGGCGGGCTGGGCGGTCCGCGCGCGGTCCAGGGCCTTGAGCGCCTCGGGACGCTCGCGCCACGTCGTCACCGCGAGGTCGACGACGGCGGCCAGCGACGCCAGCGAGTCGGCCCGCTCGCCGTACAGCTCGCGGAACAGGCCGTGCAGGCGCGGGAAGTGCTCGGCGAACCGGGCGCCCAGCTCGGCGTCGTACCGCTCGTCCCCCGGCCGGAGCTCGGGCACGGCGGCCCGGATGACGTCGGCGTCCACGAGGACGGAGCGCGAGAGCTGCCGGCGCGGGACGGCGACGCCGCGCGATGAGGGCTCGGGCATGGGCGGCCTTCCGGTGGGGGCTCCGGGCGGAGGAGTCGCGCCGATCGTATCCGCCGCGCCCTGCACTCCGACATCGGGGTGGACCCGGTCGCGATTCACGACGCGGTCCACCCCGGTGTCGGAGCCGATCGGGGGCGGGTCAGCCGCCGAGCAGGAGGGACAGCCCGAGGACGGCGCACACCGGCCGGTACCAGCGCCGGTCGAGCTCGCGGAACCGCTCGGCCGGCTCCGGGAGGCGCAGCAGCCGGCACGCCACCACCCCGCCGGTGGCGGCGCGGCCCAGCAGGCCGGCAGCCGCCGCGACCCGGACGACCCGGATCGCGCGTCCCGCGCGACCGCCGTCGAGCGGACCGGACGACGCGAGGGCCGCACCGCCGAGCAGGACCGCGACGGCGAGCGACGCGGTCCGCGGCGGCATCCCGATGTCGCCGGACCCGGTGACGAGCTCGGCGAGCTCGCGGTCGTCCGCCGCCGGCCAGCTCGACCCCGCGGCCCACGCGGCGTGGAGCGCCGCCGCCCCGCTCAGCCCCGCCGTGGCAAGGACCCGAGCCAGCGCCTTCGTCGTCGCCATTCGCCCACTCTAACGATGCCGGACGTGGTGAAGACGCCTCACGCGCCCGACCCCGCGCGCCGGACCCCTAGGCTCGGGCGCGGGAGGTCTCCGTGTCACGTCAGCAGTCCGGACCCGAGGTGGTCGTCGTCGGGTCGATCAACGTCGACCTCGTCCTCACGGTCGCGCGCCACCCCGCCCCCGGCGAGACGCTGCTCGGCGGCGGCGGGCACTCCACGCCCGGCGGCAAGGGCGCGAACCAGGCCGTCGCGGCGGCGCTGCGCGGGGCCAGGACCGCGATGGTCGGCGCGGTCGGCGACGACGCCGCGGCCGCCGTCGGGCTCTCGCTCCTCGACGCGGCCGGCGTCGACCTGACCCGGGTCGCCCGAGTCCCCGGGCCGACGGGGCTCGCGGTCGTGACGCTGAGCGAGACCGGAGAGAACACGATCGTCGTCGTCCCGGGGGCGAACGACGCGGTCGACGCGGCGCTGGTCGAGTCCGCGGCCGACCCGGTCGCCGCGGCCGCCGTGCTCGTGCTCCAGGGCGAGGTCCCGCTCGGGGCGAGCCTCGCGGCGGCCCGGATCGCCGACGCGGCCGGACGCCGCATCGTGCTCAACGCGGCACCCGCCGCGGCCGTGCCGGAGGAGCTGCTCCGCCTCGCCGACCCGCTGGTCGTGAACGAGCACGAGGCGGCCATCGTCCTCGCCGGTGCGCTGGGGGACGACGCCGTCGACCCCCCGGCGACGCCCGAGGAGGCGACCGTCCTCGCGCGCCGGCTGCGCGACGCGGGCGCGCGGTCCGTCGTCGTCACGCTGGGCGGAGCCGGCGTCGTCGTCGCGGGTCCCGACGGCGCCTGGCACCTCGCGGCGCGACCGGTGGTGGCGGTCGACACCGTCGGCGCCGGCGACGCGTTCGTCGGGGCGCTCGCCGCGGGGCTGGCCAGCGGGGCCGGGATGGCCGATGCGGCGCGGGAGGCCGTCGCGGTCGCGGCGTACGCGGTGGCGCACGAGGGAGCTCAGGCGTCCTACCCGGGGCTCGACGACCAGCTGCCCTGACCAGCCGGGGGTCGCCGCCCCGGCGTCGGGCGCCCCGTCACGGCAGGTACGCCGCGGCCCAGCGCTCGATCCGGCGGTAGGCGTCCTCGCGGACGGGGCGCCGGGACAGCAGCACGTCGTGCAGCGCGCCCTCGACCGTCGAGACGGTGACGTCCCTGCCGATCCGCAGCGCGCGCTGCGCGATGACGTCCACGTCCAGGACGGTGTCGCACTCGGCCATCGCGTCGTCCCAGACCGGCGAGATGAGCGTGCGCGAGGACCGGACGACGAGGACGGGGCACGCGACGTCGAGGCCGGCCGCGACCTGCGTGTGACCGGCGAGGACGGCGGCGGCCCAGCCGTAGGTCGCGGGGAACCCGTGCTCGGGTCGCCAGGCCGGCACGAGGTTCCACTCCCCGCCGAGCGCGGCCGAGGTGGTCCGGGCATAGAAGCCGAGGTCGGGGTTGGGCGTCCGGCGCTTCGGGAACGCCTTCGCGATCTCCACGATGATCGGCATCGACAGGCTGCGCGCGATCGTCGAGCCCTGCATCTCCAGCCACGGCGCGACGAGCACGAGCCCGCTCGCCCGGCCGGGGTGGCGGTTCGCCCAGAGCGACGCCGTGAGGCCGCCCGTCGAGTGCGCCATGATGACGAGCGGCAGGCCGGGGTGCTCCTCCTCGATCACGGCGAGCGCGGCCGCGAGGTCCTCGTCGTAGGTGGCGAGGTCCGCGATGTAGCCGGGGGTCTGGTGCACGCGCAGGCTGCGCCCGTACTTGCGCAGGTCGAGCCCGTAGAAGGCACCACCGACGCGCGCCCAGAACGGCCCGATCTCGGGGTTGAGGAAGTAGTCGCTCCAGCCGTGGAGGTACAGGACGGCGAACCGCGGCGCCGTCGGCGGCGCGATCCGCGGCGGCGAGGTCACGTCGAGCTCGGGCCGGTAGCGGACGATCGTCGTAACGACGGGCCCCTCGTCGTCGTCGGCCAGCGGCAGGGTGCGCGCCTGGTGCCCGCGGCCGAGGACGTCGCCGGCCCACCGCCCGACCGGCGGCGGGACGGGGAGGTCCGCCTCGGTGATCGTGAGGTCAGCCGACGCGGCCTGCGCCTCGACAATCGCGCGCGAGATCGGGAACCGTCCGCGGTTCGGGGGCGCGGTCGGCGCCGGGGTCCGGTGCGGGTCGCGGGACGGGCTCACACCCCCATCGTGGGCCGAGAGCGACGACGACGCCAGCCGTCGGACCGGGCAAGTCGCCACCCTCGACCCGTCAGAGCGTGCGCCCGTCGGGGTCGCCGGGGCGGACCGGGCGCAGCCGACCCGGGATCGGCCAGGCCAGCACGTGACGGTCGGTCGGCGGGCGCCGCATGTCGCCGAAGTCGTCGACCTTGACCACGATCCGTCCCTGCCCGGGCTCGTGGGACGGCGTCACCTCGACGATCTGGACGCGCAGCACGGGGGCGCTCGCGTCGTCGTCGAGGTCGGGCTCGAGCATCCACGGGTCCGCGAGGAAGCGCAGCCCGACCTCCTCGAGCGCCGTCTCCGCGGCGATCCAGTCGACGGGACCGGCGACCCGGCGGCCGAGCACGTCGATCGCGGCCCAGTCCTCGCCGTCGGCGGTGATCCAGCCGATCACCTCGCCGTCGTCGCGGGCGTGCGGGTACCAGTCGGCGGAGAGCATCCGGCCAGCCTAGGCGCCCGCGGTGCGCGCGGCCGGGGACGCGGGAGACGCGGGGTGGCGGGTCAGCGCCGCACGGCGCGCCGGCGCTGGGGGCGCTTGGTGCGCGACTGCGGGTTGAGGGCCTCCTCGAGCGCCTCGCCCAGGTAGGGGCCCTCGATGCCGAAGCGCCACGCGGCCCAGCCGTCGGAGACCTCGCGGCCCTGCGCGACGGCGGCCTCGAGCGGGTCGTCGAACGTCTCGCCGGCGACCACGATGAGGCCCTCCGGGCTCAGCACGCCGCGAATCCGGCCGTCGGTGCCGTCGAGGCTCAGCTCCGTCTCGCCGACCAGCGCCGCCACGACGCCGAGCTGCTCACGCGGGTCGAGCGCCGGCACGGCCGGGCGACCGCGCCGACGGCCGCGCGCCGAGGTGAGGTGGCTGCCGCCGGCCGGCGTCTCGACCGGGTCGGCGAGATCCTCGGGCTCGCGCGCGTCGTCGGGGTCGCCGGAACCCGTGGATCCGGCAGAACCGGTGGGGCCGGTTGCCCCCCGCGACGCGGCCGACCGGCCGTGGCCGGCGGGCTCCCCCGCCACTCCCGCCACGTCGGCGAACGACGCGACGGAGGCGAGTGCCGGGGTGCGCGGGGCGGCCTCGTCGAGCTCGACCAGGAACACCCGCGCGATCCCCGGGCCGACGAGGGCGACGGCGCCGCGGACGTCGGGCATGACGCGGGTGGTCAGCACGACGAGACCGGCGCGGTCGACGTGCTCGTCCTGCAGCGCGCGAGCCACGCGCTCGAGGCCGACGACGAACCGGGTCGCGTCGAGCACCTCGACGGCGGCGACGAGCCGGAGCTCACCGCGCCGGGTGCGGCCGACGGCGACCGGGCCGAGCTCGGGGTCCTCACGCCAGGCGACGTCCTCCAGCGCGAACGGCAGCAGCCCGACGGCGGCCTCGCGAACCGACGTCGCGGTCGCGTCGTCCCAGGTCACGGCGTCGCCGTCACGCCAGGGGTCGTCACCACCGAACGGTTCGAGAGGCAGGACTCGCATGGGCACGCACCAGAAGGATCGGCAGAACGACGGGAATAGGCCCTATTGTGCCATGAGCACCTGGGCCAGGCTCCTGCCTCGGACCCCCGCGAGCTGCTCCGCCTGGGTCCGGCACGAGTAGCCGTCGGCGAGGTAGAGCGCCCCCTCCGGCGCCTCGGCCAGCGCCGGCAGCAGGGCGTTCCCCGCGACCGCGACCGAGACGTCGTAGTGCCCCTTCTCCATGCCGAAGTTCCCCGCCAGCCCGCAGCAGCCGGCGAGCTGGCGCAGGTCGGCTCCCGCCCGGCGCAGGAGCGCCGCGTCCGCCTCGTACCCCATGACGGAGTGCTGGTGGCAGTGCGGCTGCGCGATCACGGTGGTCCCGGTGAGGTCGGCCGGCGGACGCCAGTCCTCGCCCGGCCCGAGCTCCGGGTCGGTGAGCAGCTCGGCGAGCGTCCGGACGGCTCCGGCGACCTGCGCCGAGCGCGGGTCGTCGGGCAGCAGCTCGAGCAGGTCGCTGCGCAGCACTGCCGTGCACGACGGCTCGATCCCGATGATCGGCACGCCCTTCGCCGCGGCCGGCCCGAGGACGTCGAGGAGACGCGAGAGCCTCTTCTTGGCGCCGTCGAGCTGGCCGGTCGAGATCCAGGTGAGGCCGCAGCACGCGTCCTGCTGCGGGACCCGCACGGTGTAGCCGGCGTCCTGCAGCAGCTCGACCATCGCCTGCGCGGCCGACGGGTCGAGGTTCTCGCTGAACGAGTCGGCCCACAGGACGACGTCGCGCACGGGGGTGCGGGAGGGGCGCACCGAACGGGCCGACGACGTCCCGGACCGCCGGGCGAACCAGCGGGAGAACCGCGTCGTCGCGAACGACGTCATCTCCCGGCGCGCGTCCATCCCGAGGAGCGGGAACAGGGCGCGGCGCAGGGGCGCCCAGCCGAGCACCACGTTGGCGACCGCGGCGAGCGGCGGCAGGGCGGTGGCGAGCTTGGCCCAGCGGGGCAGCCAGCCGAGGACGTAGTGGTTGACCGGGCGCAGCCGGCCCTTGTACCGGCGGTAGGTGACCTCCGCCTTGTAGGCGGCCATGTCGACGCCCGCGGGGCAGTCCCGGCCGCACGCCTTGCAGGACAGGCACAGGTCGAGCGACTCGGCGACGGCCGGGTCGTCGAACCCGCGGACGAGGGTGCCGTTGGCCAGCTCCTGCAGCACCCGCGCGCGACCGCGCGTCACGTTCCGCTCGTCGCCGGTGGCCTGGTAGCTCGGGCACATGAACCCGCCGGCCGCGCCGTTGTCCGCGCGGCACTTCCCGACGCCGACGCACCGGTGGACCGCCTTCGTCAGGTCGCCGTCGTCGTGCCGGAACGCGAACCCGCGGTGGCCGAGCGGGATCGCGGCGGGGCGACGCAGGTCCGCCGTGATCGGCGCCGGGTCGACGATGACGCCGGGGTTGAGCGTGTCCTCGGGGTCGAACAGCCCCTTGACCTGCGCGAACAGCTCGCGCGCCTCGGCGGAGTACATCCGGTCCAGCAGGCCGCTGCGCGCGCGGCCGTCGCCGTGCTCACCCGAGAGCGAGCCGCCGTAGGAGCCGACGAGCCGCGCCGCGTCCACCATGAACCGCTCGAACACGCCGGCATCGGCTGGCCGGTCGAGCGGCAGCCCGATCCGCACGTGGATGCAGCCGTCGCCGAAGTGGCCGTACGGCAGCCCCTCGACGCCGTAGGAGTCCAGCAGCGCGTCGAAGTCCCGCAGGTAGGCGCCGAGGTTCTCGGGCGGGACCGCCGCGTCCTCCCAGCCCGGCCACGCGGGCGCACCGCTCGGCGTCCGCCCCGCGAGGCCGACCCCGTCGGCCCGGATGCGCCAGAGGGCGGCCGACTGGGCCGGGTCGGTCACGATCATCGAGTCGAGGCAGTCGGAGACGGCGACGAGCGCCGCCGCGTTCGCGAGCGCCTCGGCCTGGTCGACCCCGCTGACCTCGCAGAACAGCCAGCCGGCTCCGCGCGGCAGGTCCGGCACGCTGCCGACGTGGCGACGCACGACGTCGACCAGGCGCGCGTCCATGCCCTCGACGGCGAGCGGCCGACCCGCGCCGCCCGGACGACCGCCGCCGAGCGCGGTCAGCGGGACGACGGCGTCCGCCGCCGCCGGCATGTCGGCGTAGCCGAGGACGACGAGGACGGGTGTGGTGGGCAGCGGGACGAGGTCGACGGTCGCGCCGAGCACCGTGACGAGCGTGCCCTCGGTCCCGACGAGCATCCGGGCGAGGTTCGTGCCCTTCTCGGGCAGCAGGTGCTCGAGCGAGTAGCCCGAGACCTGACGGGTGAACCGGCCGAGCTCGGTCCGGATGGTCGCGAGGTTCGCGCTGACGAGCCGGTCGAGGCCCGGGACCGGGTCGAGCGAGCCCCGGCCCGACCCCGCGGTGAACCGGCGTCCCGCCCCGTCGACGACGTCGAGCTCGCGCACGTTGTCGGCCGTCCGCCCGTAGGCGAGCGCGTGCGGGCCGCAGGCGTTGTTGCCGATCATCCCACCGAGCGTCGCGCGGTTCTTCGTGCTCGGGTCCGGGCCGAACCACAGGCCGAACGGCTGCGCCGCCACCTGCAGCGACGACATGACGACGCCGGGCTGCACCACCGCCGTGCGGGCCTCGGGGTCGATCGCACCGATCGCGTCGAGGTGCCGGGAGAAGTCGATGACGACGCCGGGGCCGACCGCGTTGCCGGCGCACGACGTGCCGGCGCCCCGCGAGGTGATGGGCGCGCCGTGCTCGCGCGCGACGGCGAGGATCGCCTCGACCTCGTCCGTCGAGCGCGGGAAGGTGACGACCTCGGGGACGACGCGGTAGTTCGACGCATCGGAGGAGTACTCGGCGCGACGCCGCCGCGAGGCGTCCGCCTCGGTCACCCGCTCGAGGTCGGCGACGAGCGCGCGTGTGGCGTCGTGCTGCTGGGAGGCGGTCAGAACGGTCGTCACGGTCCCCAAGTCTTCCATCCCCGCGCCGCCGTCGGGCCGTGTTCCGGCACGCTCCCGACCGGTGAGCGGCGCGGGACGACGCGCGCGACCCGTCCGGAGCCGGCCAGCGGTCGGGCCGACCGGCCGGTCAGCCTGCGGGCGCCGCGATCCAGGCGAAGGCGATCGGGTCGGCGGCGGGGGCCAGCTCGGCCGTGCCCAGGTCGGTCCCGGCGTCGGACACGGTGACGGTGTACGCCACGTCCGACGGGACGGCGGCCGGGGTCGGGATCGCGGTCGTCGAGGCCACGTAGTCGGCGGTGCAGACCGCCCCGCCGGCCGTCGTGAGGTCGATCGTCATCTCCCCGGCCGCAGCCGTGAGGTCGGACGGGACGCGCGGGCAGGAGCTCGAGCCGAACGTCGTGACGTAGAGCGTCGCGCCGTCGCTGCTCCAGCCGAGGCCGACGCTCGCGTCCGCCTCCGCGCTGGCGTCGACGCCGGCGGGCATCCCGATCGTCGTCTCGCCCAGCGCGCCGTCGTCCGTCGCCTCACCGCCGCCGTTGAGGTTCGGGGAGTCGGTCGGACGCGTGGCGCCGCCGGAGGAGTCCGGCTTGTCCGGCGAGACCGAGATCTCCGGCTCGGGGCTCTGCGTCCCGGTGATGTCGCGGTCGCCGTACGGCGGCGTGCAGGCCGAGAGCGCGAGGGCCGTCAGGGCCGCGCCGCCGAGCAGGAGGAGGCGGGAGGTCGATGAGGACATGGGGGTCTCCTTAGGCGTCGCTCGTCAACGTACCTCGCGGCACGTCGCGGAGCTGGGAGCACACGCGATGCGGGGCTCCGCCGGGCTGGGCGGTTCGTGGCCGGCCGGCTGGCCCGGGCCAGTCGGGCCAGTCGGGCCGGCCGGGGGCTCAGCCGAGCTGGTCGAACGAGAGGTCGGCGTCCGCGACGGCGATGACCGACCACGTGCCGCCGTCGGAGTCCGTGAACTCGTACGCGGGGACGAGCAGGACCGAGCCGTCCGACTGGTACTGCTGGCCGAGGCCGAGGCGGACCGAGGTGAGGTCGACGGTCCAGACGGGCCACTCGACGGTCGCGTCGGCGCCGGGCGCCGCGGGCGCCTGCGTGGGCGGCGTGTACTCCTCGGTGGCCCCGCCGTCCGCGGCGTACGCGTCGACCGCGTAGGGCATCACCATGTTCTGCGCGCCGAACCTGGGGTCGGACAGGCGGGCGAGCGCGTCGGCCTCGCTCACGATGGCGACGTCGCGCAGCGCGACGACGTCCGCGAGGCTCCCCCACACCGACACGACGCCGGCGGGTCCGTAGGACAGGGAGAAGGCGAGGTCCGTGCGCTGACCGTCGACGATCCGCGCGGCGCTCGCCTGCGCCGTGCCCGACCCGACGGCGTGCTCGGCGGTCAGCTCGAAGCTCGCCGGGTCGAGGCCGACGTCGGTGAGGAGCCGCTCGAGCTCGGCGCGGGCCGCGTCGGGCGCGGGAGCCGCGGCGTCCACCCGCTCGGTGCACGCCTGCATCTCCTCCTCGTAGGCGCGCCAGGCGTCGTCGTCGTAGTCCTCGCTCGTCGGGCCAGCGACGGACCAGCACTCCTGCATCGGCTCGATCGACCAGTTCTGGTAGGAGAACGCGGCCGAGCCGTCGAGCGAGACGCTGAGCGTCGGGCCCTCGCCGTCCTCGGGACCGACGTACCAGGATCCCCAGTCCAGCCGGGGAGCGCCGGTGACGCCGAGGGTCTCGGCGAGGTGGGCGGCCGTCTCCTCGCTCGCGCGCTGCGGGTCGAGGCCGTACAGGGTGGCCGCGCCGGCCGAGGTGCTGAAGCCGGACCCGACGAACTCCCGGTGACCGAAGCCCCAGCCGTAGCCCGACGCCCCGCGGGCCGCGTCCATCTCGGCCGTCGGGGCGCCGCCGGCGCTGCTCGCGCCGTCCGCGCCACCCGAGGAGTCGCCGAGGGTGATCGGACCGGGGTAGGCCGACTCGGGCTGTCCCGAGGCGAGCTCGGGAGCGGAGTCGCGGGCCGAGCTGGCGTCGTACGCGCCACCCGAGTCGCCGCCGCCGAACCCGCCGCCAGCGGCGATCGAGCCGGCCCCGAAACCGACGACGCCGACGACAGCCGCCGCGGCCGCACCGGCGAGCCAGGGCTGCCAGCGGCGCTTGCGGGCGGGCTGGGCGGACTCCCGCGCCGCCCTCGCCGCCGCCAGGTCGATCGGACCGGGCTCGGGCATCTCGGCGGTCGCGACTCCCGGGTCGGCGCTCGCCGACCCGGCGTGCGCCGCGGCCGCGAGCGGGAGCTCGGAGGCGAGCGCACCCGCGTCGTCGTCATCCATCCGGGCGAGGACGGACGCGACGAAGCCCGCCGACGGCTCGATGTCGCGCGCCGGGTCGGCGGAGCGCAGGCGCTCCAGCACCTCACGCTCGAGCGCGTCCTGCGCCGGGGAGGTCTGCTCCTCGCGGTCCGTCATGGCCCCGTCCTTCCTTGCCGTGTCACCGCCCTCACGGTGGTCTGTCCAGTCTGTGTCGTCTCGGACGCCGACCTTGCAGCGTCGCCGCCCTGACCTCGCGCGCTGCGCGGCCCGGCTCGCGGGACCGGAGCCCGACGCTGGCTACAGCTCCAGGCGCTGGCCCCAGGCCTCGCGCAGCCGCTTGCGCGCCCGGGACAGCGCGGCGTCCGCACCCGAGCGGCTGATGCCGAGGACCTCGGCGAGCTGCACGCCGTCGAGGCCGTCCCAGGCGTGGAGCAGGATGATCTCGCGGTCACGGTCGCTCACGAGCGCGAGGGCGCCGCGCAGCTCCGCGTCGAACAGGGCCGAGACCTCGGGGTCGGTGCCGACGCGGGCGCGGGTCGGCCGGTCCGGCAGGTCCTCGACCGGCAGCTCGGTGCGCTTGCGGCGGTAGTTGGCGAGGACGAACCCGGCGGTCCGGTACAGCCAGGGCAGCTCCGCCTCCTCCGGCACGTCGTCGCGGCGGCGCCAGGCCACCAGGAGCACCTCGGCCGCGAGGTCCTCGGCGTCGTCGACCGGAGCGCGACGCGCGAAGTACCGCACGATCGCGCGGGAGTGGCTGCGGACGAGGTCCTCGAACCACGACGCGTCGCGCGACTCCTGCGCCATGCCGACCTCCTCGCGGGGGTTGTGCTTCGTCGGGCCGGTGGTCCGTCGAGGCGTGCGGTGTCCGGCGCGGGGATCGGCCGGAGGTCACAGTCTGGCCCATCGATCCGCCCCGTGTCCGCCGCACGCGCACAGGGTGATTCACTTGTGACCATGGACGCGGGGACGGGGCACGGCGATCACGAGCGCGCCGGGAACGGGCGCGCTGAGGTCGCCGGGAACCGGTCCGGGGAGTTCCTCCTGCTGGCGACGCGGGCCGACGACGCGGTCGCCGACGCGGAGTACGAGGCCGTCCGCCGGTTCATGGGCGTGCCGGCCGAGCGGCTGCGACGCGTGCGGCTGGAGTCGGCGCCGATGCCGCGGCTCGATCTCGGCTCGATCGCCGGCATCGTCGTCGGCGGGAGCCCGTTCACCTCCAGCGACCCGATCGAGAGCAAGTCGGACGTCCAGCTCCGGGTCGAGAACGAGATGGCGGAGCTGCTCGCCGAGGTCGTCGCGATCGACCTGCCGTTCTTCGGCGCGTGCTACGGCGTCGGGACGCTCGGCGGGTTCCTCGGCGGCGTCGTCGACACGACGTACGGCGAGCCGGTGGGGGCCGTGCCGGTCGCGCTGACGCCGGAGGGGCTCGCCGACCCCGTGCTCGCCGGGCTGCCGCCGGTGTTCGACGCGTACGTCGGGCACAAGGAGGCGCTGCGCGCGATCCCGCCGGGCGCGGTGCTGCTCGGCACGACGGCGACGGCACCCGTGCAGATGATGCGGGTCGGCCGGAACGTGTACGCGACGCAGTTTCACCCCGAGCTGGACACCGAGGGGATCGTCCAGCGGCTCCTCGCCTACCGGCACGAGGGGTACTACGACCCGGCCGAGGTGGACGACGTCGTGGCCCGCGTGCGCGGCGCCGACGTGCGCGAGGCGTGGAAGGTGCTGCGGAACTTCGCGCTCGTGTACGGGTGAGCGGGCGCAGGGTGGGCCGGCTGGGGGCCGGCGGTCGCTGGTTGGTGGTCGCTCCGGATGGCTGCTGGGACTCCCACCGAGTCGCGGGCGGGCTGCGGGCCGGTCGCCCGGCCGGTTTGGGTCACACCGCAGGCTCGGGTACAGTGGTCGCCGCTGCCCGGGCGATCCTCGGACAGCGTCGCCGCCTTAGCTCAGTCGGCAGAGCGATTCACTCGTAATGAATAGGTCAAGGGTTCGATTCCCTTAGGCGGCTCCACCGGAGGCCCGGAACCACCACGGTTCCGGGCCTTCGTCGTACCACGGGACGCGCCCTCAGCCCCCCGTCCGCTCTCTGCGGATCCGCGGGCAGGTCACCTCGCGATCCGAGCCGCCGCATGGCCATGACCTGCGGCGATGCCGCACGGACGGCGACTTCCCGGACTGGGATCCCGGTCCATCCGCGGAGAGCGGACGCCTGCCAACCCTGATCGGGAACCCCATCGACACTCGTTCGCTCGACCCTGCGGTTCGCGCAACGGCGAACCCGGGACCAAAGTCCCTGGGTGCGCGGGGGTGGCGATGGGGTAGAACGACTGCATGTCCGTCCCCTACCCGGCGCGCCGGATCGTCCGCGAGCACGCGCCGGGGTCCCGTCTGCCGCTCGTGCTCGTCGGCGCCCGCGGTCCCGAGCAGGTCGACGGGTGGAGCGACACCGAGAAGGCCGTGCGCCGCTCGCGCTACTACCTCGGTCCGCGGGTCGTCCTGCCGCGACGCGACTTGGTCGGCGAGGAGCTCGAGGCCTCGCTCGTCGGGTTCCTCACCGACCTGCTCTCGCACACGGGCGAGCACCACGGAAACCCGATCGCCGGGCTCGTCGTGCCGGACTGGGGCGGCCTCTCACCACGCCTGCGCTCCGTGGTCACGCTCGCCAGCCTCGTCCACGCGGAGGCCGGCGATCTCCAGCCTCGGCGCCGGACGCTGCCCGTCGCCACGATCGGTCCGCGCGGGGCGGGTGCGCGACTGCGGCGTCCGCAGACCCGGTGCGTCGAGGTGACGCTCACCGACCCGGCCCTCCTCGGGGCGCGTCACGCGCTGCTCGGCGAGGAACGCTTCCTCGCGGCCCTCGACCAGCTCGGCGAGAGCGACGACGACGCGCGGCGGGGCCTGGTCGGGGCGCGCGAGGTCGTGCGGGAGCTCGCGGGCCCGGATCGGAGCACGTTCTGGCTCGCGAACTACCTGCGCACCTACGGGTTCGCCCGGGCCGGCACCCTGGTCGGCAGGTGGACGCCGCAGGACGTCGAGGAGCTGCTCGGTCGGGACGGGCTCTCGGAGGCCGGGGCCGATGCTCATGGCGGCCACACACCCTTCCGGCCGGCTCAGGCGAGCTGACGGACGGGGCAACGGGGATACCCGTCGCCGCTGGGCCGATCCGCCCGCTGGTCGAGTCCGATCCGCCGGTTCGACGGGCCTGACCTGTCGGCTCGCCCGGCCCGAACCTACGACCCGCGCAGCTCGAGCCATCCACGAGCGGACCCTCGTCCTCACCCGTCTCGATCCCGCTGCAACCAGATCGTCTCTTTCGGATGGCTGGGCCGCGCACTCGTCCGGACCAGCCCCGGCCAACCTCGATCGGGCACGCCCCGGGGGATCTATCGGCCCTCGGCCACCCATCGGCCCTGAGACGCGGCTCGTGGGTATCGTCGCGCCATGGGTGAGCAGGCAGTCGTCGTTCGTCCGGCCGCACTCGGCGACGCCGAACGCATCGCTGAGGTCCGGGTGGCCGCGTGGCAGACCGCGTACCGCGGCCTGATCCCCGACGACGTGCTCGACCGGATGGATGCCGTCGCCGAGGGACAGCGCCGTCGCGAGCTCTGGGGTCGGAGCAGGGACCCGCGCGTCGTCGAGCTCGTTGCCGAGCTGGACGGAACCGTCGTGGCCGCGGCGGTCGTCGGGCCCGAACGTCCGGTCGACGATGTGCGGCCCCGGGCCGTCGAGACCGCTCCCGAGCGCGGCCAGCTCTACGCGATCAATGCGGCGCCCCAGGCCTGGCGACGCGGTGTCGGGAGCGCGCTCCTCGCAGCAGCCGAGGACACGCTGCGCGCGGGTGGCTTCACCTCCGCCGTCCTCTGGGTGCTGGAGGGCAACGAGCGCGCCGCCCGGTTCTACGACCGGTGGGGCTGGGTCGAGGACGGCGTGACCCAGCGCGACGAGAGCCTCACCCCCGGCCACGAGCTGTTCGAGCGCCGGCGGACAAAGCGTCTCGGCTGAGCACGGACTCGTCCTCGGGGCCCCTCTGGGCGGCCCCGGCACACCTCAGGACGCGGCGCGGGCGAGCGCCTCCGGGATCGGAAGGACACCTCCGACGAGGTCCCACTGGCGATAGACCGCCGCGGGCTGGTCGAGCACCGCCGCAATGACCGCGGCGACGTCACCACGCGTCACGGGCGTCGGCGGAAGGTCGACCCCGAGCTGGACGAGCCCGACGGCCGGGTCGTCGAGAAGGCGCGCCGGCCGGAGGATGGTCCAGTCGAGGTCACTGTCCCGGACCGCCCGGTCGGAGACCCGCTTCGCCGAGACATACGCCCGCCACGCCTCCGGTGCGCCCGGTTCGGGCGGCTCGTCGACGCCGATGGCGGAGATCTGGACGTACCGCCGGATGCCGAGCTCCTCGCAGGCGGCGATCGTCGCGAGCGCTCCGCCTAGGTCGACCACCCGCTTGCGCTCGACGTTGCCGTCGGGACCCCCGCCGGCAGAGAACACGACGGCATCGACGCCGTCGAGCACGTCGAGGTAGTCCGTGACGCCGGCCCGCTCGATGTCCAGCAGGCGCGGCGTCGCACCCGCTCCCTCCAACTCCTCCGCCTGGTCCGCACGCCGCACGAGCGGGACGACGGTGCGGCCGCGTTCGAGCAGGTGGGGCAGGAGCAGGCGCCCCACCTTCCCCGCGCCCCCGACGATGGCCACCCTGTCGAGCTGCCTCATGACGTCCTCCTCGCGCTCTCGTCGACCTCCATCCTCGCATGTGACGTAGATCACATCGAGGCGGGCGTCAGATTCAGGCTGCTCGCCCGTCGAGGTAGGTGTCAGGGTCCAGCGCCGCAGGGGGGTGCAGGACTCGCAACCTGGTCCGGCACCGCAGGGGGGTGCAGGACCACATGCCGGCTCGAGTCCGGCCGGCGCCACAGGGGAAGCCGGCCGGATCCGGTCCGCAGCGTTCGCCGACCAGCGAAACGTTCGCCACTCAGGGGACTGGCGATCGACCGATGGCGGCGGCGGGAACCCGCAGGGGGGTCGGCCCGCCGCCGCTGTCTCGGCCGGCCGTCGACGCCATCAGGAGCGCGGACGGTCGGGGACGCCCGCCACCAGGGCGCGGGCCACCGAGAGGTCACCTGGCCCGCTGGCTCACCAAGAGACGACGACAGCCGTCTATCGAGGTCCCAGCGTTCGCGCGCCGATCACCGAAGGACCCCACGGCCCCCGCAACGGTCGCCGGCCCGGGCTAACCGGCTCCGCGCCGCCGCCCGCCCACTCTCGGCAAGCGCGGATCACCGACTGCCGGTCAGTCCCGGAGTCCGACCCCTCTCGGCAAGCGCGGATCACCGGCAGCGGGCCAGCCCCGGCGTCCGGTCTCCGTTCAGGGATCGCGGACCGGCCCAGCTCGCGCCGCCCCACTCGCCTCCCCTCCGGTCGCCGCGAGCGCGAGCCGTCCGACAACACCACCACCGACCGATGCAGTCGTCTCGGCCACGACCTCCTTCCCTTCCACCCAGCACCCGCGGAGCACCGCACCGGCCCCGGCAGCCGCGCGAGCGGCCGCAGCACAGGGATCGGCACCGCCGCGCTGGACCTCGAACGCCGCGGAGAGCGCCCCGAGGTCCGCGCCGGTCTGTGCCCGTGACCGCGCGCCCGCGGCTGCGAATGTCGCGACGACGACGATGAGCAGGACCGCGGCAATGCCGATGAGCCCCAGCGCCAGCACCGTCCCGGACCCCCGCTCGCCACAAGCGCCGTCACACTCACCGGCCGCGCCGTCCGGGCGTGGAGCCGACGCCGCGCCGGCTCGCCAGACCGACGGCCCGCTCGACCGTCCGCGCCGGAGCCAGAGCGGGAGCCGGAGCCAGAGCGGGACCGAGCCGTGACCAAGCTCCCGCACCGGCCCGCGACCTCCCGAACCTCCCCCGCTCCCGCACCTCCCAGCGCCATCGCGCGTCACGGTGATCGACCCGTCGGCTCGGCCAGGACGCTGGCTCGCCCGGTCACTGTGATCCCCACGCCGAGGACACCGATCTCGCGCGTCACCACGACGTGAACCCACTCTCCCTCCCTCGTGACGCCCACCGCATCGACCCCGGCAGCGGGCATCAGCCCACCGTCTCGCGTCCCCGACTCGTCCCCGATCACCAGTGCTCTCGCCACCACCCGCGCCGCGTCCTGGACCGCGACCTGCGCGCTTCCCACGACGCCCGCGAGCAGCACCGCCACGAGCAGGACCATCACGCCGGGCAGTGTCACGGCCAGCTCGGCCGTGACACTGCCTCGCTCCGCTCGCCCGAACCGATCGGGTCGCTCACCCGGCGGACGCCACCGGCGCCAGGCGTACCAGTGGCGTCGGTCGCCTCCTGCGCGCCGTCGACATCGACCGAACGGGCCACGCGGGCTCAGGCACTCGCTCTGCTCGGACGGGCCGAGGTCTCGCGTGCCCCGCGCCCGCTGCGCCCATCGGCTCCGCCCATCCCGCCCATCCCGCCGGTCCCGCGACCCTCGCCGCACCCGCCGGTCGAGACCTCGGATCACAGGACTCGTTCCGGGACTCATCGCGAGAGCGCCTCCCGGATCAAGCCGAGCAGCATCTCGCGCACCTCGCCGCCGCGCAGGATCGCCAGCAGCAGGCCCGCGAACGCCACCGCGGCCAGCGTCACGATCGCGTACTCGGCGGTCGCCATCCCGGCCTCTCCGGCCGACACCGCGCGGTCCCAGCGCCGCCGGACGCCCGCGCCGACGCTCGACGCGAGCACGAGCAGGCTCACGGCGAACCACGTCAGCGGCGTGGTCCGCGGCTCGGGCACACCCGACCCGCGCCCCTGACTCCCCCGCTCTCGCGTCGTCGACCCCTCGGGCGTCCTCTCCTGTGTCGATGTCATCTCAGCTCTCCTCGCTCGGCCGACCCTCGGCCTCGTTCCGAGCCTGCGCGGCCTCGCGCCCCGCCGCCACGGGGGTCGGGACAAGCCGTCGAACGCCCCCGCCTCGGCCCTCTGTGGACAGCTCGCGGCGGGCCGGCGACACGACTCAGCCCGCCCCGAACAGCGACGATGCGGCGGCGAGCGCCACCGGTACGAGGCCGAGCAGCACGAATGCCGGCAGCAGGCACAGCCCGAGCGGCAGCACGAGGCGCACGGCGAGCCGCTCCGCGTCCTCACGCGCCCTAGCCGCCCGCCTCGCTCGCCACGTCGCGGCAGTCGTCCGGAGAGCCGGACCAGGATCGACTCCGCTCACCCAGGCCGATCGCAGTGGCTCGACCACGCCGACGAGACGCGCGGGCAACCGCTCGACCGCCTCGTCCCACGGCGCACCCCACCGCAGCAGCCGCGCCGCCACGACGAGCTCCTCCTCCCCGGTCGCCTCACCGAGCGTCGCCAGCGCGTCCGGTACCGACGCCCCGGCCGCGAGCAGCACCCCGACGAGCTCGCACGCGATGGCGCGATCGAGTCGGACCACCCCGCATCCGACCGGCCCAGCGGCACCGGTCGACGACCTGCGTCGCGGGCTCCACCGGCCCGCGCCGACCAGAGCGGCCGAGAGCATCGCCGCCAGGAGGGACACGAGCACCGGTGCCTCCATCGACACGGGGTCAACCCCGCGCACGGGTGGCGGGCCCGTCGTCGTCCACCGTCGCGGCCCGGACGAGACGGGCCGACCACCACCGCCCCGCCACCATGAGCAGGCCGCCCGCCACCATCGCGAGCAGCCCCGGACCACCCGCGAGGACGACCGCGACCGGGTCGGCGCCGAACCCGGTTCCCAGCAGCAGCGCCCCGAGCGGCAGCCAGCCGAGCAGGCGCGCCGTGCTCGCGGGTCCGGCCCGCGCGCGACGACGGTCGGCCTCGGCCGCCTCGGCCTCGGCCACGGCCACCGCGACGGCGTCGAGCACGTCCGCCAGCGGGGCGCCGGAGCGGAGTGCCACGCGAGTGGCGACGTAGGCGGCGCCGGCGCCCGGGGACCGGCCGACGAGCGCGAGCAGCTCGGGCGGCAGCCCCTCCGCTGGGACCGTCGTGCCGACGCGCCACGCACCGGCGCGCTCCGAACCGACGAGCGCGACACCGTCCACGCCGGGGTCGGCGGAGCTGGTCCGCACGCGCTCGACGGCCACCCGGCGTCGCCCTCCGCTCTCCGGCGAGACGCCCAGCTCGCTCGCCCACGCGGCACCCGGCTCCTGCCCCGAACGCACCCGGGCCGCCACCGACGCGCAGACGATCCCGAGCTCGGGGCCGACGGCGCCGCGTCGGCGCAGGACCCACCGCACCAGACTTCGCGGACCGCGCAGACTTCGAGGGTCCCCTTCACCCGCGCTCCCGCCAGGCGTCACGCGTACCCGCGCGACGCCTGGCACCGTCTCTCGCGCCGACCGATCGGACCGCGGTGCCGAGCGCGCGACGGCCCCACGACGGGACACCCTGGTCCACCACGCCGTCGGATGCACCAGCACCCCAACGAGCACGCCGGCCGCGAGCGCCACCGACACGACGCTCACGCCGCCGCCCCCTGGGTCGCGGACCCACTGCCGGCGTCGAGCACCCGCGCGAGGGCCGACCAGGCCGGCCCGGGCGCGAGGTCCCAGCCACCGTCGCGCTGCGGAGCTCCTCTCATCGCGACCGGAGCCGCCAGCCGACCGTCCGCCAGGGTGAGGACCGCGATCTCGGCAACGCGGCGGCCCCCGCCCTCGCGCACGACGTGGACGATCGCGTCGAGGGCGCTCACGGCCTGGACGGCCACCGCCTCCGGCGTCAGCCCGGCGAGCGACCCGAGGGCCGCCAGCCGCGCGGGCACGTCGGACGCCGTGTTCGCGTGCACGGTCGTGAGCCCGCCCTCGTGGCCGGTGTTGAGTGCGAGCAGGACGTCGCGCACCTCCGGCCCTCGGCACTCCCCGAGCACGAGCCGATCCGGCCGCATCCTCAGCGCCGCTCGCACCAGCTCGCTCAGCGTCACCGCACCGGCACCCTGCACGTTCGGCGCCCGCGCCTGCAGGTGCAGCACGTGCGGATGGTCCGGGGCCAGCTCCCGCGCCTCCTCGATGCAGACGATCCGTTCGTGCGGACCGGCCCGCGCCAGCAGCGACGCGAGCATCGTCGTCTTGCCGGTCCCGGTTCCGCCGCTCACCAGGACGTTGGCGCGCGCGTTGACGAGGGCAGCGAGCACCTGGTCGCCCACGGCGCCGATGCCCCCGCCGGCGCGCCAGTCAGCGAGGGTGAGCGCGCGGGGTGCGTGCCGACGCAGCGAGAGGCAGGCACCGCGCGCAGCGATCGGCGCAAGGACCGCGTGCAGCCGCGTTCCGTCGGGCAGCCGTCCGTCGACGATCGGCGCGGCATCGTCGAGCCGAGCCCCGGCCGCGGCGGCCAGCCGGACGGCGAGGAGCCGCACGTCGCCAACATCCATCGCGACCCGTTCGAGGCCCGCGCCGCGGTCGACCCACACCTCCTCGGGTCCGTTGACGAGGACGTCAGTGATGGCGGGATCCGACCAGAGCCGGCGCAGCCGCGCGCCCGATCCCCCGATGTCGGCGAGCGCGTCCGCCACCCGCTCGGTCGCCTCGCGAACACCCAGCGGCCTCGCCGCGGCGTCCAGGCCGAGCCGGGTGGCGCGCTGGACCTCGCGCGGCCCCGGCGGCCCGGACGCCGCGAGCAGACGACGGACGCGGACCGGCAGCGCACCGGCGTCACCATCAGGTCGCACCCCCGCGGGGGGCACCACCGCCGCCGCCCGGTCCCGACTCCCCGGACGGACCGGCAGCCCGTCCACGTCCTCATCCGGGCGCGCACGTTCCGGCAGCACCGCCGTGGTCGCCCGGGCCCGGCTCCCCGCGCGGGCCGTCACGGGACGATCTCCCGGGCAAGCCGGCGCACCACCCGGACGAGGCGCGAGCGGCGCCGATCACCCGGGGTGACCCCTCGGGCGAGGTCCGCGGTCATCAGCCGCGCGTACGGGAGGAGGTCGACCGACGGGACGCCGCACGCCTCGGCCACCTCACCCGGGTCGACCGCCACGCCGGGCAGGGAACGCAGGAGCAGCCGGACGGTCGTCGCTCCCGATGCGAGCGCCTGCGCCACGAGCCGGCGCGCGTCGAGGACGGCCGACGGCTCCGGCGTCGTCACCACGAGCACCGACTCGCACCCGACGGGCGGACGCGCGCGTCCCACGTCGAGCACGGCGTCCGCGCAGCCCTCGCGCAGGGCGGTCAGCACCGCGGGAACGGCGTCGACCCGCGCCCGGGCATCGGCGGCGAGGACGGGCACCCTGCCCCAGCGCGGCAGGACGTCGACGAGCTGGCGGCCGACGAACGGAGCCGCCGCCGCGTCGAGGTCGGCCCAGCGCGGCCCCGGCTCCTCCTCCAGCCCGAGCAGGTGGTCGAGTCCGCCGACGAGGTCGACGAGCACGGCGCCGCGACCGTCGTCCACCAGCGCTCGGGCGAGCAGCGCCGCCGTGACGGACGCGCCGGCGCCGCCCCGCGCCGCGACCACGCCGATCGTCCGGCTGCCGACCGCGGCGAGCTGCGACGCGATGGCGTCGGCGAGCCGATCGGCTCCGTCGGGCAGGGCGATCGCGCCCGGCGGGCCATCACCTGCGACGCCGCCCCCGACGACGTCGATCCCACGCTCACGGGCCCACGGCGGGTCGCCGCGCTCGCGCTCCAGCGGCGAGTCGACGTGGACGTCCGCCGGAGGCGGCGGCGAGCCCGGCGGACGCACCACCAGGCGTCCCTCCCACCACGCGACCACCTGGCCCACCTGCTCGGCGAGCCGCCCGTCCGCCGTGCGCAGCGCCACCACCACCGGCTCCGCCATCTCGTCCTCCGTCCGTCCCGAGGCCCGCGCGACCTCTCCGTCAGCGTTGCCGGTCGAGGCCCAACCGCGCTCCCCCGGTGGGGACGGCCTCACATCGCCCCACATCTCGGTCGCCTGTGGACAGCGCTCGTTCGAACACCCCGGCGTCCTGCGCGATACTCTCCACACCGCCCGGGTGGGTCGGCACCTGCCATCGGATCGATCGGGGTCGACGCAGCCCACCGGCGGCCGAACCCGCGAGCCAGCGCGGCCCGCCGGGTCGACACAGGAGGAGTGACACGACGTGACGCACGAGGGACCCAGCACGGATCTCCAGGGGCCGGTCCCCCCGCGCTCCCGGTCGAGGGCACACCTCCTCGGGCTCGCGCTCGCCGTCGTCGGCGGGCCCATCACGTTCGGCGCGCTCGCCCTCGCGGTCGAGGTGCCCGCCTCGTTCGGTGACGTCCCCGGTCTCGACCTCCTGCCGGTCGCCCTCGCCTGCCTCGGCCTCGCGATCACCGCGCTGGCCGTCATGCGCTCCTCCGTCGGTGCCGCGGTGGCGGGCGGAGCATGGTTCCTCGCCGGCGTCGTCGGCCTCCTCATGCCCGGCCAGGCCGAGCTGCTCGTCGATCTCGTCCCCGAGCAGGCCCTCGGTTCTGCACCGCGCGCCGGCGCCGACCTGCTCCTGCGCGGCGGCGGTGCGCTCGCCATCGGGAGCACGCTCGGCGCCGCGGCCATCGCCGCGACCATCGCGCGACGCCGCGGCCGCTCCGCCGAGCGCACCGAGCAGGCCGCGATCTCCTCCGGAGACGTCACCCGGCCGCCGCGCTCGCGCCTCGCGGCGCACATCGTCGCTCCGATCCTCTCGCTCGCACTCGCGCTGCTCGGCCTGCAGATCCTCAGCGGCACCGAGACCGCCGCGCTGTGGTCGATCGCGCCGACGGACGGCCTCCTGGCCGACCCCGTGCCGTGGATCGTCACGGTCCTCGTGCTCGCCGCGACGACGCTGGGCCCCCCGATGCTCGGCGCCTGGTCCTCGCTCGGTCCGGCCGCCGCCGCCCTCCTGTGGCTGAGCGCCGCGCTGGACTACCTCGTCGACGCCATCGACATCGGCTGGTGGGCCCCGGGCGGCGGCGTTGGCAGCCTGCTCGCCCCCCTCAGCCCGGACGTCACGACCTGGGCGGTCCACGCCGCGGGGCTCTCGCTCGCGGTCGGCTCGGTCCTCGTCGGCGCCGCGGTCGGGATCCACTACGCACGACGCGACGGCCGCGCACACGAGCGCCGCGAGTACCGCCTCGCGCGCCAGCGCGAGCTCGCCGCCTGACCGACCCGCCGCCAGCCCGACCGGCCCGCCGCGGCGCCGTGCGACCCTCCCCGGCCCCCCGCGACCCACCGCCGCCCCGCGGACGCACCTTGGCGCCCAACGGCGTGGTGACGCGGCCAGAGCTGCGTCGCGCCCTAGCCTGGCGGCGAGCCCCAGGAGGACCCCATGACCACTCCGGACACCCCCGAGACCCACGGCGACGTCACCGGCGAGGCTGAGACCGTCGAGCCGACCGAGACGACGGAGAGCGTCACGTCCGAGGAGACCTCGGCAGCCGGCGCCGCCCACTCGGCCCCCCGACCCGCCATCGACCTGGGCGGACGGCCCGTCCCGCCGCTGCCCCCGTCGTCGCCGACGCCGGTCGCCGGCGAGCCGACGATGCAGGATCCGGCGGCCGGTCCCGCACGCGTGAGCGCGTTCGGCGCGAAGGGCGCCGAGACCGGGGCCGACGACGCGTCCGGTGCGTCGACCAGCCCGGGCCGCACCGTCTCGACGGCCCCGCTCCCGCCGGAGACGCCGGTCACGGCGACCGCCCCGCTGCCCCTGGAGCCGGGCTCGACGACCACCACCCGCGTCGTGCCCCCGGGCAGCACCGTCCCCCTCGCGACGCCGGAGGCCCTCGCCGGCTCGACCGGCGGCTCCCTCAAGACCGAGAAGGCCAGGTCCGAGAAGACGACGGTCGAGCGCGAGGCCCCGCAGGACGAGGGCTGGGTCCCCGTCTCCACGCGGCGCACGGCGGCGCACATCTGGGGCGTCGTCATCACCCTGCTGGTCCTCCCGGTCGCGTGGTTCCTGCTGACCGACGGCGCGCTGCGCACCTGGTGGAGCCTCGAGACGACCGAGTCGACCGTGAACCCGGCCGGCGTGCTCAGCCTGGTCGGCGGGATCATCGCGCTCGTCGTCATCGCCCTGGTCGCCCGCGCCTCGAGCCTCGGCGCGTGGATCTGGGGCGGCGTCCTCGCGGCGGCCGGCCTCGTCGTGCTCGTCATCCCGGGCCGGGCGGCCGGGTGGGTCGAGGACATCACGCCGTCGCTCAAGGCGATCCACGAGGGGTTCGGCCAGAACCTGCACGACTACCTCATCGACACGGGCCGCTCGGGGCTCCTGCTCGTCCTCGGCATCGTCGTCCTGCTGCTGGCGCTCGTCTCGCACACGGCGCGGCGCAGCGGTCGGACCGAGGGTCGGGTCAAGGCGGAGCGCGAGGCGGCCGGCCTGTAGCTCCGCGGCGACCCGGCATCGCACCGACCCGGCGGGATCTCCCGGCGGGTCGGTGTCGGAGGGTGTGCGTAGAGTGACCTGCGTCACGAACCGCCGCTGCTGCCGGAGCTGAGATGAACGACGCCTCTCCCGCCCTCGAGAACCTCCTCACCGAGACGAGGGCATTCCCGCCGTCGCCCGAGTTCGCCGCCCAGGCGAACGTCACGGCGGACGAGTACGACGAGGCGGTCGCCGACCGCCTCGGTTTCTGGGCCGACCGGGCCCGCGGGCTGCTGACCTGGCAGACGCCGTTCACGACCGTGCTCGACGACTCCCGCGCCCCTCGCTACGACTGGTTCACGGACGGGCGTCTCAACGCCGCCTACAACGCGGTCGACCGCCACGTCGAGGCCGGCAACGGCGACCGCGTCGCGATCCTCTGGGAGGGCGAGGACGGCTCGGAGCGGCGGATCACCTACGCCGAGCTGGCCGCGGAGGTGGCACGCGCCGCGAACGCCATCGCCGGGCTCGGCATCCAGACGGGCGACCGGGTGGCGATCTACCTGCCGATGATCCCCGAGGCGATCGTCGCGATGCTGGCGTGCGCCCGGATCGGCGCCCCGCACTCGGTCGTGTTCGGCGGGTTCTCGGCCGACGCGCTGCACTCGCGGATCCTCGACGCGCAGGCGCGCCTCGTCATCACGGCCGACGGGGGCTTCCGCCGGGGCGCCGCGAGCCCGCTCAAGCCGGCCGTCGACGATGCGCTCGCCAAGGACGGGACGGACGTCGAGCACGTCCTCGTCGTCCGGCGCACGGGCGGTGACGTCGCCTGGACCGAGGGGCGCGACGTCTGGTGGGACGACGTCGTCCCGCACGCACAGGCCGAGCACGAGCCCGTGTGGGTCGAGGCGGAGCACCCGCTCTTCATCCTCTACACCTCGGGCACGACGGGGAAGCCGAAGGGCATCTTCCACACCACGGGCGGCTACCTCACCCAGTGCGCCTACACGCACTCGGCCGTCTTCGACCTCAAGCCGGAGACCGACGTCTACTGGTGCACGGCCGACATCGGCTGGGTCACCGGCCACAGCTACGTCGCCTACGGTCCGCTCGTCAACGGCGCGACGCAGGTGGTCTACGAGGGCACGCCCGACTCCCCGCACAAGGGTCGCTGGTGGGAGATCATCCAGAAGTACGGCGTCACGATCTTCTACACGGCGCCGACCGCCATCCGCACGTGCATGAAGTGGGGCGAGGAGATCCCCGGCGGCTTCGACCTGTCGAGCCTGCGCGTCCTCGGCTCCGTCGGCGAACCCATCAACCCCGAGGCGTGGATGTGGTACCGCCGCGTCATCGGGGGCGACCGCTGCCCCGTCGTCGACACGTGGTGGCAGACGGAGACCGGCGCCATCATGATCAGCCCGCTGCCCGGCGTCACGGCGACGAAGCCGGGCTCGGCCCAGGTTCCGCTGCCCGGCATCTCGGCCAGGATCCTCGACGACGCCGGCGAGCCGGTCGGCGACGGCCAGGGCGGGTACCTCGCGATCACCGAGCCGTGGCCGGCGATGCTGCGCGGCATCTGGGGCGACGAGCGCCGCTACGCCGAGACCTACTGGTCGCGCTTCCCCGGCCGCTACTTCGCGGGCGACGGCGCCAAGTACGACGACGACGGCGACATCTGGCTGCTCGGCCGCGTCGACGACGTCATGAACGTCTCGGGTCATCGGCTCTCGACGACGGAGATCGAGTCGGCGCTCGTCGCGCACCCGTGGGTGGCGGAGGCGGCGGTCGTCGGGGCGAGCGACGAGACGACGGGCCAGGCGGTCGTCGCCTTCGTCATCCTTCGCGGCGGCGACGAGATCACCGACCTGCCGACGGGCGAGGACGGGGGCGAGGCGATCGTCCAGACGCTGCGCGGGCACGTCGGGCAGGTCATCGGACCGATCGCGAAGCCCCGGTCGATCCTCGTGGTGACGGAGCTGCCCAAGACGCGCTCGGGCAAGATCATGCGACGCCTGCTCCGCGACGTCGCGGAGAACCGCGCGGTCGGGGACGTCACGACGCTGGCCGACGGCGGGGTCATGGACCTCATCCAGCAGGGGCTGGCCAAGGGCTGACGGCTCGCGCCGCCGGGTGCGGCCGAGGCGTTCCCGGCGGGACCCGTCACCCGCCGGGCTCCTCGGCCGGCCGCGCGGTGTCCCGGGCGTCCCACGCCCGCGGCATCCCGCGCCGCGCCGGGTGTCGCGTGTCGGGCGCCCCGCGCCCGAGTCTCCCGCGCCCTACGCCGTCGCGCGCCCCGCCGGGCTCGCAGCGAGCATCGCGCAGCCGCCGAGCGCGACGACGACGGCGAGCACGAGCGGCACCGCCCAGCCGGCCCGGACGTCGTCGCCCAGCACGGCCAGCCCCACGACCGACGGCACCACCACCTCGACGACGGACACGGTCGCCGCCGCGACGGCGACGCTGCCGCGCTCGAGCGCCCGGATGTTGCCCACCACCCCGACGGCACCGCCGAGCACCACCACGAGCGCGGCGGGGTGGGTGAGGGCCCCCTGGAGCGTGCCGTCGGTCTCGGCCGCCCGCGTCCCGATCGCCACGAGCGAGAAGCCGAGACCCGCGAGGGCGGCGACCACCCAGGCCGGCGCGCGTCGGTAGCACAGCGCCGTCGCGACCGCGAGCACGGCGGCCAGCACGACGAGGGTCGTGACGAACGAGGCGGCGGGCCGGCGCGGGTCCTCAGGTCCCGCCGCGCAGGCCAGCACGGCGAGCCCGACGAGCACGACGCCCGCCCCGACCACGTCGGCGCGCCGCAGCCGGACCCCCGGGAGCACCCGCGGGGCTCCCAGCACCGAGACGACGACGGCCGCCGCGATGATCGTCTGGACCAGGAAGAGGGGGGCGCGCGCGTAGGCGACGAGCGAGACGAGGAAGGCGACGCCGTCGAGGACGAGCCCGGCCACGACCAGCGGCTGCACCAGCGCTCCCATCCCCTCCGCCCGGCGGCTGCCGACGGCCTGCAGCAGGGTGGCGACGCCGTAGAGCCCGCAGGCGAGCAGCGCGAGCAGCAGCCCGAGGACCACGGCGGCCTCAGTCCCCGGACCGCGCGTACTGACCGGCGTGGTCGAAGAACCGCCCGATCACGGGGATCTCGGTGACGCCCTCCGCGTCGGCCACCGCGAGGAGCTGGGAGGCGACGAACTCGGGCGCGTCGAGCATGACCCACCGGGACACCCAGATGGGTCCGTACTTCTCGTTGAACGTCGCGAGGGTCTCCATCTGCGTCCCCTTCGACAGCCGCTGCAGCAGCGGCCGCACCAGGGCGTCGAGCCGGCTCTCTGACTCCCCCTCGAGCACCTCCCGCATGACGGCGAAGTTGAGGCCGAGCCCGCGCACGCCCTCGCCCGGCTCGACACCGGGCGCCTTGCCGTCACCGACGGCCGCGATCGTCTCCGCGATGGTGAAGTCGACGAGGCCGTTGGGCAGACCCTCGACGTCGAGGCGGCGGCGCATCACGTCGAGCGACCAGCCGTTCCAGCTCCGGGCCGGCACCCACTGCACGAACGCGTCGACGCGACCCTCGGCGTTGCGCGTGATCGACATCCACAGACCCGTGTCCGCCGGGTCGAGCAGCCGGGACAGCGTCATGGAGAACCCGCGCTCGCTCTCGCCGCGACGCGACTCCTCGCTGATCGCGAGCACGGCGTCCCGCAGCTCGGGCTCGAGGTGCGCGGGGTCGTGGAACGTCGTGGTGTAGCCGGCGCGCGAGACGCGGGAGACCGCGTGCCGCAGCGAGCGCCTCGCACCACCGGAGAGCGTGAACCGCGAGCAGTCGACGACCGCCTCGTCACCGAGGTAGACCGAGCGCAGCCCGGACGCCTCGTACAGCGGCCGCCACTCCTGCGACGCCGCGACCACGGCGAGCGACCACCCGAACTGCTGGGTGTACCCCACGAACTCCGCCCACACCTCGGCGCGCTCGTCCTCGGGCCCGACCGGGTCCGGCGAGACGAGGCACACGCCGCCGCGGACCGAGTAGCTCACGACGGACGAGCCCGCGAAGAAGAAGTCCTTGTCGTCGCGGAGCGCGAAGTAGTCCAGCGTCCCCCCGCCGTACGCCGCGACGACGCCACGGGCGCGCTCCCGCTCGCGCACGTGGTCGGCGCGGCCGAGGCGCGCCGGGTGGCGCGGCGCGAGCAGCGTCCAGCCGAGCGCGCCGAGGAAGCCGACGACGAGGACCGCCTCGACCGCCCGGACGACGGCGACGACCCGCTCGTCGACCCGGGTGTGCCCGACGTCCCGCGCGAGGAGCGCCACCACCGCGGCGACAGCGACCAGCGTCACAGCCGCGATCGCCGTGACCACCAGCGCCCGCCGGATCGTCGCGCGCGACGCGTGGACGGTGAAGGCGCGGCGCTCGTGCACGAGCCAGGCGGCTCCGGCCAGCGGGACCAGCCCCACGAGGGCCGACGCGTGCGGTGAGACGTGCAGCACCGCCGAGAGGACCAGGACCACCACCGCGAGCCACAGCGCCAGCACGTGCCCGTTGCGCAGCCCGCGCGCGGCACCCAGCAGCACGATGCCGACGAGCAGGAAGGAGAGCCGCGTCGAGCCGACGACGAGCCACGGGAGCAGCTCGTGCATGAACCCGAGGTGGCCCCACAGGTGCCGCTGCATCGCCGAGACGACGGTGACGACGGCGAGGACGACCGCGACCCGGGAGGCCGTCAGGCGCACCCGCAGCCGACGGCGGCGCTGGTCGGTCACGGCGGTGGTGGCCGGGGGCAGCAGCACCGAGGAGCGAGAGGGCGGTGTGCTCACAGCGCGAGTCTAGGTTCGCGGTGACGCGAGGCGGCGGGACGACCGGCCCCCTGGTGTCCGCCGAGTGGCCGGGTGACGGCGGGCGACGTCCAGCCGGCGTCCAGACGACGCGCATCGAACGCCCAGGAACACCCGGCCCCCCGGACCTATCCTGACGGCGTGTCACCGGTCTCCGACCTGCCGACCCTTCCGCCGACGGCGCGTCTCGCCCTCGGCGCGGACGAGGGCTGGCTCACGAGCTGGTGGACCGTCGCGGTCGCGGCGGCCCTCGTGCTCGCCCTGGTGCTGCTCCTGCTGGCGCTCGGCCGCCGACGCCGTTCCCACGGCTCCCCCGGCCCGGGCCGACGACACCACCGCCGGTGGCCCGCGGCGACGACGGCGGTCGCGGGCGGCGCGCTCACGCTGGCGCTCGCGGTCAACGCCGTCGTCGGCTACTTCCCGTCGCTCGGCGCGCTGCGGGACTGGTCGGCGGCCAACCTCACGCTCGACGCCGGTCAGCACCTCTCGGCGGTCGACGGGGACCGCGCGGGCACGGTGACCGGCGTCGACGTGCCCGCGCCCGCGGCGATGGCGATGCCCGCCTCGACCACGTGGATCTACACACCCCCCGGCTACGACGCGACCGCGTCGGACGGGCAGCGCTCCCGCTACCCCGTGCTCGTGCTCGCCCACGGCAGCCCCGGGACGTCGGCCGACTGGTTCTCGGCCGGCGACGTCGCACACGTGCTGGACGTCCTCATCGACGAGCACGTCATCGACCCGGTCGTCGCGGTCGCGTTCGACCTCACCGGCACGGGCCCCGGCGCCGACGACACGGAGTGCCTCGACTCGACCACGGGCGGCTCGCAGGTCGAGTCCTACCTCGACCAGGTCGTGGTGCCCTACGTCGACGCGCACTACGCCACCACCGGGACGCACGTGATCGCCGGCTTCTCGGCCGGCGCCTACTGCGCGCTCGACCAGGGGCTGCGCCACCCGGACCTGTACGCGGGGATCGTCGCGATCGCGCCGTACCTCGACCCCGGCGAGGCCGCGACGACCATGCTCGCGACCGCGGCGCAGGCCCAGCAGCACGACATCGCCCGGTACGCCGCGACGATCGCGCCGGCGCACCAGCCCGTCGCGATCGCCCTGCTCGACGAGAGCCAGGACGAGGTACGGGCGATCACCGACGTCGCCCACGAGCTCCGCGCCTCGGGCCGGCCGGTGCTGCTGCACGCCTTCCCGGGCGGTCACACGTGGACGGGCGCGCGCGGCGCCTTCCCGCAGACCCTCGTCTACGTCGCCCGGGAGCTGGGGCTCGCCCGGTAGCCTGGCGGGCGTGAAGGTCGATCCGGCAAGCCTGCTCGTCGCGGGCCCGTGGGAGCACCAGTTCGTCTCGGCGAACGGGTCCCGGTTCCACGTGGCGACCGCCGGCGACGACGACGCCGACCTCGTCCTGCTCCTCCACTCCTTCCCGCAGACCTGGTACGCATGGCGGGAGCAGATCCCGGCGCTCGCCGCTGCGGGCTGGCGCGTGGCCGCCATGGACCTGCGCGGCTTCGGCAGCTCGGACAAGCCGCCGCGCGGGCACGACACGCGCTCGCTCGTCGCTGACGTGTCGGGCGTCATCCGCTCGCTCGGCGCCTCGAACGCCGTCGTCATCGGCCACGGCTACGGGGGCCAGGTCGCCTGGGCGATGCCGGCGTTCGCGCCGACGGTGACGCGGGCGATCGGCGTCGTGTCCGCGCCGCACCCGCGCGCGCTGCGCCGGCCGGGGACCGTCCCGTGGCACACGCTGCGCTCGCTCGCCTACGCCCAGCTCCCGTCCGCCCCCGAGCGCCGGCTGCGCCGGGAGTGGGTGCGTCAGCTCGTGCGCGGCTGGGCCGCCCCCGGCTGGACGCCGGACCCGAGGGCCCTCGACCTCTACGTGAACGCGATGCGACAGCCCGCCGCGGCCCACCACGTGCTCGAGCAGGCGCGCTGGCAGGTCCGCTCGACCCGCCGCCCCTCCGGCCAGGCGGTCGTCTCGGCGCTCGGCGACCCGGTTCCCGTCCCCGTGCTCTCGCTGCACGGGGAGGCCGACCGCTGCCTGCCGCCGAGCACCCGCGACGGTGACGCCGACTACGTCGCCGAGAGCTTGACCGCCAGCGTGATCGCGGGGGCCGGCCACTGGCTCCCCGAAGAGGCGTCCGAGGCCGTGACGGAGGCGATCCTCGCGTTCCTCGCCTCGCTCCCGACCGACGAGGACTGACGGGTCGCGAAGCGGCACGCCCGAGAGACCCGGGGCCGAGCGGTCGGGGCCGAGCGGTCCTAGGCCGAGAGGCCGACCCCGATCCGCGGGCACACGCCCGCGAGGCAGCACTCCGAGCACAGCGGCTTGCGCGCGTGGCACACCCGGCGGCCGTGGAAGATGAGCCGGTGGCAGAGCATGACCCACTCCTGCGGCGGGAACAGCTCGGCCAGCTCGGCCTCGACCACCACCGGGTCCGTGCTCCGCGTCCAGCCCAGCCGCCGGGACAGGCGCCCGACGTGGGTGTCGACGGTGATGCCCGGGATGCCGAACGCGTTGCCGAGCACGACGTTGGCCGTCTTGCGCCCGACCCCGGCGAGGGCGACCAGCGCGTCCAGGTCGGCTGGCACCCGTCCGCCGTGGTCCGCGACGAGGGAGCCCGCCAGCGAGACGAGCGCGGCCGCCTTGCGTCGGAAGAAGCCGAGCGGGCGCAGGACGTCCTCCAGCTCGCCGAGGTCGGCCGTCGCGAGCGTCGCGGCGTCCGGGTAGCGGGCGAACAGCTCCGGGGTCACCTCGTTGACGCGGACGTCGGTCGTCTGGGCGGACAGCACGGTCGCGACGAGCAGCTCGTAGGCGTCGCGGTGGTTCAGCTCGCACCGCGCGTCCGGGTGGGCGAGGGCCAGGAGCTCGTTGACGACCTCGGGCGGCGCGCACCGAATCTCGGGTTCTGGGCGGTGCATGGTGCCACGCTACGGCGTGGGTGGCAGACTGACCCCCAAGCCAGCCCGACCGGTCGACCGACCGTGCAGCCGCCAGGAGTGAACGTGACGGACGACGTCGTACGCAGCACCGCGTTCTTCAACGACCTCGACGAGGAGAGCTACGCGGCGATCCGTGGCGCGATGACGCCCACGAACGTCCGCCGCGGCGAGATCCTCTTCCGCGAGGGTGAGGAGGGCGATCGCTTCTGGGTCATCGTCTCCGGCAAGGTGAAGCTCGGGCACACCGCACCCGACGGCCGCGAGAGCCTCATCGCGGTGCTCGGTGCCGGTGAGATCGTCGGCGAGCTCTCGGTCTACGACCCGGGCCCGCGCACGGCGACGGCGACGGTGCTCGCGCCGTCCGCGATGCTCGAGCTCGACCGCTCGCGGTTCCTCGAGCTCCTCGCCGAGCACCCGAGCCTCGCGCGCCAGCTCCTGCGCTCGCTCGCCCAGCGGCTGCGGCGCACGAACGCCGCGCTCGCCGACCTCGTCTTCTCGGACGTTCCCGGCCGCGTGGCCAAGGCGCTGCTCGACCTCGCGGCGCGGTTCGGCCGCCCCGTCGCGCAGGGCATCCGCGTGCCGCACGACCTCACGCAGGAGGAGCTGGCCCAGCTCGTCGGCGCCTCCCGCGAGACGGTCAACAAGTCGCTCGCCGAGTTCTCCAGCCGCGGCTGGATCCAGCTCGACGGCCGCGCCGTCATCCTGCTCGACCTGCAGCGCCTGGAGAAGCGCGCCCGCTGACCCGCGGAGACAGCGCGCTGCGTCGACCGTCGTCGGCGCGGACGTGCTCGGCGCGGCTGCCGGGCGCGTGCCCGCCACTGGGTCGCCCGAACGCACGTCCGGGCGACCCGACGGATCACCGCACGACGGCGACGACCTCGATCTCGACGGCCGCGTCGAGCGGCAGCGCGGCGACGCCGACGGCGGAGCGCACGTGCCCGCCGTCGAAGATCTCCCCGAGGAGCGTGCTCGCCCCATTGGCGACGGCGGGCTGGCCCACGAAGCTCGGCTCGGACGCCACGAACACGGTCACCTTGAGGATGCGCTCGACGTTGTCGAGGCCTCCGGCGACGTCGGCGACGGCCGCGAGCGCGTTGAGGGCTGCCGTCCGCGCGAGCATCGCGGCGTCATCGAGGCTCACCCCGCCGGGGCCGACCTTCCCGGTGACCGCCATCGCGGTCCCGATGAAGGGGAGCTGGCCGGAGGTGTGGACGAGGTCGCCGTGACGCACGGCGGGGACGTAGGCGGCCACCGGCGCCGCGACGGGCGGCAGCTCGAGGCCGAGCGCGGCGAGGCGCGCGGAGGGCGTGGTCATCACTTCTCCCCGGTGGGGCGCTTGAGGTAGGCGACGAGGCCGTTGTTCGGGCCGGGCACGACCTGGACGAGCTCCCAGCCGTCAGCCCCCCACTGGTCGAGGATCTGCTTGGTCGCGTGGATGATGAGCGGGACGGTGGCGTACTCCCAGGTGGTCATGTCCTCAGGCTAGGGCAGGACCCGGCGCGCGGCACCGAGGCGCTTCTCCGGGAACCGGGCCGTCCCGTCGGCGGCGCGCAGCCGCTCCTGCTCGAACCGGGTGCGCAGCTCGGAGTCGTAGAGGAGCCGCTGGCGCCACGGCACCGTCGATCCGGCGGCCTGGCGCACCATCGCGCGCCGCTCCCGCTCGGTGAGTCCGCCCCAGACGCCGAACTCCATGCGGGTCTCGAACGCCTCGACGAGGCACTCCATCCGGACCTCGCACGCGAAGCACACGAGCCTGGCCTCGCGCTGCGCGGCTCCCTGGACGAACATCGCGTCGGGGTCGCTCCCCCGACCCGACCGAGCGCCGGCGCACGCGGCCAGACCCGTCCAGCTCTCCCCGGCGGTGGGGCCGTGCTCGGCCCCTGTCGTCACTGACATGCGGCACCTCCTGCGGCCAGCCTCTCCCGGGACGGGCGCGGTTTCCTGGGACCAACGTCCGTTGCCGCAGCCGCACCCGGGCCGGCGCGTTCACACAGGATCACCACATTGCCGCTGCCACCGGCACACACCGCTGTCAGGGGTGCCGTCTACCCTGGAGGTCATGACGTCTCGTGCCCCTCGCCACCGCGTCAACGTCTTCCAGGCGATCGCGCTCCTCATGGCGTTCCTGCTGCTCGCCGTGCTCGGCGGCGTGCTCTCGGCCGGGCTGCTCATGCCCGCCGTCGCCGCGATCGGAACGACGTCGGCCGCGGCACAGCAGGTCTTCGACGACCTTCCGACCGAGCTGGAGATCCAGCCGCCGTCGGAGGCGTCCCGCATCCTCGCGTCGGACGGCTCGCCACTGGCGACGTTCTACGCCGAGAACCGCGTCGTCGTCCCGCTCGACCAGATCGCGCCGATCATGGCGAACGCGGTCATCGCGACGGAGGACAAGCGGTTCTGGGAGCACAAGGGCATCGACCCCGAGGGCCTCATGCGCGCGGCCCTGCGCAACCTTCAGGGCGCGGCGCAGCAGGGCGCGTCCACGCTGACGCAGCAGTACGTCAAGAACGTGCTCATCGAGGCCGGTGTCTCCTCGGGCGACGAGGAGGCGATCGAGGCGGCCAAGGAGGCGGACGGCGCCGAGGGCATCAACCGGAAGCTGCGCGAGATGAAGCTCGCGATCTCGCTCGAGAAGGTCTACACCAAGGACCAGATCCTCGAGGGCTACCTCAACATCGCGCAGTTCGGCGGCAGGAACATCTACGGCGTGGAGGCCGCGTCGCAGTACTTCTTCGGGCACAGCGCCGCCGAGATGACGGCGGGCGAGGCCGCGCTGATCGCCGGCATCACGAAGAGCCCCGGCATGTACGACCCGTCGCTCGCCAAGGACGGCTTCGACAACGGGGCGACGTTCGAGACGGCGACGAACCGCCGCGACACCGTGCTGTGGCAGATGTTCGACCAGGGCTACATCACGCAGGCGGAGTACGACGAGGCCGTCGCCCAGCCCGTGGCCGAGATGCTCCACCTCACCCCGACGCCGGTCGGCTGCGCGTCCGCCGGCATCAGCGCCTACTTCTGCGAGTACGTCACCAAGGTGCTGATCTACGACGGCTACCTCGCCGACACCGCCGACGAGTCGCGCGAGGTCCTGCGCCGCGGCGGCCTCACGATCACGACGACGATCAACCCGACGCGCCAGCAGCAGGCCTACGACACGCTGGCCTCCTGGACGCCGGAGAACGACCCGACCTACCGCTCGAAGAAGGGCGAGGCCGGCATCTCCTCGGCGATCAGCAGCGTCGTGCCCGGCACCGGGGACATCGAGGCGATGGTCCAGAACACGAGCTACGGCGACAAGTCCGACGAGTTCCCCCGCGCCACCAAGGTCAACTTCAACGTCGACCGGGCCTACGGCGGCGGCGACGGGTTCCAGACGGGCTCGACGTTCAAGGCGTTCGTCGTGACGCAGTGGCTGATCAACGGCGGCTCGCTCGCCGACACGGTCGACGCCAGCAAGGGGCAGACGTTCCCGAAGAGCGACTGGAACATCTCCTGCTCGCCGGAGTCCGTCCCGAGCGCCCCCTGGGAGCCGAAGAACCTCGAGACGGGTGTGAGCGGCAACGCCCCCGTCCTCAAGGTGACCGAGCAGTCCGTGAACACCGCGTTCGCGTACATGGGCACGAAGATGGACCTGTGCGCGCTGCGCGACACCACGTCGCGGATGGGCGTGCACGTCGGCACCGGCACGATCGACCCGAAGTACCTGCCCGAGAACAGCCCGTCCCGCGCGCTCTACGAGGCGCAGAAGGGCTCCGACATCCTGGCCATCCCCTCGATGGTGCTCGGGTCCAACACGATCGCGCCGCTCACCATGGCCGCCGCCTTCGCGACCTACGCCGCCAACGGGGTGTACTGCGAGCCGCGCTCGGTCACGGCGATCACCGACCGCGACGGCAACGCCATCGAGGTGCCGGCTCCCACGTGCAGCCAGGCGCTCGACCCGGCCATCGCCGCGGGCGTGACATACGCGCTGGAGAACGTCGTCCAGAACGGGACCGGCAAGGATGCTCGGATCGGCCGCCCGGTCGCCGGCAAGACGGGGACGGCGAACAACGACTACCACGCGTGGTTCGTCGGCTACACCCCGCAGCTCTCCACGGCCGTGTGGGTCGGCCACAGCGAGGGTGACATCCCGATGATGTACACGACGCTCAACGGCCGGTACTACAGCCAGCTCTACGGCGGCAAGGTGCCCGCGCCGATGTGGGGCGACTACATGAGCAAGGCCATGGAGGGGCAGGAGGTCATCGGCTTCGCCGAGGCCCAGGAGCGCCAGATCCACGGCGAGAAGGCCCAGGTCCCGTCCGTGATCGGCAAGTCGGCCACCGACGCGAAGGCGATCCTCGAGGCCGAGGGCTGGTCCGTCCAGATCGGCGAGGCGCGGAACTCCAACATCGCCGAGGGCCGGATCGGCGCCCAGTCGCCCGGCGGCGGTGCCATGGTCTTCAAGAGCCAGGCGATCGTCATCTACCCGAGCTCCGGCCCCGCGCCGGTCGAGACGCCGCCACCCGCCGAGGGCGACCAGGGCGGCAACCAGGGCACCGGTCAGGGAGGCCTCGGAAACGGGCAGACCGTCCTGCCCGGCGTCCCCGGAGGCGACCGCTGAGCCGCCACGGTTCGTCGGGTTCCGGGGGGCGCGCGGGGCGGCTGGTCGGCCTCGGCGCGCTCGGCGTCGCAGCCGTCGGCGCGCTCGGCGTCGGCTGGGCGCTGGTGGAGGCACACGCGTTCACGGTCCGGCACGCCCGCGTCCCGGTCCTGCCCGCGGGCTCCGCGCCGACGCGCGTCCTGCACGTCTCCGACCTCCACCTCGTCCCGACGCAGGCCGACAAGATCGCCTTCGTCCGCGACCTGGCCACGCTCGAGCCCGACGTGGTCGTCGACACCGGCGACAACATGGCGCACCGCGACGCGCTCGCCCCGCTCGTCGACGCCCTGGAGCCGCTGCTCGCGCGGCCGGGCGCCTTCGTCATGGGCTCGAACGACTACTTCGCACCGAAGGCCAAGGCGTGGTCGCGCTACCTGCGTCGCGATCCGCGGACGGCGGACGGCACCGCCCTCGCCCGCGCGATCGACGGAGCGACGGGCCGGACGACGGAGCGCCTCCCGGCCGACGAGCTCGCGCGTCTCATGCGCGAGGCCGGCTGGAAGGACCTGACGAACCGGCGCGACGCCATCGTCACCGACGGGGTGCACCTCGACCTCGTGGGCGTCGACGACCCCCACCTCGACCGCGACGAGTTCCCCGCGCGTGCGCCGCTGCCCCGCGGGGCCCTCCGGGTCGGGGTCGCCCACGCCCCCTACCTGCGCGTGCTGGAGCGGATGCGCGACGACGGCGCCTCGCTCGTCCTGGCCGGTCACACCCACGGCGGCCAGCTCGCCCTGCCGTTCTACGGGGCGCTCGTCACGAACTGCGACCTTGACCGGTCGCGCGCCAAGGGGCTGCACGGCTGGCCCGGGCCCCGGCCGGACGCACCGGGCGGCGAGGACTCGATCTGGCTGCACGTGAGCGCGGGCCTCGGGACCTCTCCGTTCGCGCCCCTGCGCTTCGCCTGTCGCCCCGAGGCGACGCTGCTCGAGCTGGTCGCCGCCGAGGGCTGACGTCGACGTCGACCCCTCCCACGACGTGGACGACGGCGGGCGGCCACCTCGAGGGTGACTGCCCGCCGTCGTCGTACTCCGGTCGCTCAGCGCGAGACGGGAGCACCGCCGTCCCAGGCCCGGTCCCCGATCTCGGGGCGGGTGCCCCACTCCTGCGCAAGCAGGGGCGAGGAGATGAGCATGTCGGCGGTGGCGACGTTGCAGGCAACGGGCACGTTCCAGACGGCGGCCAGGCGCAGGAGCGCCTTGACGTCGGGGTCGTGCGGCTGGGGCTCGAGCGGGTCCCAGAAGAACACGAGCATGTCGACGAGACCCTCGGCGATCAGTGCGCCGATCTGCTGGTCCCCGCCGACCGGGCCGGACAGCAGCCGGGTCACGGGCAGGCCGAGCTCGTACTCGAGCATGGTGCCGGTCGTGCCGGTGGCGTAGAGCCGGTGCCGGGCGAGCGTGCCGCGGTTGAACTCGGCCCAGCGCAGCAGGTCGACCTTCTTGTTGTCGTGGGCGACCATCGCGATCGAGTGGACGACGTCGGTCATGTCCCCTCCTTGTGTCGGGTGGCGCACTAGGTGCGGGTCGGTCCCGATGGACCGACCCCTCCAGCGTGCGCCCGCGATGTGTCGGGACCATGACGCCTCGGTGACGGCGGGGTGAGAGCGGCGGTGACCTCCGCCACGACCTCGTCATCCCCGTCAAGAGCAAGGCTCGCGCGGGTCATGGACGGCCGAGGCACGGCCCTCGCGACCCGGCCGGACGCCTCGATTCGGAACTTCGGCGATCGGAGGCTATCCTTGTCTGCGGCCCACCTCGTGCGGGCCGATCGTCCGACATCGGGGTGTGGCGCAGCTTGGTAGCGCGCTTCGTTCGGGACGAAGAGGTCGCAGGTTCAAATCCTGTCACCCCGACGCAGACGGTGTCGCTCGACATCGGAATGGCTCGGACCCACACGTGGGGTCCGAGCCATTCGTCGTCTCCGCGTCGGGACGAGGCACCGCGCGGCCCCTCGGGCGCCACGCGGGGTGGGCCTATCCTCGTCAGGAACGAGAACCGAGGGAGGTCATCGGTGGCGGATGACGACTGGGCGCCAGCCGCACCGAGCCCGCTGGCGCAGGTGGTGCGGCCCGAGGAGTCAGCGACCTCGGGCGCCCCGCAGGTCCAGGTCCCCGGCTACGCCGACCTCGTGGAGGTCGCCCGCGGCGGTGACTCGATCGTGTTCCGCGCGCGTCAGCTCAGCGTGGACCGCGCCGTCGCCATCAAGGTCGTGCAGACGCAGGGCGAGGCCGACGCCGCGCGGTTCGAGCGCGAGCTGCGGATCACCGTCCGGCTCGGCCGCCAGCACCCGCACATCGTCACCGTCATCGACACCACCACGACGACGACGGGGCAGCCCTGCCTCGTCATGGAGTTCCACGACCTCGGCTCCCTGCACGACCGGCTGCGGGCCACGGGGCCGCTCCCGGTCTCCGACGTGGTCACGGCCGGCACCGCGGTGGCCGACGCGCTCGCCTTCGCGCACGCCAACGGCGTGCTGCACCGCGACGTCAAGCCCCAGAACGTCCTGGTCCTGCCCACCTCCTACGTGCTGTCCGACTTCGGCATCGCGCGGATGGCCGACGCCGGTCACACCGCGACGCTCGAGCGGTTCAGCTATCGCCACGCCAGCCCCCAGGTGCTCGACGGGCTCGCGCCGACCGAGGCGGACGACCTGTGGTCGCTCGGCTCGACGCTGTTCACGCTCCTCGACGGGCGCTCGCCGTTCGCCTCGCCCGACCCGGACGACGACACGGCCCTGTCCTACCTGCGGCGCGTCCGGCTGGGCGAGCGCCGCACGCTCGACCGCGACGACGTGCCGAGGGAGCTCGCCGACCTCATCGACGCCTGCCTGCGCGCCGATCGCGACGCTCGCCCGGCGTCCGCGACCGAGGTGCTGCGCACCCTGCGCGGCATCCGCACCGAGGACCGCTCGTGGCAGCCGGACGGGAGCACCGCGCGGGCGGGCGGGCTCGACGCGGCGGACGACGGTGACGCGGCCCGCGCGGGCCACCGGACTCCGACGGTCGAGGTCGAGCCACCGTCGACGACGGAGACCGGCTGGGCTCCGGCCGCCGCATCGGCGATCACCGAGACGCCCGGCTCTCCGGCGACGTCGTCCGCACCGCCGGCCGTCCGAGCCCCTTCCCCCGCGCCCGCAAACGCCGACGCCGACGCCGACGCCAGGGTCGCACCCGAGGTGGCGCCATCGGTCCTGGCCCACGTGGCACGACAGCGCCAGCTCCCCGTCGTCGAGGAGGCCAGCCACACCGGGCTCCTGTCCCCCGCTCCCCCGGGCGACGACGTCACGGCGGCGGACGACGCGGCCCCGGCCGAGCGACGCTCCGCCTCACCCGCACGGCGCGCCCTCGCCTTCCTCGGCGGGGCCCTGCTGGTCGGGATCGCCATCGGAGCCGGTGCGCTGGTCGTCGAGCGCCTGTCGGCTCCGCCCGAGGACGACGCCAGCACCCAGCCCAGCGTCATCCCGTCCGCCACGGGCCCGATCGAGACGAACGCCCCGATCGACGTCGAGGTGAGCAACCCCGCGCTCGCCCCGATCGACCCGGTCCTCGTGGACAACGGGACCTCCGTCGAGCTGAGCTGGACGGCCCCGCAGCAGGACGCGGACTACTACCTCGTGCTCCAGCTCGACGAAGGCAGCAGCCCGAAGGCCGTCTCGGACATCCTGTCGCCCGTGCTGACGAAGGTGACGATCGAGGGGCTCGACCCCGACGGCCGGGCGTGCTTCGCGGTCGTCGGCCTGAATGCCGACATGACCGACCGCGGTGTCTCCGGCGAGGTCTGCCGCACCCCGTAGCCCAGGACGACGTCCCGCGCGGCAGCGGGGCCACCCGGGCGCGACCACGCGCACCCGACGGGCCGGTGGTCAGCGACGCCAGACCCGCGGTGAGAGGTTCCAGAGCAGCCGGCGGGCCGGGCTCGCGCCGGCCCTGAGCTCCCGCTCCACGTCCCCGGCGCGCCCCCACGCGTCGAGCGCCGATCCGTCGGAGTCCACCCCACCCCCGGCCGGCCCGAACGCGCTCGCCTCGGCCGCGTCGGCGACCGCGCGCCCGGCCTCGGCGGCCTCGACCGGCAGCGCGGCGACCAGCTCGGGTGCCGTCGCCCCCGCCGGGACCGGCAGCCCGGCCAGCCTCATCGAGTCCTCCACCCGGGCCCACGCCCCGCGGGCGCCCGCCCCGCGCCACCGCGACCGTCGCCCGACGCGAGCCAGCCCGAGCCCGACGACCCCCGCCGCCGCGAGCGCCGCGGCACCACCGGCGAGGCCCCACACGACGGCGCCGCCACCGCCCGGCGGAAGGAGGTCGTCCTGCGCCGCGGTGGTCGGCTCCGTCTGCTCCTCCTCCGGCTGCGGGCCGGGGTCGTCGCCCGTCCCGTCCTCGGCCTCGGGCGGCGGCAGCTCGGTGCTGACGGACGACTCCGGCCCCGGGTCGACCGCCACCCAGCCGACGCGGGAGAGGTAGACCTCCGCCCAGACGCGCGCATCGGCACCGGTCACCTGGACCGTCGTCGCCTCGCCGGCCCCCGGCACCTCGAACCCGGCCACGACGCGCGACGGGATGCCGAGCGTGCGTGCCAGGACGGCGAACGACGTCGCGAACTGCTCGCTGGTCCCGACCTGGCCGCCGTCCTCGGGCGCCGCCGTGAGGAACTGGGTCAGCCGGGCGTAGGACGATCCCGACCGGGCACCGTCGTCGAGCGTCCGCTCCTGCCCGGTCGCGTCGAGGCGGACCGTGTCGTGGCGAACCGCGTCCGCGATGCGGAGGACCTGCTCCCACCGGCTGGACACGTCGGTCGTCGCGATGGCCGACGCGTCGCCGAACCAGCCCGGCGCACGCGGGAGCTCGAGGTAGCGCTCGAACCCGGCCGCCTCCGGCACGCTCGCCCGCCCGATCGCCGCGGCGGCGGGGGCGTCGAGCGTCGTCGTGACGATGAGCTGCTCGGTCCACCCGCCGGGCGCGACGAGGGTCCCGGTGTCGAGGTCCACGAGGACGCTCGCGCCCGTCGCCTCGGTCGCCCTCCCGGCCGAGGGCACCCACGGACCGGCCAGGTCGCCGGGCGTCAGCTCGTACGTCGCCGTGCGCGTCGCGACGGCCGGCGGCGTGTCCGGCTCGGCGACGACGCCCATGGCGCGCAGCTCCGCGTCCACGCGCCACGCGGCGCCGTCGAAGTCGGGCAGCGTGGCGAGCGCGAGCCGCTCCGGGAGCGCACCCTCGACGGCGGTGACGGTGAACACGACGTCGTCGCCGCGCTGGCTCCACACGGCCATCTCGGGCACGGGGTTGGCGGCGCCGGCCGGCAGCCGCGGCGGCGCGACCAGCGTGCGGGGCTCGAACGGGTCCGTCCCGGGGACGACGCTGGCCGTGAGCGCGAACGTCGCGACGACCAGGGCGACGATGCCCGGCAGCAGGACCCCGGGGCGGGGCCGCGCCCGGGTCGCAGCGGTCGGGACCGACGCAGCGGCCGTCGCCGGCGCAGCCGCCGAGGAGGCAGACGAGCCCCGGTCCTCGCGCGGCGCGCCGGCCCGGTCCGGCAGGACGACCCAGCCGAGCAGCAGGACGACGGCGGTCGCGAGCGCCGACACCCCCATGGCGTCGCCGCGCCCCGCCGTGAGCAGGGCGCCGGCCACGTGCAGCGTGACCGCCCCGAGCAGCGGGGCGACGCCGGCGCGCCGGGCCACCGTCGCGGCCGCGGCGACCGCCGTCGCGACGATCCAGACGAGCAGGCCGGCCGGGACGAGGAGGCTCGGGTCGGGCGGCGCGGGGCGCGGGGCGGTCAGCAGGCGGGGAACGGCATCGATGAGCGGGCCGAGCGCCTCGAACGCTGGACTGGCGCGCCAGGCTGGCAGCATCGCCGCGTCGCCGTCGACCCGCGCGGCGAACACCAGCGCGACGAGCGCGCCGAGCATGATCGTGACGGTCGCGACGGCCCACCGCGGCACCCGGCAGGCCGTCCCGAGCGCCACGATCCCGAACGGGAGCACGACGCAGGCCGCGAGGACCGCGAACGCCACCGGCGACGCGTAGCCGGCGGCCAGCGGCGACAGCGAGGTCAGCAGGACGGCCAGCGACCACAGCGGGATGACGACGCGTCGGGCGGTCCCGCGCGCCGCCGCGCCGCGCGGCGCGGAACCCGTCGCCGCCGTCCCGCTCGCCGCCGTCCCGCTCGTCGCCGCCGTCCCGCTCGCCGCCGTCCCGCTCGCGGCCGCGGCCTGCGACGTCCTCGCCGCCCGCCCGCTCACCTGGCCACCGCCGCGCGCCACGCGTGCACGATCTCCTCGGCGCGCGGCCCCCGCAGCACCGTGACCCCCTGCGTCGCGCCGACCAGGCGGTCCGGGTCGTCGTCGACGACCGCGATGACGCCGACGGGGGCCGCCCCGGCCTCGGCGAGCAGCTCGGCGAGACCCGCCCCGGCTCCCGTCACGATCACGAGGATGTCCGGCGACCCGGCGAACGGCCGCGGGCCGGTGCCGTCGCCCTCGACCGTCCCGAGCAGCGCGAGCCGGCCCAGCAGCTCCGGGTCGATCCCGGTCGGGGTGCCGGCCGGCGGCGCGGTCGTGGCGACGTCGAGCCCCCCGCTGCGGGTGACCACGCGACTCGGGCTCGCCTCGGCGGCGGCCGCCGCGAGCAGCGACGCGGCCACGTCGACCGCCTCCTCGAACCCCTCGCCGGCGTACGACCCGGCTCGGTCGTCCAGCAGGACGGTGAGGTGCGGAGCCGACGGGTCGGCGTCCTCGCGCACCATGAGGGCGCCGCGGCGCGCGCTGGTCGCCCAGTGGAGCCGGCGCAGGTCGTCGCCCGGCAGGTACTCGCGCAGCGCGACCAGGTCGGTGCCGCCGTGCGCGATCCGCTCGTCAGCGCCCGCGTGGCCGCGACGGGTGCCGGCCGGCAGCCCGGCCGCGTCGAGGATCCGCGGCTCGACGACGACGGTGGTGCGCTCGCCGTAGACCTGGCTCACCTCGGCGAGGTCGGCCAGGGCCGAGCGGTGCAGCGTCAGCGGCCCGAACTCGATCTCCCCGCGCCGGTGCGTCGGGATCGGCAGCTCCGTGCGCTCGCTGGCCCCCGGCGCCAGCCGCGGCAGGTCGAACCGCAGCCTCCGCCCCGCGACGAGGTCGTACCCCGAGGCCGTGACCGGCAGCCAGCCGGAGGTGTTGCGCACGCTCAGCGTGGCCACGCAGTCCGACAGCCGCGGCACGCGGACGGGACGCACGGAGCGGCGCAGCTCCACGGGGATCGGGACGACGACGCCGACGACGCCGACCGCCACGGCCAGGAGCAGGGCGACGCCCAGCCCGACCAGACCGGGGTAGGACGCCCACGCGCCGAGGGCGAGCAGCAGCGCGCCGCACGCGAGGGCGGCCAGCCCGCGCGGGCCGAGGCGGAGTCGGCGCACCCCGGCGAACCCTCCGCGCGAGGCCCCGCGCGAGCCCGCGCTCGCACCGAGCCCAGCGGTCGCGTCGCCACCCGGCGGCGACCCGGGACCGGTCGCGCTCATGCCGGCACCGGCCGCGGCGCCTCCACGCCCTGCACCACCTCGGCGACGATCGCCGCGGTGTCCTCCCCGGCGAGGACCGCGTCCCGCGTCGGGATGAGCCGGTGCGCGAGAACCGGCTCGGCAAGACGCTGGACGTCGCTGGGGACGACGTAGTGGCGTCCCTGCGACGCGGCGAACGTCTGGGCGGCCGCGATGAGGCCGCGCAGCGCGCGGGTGCTCGCGCCGAGCCGGAGCCGCTCCTCCTGGCGGGTCGCCGCGCCGATCGCGCGCACGTACGCGAGCAGGGGGTCGGCGACGTGGACGCCGCGCAGGGCGACGGTCAGCTCCGCCACGCGGGCCGGCGTCGTGACCTCCCGGACGTGCTCGACGACGCCGGCCTCGCTGCCCGGGCGCAGCACCTCGATCTCGTGCTCCGCGTCGGGGTAGCCGAGGCTGACCCGGGCGAGGAACCGGTCGAGCTGCGCCTCGGGAAGCCGGTAGGTCCCGTCCAGGTCGATCGGGTTCTGGGTCGCGATGACGAGGAACGGGTCGGGAACCCGGTGACCGATCCCGTCCACCGTCACGGTCCGCTCGGCCATCACCTCGAGCAGCGCCGACTGGGTCTTGGCTGCGGCGCGGTTGATCTCGTCGGCGAGCAGGACGTGGGTGAAGACCGGACCGGGACGGAAGGTGATCTCGCCCGTCCCCGGCTCGAAGACCGCCGTCCCGGTGATGTCGGCCGGCAGCAGGTCGGGGGTGAACTGGATGCGGCGCGACGTGCCGCCGAGCGCGGCGGCGATCGATCGGGCGAGCGTCGTCTTGCCGGTCCCCGGCACGTCCTCGAGCAGCACGTGCCCGCCGGCGAACAGGCACGTGACGGTCAGCTCGACCACGCTCCTCTTGCCCTGGACGGCCGCGCTCACGGCATCGACGACGTCGGTGTGCAGCAGCCGGAACGCGGCCACCTGCTCCTGGCTCAGGGTGCTCATGCGGGGTCCTTCGTCGTGTCGTGGTCGGAGTCGTGGTCGGAGTCGTGGTCGGTGTTCGGTTCGGGGGTGGGGAAGGGATCGGCCGGCGCGGGAACCGGCTCCGCCGGCGCCCCGGCCGCCGTGAGGTGACGGCGCGTGCGGAGCGCCCCGGCGCCGAGGATCAGCCCGACCCCGGCGACCAGGACCGGCGGGTTCGGCACGACCGGCGGGGCCCACGGGGCGGGGACGATCGTGACGTGGTCGCCGGGCGAGCTGACCGGGTCGTAGCAGATGCCGGTGCGGGGGTTGCACCAGGCCTGGCCGCCGACGAAGGACCACCCCGAGCTCGAGGCGTTGACGCCGTTGCCGCTGGCCGTGATCGTCGCGCTGACGTCGGCGCCGGCCGTGATCTGGCCGTTGCGGCTCGCGACCCGCGCGGAGCTGCCGCACGGGATCGTCGTCGAGCTGCCCGAGACGGTCACGGTGCACGTCCCGCCGAAGCTCGCCCACGCCGCCGTCGGGACGTAGTCGATCCAGACGGTGACCTGACCGTCGTCGGTGTCGACGCTGCTGCCGTCGACGAGGACGGGGTCCCCGTCCCGGGGCAGGTACGGGTTCGAGCCGACCGAGGCCGACGTGCTGCCGGCGGGTCCGGCGCCCACGGCGTTGACCGCGCGCACCTCGACGGGAACGCTGCCGCCGCTCACGCACAGCGCCTGGCCGCCGCAGGAGACCGAGAAGTCGTACGACGTGCCGCCGACGCTCTGCCAGCCGCCGCCGTTCGCGTTCACCTCGTACCCGGTGATCGGCGAGCCACCGTCCGCGGGGGCCGACCAGGAGACCGTGACGTCGACCCGGTCCGCCGACCCGTGCGAGGCCGACGCGGACGGGCCGACGGCGCCCGGGACGGTCGCCGGCGGCGTGATGGTGACCGCGTTGCTCGCCGCCGAGGTCGCGCTCTCGCCGCCCCGGCGCGCCTCGACCGTGAACGAGTACGTCCCGGGGGCCAGCCCCGCGACCACGGCCTGCGTCGAGGTTCCCGCCGAGACGGTACCGCCCGAGCTCGGCCGCACCACGTACTCCTCGGCGGCCGGGTTCGACGGGCTCCACGTCACCAGGACGCCGTCGGCGCCCTGCTGGACCGCCTGGACGGAGCCGGGCGCGGTCAGCGGGGGCTGGGTCGGCGCGCACTCGTGCGGCACCGACGGCGCCTGCGCCGCCCCCGACCCGCCGTCGGCGTGCTCGGCCGTGACCGTCAGCACGACCGGCGCACCGCACGCGACCGTGACGCTGGCGGTGGTCGCCCCGGCCGCGACGGCCTGGTCGATCCCGTTGCCCGAGATCCGGTACCCCTGCGGCGCGACGACGGGCGCCTGCCAGGTGACCGTGAACTGGTCGGTCGTGCCGACCCGGGTCGCCGTGACGGACCTGGGTCGCAGGTCCGCCGGGTCCACCGGGCAGGGGTCGGCGCGTCCAGCGGAGGAGGCGGCGTACGTCCCTGCGCTCGCGTGCACGGCCGTGACCGTCGCGCGGATCGTGCCGCCGCACGCGACGTCGGCGAGCACGAGGCTCGTCTCGTCGCCGGGGACGGTCACGGTCCGTCCCCCGCCGGTGACCGTGTACTGGGTCGGCGCGACGGCGGGGGCGGTCCACCCGACGACGACGTCGTCGCCCGCGCGCTCGGCGACGACCGCCGACGGCGTCAGCTCGCTCGCGGGCGGCGGGCTCACGCAGGCCGGCGTCCGCACGGTGGTGCCGGCGGAGGCGAACGTGTCGTCGGCGTGCTCGGCGATGACGGTGATCCCGACGTCGGAGCCGCACACCAGGCCGGTGAGGGTCGCCGTCGTGGCCGACGCGGGGACGCGCTCCTGGGCGAGGCCGTCGGAGGAACGCACCAGGTAGCTCGCGGGCGTCACGTCCGGCGCGGTCCAGGTGACCTCGACGACGCCCTCGCCGTCGACCGACGCGCGCACGCCGGACGGGACGCGCCGGGGGTCGCCCGCCGTCGGGTCGTCCCCGGGGACCGTCGGTCCGGTCCCGTCACCGGGGTCCGTCGGGTCGAGGGGGTCCGGCGGGTCGGTCGGGTCGATCCCGCCGTCGGACGGGTCGGGGGTGCGGGGGTCGGCCGGCGGCACGAGGGCCGGCGGCGTGACGGCCGGCGGCCGGGGGGTCGTCACGGGTCGCGTCGTCGGTGCGATCGCGGGCTGCGGCTCGGGCTGGTCCGGCGTCACCGTCGGCACGTCGACACCGTTCCCGTCGGTCACCCGGGTGCTTCCGTCGGGCTGGACCAGGACGATGCGGTCGTCGTCGGGGTCGTGGACGATGAGGTGGCCGTCGTCGACGACGAGCTCCGGGTCGCCACCGCCCGGCACCACGATGTCGGCCGCGGCCGGTCGGCCGCGCGCGTCGAGGACGATGACGTGACCGAGCCCACCGCACGGGACGTAGACCCGCTCGCTGAACACCGCGGGCTGGAGCGGACGCTCGCACCCCTGCGAGGCGACGTCGACCTGGACGAGGTCGCGGTCGCTCACGAGGAACACCAGGCCGCGCTCGGTGACCGAGGCGGGGACGAGGTTGGCCGGGGAGACGTCGGCGGCAGCCACCCGTCCCTGGAGGTCGGGGACGGAGGCGGCCAGGTCGGACCCGGCGCCCACCTGGAGCACCGCGCCCCCGTCGGGGGCGAACACCGTGACGCCGCGGTCGTGCGGCACGAGGGCCGTCGCCGGACCGGCGGCGGCGACGGGCCGCTCGAGCGAGACGGAGAACTCGCGGACCCGCTCGGCGTACTCGAGCCGTCGCAGCTCGCCCGCCTCCGTGACGATCCAGACGGAGCCCTCGCGGTCGATCGCCGCGTCCGCCAGCCGCTCCTGCGCCCGGTAGGGGTAGGACAGCGGCTCGAGCGTCAGGGGGTCGACGACGACGACCGTGCCGGACTCCAGCGAGGCCAGCACCATGAGCCCGCCGCCGATGAGCGTCTCGGTGCGACCGTCGGAGGCGCGACTGCCGCTGACCAGGAGCGTGCTGAGGTCGATCGTCGTGATGACGCCCGTGTCGAGGTTGGTGACGACGACGTAGCCGTCGTGCTGCACGATGGCCAGCCGCTCGCCGTTCTCGCCGATGACGAGGCGGTACTCCGCCTGGCCGTTGGCGGCGTTCACCTGGACGACGGAGCCCTCACCGCCGTTGAGCCACGTCTGCCCGTCCGACATGTCCATGACGGTGGACGCGATGCCGTTGCCGAGCACGGCGCCCATGACGAGCAGGCCGCCGGCCGCGGCCGTCCCGGCCTCGACCATGCCGCGCTCGCGACCGCCGCCGCCGCGACGCGTCAGGCGCGACCACCAGCGCGTGGGGCGGATGGTGGCGCCGCGAGCCGGGCGGGTGGCGCCGCGGCGACCCGCGCCGCCGCGTCGGCTGTCCTTCGAGGTGGTCACGAGAGGCTCCCGTTCACGCTGGTCCGCGCGCTGGCGGCGATGAGCTGGACGACGTGGGTGGATCCGCCGGACACCAGCAGCGCGCGACCGGGGCCGGTCAGCGGCTCGCTGGTGTGCATCGGGATGGTGGTCGCGGCGAGCGAGCCGTCCGACATCTCCGGCGCGACGACGGCGACGCGGCGCGCGCGGCGCAGGGCCTGGGTGAGGCCGGGGATGTGCTGGCGCGAGCGCGCGTCGTCGGGGTCGGACGCGGCGACGACGGCCAGCCCCCGGCGGCCGGCGAGCGCGACCGTGAGAGCCTCGACGGCGGCCCGCTCCGGCCCCGAGCGCTCCCACTCCCGCTCCCACAGGTGGACGTCGTCAACCAGGACGAGGTGCCAGTCGTCGCCGTCCGTGGCCGGCAGGGCCTCGGCCCATGCGCCGGCCTGCTCGGCCCCCGCGACGACCTCGTCGACGACCTCCGCCGGCTCCAGCACCCCGTCGGCGACGACGAGCTGCGTCGCGGCGCGGGGGCCGATCAGCGTGATCCGCGCGGGCGGGCGGCTCGACCGGCGCGCGGCCTGGGCGAGGCCGAGCAGCGTCGAGGTGCGCCCCGAGCGGGCGCGGCCGAGCACGAGCAGCGGCGCCTCGCGCAGCGCGAGCGTCACGGCCCCGACGTACTCGGCCTCGACGCCGACGCAGACCGCGTCGTCCTCGGGCGCCGGCACGAGGTGCTGGGGGACGAGCGTCGGCATGGCCGGCACGGGCAGCGCCGCACCGTCGGTGTAGCGCTCCCCCACCGCGGCGCACAGCGCGTCGAGCCGCTCGGCCTGGACGGGCGTCCCGGCGCCGCCGACGGTGGCCACCTGCACCTCGTCCCGGCCGACGAGGCCACGTCCGGCGGGGCTGTCCCCGTCGAGCACGACGCCGGGGACCCCGAGCATGACGTAGTCGTCCGGGACCGTCATGCGCAGGACGAGCCGCTGACCGAAGGCGGCCTGGACCGGCGAGGTCAGCCCCGTGCGCTGCGGGGTGGTGGCCGTGACGTGGACGCCGCACCGCCGGCCCTCCTGCAGGATGGTCGTGACGTGCTCGGCGTGCTCGCGCCGCACCGGGCCGCCGCCGTCGAACGCGTCGAGCACGGCCGGGAGGTTGTCGACGAGCAGGTGGATCCGCTGCAGCGGCGTGCCGAGCGCGGCCAGCGCGTCGACGTCGGAGGCGCCGCGCGCGGCCAGCAGCGCGTTCCGCTCGGCGATCGTGCGGGCGAGCATCCGGATGAGGCGCATCATCCGCTCGGTCTGCTGCTCGAGGACGACCGAGCCGACCGACGGCATCCGCTCCAGCACCGAGAGGGCGCCGCCGCCCGCGTCGATCACGTAGACGCAGTCGGGAACGGCCAGCCGACCCGAGCTGCCGGCGGTCGCCGCGGCGGCCACCGTGCGCAGCATCTCGGACTTGCCGCTGCCGGACGCGCCGTAGACCAGCAGGTGCCCGCCGCGCGCGTAGTCGACGACCCACGGGGTCTGGCTCTGCTCGGCGGGACGGTCGAGGAGCCCGAGGACGAGCTGGCCGGGGAGCTGGTCGACGCGGCGCGCCTCGGCGCCGGCGCCGTCGACGAGCACGTCGTCCAGCGCGCCGGTCCCGAGGACGACGGTCCCGGGCGCCGCGCAGGCGAGCGGGACCTCGGCGGCGAGCGGCGGCAGCCACGGCTTCTTGGGGGCCGGGCGGCCGCTGCGGGCGAAGGCGGAGCCGGTCGTCGTCACGATCCGCTCGAGGTCGCTGCGCGGGTGGAGCGTCGTCGTCCCCGCGTGCCGGCCGCCGGCGAGCTCGCGCGCGGTGAACGGCCCGATCCGGACGCGGCCGCCGTCGGCGTGCAGCTCCTCGCGCGCCCCGACCCAGGCGACCTGGACCAGCTCGCGCGTGCCGTGACCGGTGCGCCGCAGCCACGCCCGGCCGGGCGTGCGGCGGGACAGGTGCGCGGCGTCCGGCGCGTCGATGACGTCGACCGAGTCGTCCGGGGCGGCGACGCGCAGCGCGATCCGCAGGTCCGTGTTGGCCTTGATCTGCGGCGTGACCACACCGGCCGGCCGCTGCGTCGCGAGGATCATGTGCATGCCGAGCGAGCGGCCGCGCTGCGCGATCGAGACCATGCCCTCGACGAACTCGGGCACCTCGGCGAGCAGGGCGGCGAACTCGTCGACGCAGATGAGCATCGCCGGCGGCGCCGCCTCGGGGTGGTCGCGCTCCATCGCGAGCAGGTCCTTCGCGCCGTACTGCGCCAGCAGGTGCTCGCGCGACGTCAGCTCGGCGTGCAGCGAGGTGAGGCAGCGCTGGACGAGGGCCGGCGTGAGGTCGGTGATGTAGCCGACCGAGTGGGGCAGCTCCGCGACCTCGCGGAACGCCGCCCCGCCCTTGTAGTCGACGAGCAGGAAGGTGATCCGCGACGGCGGGTTGTTCGTCGCGAGCGAGCACAGCAGGGACTGCAGCAGCTCGCTCTTGCCGGCGCCGGTGGTGCCCGCGACCAGGCCGTGCGGGCCGTCCTCGCGCAGGTCGATCGTGACGACGCCCTCGCCGCCCATCCCGAGCTGGGCGCGCAGCCCCGTCGAGGTCGCCCAGCGCTCGAGGAGACGATCGACGTCGTCGGGGTCGGCGAGGTCGCCCGAGAGGCCGGGCAGGCGGACCTGGCCGGGCAGCATCGACTCGGCGGCGAGCACGGCGGCCTCGTCGCGGTACCCGGACAGCGCGCGGGCCGCCCGCCACACGTCGTGCAGGCCGAGCGACTCGACGCTCGTGAGCTCCTCGATCCCGCCGCGGTCGCGGTGCAGCAGCCGGGCCGCGGCGGACGGCTGGGCGCCGAGGTCGACCGCGGTGCCCGTGCCGGCCGGGACCGTCTCGATCGACGACCCCAGCCACAGCAGGTGCAGCCGGCGGTCGGGGGCGGCCGCCGCCACCGCCTCGACCAGCCGCCGTGGGATGCCGGCCTGCTCGTCGACGAGGCAGAGGGTGTGGGCCGTGCCGCCGTCGGCGCTCGCCAGCTCCTCCAGCAGCGCCTGCCCCTCGCCGGCCCCGATCCCGACGCACGCCGTCCCGCCGCCGCGCGGAGCCGCGTGCGGGAGCCAGCGCAGCCAGGACTCGACGTGCGCGCGCCCCGGTCCGAGCACGGCCGCGAGCTGCAGGTCGGTCGGGGAGTGGGTGACGGCGAGACGCAGCACGCTCGCCCGGACCCAGGCGTCGACGTCGTCGGTCTCGCCGGTGACGGACGCGAGCGGGATCTCGGCCAGCTCGAGCGGGACGGGCAGGTCGGCGAGCGTCGCCCGCTCGCCGAGGAGGCGGGTCACCTCGGCGCGCAGCCCGCGGTCGCCGGTGGTGACCGCCTTGCCGGTGACGAGCGCCGCGCGCGGGCCGAGGCCGGCGCGGACGGCGAGGAAGTCGTCGCTGTCGTCGCGCCGCACCCAGAGGCGGTGGTCGCGGGCGATCGCGCGGGCGAGGACCACCCCGAGGTCCGGCTCGTCGTCGACGGCGTTCACGCGCTGCGTGGCGGCGGCGGTCTCGATCGTGGCGAGCACGGCGCGCAGGTCCTCGCGCCACAGGGCGGTCTCCTCCTCGAACTCCCGGCGCGCCCGGCCGCGCTGCATGAGCCAGGTGGCGAACATCATCGCCGGGAAGCCGGCCATGAAGACGAGCGAGACGGGGCTGCGCGTCATCCCGAACATGGCAGCGCCCATGAGGATCGGCATGAGCATCATCGGCCAGGACAGCGGCGTCGGACGCGGAGACCCCGGAGGCGTCGGGGTGTCCAGCTCGGCCGCGACGACGCGGTCGCCGAAGCGCGGGGAGCGCAGGACGCCGCGCTCGCGGCCGGCCTCGCCCGCACCGTCGTGGATCACGACGACGGTGCTGCCGAGCGTGATCCGCTCGCCGAACGCGACCGGCGTCGAGCGGGTGATCGTGCGCCCGCCGACGACGGTGCCGTGCGCCGAGCCGACGTCGAGGACGACCGGCGTCTCGCTCAGCAGGATGCGGGCGTGGGTGCGGCTGACCAGCGGGTCGGACAGGCGCAGGCCGCTGGAGGGCGCGCGCCCGATCGTCAGGGTGTCACCGGTGATGTCGGCGTGCCGCCCGGCGTCGGGGCCGGCCACCACCCGCACGGTGGCGCGGGGTGTGCGGCGGGGGCCGGGGCGGTGGCGCCAGTCGGCGGGGACCGAGCTGACCTCGAGGACGTCGCCGTCGCGCAGGCCGGCGTCGACCAGCGGGGTGTCGGCCGGCCAGGCGCGCCCCTGCGTCGTCGGCGCGAGGAGGAGCCCGCGGCCCCCGAGGTGGTCTCCCAGCCCCGCGGCCAGGTCGGCGACGGTCGAGCCCTCGGCGGCCTCGACCACCACGTCCACCGGGGCGAGCTTGCTCTCCGGGGACGGGAGGACGCTGAGGCGCCACATGGCTCTTCCTCTCGGTCGGGGGTTCGTGTGCTCGAAAAGGTACGTAATCGGGTGGGGGAACGCCAGGCACGGCGGGGTGGAAGGTTCCGCCTCCCAGGGGGTTCGGGACGGGGTGCGCCCGTTGGGGAGGGATCGGCGCCGCCCGGTCGGCGGCGGGGGTGGGGGGACGGACGACGGCCGCCCCGGCGGCGAACCCCGGCACGCGACGCGACGGAGCGGGCCGCGCGGTCCTGGACCGGGCGACCCGCTCCGTCGGCGGGCTGGCGCGGGGCGTCAGCTCGAGGCGTCCTCCTGCTGCTGGGCCTGGTTGTTGATCTGCTGGCTGTTCTCGCGCAGCGCCGAGACGACCTGCGTGAGGGCCGGGACGTACTGGCCGGACCAGTCGCCCTTGAACCGGGTGGCGTCGGGGCCGTACCAGGGGGTGGCCTCGAGCAGGTTGGTGAGGCGGGAGGTCAGCTGCTCGATCTCCGTGGCGTCGGCGTCCATCTGGCGGGCGAGGTCGCGGCCGGCCTGGATGTCCATTCCGTAGACGTTGGCGCTCATGAGGGTGTCCTTTCGGTGGGTCCGCTGCTGCGGAGGGTTGTGGTGCGGAAGGTTGTGGTGCGGGTGGTGGTCGTGCGGGTGGTGCTCCGGTCAGGGCTAGGGCTCGTCATCGGCCTCCCCGTCGGCGCCGGGTGCGGCGCCCTTCGCCCGGAGCGCCGCGAGCGCGGCGGTGCCGACCCCGGCGAGGCCGAGGGGGGCCGCCACCAGGCCGGCCGCACCGGGGCCGTCGCCGGACGTCATCGCCGCGATCTCGACGGGTGCGCCGGCGTGACCGCCGGACGTCGGCGTGCCGACCGAGCCGAGGGTGCTCATGCGCACCGCGTGGCCGTCGCCCGCGCCGGGGCCGGACGTCGAGCCCGCCGGGCCCTCCGTCGAGCCCGGGCCGCCGGTGGTTCCGCCGGCCGAGCCCGAGCCGCCGCCGGTGCCGCCGGCCGAGCCGAGTCCCGAGCCCGCCGGGCCGCCGCCGGCTGAGCCGCCGCCGGACGACCCGCCCGGGCTACCGGTGGGGAGAGCCCCGGTGGAGCCGCTCGACCCGAGCGACCCCCCGGAGGCGAGGCGGTCGGTCGCGACGGCCGGCGAGCCGACCCCGGCGCTCGCGCCGGGCGACCCGCCCGAGCCGGTCGAGCCGCCGGACCCGCCGAGCGCGCGGAGCGCGAGCCCCGCCAGCGTCCCCGCGGCCGGGCCGGCCGTCGTGATCGTGACGGGCCGCCCGTTCCCGTCGTACCCCGTGATCGTCGTGATCGGGGTGGTGGCCGTCCCGCTGCCGTCGCCGACGCGGGCGCCGGGCTCCCGCCCTCCCCCGATGACCGGTGCCGGCGCGACGGACGTCCCACCGCCCGTCGGGGCGAGGGCCGGGTCCGTCACGGCGACCACGGGCGTCGGGGCGACGAGGATCGGCGGGGCGATCCGCGGCGTCGTCGGAGCCGGGGGAAGCTGCAGGGCGGAGACCGGGATCGAGATCTGCGGCGCGTCCTGCGAGGCGTTCTTCTGCGCGGTCGACGCGAGCTGGAGGACCGTGCCGAACCGCTCGAGGCACGTCCCGATGTACTTGACCCACGGGATGACGACCGAGCGCAGGTACCGGGCGAAGGCCGCGGCCCAGCCGGTCCAGGACATGGCCTCGAGCGCCGCGGCGAGCACCTCGAGCGCGGTGGCCAGCCCGCGGGCGAACTGGGCGCCCTGCTGGCACCGCTGGGTGAGGCGGTCGAGACCGCTGACGTCTGCTCCCTGGAAGGACATCGTCTCCACCTCCTTTCGTTCTCCGGTGAGAGTCGTTGACTGGTGTGTGGTGGCTGGTGGTCGAGGGCCGGGGCCGACCGTGGCTCGGGCCCCCTCGACGCCTTCGACGCTAGGTCGGTCCGCGTCGGGAGCACCAGCGTCGCGGGGGTGGAAGGTTCCGCCGCCGCGACGGCCCCGGCTAGGCGGAGGCGGCGTCCTGGGCGTCCGCGCGGCGGCGCATCTCGGCGGCGTTCGCCTGCAGGCTGTCGGCGGCCTGCTGCATCTGCGGACGCATCGAGCCGTCCCACTCGCCCTTGAACCGCTGGGCGGCCGGACCGATCCACAGCACCTCGCCCAGGAGGGAGCTGATGTCCTGGACCATGGAGCCGAGGTCGTCGGCGTTGCCCTGCATGCTGGTGGCGCCGTCGCGGGTCGCCTGGGTGTCGATCCCGTAGAACGTGCTGCGGTCGTAGCTCTGACTCATCGCCATCTCCTTCGGTGTTGACCTGATGGCGGCGACGCTAGGTCGGGCGCGGCACGCGGGGCCAGGGCCGAGGGGGTGGAAGGTTCCGCCGGGTGCGGCCCCTCCGGGCGCCGGGAGCGACCCGGCGGGTCGGTCAGACCTGCTCGGGGTTGAGCCCCGTCCCGGCGGCCTGGGCCGCGAGCACGGCCTCGAGGTCGTCGGTCGTGACGAGGCGGGTCTCCGCGACCCGGCGGCCGACGGCGAACCGCACGTTCTGGACGCGTCCCTCGGTGACGACGAACGGGTCGTCGGCCGGCCCGAAGGCGAGCCGGGCGATCGACCGGATCGCGTCGTCGACACGCTGCGCGCGGACGAGGTTCCAGGCGTGCCCCCGCCAGGTGAGGACGCTCTCGTAGATCTCCCGGTTCGAGGGGGGACGCGGGTAGTCGTCGGAGCCGGTCAGCCAGGGCTCGGCCAGCGCGAGGGCGACGTACCACTCGCGCGACCAGCGCTCCAGCCGGGGCGCGTCCGCGGTCGGCGCGCCGTCGCTGTCCGGCGTCGGCGGGGTGACCTGGCTGGGCGCGGCCGACTCCCGGACCTCCTGGACGTCCAGCACGAGGACGAGGTCGCCGAAGCCGTCGCCCTCCTCGCGACCGTGGAGCAGCAGCAGGTGGTTCTCGCCCTCGTCGAGCAGCGCGGCCATGCCGGGCGCGAGCGCCACGCGCCGGGCGCCGCCCGGGGCGTCGAACAGGCTGGAGAGCTGCGCCCCGGTCGACCCGTGCCAGCGCAGCCGGGCGACCTCCTCGCCCACCGTCAGCTCGCCGACCACGCGGGAGACGTGCGGGGCCGAGCGGGGCAGCGTCAGCGCCGTCGTGCGGAGGGATGCCTCCAGGTCGGAGTCCGGGAGCGCCGAGTCGGGGGCTCGGCCGAAGAGCAGCGTGTCACCCGTGCCGAGCACGACCGTCGGGATGCCGCGCCCTCGCAGCATCACCCTCAGCACGTTCTCACCTCGACACCTCGGCCCTCTCGCAGGTCTTCAGGCAGGCTACCCAACGACCGCCGGGGGCAGGGGGGCGCCGCGCGCGGCGCGCCGGGCGGACGGGCGTCAGCGGCCCCCACCGGCGTCGCCGTGCCGGCCGGAGACCCAGCGCTCCCAGGCGGCGAAGCCGAGGATGCCCGGGACCTGGGCCATCCCCCAGGCGCCGTTCTCCCGGAACGCCTCGTCGCTCATGTCCCGGACGATGTCGCCGTACGTCGTGCCCTGCATGCCGTCGTAGATCGCGGTCCCCGCCTCGTGACCGAGCCCCCAGGCGACGCCGACCGGCCCCGAGGCGCCCATGCCGAGCGCCCCCGCCCCGGCGATCGCGAGGCCGCCGCCCGAGCCGACGATCTGCGAGTAGTCGCCCTGCTCGATCCCGCGCAGCAGGCCGTGCGCGTCCGCCGCGACGCCGAGCGCCGACGCGAGCCGGCCGACCTGACGCAGGGCTGGGGACGCCGCGTCGAGCGCCGCCTCGGCCGATGCGAAGCCGCCGGCGCCGAGGTCGATCCCCTCCTCGACGAGGATGCCGATGGTGCGCGCGAGGTCGTGCGACGTCGCCGTCGTCCCCGCCAGCGCCATGGCGCGGTCGAGCATCCCCCGCCAGCCCGTCCCGGGGCCGGTCGCGCCACCCGCGGGCGCCGAGCCAGCGGGCGCCGGGCCCGTGGACGACGACCCCGTGGGCGCCGGGCCTGCCGGCGGCGGGCCACCCGTGCCGACGGAGCTGGCGTCCTCCTGCTCCCGGGCCTGGTCGATGACGTGCCGCGCCGCCCCGGCGACCAGCCGCGAGGTCTCGCGCAGGTGGGGTTCGTGCGTGCTCGCCCACGCGGCTCGCGCGCGGTCGGCGTCGGGGCCGCGCCAGGAGAGGTCGGCGAGCGCGGCGGTCGTGCGCAGCGCGACGCGGAGGCAGACCTCCGAGTGCGTGAGCATCTCGTCGGCGAGGAGGCGCAGCGCCTCGACGTCGGCGCCGTGGCTGATGGTCATGGTCGGCTCCTCGGGGTCCGGGTGTCCCCGACAGCGTGACGCTCCCGCGCGGGCGCCGCCAGCCTCCGGCCCCCGGAACGTTCCGCGGATCGGCGGCGCCTCAGCGACGGACCGGACCCCGGCCGTAGCCGCTGTCGTCGTTGACGTAGGCGTAGTACCAGCCGATGAGCAGCCCGCCGCCGACGTAGTTGCCCAGCAGCGCGATCGCGACGTTCCCGGCGGCGAGCCCGACGTCGATCCCCTCCCTCAGGCCGACCATCGTGAACAGCACGGTGTTCGCGACCGAGTGCTCGAACCCGAGGAACGCGAACACGAACACGCTCATCACCATGACGATCGACTTCGTCAGGTCGTCCTTGATGATCCCGTTGTAGACGAGCAGCATCGCGAGGTTGATCATGAAGTTGCACAGGACCGCCCGGACGAACAGGTTCCCCCAGCCGCTCAGGCCATCGGAGACGTAGGCGAGCTTGTGCGCGACCGCGTCCGTCATCTGTGCGCCTACGTCGCCCGACGGGATCGTCGTGAACCGCAGCAGCACGGCGAACACGAGCCCGCCGAGAAAGTTGCCGAGGAAGCACAGGCCGAGGATGCGCAGCACCTTGGGGATCGTCGTGCGCCGGTGGTAGAGCCCGATCGTCACGATCATCATGTTCGACGTCAGCAGCTCGGACTTGCTGTAGTAGATGAAGACGAGGGCCCAGCCGAAGAACAGCGCGCCGACGATCTTGCCGAGCAGGAGCGCCCGGTCCCCGTCGAGGTCCGTGAACGCCGCGAGGACCGCGAAGTACGTGCCGTACATGAGGCCGATGACGAGGCCCGCCATCGCCGCGCGCATGAGGTAGCGGCGGGCGAGGTCGCCGCTCATCGCGGTCTTGGTCTCGAGCGCCTCCAGCACCGTCGAGATGAAGTGCTTCCCGGGGAAGAGGTCGCTGGGGCTGCTCGGCATGGCCCACAGACTCTCACGTCCGGCCGCGTCGGCGCCGCCGCTCATGACGGGTGGTCTTCCTACGATGGGGACCGAGCCAACGGAAGGACTCCCATGCTGACCTCGACGTTCGTCCTGCTCCTGGCCGACGGCACGGCGACCCCGAGCCCCGCGGGGCCGCCCGGCCCCGCCGACCTCCCCGCATGGGCCGCCGCCCTGGTCGCCGTCGCGATCGTCTGCGCGGTCGTCGCGGTCCTTCTGCGGCTGCGCCGGTCCTCCCGCCTGCGCGAGTGAGTCGCACGCGCTGCCGGGGCGCGTGATCCGCGGGCGATCAATGAGTTTTCAATCTGTCGGTGGTCTACCTCACCATGGATCCCATGCACGAGCCCGACCGCCCGCCGCCCGGCGTCACCTCCGACGCGACGGAGGTCGTCGTCGTGCCCGCCACCACCGACGCCGCGGCTCCCGCCGCGGGTGACGTCGCCGTCCCCCGGGACTGGGTGCGCAACGTCGTGCTCTTCCTCGGCGGCCAGACGGTCTCCCTGTTCGGCTCGATGCTCGTGCAGTACGCCGTCATGTGGTACCTCACCCTCACCACGAAGGAGGGGACCGTCCTCGCGCTGGCGACGATCTTCGGGTTCGTGCCGCAGGCGGTCATCTCCATCTTCGGCGGCGTCTGGGCCGACCGACACAACCGCAAGTACCTCGCCATGGGCGCCGACACCGCGATCGCGATCGCGACGTTCGGCCTCGCGCTCGTCATGATCAGCGGGACGACGAACCTGTGGCTGATCTACGCCGTCATGGCCGTGCGCTCGGCCGGCGCTGGCATCCAGACGCCGGCGGTGAGCGCGCTCATCCCGCAGATCGTTCCGGCGAACCAGCTCCTGCGGATCAACGGGCTCAACCAGTCGATCCAGGCCGGGATGATGCTGCTCGCACCGGCGCTGGCCGCACTGCTGTACGCCAACCTCGAGATCGGCTCGATCCTGTTCATCGACGTGGTGACGGCGCTCATCGGCGTCGGGCTGCTCGCGCTCATCCCCGTGCCGACGCTGCGCCGCGTCGCCGAGGACCGGCCCGCCTACTTCGCCGACCTCGCCGGCGGCGTGCGCTACATCAGCGGTCATCGCCTTGTGCGGTGGCTGCTCGGCCTCTTCTTCGTCGTGATGGTGCTCGCCGGGGCCCCGGGCTTCCTCACCCCGCTCATGGTGGCTCGCTCCTTCGGGGAGGAGATGTGGAAGCTCACAGCCCTCGAGATCTCGTTCTCGGTCGGCATGATGATCGCGGGCGCGACCATCGGCTGGTGGGGCCAGAAGACCGGCCGGATCCGGCTGCTCGCACTCAGCTCGGTCGCGTTCGGCCTCTTCACGGTCGGCCTCGGCGCGTCACCGACCCTGTGGGTCTTCCTCACCTTCATGTTCCTGTTCGGGCTGGCCGTCCCCGCCTTCTCGACGCCGTCGATGACGATCTTCCAGGAGATCGTCCCGCCGGAGCGGCAGGGTCGCGTGTTCGGGTTCGTCGGGATCGTGAGCGCCGTCGCCATGCCCCTGGGCATGGGGGTGTTCGGCCCGATCGCCGATGTGTGGTCGGTCCAGGTGGTGCTCATCCTCGCGGGCGGCCTCACGTTCCTGGCACTGGCGATCGCGTTCCTCGTGCCGACCGGGCGCTGGGCCCTCGCGCAGGCGCGCGAGGCCGGCAGCGCGCTGGGTCGCGGGACCGCCCCGGATGCCGGTTCGCTGGCACCGGAGGCCGCCTGACGGCTCGACGGAACCTAGGCTGTCGGGGTGACCGATCTCGACGTCTCCAGCTCATCCGTCGGCCAGGGCCCCTCCACCGGCATCGACGGCCCCGACACCGGCGGCTTCGACCCGGCGCTCGCCGACGCCACGACGGTCGACGAGCTCGTCGCGCGCGGCAGCCTCAAGTGGACCGCGTTCCCCGACTGCCTCGGGGCCTGGGTCGCCGAGATGGACTTCCTGCCCGCCGCCCCGATCCGCACCGCGCTCACCTCCGCCGTCGAGCGCGGTGCCTACGGCTACATCGCCCCCTCGCTCGCGGCGCGCACCCGCGCGGCCACCAGCGACTGGTACCGGCGCGAGTGCGGCTGGGCGGTCGCCCCCGAGGACGTCCATCTCGTCCCCGACGTGCTCCAGGCGCTGCGCGTCGCCCTCGACCACGTCGCGGGTGCCGGGTCCGTCGCCGTCGTCACCACGCCGGCCTACATGCCGTTCCTCACCCGGCCGCAGGCGGTCGGCCACGACGTCGTGCTCGCACCGGCCCGGGTCGACGACGGGGGCGTGTGGCGCCACGACCTCGCCACGCTCGACGCCGCCCTCGCCGAGGCGGGCCGGCGCTCCCGCGAGGCCGGCGCCCGCCCGCTGCTGATCCTGTGCAACCCCTGGAACCCGGTCGGTCGCGTCCTCACCCGCGAGGAGCAGCTCGAGATCGCCGACGTCGTCGAGCGGCACGGCGCCCTCGTGTTCAGCGACGAGATCCACGCCCCGCTGCGCTTCGACGGCCTCCCGCACGTCCCGTACGCGAGCATCGACGCGCGGACGGCCGCGCACACCGTGACGGCGGTGTCGGCGTCGAAGACGTGGAACCTCGCGGGCCTCAAGTGCGCGCAGCTCCTCGCGACCGACCCCGAGCTGGCCCAGGTCCTGCGCCGCCCCACGACGCTCGCCGGGCTGGAGCCGGCGACGGTCGGCGTGCTCGCGAACGCGGTCGCGTTCGAGCGCGGCGAGCCCTGGCGCGCCGCCGTCCTCGCCTACCTCGCCGACAACCGCGAGACGTTCGCGCGCGCCATCGCCGGCATCGCGGGCGCGCGGCACCGCCAGCCCGAGGGCACCTACCTCGCCTGGGTCGACCTGCGCGAGGCGCGCACGCCGGAGGGCGAGCGACCGCCGGCCGACCTGGCCGCCTACCTGCGCGAGCGGGTCGGCGTCGCGATCAACGACGGGGCGAGCTGCGGCCTGCCCGGGTTCATCCGGGTCAACCTCGCGACGCCGCGGCCGGTCCTCGCGCGCATCGCGGAGGCGATCGCCGGCGCGTTCGCCTGACCCGCCGGGCCCGGCCCGGCCCGGAGACACGAGCCGGCCGGTCACGCCCGGCCGGCCGCCTCCGTCACCGCCGCCCGGGCTCCTCACCGGGCTCGTCCTCGCCGCGCTCCCCCACCCCGGGCCGAGCCCGCCGCTCGACCCGGAGGGGACCCGTCGAGCCACGCAGCCGGATCTCGGGCTCGACGAGCACCTCGGTCTCGGGCACCTCGCGTCCCGCGATGAGCTCGGTCGCGAGGTGGCCGACGTGCTCGGCGATGCGCTCGATGGGCTGGCGCACCGTCGTGAGCGGGGGGTCGGTGTAGTCGAGGAGCGGTGAGTCGTCGTAGCCGATGACGGAGACGTCGCGCGGCACGCTGAGACCGGCCCGGGCGATCGCCCGGTAGGCACCGAGCGCCATCTCGTCGCTCGACGCCACGAGCGCGGTGACCTGCCGCGCCAGCAGGGCCGACGCCGCCTGCGTCCCGCCCTCGGCGTTGAAGTGCGCCCGCACGACGAGGTCCTCCGCGTCGATCCCGCGGCTGCGCATCGCCTGGAGGAACCCCTCGACGCGACGGTCGGCGGGGGTGTTGCCGACGGGGCCGGCCAGCAGGCCGATCCGGCGGTGGCCGAGGTCGTGCAGGTAGGCGACGGCGATCTCGGCGGCGCGCCAGTCGTCCGTCGAGACGACGGGTGCGTCCGACTCCGGGAACCCGCCGTTGATGCTGAGGTACGGGATGCCGCGCGACTCGACGAGCCGGACGACGCGGTGGTCGGCGTGCCGGATCGTGTTGCTCGACGACAGGAACACGATCGCCGCGACGCCCGAGCCCAGGAGGGCGGCGACGTAGTCGCGCTCCTGCACGGTGCCCGGGTACACCTGGCAGATCACCGTCTTCAGGCCGTACGGGCTGAGCGCGTTCTCGATCCGCTCGGCCTGGCGGGCGAAGATCGGGTTGGTGAGGCTCGGGGTGAGGAGCAGCACGAGCTCGTCGGCCATCGGTCGCTCGTAGCCGACCGTGCGCAGCGCGTCCTCGACCGCCTGCCGGGTGGCCGAGGACACGCCGTACCGGCGGTTCAGCACCCGGCTCACCGTCGCCTCGCTGACCTCCGCGATCTCGGCGATCTCGGCGAGGCTGGCCGACCCCTGGGGCGCCCGGGTCCGGCGCCGGGCCCCGCCCTCGGGTTCCGTTCGCGACATCTCTCCCTCTCCCATCGTCCGGTCAGGAGGCTACCGCGCGACCACCTCCTCCTTCTTGCAAGAGAACGTTGCAAGTTTGCATAATGGACCCCGGGACGACCGTCGCACGACGTTACGAGGAAGTGACCCCGCCGATGCCTGACACCCGATCCACCCTCGACCTGCCGCCCGGCCCCGCGTTCATGCTCGACGGGGACGAGGAGCTGTTCGTCCTGCCGTCGGACGCCGACCACGGCGAGCTCGTCGGGCGCGGGCGATGCTGGTTCCTGCCGGAGTCGCCGACGTCGAGCGAGCCGGCCTGGCTCGTCGAGGCCGACGGCGCGATCGTCGCCCGCCGCACCGGGACGGGCTGGCGCGTGGAGACCGATGGCCCGCCGACGCGGACCGCGCACCGTCCGCGCCCGCACGCGGACGTCACGGGGGCACCGTTCCTCCTCGATCTCCCCGGCGGGGAGCTGCTCGCCGACGCCTTCGCCGGCTTCTACTGGGGCACGATGCTGCCGAGCGTCATCGAGCGCACCGCGGCGAAGGACTACCCGGACGCCGACGGCTACGTCGCCTCCACGCTCGCGAGCACCTACCTCGGCACCTACCCCGACGTCGACCACGAGTTCCAGATCAAGGGCCGGCTCGCCTGGGGCAGCCGGCTCGACCTGGACGTCGTGCGTCGCATGATCGAGCTGCAGCTGCGGATGATGCGCGAGGACCCGACGGGGCTGTGGCGCGACCCCTGCGCCGTGCAGCCCGACGGCACCCGCGAGTACCACGTGCGCCGCAACAGCATGGACGGGCGCGAGAACGCCGTGATGTTCCTCGTCACGGGCAACATCGAGGTGCTCGAGTCGATCTGGCTGTACGTCGCGCGCACGAAGGACGTCGCGTGGCTGGCCGCGCGGATCCACGACGTCGAGGGCGCGGCGTCCGGGATCGAGGAGTACATCGATGCCGGCGGACGGCTGTGGGGCGACGTCTACTACGAGGACCAGGTCATCAAGGACGGCCGCGAGACCATGGCGCAGGCCCTCGCGGTCCGCTCCTACGGACTGCTCGCCGAGCTCGAGGACCTGCTCCACCGCGGCGACCGGGCCGTCGCCTACCGAGCCCTCCGGGATCGCCTGGCCGCGTCCCTGCGCGACCCCCTCCCGTCGGGGTGGTGGGACGCCGACGAGCTGCGCTTCGTCGACTGGGTCGATCGCTCAGGGCGCGTGCACGACCACATCCACCTGCTCGCCAACGTGCTGCCGGTGCTCGCGGGCGCAGCCGACGCCGAGCAGGAGCGCGCCGTCGAGGCGCTCGTGCAGCGGGAGCTGGCCGAGTTCCAGCGGTTCCCGACGTTCCTCTCGGCGCGGATCGCGGACTACACCGACAGCGAGATCGGCGACGGCGGCCCGTACGACCTGTGCGCGGCCGGGCGGTACTGGTGCTGGGACGCGGCCTACTGGTGGCACCGGCGCGACGGACGGATGCTGCGGGACCAGCTCGACCGGGTGGCGGCGCAGGGGGCCGCCGACGGCTACGTCATGGGCGAGCGGTACGACATGGACCACGTGTACTACGTCGACGGCTCCCCCTGGCACGGCGCGGCGCACTACTACGAGTACCCGTGCGTGTACTCGTGGGTGCTCGTGCACGACTACCTCGGCATCCGCCCCGCGCTGGACGTCGACCTCGTGATCGCCCCGCGGCTGACCGAGGTCGGGACGGTGGAGCTGGGCGCGTTCGGGGTGCGGTACACCCACGCGGCCGACGGCTTCACGCTCGAGAACCTCGCCGGCTCGCCCCGGACCTTCCGCGTCGACCTGAGCGCCCTGCATCCGGGCGCGCCCGAGCGCGTCGTCGAGATCGCGGCCGGCGGGGCCGTCGTCCTCGACGGGGCCGCCTCGTGACCACGCGGCTCGACCTCGACCTCGCGTCCACCCCGTTCAGCCGTCGCGGGTCCTACCTGGCGGTGTCCCGGCTGGCCGACGGCGTGTTCCTGCGGACCGTGCGCGGCAACGTGCGCGAGCGCGACCTCGTCCGGATCCTCGTCGACGGGGACGCGGCGCCGGCCGCCGTGGCGCGGCCGGGGCTGCTGTCGCTGCGCAGCGGTGGGACCGAGGTGGAGCTCGCGCTGGCCGGCAGCGGCCGCGCGCTCGTCCGCGTCACCGGCGGCTCGGCCGTGCTCGACCTGCAGGTGGGCTCGCAGTACGACGTCGTGCTGCGGGAGCGCGCGGACGTGTGGCGCTTCGTCGCGAGCGGAGCGAACCGCAACTATCGGCTCGCCGTCACCGGGTCCGCGCGGCTCGAGACGGGGTGGGACGGGGTCAAGGACGCCTCGGCCCGGCTCGTCCTGGACGCGACGTCCCGGCCGGTCGTCGTGACGATCGACGAGTTCGGCATCAGCGCCGCGCCGTTCGAGCCGGCGTCGATCGACGCGGTCGCGGCCGAGGCGGACGCCGAGTACGCGGCCTGGTCCGCGCGGCACGGTCACCGCGACGGGGACCCGGCGGTGCGCTCGGCGGCCCGGCTGGCCGCGTTCGTCACGTGGGCCGCCCTGGTCCCGCCCGGCGGAGCGCTGCGGCGGGAGTCGATGCTGATGTCGAAGAACCGGATGACGAACGTGTGGGCGTGGGACCACTGCTTCAACGCGATGGCGCTGTGGCGCGACCCCGATGTCGCGGCCGACCAGCTCCTCACCCTGTTCGACCACCAGGACGCCGAGGGCGGTCTCCCGGACTACGTGAACGACGCTGGCATCGAGCCGAACTTCGTCAAGCCGCCGATCCACGGCTGGTCGGTCGGGTTCCTGATGGACCGCGGCGGGCTCACGGACGCGGCCGTCGCCGGGCTGTACGAGCCGCTCGCCCGGTGGACGGACTGGTGGTTCGCGCACCGCGTGTACGGCGAGGACGGCGTGCCGTCCTACAACCACGGCAACGACTCCGGGTGGGACAACTCGACCGTCTTCGCCGGCGGGGTCCCGGTGCAGAGCCCCGACCTGCTCGCGTTCCTCGCGCTCCAGATGTCGACCCTCGCGCGCATCGCCGACCGCCTGGGCCGTCCCGGGGACGCCGACGGCTGGCGCGTCCGCGAGCGCGCGACGGTCGACCTGCTGCTGCGGCACTTCTGGGTCGGGGACCGGTTCGTCGCGCGCGACACGTCGTCGCAGCGCGCGATCGACTCCGCCAGCCTGCTGACGCTCATGCCGCTCGCGCTCGGCGACGCGCTGCCGGCCGACGTGTTCGACCGGTGCGTCGAGCGGCTGCTGGACGGCGGCTTCCTCACGGAGCACGGGCTCGCGACGGAGCCGATCACGAGCCGGCACTACGTGCCGGACGGCTACTGGCGCGGGCCGATCTGGGCGCCGACGACGATGCTGCTCGTCGACGGCCTGCGCCGGGGCGGGCGCGGCGACATCGCGGACGACGTCACGCGCCGGTTCGTCGCCACGTGCACCGCGGGCGGGATGGCGGAGAACTTCGACGCGATCACCGGCGAGGGGCTCCGGGACCTCAGCATGACGTGGACTGCGTCCGTGTTCCTCCTGCTCCTCGCCACGGGCGACGCCGAGCCGTCGAGCGACGCCGAGCCGTCGTCCTGAGCGCAGGCGCGCGCCCGCGCCGCGGGGTCAGCCCAGGAGCTCGGCCGCGACCAGCTCGGCGATCTGGACGGCGTTGAGCGCGGCGCCCTTGCGCAGGTTGTCGTTCGAGACGAACAGCACGAGCCCGCGCCCCTCCGGCGCCGACTGGTCGGCCCGGATGCGCCCGACGTAGGACGGGTCGTTCCCGGCGGCGCCCAGCGGCGTCGGCACGTCGACGACCTCGACGCCCGGCGCGGCCGACAGCAGCTCGCGCGCCCGCTCGGGACTGATCTCCCGCTCGAACTCGGCGTGCACCGCGATCGAGTGCCCGGAGAACACCGGGACACGCACGCACGTCCCGGCGACGCGCAGGTCGGGCAGCTCGAGGATCTTGCGCGACTCGTTGCGCAGCTTCTGCTCCTCGTCGGTCTCGGCGGAGCCGTCGTCGACGATCGAGCCGGCCACCGGCACCACGTTGAACGCGATCGGCGCGACGTAGGTCCGCGGCTCGGGCAGCCCGACGGCGCGCCCGTCGAGCGCGAGGTCGCGGATCGGCGCCTGCGCGTCGAGCGCGGCCTCCACCTGGCCCGCGAGCTCCTCGACACCGGCGACGCCCGAGCCCGAGACCGCCTGATAGGTCGTGGCCACGAGCCGGACGAGGCCGGCCTCGTCCGCCAGCGGCTTGAGCACCGGCATGATCGCCATGGTCGTGCAGTTCGGGTTCGCGATGATGCCCCTGGGCCGCACCGCCAGCGCGTGCGGGTTGACCTCCGAGACCACGAGGGGAACGTCGGGGTCCTTGCGCCACGCGGAGGAGTTGTCGACGACGACGGCGCCCGCCTCCGCGAAGAGGGGGGCGATGGCCTTCGAGGTCGCGCCGCCCGCGGAGAAGATCGCGATGTCGATGCCGCGCAGGTCCTCGACGCTCGCGGCGCCGGCGTCCTCGACCACGACGTCCTCGCCCTTCCACGGCAGCGTCGTGCCGGCGGAGCGCGCCGAGGAGAAGAACCGGACCCGCGCCAGCGGGAAGTCGCGCTGCTCGAGCAGGGTGCGCACGACGCGCCCGACCTGCCCCGTCGCCCCGACGACCGCGACGGTCAGCCCCGCCACCGCGTCGCCACTCACGTGCTCGCTCATCGTCCGGTCCCTCCGTAGACCACGGCCTCGACCTCGGTCGCGTCGAGCCCGAACGCGGTGTGCACCGCGCGGACCGCGGTGTCCAGGTCGTCGGACTCCGTCACGACGGAGATGCGGATCTCCGACGTCGAGATCATCTCGATGTTGACGCCGGCGTCGCGCAGCGCGCCGAACAGCTTGGCGGAGACGCCCGGGTGCGACCGCATGCCCGCGCCGACGAGCGAGAGCTTGCCGACGTTCTCCTTGTAGAGCACCTCGGTGTAGCCCAGCTCGCCCGCCAGCTCGTCGAGCACCGGGCGGACCGTCGAGATGTCGGTGGCCGGGAGCGTGAAGGAGATGTCCGTCTCGCCGCTGCCGGCGACCGACACGTTCTGCACGATCATGTCGATGTTGACGCCCGCGGCCGCGACCGACTCGAACAGGCGCGCCGCCGCCCCCGGCACGTCGGGCACCCCGACGCACGTGACCTTCGCCTGGCTGCGGTCGTGGGCGACGCCGGAGATGATCGGGGCTTCCATGGGCTCTTCCTGTTCGGACGGGGGGACGACGAGGGTGCCGGTGTTCATCGAGAACGACGAGCGCACGTGGAGCGTGACGCCGTAGCGGCGCGCGTACTCGACCGCGCGCAGGTGGAGGATCTTGGCCCCGTTCGCGGCGAGCTCCAGCATCTCCTCGCTGGTGACCTGGCGGATCCGGCGCGCGGTCGGGACGATGCGCGGGTCGGCCGTGAACACGCCGTCGACGTCGGTGTAGATCTCGCAGACGTCGGCGTCGAGCGCCGCGGCCAGGGCGACGGCGGTCGTGTCCGAGCCGCCGCGGCCGAGCGTCGTCACGTCGTTCTCGTCGACGTTGACGCCCTGGAAGCCGGCGACGATCGCCACGTTCCCCTTGCCGAGACACCTGGCGATCCGGCCGGGCGTGACGTCGATGATCCGGGCGTCACCGTGCGAGGAGTCGGTCAGGACGCCGGCCTGCTGACCGGTGAACGACTGCGCCCTGACCCCGTGCGCGTTGATCGCCATCGCCAGCAGCGCCATCGAGATGCGCTCGCCGGCCGTGAGGAGGATGTCCATCTCGCGCCGCGGCGGCTCGACGCCGGCGCACACGTCCTCGGACAGGTCGATCAGCTCGTCCGTCGTGTCCCCCATCGCCGAGACGACGACGACGACGTCGTTGCCGTCGGCGTGCATCTGGGCGATGCGGCCGGCGACGCGGCGGATGCTGGCGGCGTCCGAGACGGACGATCCGCCGAACTTGGCGACGATGAGCGACACGGGGCAGTCCAAGACGTGAGCGACGAGCGAGCGAGGAGAGGACGGTTCGAGCGGTGACCTGCCCGCGATTCTAGAGCCCTTCCCACCACGTGGACCCGATCCGCCCAGTCGCCGGACACCGGACCGGCAGCGACGTCCTCGGCGGCGCGCCGCGTCAGTCGAGGGCGCGGCGCCAGGCCTCGAGCACCCGCGCCGTGAGCAGCGACTCGCCCCACGTCATCTCGGGCGCCTCGACCGCACCCGTCGCGAGCGCGACCGCGACCGCGTCGGCCTCCGCCGCCATCGGCTGGACGACGGGGACGCGAACCTCCTCGACGTCGCGCCCGACGCGGCGCAGCACGAGCCGGTCGCCGCTCCCCGTCCGGCTGCCCCAGACGTCCGGGACCTCGATGCTGCCGTGGCTGCCGTGGATCGCCACGGCGCCGTCGAGGTCGGACCGCACGGAGGTGCGCAGCGTGGCCGTCAGCGACCCGATCCCGAGCGCGACGCTCGCGTGCAGGTCGACACCGGTCTCGCCGACGATCCCGGCCCGGGACAGGACGGCGACGTCCACCGCGTCCGCCGCCGCGAGGCCGTCGACCCCGGACAGGTCGGCCGCGACGGCACCGGACGCCGTCGCGACGCCGACCGCGAACGACGCGGGGTACGCGCCGACGTCGAGGATCGCGCCACCACCGAGCGCGGGGTCGTAGAGCCGCCCGACGCCGCGGGTGTCCCGACCGCCGAACGCGGCGTCGACCAGGTGCACCTCTCCGATCGCGCCGTCGGCCAGCAGCTCGCGCAGCCGGTCGGCGAGCGGGCCGAACCGGTACTTGAACGCCTCGAGGAAGGGGACGCCGGACCTCGCGACGGCCTCGAGCATGGCGGAGCTGTCGGCCAGGCTCGGCGTCAGCGGCTTCTCGCAGAGCACGGCCTTGCCGGCCGCGAGGGACGCCTCGACGAGCCGGAGGTGGGTCGAGTTCACGGTGGCGACGTAGACGGCGTCGACGTCGTCGTGCACGACGACCTCCTCGTACGTCCCGCTCACGGGCGCACCGTTCTCGGCGGCGAACGCCGCCGCCCGCTCCGGCGAGCGGCTGCCGACCGCGTGCAGCGTCCCGCGGCTGCTCGCGCGCAGGCCGACGAGGAAGTCACGCGCGATGACGCCGGGCCCGAGCACCGCCCAGCGCAGGCGGGTCGGCTCGGGACGCGTCGGTGGGGTCGGTGTGGTCATGACGTCCAGCCTGCAACCACGTCGTAGCCAAGTCGAATCAGCAGGCCGGCGACCACCACGACGAGGACGACCCGGACGAAGGCGCTCCCGTTGCGGATGGCCATCCGCGCGCCGATGTAGGCGCCGACGAGGTTGGCGGCGCCGACGACGAGGCCGAGCTGCCAGAGCACGGCACCGTGCGGGATGAAGAAGATCAGGGCTCCGGCGTTGGTCGCGAGGTTGACGATCTTCGCGATCGCCGAGGCCGGGAGGAACGCGTAGCCGAGCAGGCCGACCAGCGCGAGGACGAGGAACGTGCCGGTGCCGGGCCCGAGCAGACCGTCGTAGCCGCCGATGACCAGGCCGATGCCCGCCGCCGTCCAACGATGCCGGTTGCCCTCCCAGCGCAGCTCGGTGACGCGGCCGAGCCGGGGTCGGGCGAGGACGAGCGCGAGGACCCCGAGGAGGACGACGACGATGATCGGCCGGAACGCCGCCGCCGGGATCTGCGACGCGAGCGCCGCCCCGCCGAACGCGCCGACCAGCGCGGCGAACGCGGCGGGGAGCGCGGTCGTCAGGTCGGGCTGGAGCCGGCGGTAGTACGTCGTGGCGCTGACGCTGGTGCCGATGATCGAGGCGACCTTGTTCGTCGCGAGGGCCTGGAGCGGGGTGATGCCGGGCGTCAGGAGCAGCGCGGGGAGCTGGATGAGACCCCCGCCACCGACGACCGCGTCGACCCATCCCGCCGTCAGGCCCGCGAGGGCGAGCAGCAGGATCGTGGTGAGCTCAAGCTCCGGCATCGCGACGCTTCGCCCGGCGACGGTCGAGCAGCACCGAGAGGCCGAGGGCACCCCCGTAGAGCGCGAGGAGCGGGAGCGCCATGAGGAGCATGGAGACGGCGTCGGGCGAGGGGGTCGCGAACGCGGAGAACGTGAAGATCCCGACGACCGACCAGCGCCAGCTCGCGAGCCAGACCCGGGCGCGGACGGCGCCGACCGCCGTGAGCATCACCATGAGCAGCGGGAGGAGGAACGCGAGCCCGAAGATGACGAGGAACTGCGTGACGAACGTGACGTAGTTCGCCATGTTGATGAGGTTCTCCACCTCGTCCGGGATCGCGCCGCCGAGGATCCGCGTCGCGGTGGGCAGCACGGTCCACGCGACGTACGCGCCCGCGAGGAACAGCGGAGCCCCGAACCCGACGAAGGCGAGGCCGTAGCGCTTCTCCCGCCCGGTGAGGCCGGGGGCGAGGAAGGCCCAGACCTGGTAGAGCCACCACGGGCTCGTCATGAGGATGCCGAGGAAGACGGAGACGCGGACCTTGGTGTCGAAGGCGGCGAGGACGTCCTGGAAGTTGAGCCGGGCCGGGATGCCCGCGGCCTGCATCGCGTCGATCGGCTGACGCAGCAGGTCGATGACGTGCGGGTAGACGAACCAGCCGACGGCGGCGCCGACCAGGATGCCGACCACCGCGAGGACGACGCGGTTGCGCAGCTCGCGCAGGTGGTCGCCGAGGCTCATCCGGCCCTCGGGGTTGCTGCGGCGCCGCAGGCGGGGGCGGGGTGAGCGTCGGCGCGGGGCCGCCGGGTCCTCGGTCTCCGGCGCGGGTGACGTCGCCGGGGCCGGGAGTGACGCGGCGGCGGTCACCGACGCGGTCGGGGCGGCGGCGTCAGCGCCGACGGCGTCGAGCGGACGGGGGTCGGCCACCGCTCAGGAGCGGGGCAGGTTCGGGGGCTTGCCCCCCGGGGTGAACGTCGAGTCGGCGTCCCCCGCGACCGTCGATGCCGGTGGCGTCGGCGCGGTCGGTGCGGGCGGGGCGGCGGCCTCGGGACGGACCGGGACGTCCACCGGGGTGGTGGCCGACGCGTCGACGGGGGCGTCCACCGGCTCGTCCCGCAGCTCGCGGATCTCGTTCTTCATGATCTTCATCGACTTGCCGAGGTTCCGCGCGACGTCGGGCAGCCGAGTCGCGCCGAACAGGAGCAGCACGACGAGCAGGAGAAGGAGAAGGTGGGGCCACGTCAATCGCATCGGTCTTCCTCCGAACAGTTGCAACGAGTCTACCTTTCGACCACGGCGTCCCCGTAGGGTCGGCGCATGGAAGCAGCGACGCCGGCGATCGAGGTGCGCCACGTGCGCCGCTCGTTCGGCCCGGTCCAGGCGGTGGTCGATGCGAGCTTCGCGCTCGAGCCGGGGACGGTCACGGCCCTCGTCGGGCCGAACGGCTCCGGGAAGACGACCCTCATGCTCATGCTGGCCGGGCTGCTCGGCCCCGACGCCGGCGAGATCCACGTCGAGGGCCTGTCCCTGGCGACGGAGGGCGCGCGCGCCCGCGCGGCGATCGGCTGGATGCCGGACGTGTTCGGCCAGTGGGACACCCTGACCTGCACGGAGATCCTCACGACGTTCGCCGCCGCGTACCGCGTCGCCCCCGACGTCGCGCGGGCGCGGGCGGCCGAGCTGCTCGCGCTCGTCCACCTGTCCGAGTACGCGGCGGCGCCGGCGCGCGTGCTGTCCCGGGGGCAGAAGCAGCGGCTCGGCCTGGCCCGCGCGCTGGTCAACGCGCCGCGCGTCCTGCTCCTGGACGAGCCCGCGTCCGGTCTCGACCCGCGCTCGCGGCTCGAGCTGCGCGGCATCGTCCGTCACCTCGCCGCCGAGGGCGCCGCGCTCCTCATCTCCTCGCACGTGCTCTCGGAGCTGGAGGAGATGGTCGACGGCGCGGTCTTCATCCAGCGCGGCGTCACCTCGACGGCGCCACCGCCCTCACCCGTCATGCGCTGGCGGCTGCGCGTGCTCGACCCCGAGCCGTTCGTCGCCTGGGCGACGTCGGTGGGGCTGCCCGTCATCCCCGACCCGGAGGCAGCGGCGAGCGCGACCGGGCGCAGCTTCGTCGCCGACCTGCCGAGCGAGGTCCAGGCGGCCGCCCTCCTGCGCGACGCGATCACGGCCGGCGTCGCCATCTCCCAGCTCGCGCCGGCGGCCGGGCGGCTGGAACAGGCATACCTCGCGATGGAGGCGGACCGACGATGACCCAGCTCCCTCCCCTCCCGCCGTCGGCTCCCGAGCCGTCACCCGCCGGGCCGACCGCCGGGCCGCCCGCGGGCGTCGGCGCGCCGGCGACGACGCTGGCCGGGCAGCCCGCGTCGTCGTCCGTCCCGCCACCCGTCCCGCGCAGCGGGCGCCCGACGTGGTGGGGCATCCGGACGGTGGCGGTGCTCGAGGCGCGGCAGCGGCTGCGCTCGACGCGGTGGAAGGTCGCGCTCGGCGTCTGGGCGGCGATCGTCGGCGTCGTGACGCTCGGGATCGTCATGACGATCGGCGAGATGGGCGGCGCCGACGAGACGGCCGGCCGGATCTCGTTCGGGCTCGTGCTGCTGTTCGTCCTCATGCTGGGCCTGCTGGTCGCGCCGACGCTGTCGGCCACGTCGATCAACGGCGACCGCACGACGGGAACGCTCGCCGTGCTCCAGGCCACGACGCTGTCCGCCTGGGACATCGTGCTCGGCAAGCTGGCGGCGGCATGGGTGTCGGCGCTGGCGTTCCTCGCGGTCTCGACGCCGTTCCTGCTCTGGGCGTTCGCCCTCGGCGGGACACCGATCGCCGGCGCGTTGCTCGGCGTGATCATGGTGGCGTTCGTGCTGCTCGTGGTGTGCGCGATCGCGCTGGCGATGTCGGCGCTGGTGGCGCGCACGTCCGGGTCGGCGGTCCTCACCTACATCACGGTCGCGCTGCTCTCGATCGGGACGCCGATCGCGTTCGGGCTGACGTCGTCGTTCGTGTCGTCCGGGTACGAGGACGTGCGGGTCTACGGCTACGCGAACCCCGGCGACGACGTGTGCACCTGGCACGAGGAGTCCCGCTGGGTGACGCACACCGAGCACACGGCGTGGATGCTCGTGCCGAACCCGTTCACGATCGTCGCCGACGCCGGTGTGCTCGGGATGCCGAGCTCCGGCTCGTCGATGGGCGACGACCCGATGTCGGTGATCAGCTACGCCGTCCGGATGACGCTCGCGGGCGGCGTCGGGGACCTCAACGAGTGCTGGAGCGACGACATGCCGTGGACCCGGGACACCCACCCGGTGCCGTACTGGCCATGGGGCGTCGGGGTCTACGTGCTCATGGGGGCGGGGGCGACGTGGTTCGCGGCGCGGCGCCTCGCGATCCCGGCGCGCACGCTCCCCAAGGGCACCCGCATCGCCTGAGCCGGGGCTCGGCGCGGTCCAGGCCGAGCAGCGCGGCTCAGGCCGAGCAGCGCGGTCGGATGGCCGACGGGTCGGGCCGGCGGCCCACCCGCGACCGGCGGCCCACCCGCGACCGGCGGCCCACCCGCGACCGGCCCCGACCGGCGGCCGCGCGGGCGGGCGCCGACTCAGGCGTTGAGCCGGACGCGACCCTCGAACGCGCGGCCGAGCGTGACCTCGTCGGCGTACTCGAGGTCGCCCCCGACCGGCAGCCCCGAGGCCAGACGCGTCACCGCCACGTCCATCGAGGTGAGCAGCCGGGACAGGTAGGCGGCGGTCGCCTCGCCCTCGACGTTCGGGTCGGTCGCGAGGATGACCTCCGTCACGACGCCGGAGGCCAGTCGCGACATGAGCTCCCTGATCCGCAGGTCGTCGGGGCCGATACCGTCGATCGGGTTGATGGCGCCGCCGAGCACGTGGTAGCGCCCGCGGAACTCCCGGGTCCGCTCGATGGCGACGACGTCCTTCGGCTCCTCGACCACGCAGAGCTGGGTCTCGTTGCGCCGCGGGTCCTCACAGATCCGGCATCGCTCGCCCTCGGCGACGTTCCCGCAGATCTCGCAGAAGCGCACCTTGGCCTTGACCTCGAGGAGTGCGTTCGCGAGGCGGGAGACGTCCGCGGGGTCGGAGTTGAGGATGTAGAAGGCGATCCGCTGGGCGCTCTTGGGGCCGACGCCCGGCAGCCGACCCAGCTCGGCGATGAGGTCGGCGACGACGCCACCGTATCCAGCGCTCACGTGCCCATCCTCCCGTCGGCGGGGTTGTCGACGATCTCGTCGATCACGACGCCGCCGAGCATCTTCGCGACGAGCGCGACGCCCATCATGGCGCCTCCGGCCGCGACGTCGACGGAGCCCGCGATCTCGGCGTCCAGCGCGTCGTCGTCCTCCCACGGCGCCGGCCCGGCCGAGGGGGTGCCACCGGCGCGCTCCGACGTCCGGTGGTCGGTGGCGTGGTCGACGCGGGCCCGCTGCCGGGCCGCGAGGTCGATGACGGGCGGAAGCTGACCGCCCGCACCACCGGTGGACGCAGCGGACCCTGCACCCACCTGATCGCCGGCGGCACCTCCCGCCGCGGGAGCGGCCGCGGACCGCTGGACGCCGACGCGACCGGCGCCAGCCCCCGGTCCGCCGGGACCAGCCGGACGACCCGGCGTACCGGCCGCCGTCGCATCCTGCCCGGCGCGGGCGGCCGCGGGGACGCCGGCCCCGGGGACGCCCGCGGCAGACCCACCGCGCGCGGCACCCGTCGTGGGCTCGAACGGGTCGGAGTCCTCCCAGGGCGCGGGGGGCTCGTGGTCGAACGACGGCTCCGGCGGGAGCGGGATGTCGTCCTCGTCCCGGCGCTGGACCGTCGAATGAGCGTCACCGCGATCGTCGTCGCGGGGCTGGGGACGGGCGGCTCGGGACGGCCCGGCGCCGGCCGCGGCCCCGCGGGTCGGTGCGTCGCTCCGCGCTCCGCTCGCCTGGCCGGCCTCGGGCTCTGCCCGCGGCGGCAGCGGCGTGCCCTCCCAGTCAGCGAGCGCGCGCGCCACCGCCTCCGAGCGGGGCTCGACGCGCGGCGCCGCGGGCACGGGCTCCTCCACCGCCGCGACCGCCGCGACCGTCGGGGAACGATCGAGGTCGTCGGACGGGGCGGGGGACGCCTCGGAGGCAGGCCGCGCGGAGGCCGGTTCGTCCTCCCCCGCGGTCGCGGTCGCCTCGGCCCGGGGGTCGCCGTCGCGATCGGCGGGGCGCGCGGCGGGGCGGGGCGCGGCCGGGCCCCCCCCCCGCCCCCCCCCCCCCCCCGGCGCACCCGCCCCCGCGGGACCCCCCCGCCCCCCCGCCCCCCGCCCCCCCCCCCCGCCCCCCCCCCGGCCGCCCCCCCGGCCCCCCCCGCCCGCCACGACCCCCGCGCCCCCCCCCCCCCCCCCCTCGACCGGCCCCGC